>Ga0335397_10001123_pt1 | contig 36197 bp, 30 predicted proteins | sample MAT04_FD_205740 | JGI IMG/M metagenome (GOLD analysis project Ga0335397, IMG submission 205740) | Freshwater microbial communities from Lake Fryxell liftoff mats and glacier meltwater in Antarctica - MAT-04 (spades assembly) (version 2) ... | reverse complement strand
CACCGGCAGGCGGATGTCGAGCGTGATGGCGTCGGGCTGCAGCTCGTTCGCGAGCGCAAGCCCCGTGTCGCCGCGCGTCGCGACCACGGCCTTGAAGTGATTCTCCCGCGCGATGTTGACCATGATCCTGGCGAAGTTCACGTCGTCCTCGATGATGAGCACCACCCTGTCGCCCTCGCGCAGGTGCTCGCGGTCGTCGTCGATGGGCCGCGCCACGACGGCCTCGATGCCCGGCAGCGGCGAGGGACCCACGTCGAGCATGCGCTCGTACGATGGCGCCGTCTCGCCCTCCACGACGGGAGCCCCGTCGAGCGCGACGTAGCGTTCGGGCAGATACAGCGTGAACGTGCTGCCAACCCCCAGGCTGCTCCCGACGTGGATCTCACCGCCGAGCAGCCGCGTGATCTCACGGCTGATGGAGAGACCGAGTCCGGTTCCCCCGTAGCGCCGGTTCGTCGTTCCGTCCGCTTGCTGGAAGGCGTCGAAGATGATCTGGTGCTTGTCCGGCGGAATGCCGATTCCGGTATCTTCGACGGTGAACCCGACCACGTTCTTCGAATCCTGCAGGCTCGCGCGGTTGAAGCGTGTGCCCCGCTTCGGACGACCGATGGTCAGCGTTACGTGGCCCTTCTCGGTGAACTTGAACGCGTTCGACAGAAGATTCTTCAGCACCTGCTGCAGGCGCTGAGGATCCGTGCGAAGGCCGTCGGGGAGGTCGCTGAGGATGTCGACACGCAGCGTCACGCCCTTCTGATCGGCGACGGGCCTGAAGGTTCGCTCGACGAAGGCACCGACGCTGGCGACCGTGATCGAGCGCGCCTCGACCTCCATCTTCCCCGCCTCGACCTTGGACAGATCGAGGATCTCGTTGATGAGCGAGAGCAGGTCGCCGCCGGACGTGTAGATCGTCTGCGCGAACTCCACCTGCTTCGCCGTGAGGTTGGTATCGCCGTTCTCCGCGAGGAGCCGCGCGAGGATGAGGAGGCTGTTGAGCGGCGTCCTGAGCTCGTGCGACATGTTCGCGAGGAACTCGGACTTGTACCTGGAGGCGAGCGCGAGCTGCTTCGCCTTGTCCTCGAGCGAGGCGCGCGCGAGCTCCACCTCGCGGTTCTTCACTTCGACCTTCTCGTTCTGGCTGGCGAGGAGTCGCGCCTTCTCCTCGAGCTCGAGCGCCTGCTTCTCGAGCGCCACGTTCGAGCGCTTCAGCTCGTCCTGCTGGCTCGTGAGCTCCGTCGACTGGCTCTGGAGCTCCTGCGTGAGACGCTGCGACTGCACGAGGAGCTCCTCGGTGCGCATGCTCGCGGTGATGATGTTCAGGACGACGCCGATGTTCTCCATGAGCTGTTCGAGGAAGAGCTGGTGAATTGGGCTGAACGCGTGGAACGACGCGAGCTCGATGACCGCCTTCACCTGACCCTCGAACAGCACCGGGAGCACGACGATGCTGAGCGGGGACGACTCCCCGAGGCCCGAGTTGATCTGGATGTAGTCCGGCGGGACGCGCGTGAGCAGGATGGGCTTCTTCTCGACGGCGCACTGGCCGACGAGCCCCTCGCGGAGGCGAAAGCGGTTCTGGACGCTCTTGCGCTCGCGGTATGCGTAGCCGCTCGTGAGCTTGAGAATGGGCACGTCATTCTCGAGGTCCATCGTGAAGAACGCGCCGTGGTGCGCCGAGACGAGCGGCGTGAGCTGGGACATGATCATCTCGGAGACCGTCTCGAGGTTCTTCTGGCCCTGCATCATGCTCGAGAACTTCGCGAGGTTCGTCTTCAGCCAGTCCTGCTCGGTGTTCTTCTGGGTCGTGTCCTTGAGGTTGACGATCATCTGGTTGAGCTTGTCCTTCAGCTGGGCGACCTCGCCCTCGGCCTGGACATCGATGGAGCGCGTGAGATCGCCCTTCGTCACCGCCGTGGCGACGTCGGAGATCGCGCGGACCTGGGAGGTGAGGTTTCCGGCGAGCTGGTTCACGTTGTCCGTGAGCTGCCGCCAGGTACCCATCGCGCCCGGCACCTTGGCCTGGCCGCCGAGCTTGCCCTCGATACCGACCTCGCGGGCGACCGTGCTGACCTGATCGGCGAACGTCCCGAGCGTGTCGCACATGTTGTTGATCGTGTCGGCGAGCGCCGCGATCTCGCCCTTCGCCTCGAGGCCGAGGAGCTTCTGCGAGACGTCGCCGTTCGCGACGGCGGTGACGACCTTGACGATGCCGCGCACCTGCGTCGTGAGGTTGCTCGCCATGAAATTGACGTTGTCGGTGAGGTCCTTCCACGTGCCGGCGACGCCGGGGACGCGCGCCTGGCCGCCGAGCTTGCCCTCGACGCCGACCTCGCGCGCGACGCGCGTGACCTCGCTCGCGAAGGAGTTGAGCTGATCGACCATCGTGTTGATGGTGATCTTGAGCTCGAGGATCTCGCCCTTCACGTCGACGGTGATCTTCTTCGAGAGGTCGCCGTTCGCGACTGCGGTGGTGACGAGCGTGATGTTCCGCACCTGCGCGGTGAGGTTGTTCGCCATGAAATTCACGTTGTCGGTGAGGTCCTTCCATGTGCCGGCGACGCCCTTGACCTCAGCCTGCCCGCCGAGCTTGCCCTCGGTGCCGACCTCCTTGGCGACGCGCGTGACCTCCGCGGCGAACGAGCGGAGCTGATCGACCATCGTGTTGACGGTGATCTTGAGCTCGAGCACCTCGCCCTTGACGTCGACGGTGATCTTCTTCGAAAGGTCGCCGTTCGCGACGGCAGTGGTGACGAGCGTGATGTCTCTCACCTGGGCGGTGAGGTTATCCGCCATGAAATTCACGTTGTCGGTGAGATCGCGCCAGATGCCAGCGGCCTCGGGCACCGCGGCCTGTCCGCCGAGCTTGCCGTCGGTGCCGACCTCCTTGGCGACGCGCGTGACCTCCGCGGCGAACGAGCCGAGCTGATCGACCATGGAGTTGACGGCCGTGCCGATGCGCAAGAACTCGCCTTTGACGGGCTGTCCCTCGATCTCGAGCGCCATCGTCTGGGTCAGATCACCCTCGGCGACCGCGATGAGCACGCGCACGACCTCCGTGGTCGGCTGCACGAGGTCGCCGATGAGCGCGTTGATCGAGCCGATGCTCGCCGCCCAGCCGCCCTGTGCGTCGCCGAGGGACGCGCGCTCGTTCATGCGGCCTTCGCGTCCGACAATGCGCTCGACGCGGACCATCTCGCTCGAGAGGAGGTCGTTACGCGCGACGACGCTGTTGAAGGCCGCCGCGATGTCGTTGAGGACGCCTTCGCCGGGCGTGACATCGAGCCGCACGTTGAAGTCTCCGCGATCCGCAGCGCGGAGCGCCTCGAGTAGCGTGACGAGGCGCCCGTCGTGGCCCGTGGTGGTGGGTCGTTTGCCATTCGGAGGCTTCCTCGATGGGCCTGTCGGGGTGGTGGGGTCGTTCACGCTCAGCTCCCGTCCGTGATGTGGCGATACGGCACGGCATGCACGATCGGGTCCACGGTCACGCTTTCGAGTTTTGCGCGGAGCTGTGCCTCAGTCTGGCCAAATGCCTCTAGGTCGGAGCTGATGCTTTGTGTCCCTTCAACCCGGGATCGGCGCGACCGCCTCATGATGAGGGGGCGCGTCAGGCACGTGATGAGCACGAGCGTCTTCCCGTCGGTGTGGCCAGCTCGGGTCGCGCTTCGCCTCCGCGCATGAGACGAGGATGGCGACTTCGTGCCCGCCGAGTCCAGCAATCGCGCCGTTGATGACCCCCCCCTGGACTTGGTATGGTGGGCACATATGAACCGAACGCGCTTTGTCGTGCTGCTCGCCGCCCCAGCCTTGGTCGCCCTCGTCGCGGTGGCCTGCGATGACTCGGGGTCCTCCACGTCGCCAAACGGTGTCGACGGCGGAGGCGCCGCGTTCGACGCGTCGACCTCCGACGCGCTCGCGCAGTCGGACTCTGGCTCTTCGAAGGACGCGTCGACGGATACCTCCACGGACTCCGGCGACGCTGGGATCTGCCGCACGGCGCTCAGCTTCTGGGACGGTGGCCCGCTCCTCGTCCCGTCGCCGTACAAGGAGTTCCCCGACAGCCCGTTCGCCTGTGCGACGTTCGGAACCTACTTCCACCTCGCCACGTTCGAAGGCGACGGCGGTCTGCCGCCTGGCACGACGGGTCCGGGATCGAAGTTTCCCGGAACGGGCGGGAGCTCGACCATCACCGATTCGGTCGACGGCGATGATGGTTTCCCGGACGGCGCTCCGCCCGACTCGGGGGCGACGGTTCCTTGCCCTGGGTGCCAGAGCTGGTTCGGTGGCTCGATGGACTTCCAGTTCGATGAAGGCGCGCTCGGAGGTCTTCCGACCCACGCGGGCATGGTCTGGACCGATGACGGCAACAACGCGACGGTCACGTTCACCGCGTACGCCGGCGATGGCGGCGTCATCGCGACCCAAGCCGTCCCCGGAATCGGAACGGCTGGCATCAGCGGCGAGACGGACGAGGATCGCTTCTTCGGCGTCGTCTTCCCCGGCGGCGTGAAGCGGATCACGATGAGCCACACGGGCGGCGGAATCGAGATCGATCACCTCCAGATCGGCCGCTGAGCCGTCGAAGCAGGTCGCTCACGAGCGTGAGGACGAGGTCCAGAGACGCTCGCGCCCGATGTCGTCGCCCGCGGCGATGTGGACGCCTGCGTGGAGATTGAAGCCTTCGTGCTCGCAGCGAAGCGCAGCTTGGTTGGTCGCCCACCAAATTTTTGCACGAGCGTGAGGGCGCCGCACTCGGCCTGCTCTGTTCCGTCGCTTCGCGCGCGCCCGGTAGGCGGCGAAGATCGACGAAGATGCGCGAGAGCGTGGTGAGCACGGCCGGCTTGAACGCCGCGAGCCGCCGCAATTCAAAGGGGAGAGACAGCACGAACTGGCGCAGGGGAACATCCGGCAGAACGCGACGTGCTTGGTCTGGCGTGGGTCAGCCGGTCTTGCGGATCGGCTTGATGGACTTCAGCACGGGGCCGAGCTCCTTCTCCGCAGAGCGGAGCTCGTACGCCTGCTGGAGGTTCAGCCAGAACTCGGGCGTCGTGTCGAGCGCGCGAGAGAGGCGCAGCGCCGTCTCGGCCGTGATCGCGCGACGCTCGCCGACGATCTCGGTGATGCGATTGGTCGGAACGGCGAGCACCTTAGCGAGGCGGTTCGCGCTCATCTCGAGCGGAGCGAGAAACTCCTCGCGGAGGATCTCGCCGGGATGAATGGGGCGCATCTTGTTCTTCATGGTCGGTGTCCTCCTCAGTGATAGTCGACGCACTCGACATCGGCGGGCCCCTGTTCGGTCCAGCGGAACCAGACGCGAAACTGGTCGTTCACGCGGATGGAATGCTGCCCGACCCGCTCACGCTCGAGTGCTTCGAGCCTGTTGTTCGGGGGGGCCAGAAGGTCGCGGAGCGCGACTGCCGCGTCGAGCATCTGTAGCTTGCGCTCCAGAACCGCGCGAATCGTGGAGAGCTGTCGCGACTTCCTGCCCTCGTAGATCGCTCTCGTCTCGGAGCATCGAACGGACTGAATCACGAGGAGAAGTATGAGGCATGTACGATGTACGTCAAGCGTACAAGACAGGCAACTCCACGCGGCTGTGCTCCGCCGATTTACGCCTCTGTGGGGAACGCAGCGCGAGGGTGTCGTGTGGCACGCTCTTCTTCGACGTGACGCCGTGAAGCTCGAAGTCCCCGGACACCGTTGCCTTCACCACGCGAGCGCCGCTCTCCTCCTTCACGTCGGCGAGCGAAGCAGGCTTCGCGTCGACGGACGTGATGGTCAACGTCGCCCACTCGTGCTTCACGCGCGACTCCGCGGAGGAGTCGACCCCGACCTCCATCCAGTTGCGCGCGTGCTCCGTCTGCGCGGCGTCCTTGTCCATGTCGCCGAAGGTCGTCGTCCTCCGCCACTGTGGCCGGCGCGTCTCCGCACACGGTCGTCGAGTGGCCGAGGCCGCTGTCGGCGCCCGTGCGGCAATACGTGATCGCCTTCATCGCGAGCCGCCCTCGTGCGATGGCTGGGCATCCTCGATGGCGAATGCTGCCCAAGCGCGGTAGGCTGCGATCATGCGAGGCCCTGACGACAAGTCCGCGCACGACGAGGGTGACGATCTGGTCGCGCTGGCGATCGACGCTGCACCGTACGATGATCGTGCCGAGTCGGCGGAGGAGCGCGCCGCCGTCGCAGAGGCGCGCGCAGAGCCTGACGGTTTCGTCGAGGCAAGCGAGGTAGCGCGCGTCCTCGAAGCGTGGTCACGCCCAAAGACGGGATGAACCGCCGCGTCCTCTGGCACCGACGCGCGATTGCCGATCTCCTGAATGTGGCCGACTGGAGACGGCCGCTCGGATCGATGCCGAGGTCCTCTACTTCGCAGAGAGCGGTCGCGGCACGGTGAAGCGCGTGCGCTCTACGGACGGGCCGGACGAGCTTCGGCTCTACGCGGCGCCTCCGTACTACGTGCGATTCCGGTACGACCGCGCCACTCGAACCATCCTGGTCGAGCGCGTGCTGCGCTGGAGGCCCTGAGCCCAAGGCTCGTGCAGCGCGGGCGCTCATGCGGCCACCGATACCGAGGAGACCGAAGCCGTGTCAGCTTCGGTCTCTTCGCTTGCGGACGCATCAGTCTTCGTACGACTCCCAGGTGTCCATCCCAGCGGCTTGCCGAGGTCGTCCGCGATCTCACTCGGGTACGCTCCGCCTGTTCCGTAGCCGATCTGCACTCAGCCTGGAGAGGATCTCGACCGGCCCGTCCCCCCGACAGCGCGGCTGAGCGCCGACGATCGAGGAAAGAACGTCATGGGTGCACCGTAGGGTGACGACTCACCGACCGCGCACCACGTGCCGCCGGGCTTCCACGGGACGTGGTCGCCGCGCGCGTGACTCAGCATGAGCCGCGATCAACGATGACGAGCGCGAGGTCTTCGCGCGGCTCGTCGTCGTCGACCATGATCCCATGGGCTATGCGAGGGTCACGCCTTCGCGTGAATCGCTTCCGTCGACCAGTCGAGCATCGCCTGGTCGCCCGTACGATCGACGTGCACCTTGTCGTCGACCTTCGTCACCCACTCGAGCGGGATGAAGTGGTGAACCCCCTTGTCGTCCTTCGCGAGCTTGATGCAGTCGCCGCCCTCCATGTGGTCGACGACGGCGAACTGGCCGTCCTTCGAGCAAACGACGGGCGTCTTCGGCTTGATCTGGCTGGCATTGATCATGTTGGCTCCTCTGTGAAGTGAGCTTCCGCACTCAGCACGGAGCGTGCCCGTTCGATCCTCCGAGGATCGTCGGTCTGCGCGCCGCCAAGGTGGTCCACGTGGGGCGAATGACCACGGCGAAGCTGGAGCAGGCCGCCTCGAGGTGCGTGAGGCTCTTGCTCCAATGAAGTCGCGATCGCGGCGAGACACTCCGACGCAGGATCGCCCCGCTGTGTCGCGCAGCGCCGCGCGTCAATGTCATCCATCTACGTGCAATGGTTGCGTTCCTTGCCTTGGCGCGACCGTGACACCGCGGCCGATTGCCGTGGCTCGCATCGTGCGTCGTGAGGCCAACAACATGAAGCTCCCCATCATCGAGGTCGACTTCCAGGTCTTTGTGTCCGACGGCGGAGCGCCGATCGGGACCGTGCGCAATGTGGCGCCCTTCGGTCGGCCCGAGCTCGACATCTATGTCGAGAACGCCGGCGACTTCGTCGTGCCGCTCAGCGCCGTCACCGCCGTGCACGCCCACAAGGTCCTCGTCGACCCGAAGAAGCTCGAGCAAGGACTGAGGCTCGCCATCGGGCACGCGCACGACGCCGAGGCGCCGGCCGTCACCTCTCTTCGCTGACGAGGCGATGCAAAGCGCGCAGTCCCGCACTGCTAGTCTCGAGCTGTGGCGCACACGTTCGCTGGTCGCGCCAGAGGCTCGCTCGCTCTGGCCGTCCTGTTGCTCCTCGGCGCGACCGCCTGCGGCGAGGCTCGCGGCACGAGGAGCGCGCGCGATGGCGCTTCGTTCCCGTGTAGCGAGGCGCAGCTCCTTCCGCCCTCGGCCACGACTCGACGCTCCATCGTCGAAGCGCTCTTGCGCACCGAATCGGTCGACCTCTACCTCGATCCACGGAGGCCGGCCGTCGCCGTGCCGCCCAGGTTCCGCTCCGACCCCGGGCTCGTGCTGCGAGTCGGGCGCGCTCTCCCGGTTCCGATCCCCGATCTGTACGTCGACGACGAGGGCATCTCCGGCACGCTCTCGTTCGACGGTCAGCCGTTCCGCTGCGAGGTGCCGTGGGTCGCGGTCTTCGCGATCGTCTCCACGCAGAGGGCCGGGGCGGTCTGGGCCGGCAGGACGCCGCCCGAATTCCTGTGCGATGACCACCGACCGATTTCGCGTACCGGCGGACAAGTAGAGCCCCGGTAGACGATTCGCTTCGCACACGTTCAGGTGGGTCGATCTCGGCTCGCGAAAGCGCCCGTGCCGCTCTATCCGCGCGCGCGCAGATCGGGGAGAGTTCCCGTCGCGATGAGCTCGGAAGCCGACGACACCGAGTTCTTCTCGCGCGAAGCGGGCTCGATCGCGCCGTTCGCCGTCGACCTCCGGCGCGCGCCGCGAGAGCTCGCGGCGACCCACGTCATCCGACGGCGCCAGCCCGCCTCGCAGGTGAAGTGGATGCTCGCCGCGGCAGGGGCGATGGCCGCGCTGTCGCTCGTGAGCGCCGTCGCGCTGCGCGTGCCGCCTCCGCTGCGGGCCCCCGGTCAGCCGCGCGCGCCGCGCGTCGTCGCCGCCCACGAGGCCGTGATGATCCCGGTGCGCACCGCGCCCGCGAAGGATCTCATCGCGCTCGACGACGACGAGGCCGCGACGATCCCCGTCTCGGCGCTCCCTGCCCTCCACCGCGTCCCGTCGGCGTCGCCGCGTGCTTCGCACGGCGGCCTCCTCCGCGTGGCTCCTTCGGTGAAGGGAATCCTCGTCGACGGCGCTCCGCATCGCGTCGAGAGAGGCGTCGTGTCGATCCCCTGCGGCACGCACACGATCAAGGCTCCGTCGCAGCCCGCACGCACCGTCACGGTCGCGTGCGCAGGCATGACGACGCTCTGACCCTCGAGCGCTCACAGAGCGCGTGCGCGCTCGATCATTCGGTCGAGCAGCGTCAGGCTCAGCGTGTACGCCTCCTCGAACTTCGGGTCGGGCACGTCGCGCTCGGCATGAGCGGTCTGCCACGCCTTCTCGAGGTCGAGGCGGTCACCTCGCGTGAGCGGCTTGCCACCGGGGCCCTCGCCGGCCGCAAACGCCGTCGCGCGCTCGCACGCAAAGGGCCGCGCAGGGTCGCCGCCCTTGCCGAACGCGAACAGGACCATCTCGGCGCGGTCGCGGCGACGCGCGTCGTCGAGCGACTTCGGAAACGTGCTCCTCAGCGACGTGAGCGACGTCACCACCTTGGCCGCCTCCTCCTTCGGCGCCGCGACGATCAGGGGGCCGCACGTGGTCACCGCACGCTGGAGCTGACTGTTCGCGAGCAGCACGTCGGTCATGTCGCCGGTGAGGTCCTCGTCGCGCGCGAGCGCGACGACGTCGACGCACCGCTCGAGCGCCTCGGACACGTGCTCCGCCTTGCCGAGCGCGACGGCGGACGCCAGCATCGCGCGGTCGAGCCCCGGCCACGACGGGCCACATCGCATCGCCGCGGCTCTCGTGAGGGCCTCCTCCGCCGTCCGCATCCCCGACGTGGTCGGTCGGATGGCGCCGAGATCGACGCGTGCGGCATCGATCATCATGCGGCTTCGCCGCACGTACCCGAGGACGGCGCGCTCCTGCAAGAGCGCCTCGTGCACGACCGCGAAGGGCTCGGCGGGAAACGCGACATGCGCGAGCTCCGCCTCGCAGAGCTTCGCGATCGCCGCCTCGATCTCGACCGGCTGCACCTCGCGCGCCGTCGGCGCGTGCGGCGGCCGCGAGGCCGGCGGCGCGCACACGAGCTCTGCGCTGCTCGCGAGGTCGGCGCGGAGCGGCCCGAGATCGGCGTCGCGACAGCCCATCGCTGTCGTCGCCACCACGAGAACGCTCGCAAGTCGTCGCATCGACGCCGAGCATACCTCTGGCGCTCGCGGCTGAGCGGCCCGCAAACGCTGCGCTTGCCCCGCTCACGGCCGACGGCTACTCGCCTCCCTCATGGCCGTGACCACAGAAGACCTGCCGTTCTACCGGCTCGGCGGCGAGGAGCGCGTCCGTGAGCTTGCCGCTCGCTTCTACGATCACATGGACGCCGAGGAGCCCGCCCTCGCTCGCCTCCACGAGGTCGACGCCGAGGGCAAGGTGAGCCAGGGCTCACGCGACCGCTTCGCGACGTTCCTGGTCGAGTGGCTGGGCGGCCCGACCGTCTACTCTCCTGTCCACGGCCACCCGCGCCTCCGCATGCGTCACGCGAAGTTTCCGGTCGACGTCGCGATGCGCGACGCCTGGCTCCGCTGCATGACGCACGCGCTCGACGACCTCGCCGTCAGCGGTAACGTCCGCGCGTTCCTCGACGCGCGCTTCGCCGAGGTCGCCGACTTCCTCCGCAACGTCCACCCCGTGGGCTGAAGCGTTCAGGCTCGAAGCTCGAGCGGCTTCGAGCTCGGCCCGAGGAATCCGTGGCGAGCCCCCGGCGCCGGAACTAGGCAACCGGTATGGCGAGCATCGATCTGCCAGCGGACGAGCTCTTCGCACGAAGAGGCAAGCAGCAGGACACCCTCCTCTACGTCCTGCTCGACCGACTGAGCCGAGCCGGGACCCTCGACGAGATCTTCGGCGTCGCCATGGATGCCGTGTGCGACGCGCTGGGGGTCACGCGCTGCTCGATCCTTCTCTTCGATGAAGGCGGAGTGATGCGCTTCCACGCCTGGCGCGGGCTGAGTGACGCGTACCGCCTCGCGGTCGAAGGGCACTCTCCGTGGACGTTCGGGGCGCGCAACGTCGAATCGATCGCGATCCGCGACGTCAACGACGATCCGGAGCTAGCGTCCTTCAGCACGGTGTTCGACGACCAGCACATCCGCTCCCTCGCGTTCGTCCCGCTACGCCACGATCGAGACCTGATCGGCAAGTTCATGGTCTACGACGCCGAGGCGAGGACGTTCGACGAGGGTGAGCTCAGACTCGCCGAGACGATCGGATGGCAGGTGGCCAACGCCGTCGTTCGCCTCCGTGTCGAGGCCGCACGAGACGCCGCGCTCACGGCCGCCGAGGACGCGAACCGGACGAAGGACGAGTTCCTGGCGGTGATCTCCCACGAGCTGCGCACCCCGCTCTCGTCGATCGCGGGGTGGGCGTCGATGCTGCTGCAGCAAGGCCGGGCGAACGACCCGTTCGTAACGAAGGGACTCGAGGTCATCGCGCGCAACGCTTCTGCGCAGGCACGGATCATCGACGACATCCTCGATGCCTCCCGCATCGTCACCGGCAAGCTGGTGCTCGAACGCTCGCCCGTGGACGTATCTGCCCTCGTCGAGAGCGCGGTCGACGCGATCCGACTCGCCGCGCAGAGCAAGAACCTGACGCTCACTCTCACCTCGGGCGCCGAGCGATCGTCCATTCCGTTGATGGCGGTGGGCGACGCCGAACGCCTCCGTCAGGTGTTCTCGAACATCCTGGCCAACGCCCTGAAGTTCACACCTGCCGGCGGCACGATCACCGTCCACGTCGCGCGAAAGTCCTCGTTCATCAAGGTGACCGTCACCGACACCGGCGAGGGGATCCCTCCCGAATTCTTGCCGCTCGTGTTCGAGCGCTTCCGTCAGGTGAACAGCTCTCGAACGCGTGAGCACGGCGGGCTCGGGCTCGGCCTGGCGATCGTACAGCACCTCGTCGATGCCCAAGGCGGAACGGTGCGCGCCGACAGCGAGGGCCCAGGAAAGGGAGCCACCTTCACGGTCTCGCTTCCGTCGCTCGTGGTCGCGTCCGTCGAAGAAGATCTGCACGCAGACGTGACGCGCGCGGCCGAGATTGGTCTCCGCGGCGTTCGCGTGCTCGTGGTCGACGACGACGCAGACGGCCGCGAGCTCTTCGAGATCGGCCTCGAGAACATGGGCGCGACCGTCACCGTCGCCGCATCCGCCGCCGCCGCCCTCGAGGAGGTTGCGGCCGCGAAGCCGGACGTCATCGTGAGCGACATCGGGATGCCCGGGGAGGACGGCTACTCGCTCCTCGCACGGCTCCACGACCTGCCCGAGGCCCGGGATATCCCCGTCATCGCGCTCAGCGCCTACACGAGCCCGGACGACGTCGAGCAGTCACGGCGCGCCGGCTTCGTGGCGCACGTCGCCAAGCCTGCCTGCTTCGACGCGCTTGCTCGCACGATCGCGTCCGCCGTTGGACGGCGCGACCAGCTCCCGACAGCGCACACTTGAACCTGGCCTTGGCCCTCTCGAACACCGCGGGCCGCTCGACGTTGCGAGCCTCGATGAGCTTCGTGAGCGCCGGTGATGGGCCGGGCGACGCCGTCGGACTTCTCCGCCTTCTCGTTCTTCACCTCGGGCTTCGCGGCGGTGACGGGCGCGGGGCTCTGGCCTCCGCATGCGACCGAAAAGAGGACACCGAGAGCGAGCAGCGGGTCGACAAGGCGCATCGATCTTCTCCTGAGTGACTCTGCGGCTGAGCTCGCATGATTCTTACCACGATCCCATGCCGCTCCCGCGCGACAAGCAGGCGCCTTAACTCGGCAGGGTGCAGGCCGAGCACGATCTCCTGAAGTCTCTCGCCGTCGTGCTCGGTGTCGCCGCCGTCACCGGCATCGTCTCGCGTCGGCTGAAGCAGCCCGTCGTCCTCGGGTACCTCGTGGCGGGTCTCGTCATCGGTCCGCACGTCCCGATCCCGCTCGTCGCGGATCCCACGGCCGTCCACACGATGTCGGAGCTCGGCGTCGTGCTCCTCATGTTCTCTCTCGGGCTCGAGTTCAGCCTTCGCAAGCTGTTCCGGGTCGGTCGCTCGGTCGCGGTCACGGCGGTCGTCCAGTGCAGCATGCTGCTCTGGCTGGGCTTCGCGACGGGGCGCCTCTTCGGATGGACGACGCGCGAGAGCCTGTTCACCGGCGCCGTCCTCGCGATCTCGAGCACCACCATCATCGCCAAGGCCTTCGAGGAGCAGGGCATCACCGGCAAGCTTCGCGAGCTCGTCGTCGGCGTGCTCATCGTCGAGGACCTCATCGCCATCTTGCTGATGGCGGCGCTCACCGCGATCGCCACGGGCGCCGGACTCTCGCCGACGTCGCTCGCGCGGACGACGGCCCGGCTCGGCGTCTTCCTCGTCGCGCTCGTCGTCATCGGGCTCCTCGTCGTACCTCGCGCCATGAGGCGAATCACCGCGATGGGGCGGCCCGAGGCCACCATCGTCGCGAGCATGGGGCTCTGCTTCGCGATGGCACTGCTCGCGCGCGAGCTCGGCTATTCGGTCGCGCTCGGCGCCTTCATCGCCGGCTCGCTCGTCGCGGAGTCCGGCGAGGAGAAGGGGATCGAGCTGCTCGTACAGCCGGTGCGCGACGTCTTTGCCGCCGTGTTCTTCGTCTCGGTGGGAATGATGATCGATCCGGTGCTCATCGTGAAGTACTGGCTCCCGATCGTCGTGCTCACGTGCGTCGTGGTCGTCGGCAAGATCGTCAGCGTGTCGTTCGGCGCCTTCCTCACCGGCAACGGAACGCGCACGTCGATCCAGACCGGCATGAGCCTCGCGCAGATCGGAGAGTTCTCCTTCATCATCGCCGGGCTCGGGCTGTCGCTGAAGGCGACGGGTGATTTTCTCTATCCGGTCGCGGTCGCGGTGTCCGCGATCACGACGCTGCTCACGCCCTGGCTCATCCGCGCGTCGGGCCCCTTCGCGACCTGGCTCGATCGCCGGCTTCCGCAGCCGCTCCAGACGTTCGTGGCTCTCTACGGCAGCTGGCTCGAGCGACTGCGGTCGAGCGGCGCCAGGACGGCGCAGGCGCTGCGCGTGCGACGCCTCGTGCGCCTGCTCCTCCTCGACGCCGCGGTGCTCGCCGCGATCGTGGTCACGACGGCGCTCGGAGCCGGGCCCCTGCGAGCTCATCTGGTCGGCAAGGAGATCCTCACCGACGCCGGCGCGAGGGTCCTCGTGATCGCGCTCTCCGCCACGCTGGCTTTGCCGTTCTGCGTCGGGATTGCGAGGGTAGGTCATCAGCTCGCGACGACGGTCGCTCTGCTGGCGCTGCCCGCCGGGAGCGAGGAGGGCGACGCCCGAGACGGCTCGCTCGATCTCGCGGCCGCTCCACGCCGAGCGCTGGTGGTGACGCTCCAGCTCGGGCTCATGCTGCTCGTGGGCGTGCCGCTCGTCGCGATCACGCAGCCGTTCCTGCCCGGCTTCCACGGCGCGGAGCTGCTGCTCGTGATCCTGCTCGTGCTCCTCGTGGCCTCGTGGCGAATGGCAACGAACCTCCAGGGTCACGTCCGCGCGGGCGCTCAGGTCGTCGTCGAGGCCATCGCCCGCCGGGGGCAGCTCGCCACCAGCGGCCCGGTGGAGATGCCCCCGGCGCTCGACGCGATCCTGGAAGGCCTCGGCCAGCCGCAGGTGATCGCGCTCGCGGCGGGATGCGCGGCGGATGGCAAGACACTCGCCGAGCTGAACCTCAGGGGTGCTACGGGCGCGACGGTCCTCGCGATCTCGCGCGGCGAGTCGGCGATCTTGATGCCGGCCGCGAGCCAGTCGCTCCTCGCGGGAGACCTCGTCGCCGTGGCGGGCACGCGTGATGCCGTCACTGCGGCGCGAGCGCTCCTCACCCTGTGAACGACATGAGCGGCGTGCGCGGTGTCGACGAGCTCCGCGTCGCGGACCGCGCCTTGCATCGCCGATGCCCTCGGCGAGGTCATCTCATGCAAGCCGTGCTCGAGCCGACGACTGGACGAACGTCTCTCGCGAGACCGAAGCGCTCGCCGCGGCGTCCGCCGGGCTCGCCTCGCAAGCGTCCGCGGCCCGATCGACCGTCCGTCGGGCCCGAGGGCACGGTGGAGCTTCCCAACTCGCCCCCTGCGCCGCCCGAGCCGATGTCGAGCCCCGTGCCCCCGGACCGGGGCCCGGGCAACGACGACTGGCGCGGCCTGCGACTGTGACGCCTTTCAACCGAGGATCCGACCATGCGAGAGCCGCACAAGAAGATGGATGCGCAGCTCCAGGACGACGTGCTCCGAGAGCTCCGCTGGGACACGCGGGTCGTCGAGACCGACGTAGGTGTGGAGGTCGACGACGGCATCGTGACGCTCACCGGCACCGTCGCCAGCTGGCCTGCGCGGCTCGCCGCGCAGGAGGCGGCTCATCGTGTCGCCGGAGTGCTCGACGTTGCCAACGACATCCACGTCAAGCTGCCGAGCTCGTCGGAACGAACGGACACCGATGTCGCTCGCACCGTCCGCGCGGCCCTCGAATCGGATCTACAGGTGCCCCACGAGCGCATCTCCACCACCGTCTCGGACGGCGTGGTCACGCTCGAGGGTAACGTCGACTACTGGAGCGAGCACGACGACGCCGGCAGAGCCATCCGCCTGCCCGGGGTGCGTGAGGTCCGAAACCTCCTCACCGTCGAGCCGCGTGCGGTCAAGGTCGCGCCCGAGACGATCCGCGCCGCGATTGACGGCGCGCTCGAGCGCCATAGGCCACACGCCGCGGCCGACCACATCCAGATCGCCATCGCCGAGGGCACCGTGATCCTCAGCGGGACGGTGACGTCGTGGCCCGAGCACGACGCCGTCCTCGGCGCGGTGCGAGGCACACGCGGCGTGAAGAAGGTGGATGATCAGATCACGATCGCCTACGCCCCGTTCAGAGCGGAGCACCGTTCAACGTGACGGTCCACGTCGATCTCCGAGGGCGTCGGGCCTACTCGTACATCACGTATTCGGGCGCCGGCTTCAGCGCGAGGACCTCGGCGGGCGTCATGAGCTGCCCGCCGTTGCGATGGTCCTCGTCGAAGAACAACTTGAAGCCCGCGTGGACACTCGGCCCCATGATCTCCATGAGATTGAGGTAGGTCTCGATCTTCGCCTGCTTCGGGCCGAGCCCGTCGACGCTCTTGATGAGGACGACGCCGGGGTAAGCGCGGAGCGTCGCCTCGTCCTTGACCACCGAGCGCGTGACCTGGTGGAACACGAGCGCCTTCTCGGGGAGATCGCCCTCGGTCGCGAGCTTCGACATGTACTCGGCGACGCTGTTGATCACCGCGCCGGTCGTCTGCCCGTAGACCTTCCCCGGCTTCTGCCCGGCCTTCATCGCCCACTCGGGGTCGAGCGCGATGCCGACGTCGGGCTCGCGCAGGTATCTCTCGAAGTGCTTCACCTCGGTGAGAAAGTCCGACTGCCCGGGCTGGATGTTCAGGAGGAACAGCCCCTTCGACTCGCGCGCGTGGCGGAGATACGTGTCGACGACGCTGTCCTCGACACGGCGGCGATACTTGCCGTCCGCACCGGAGCCCGCCTGCACGACGACGGCGATGAGCTCGAAGACCGGCAAGATCTTCCGCTCCGTGCCCGCGTACTTGTCGGCGTAGCCGAGGAGCGCCCTCGTCTTCGCGGGGAGGTTTCCCTGCAGCTCACCGAGCGCGGGGCCGCCGGGCGTTCCGCAGAAGCCGACGAGCCGGTGGTCGGGAAAGAGCGCGCGGCCTCCGCGTGGGAGCTCGGGTCTCGACTTCTCCGCGGCGGGCGGCACCGCGAGCCGCGCGGCCGGCATGCTCGATGCGCTCGGAGCCGCGGTCGTCGGGCCCCTCGATGCGCACGCGGCGAGGACGAGCGCGAGAAGCGCGAGCGTGGCGGGCCTGACGACGGCGAACGTCATCGTCTAGTGCAGAGAGGACGAAGCTGGGCGGATGGCTGGCGTGCGGGGCTCCCTTGACCTTCGCTCCGGGGACTCCGTGTGCTTGACCCACAGCTCGAGCGAGCCTGCGCAACGCTCACGGGCAACGAGGCCGTACCCCTCGGGCATGTTCCCGCCGAACCCGCAGTAGATCACGACGCGCGTGCCGACCCGCGCGCGGGAGAGGAGGTCCTCGGTGGCGTGGATGTCCTTCCAGAACTTCTCCTCGCTCAGCTCGACGGTGCCGTCGAGCCGATCGGCGGCGGTGCAGAGGTTCTCCGCGAACGGATTGAACATGTAGATGCCGTCGAGCAGCGTCGCGTCCTGCTCCTCGAGCGTGCCGTGACGGAACGTGGGGCTCACGCCGATCTTCGCGGCGGCCTCGCGGGCGATCTCGACGAGGTGCGGGCGATGCTCGATGCCCCACACCTCGGCGTTCACGGCGGCCGCGGCGACGATGCAGAATTTGCCGACGCCCGCACCGATGTCGAGGATCGTCGAGTCCGGACGATCGGCGAGGAGCTTCGCCGCGCGCACGGCCACCTCCACCGGCGTCCAGTACACGCGCGACGGCCCCCTCGCCGCGAGCGGGAACACCTCGTCGAAGACGCGGTCGGCGACGAGCCCGCCGCGGCGGAGGCGGCGGGCAATTCGCAGGAAATCGGGGGGAACGACGTTCACGAGCCTGCTCTATACACCCTCGGGTTCGAGCGCAGCTAGGCCGCGCTCACGGCGGGGATCGCTTCGCGGTCGTGGTCCGTAGCGCGAGACCGAGGAGAACGAAGGTCGCGACCATCGATGCGGAGAAGATGTTCGGCGCCCGCTCCGGGAACCGCGTGGCGGCGAGCGCGTCGCGATCCCCCAGTCGACGAGGTAGACCTCGCCGTAGCTCCCGACCTGAGAGCTCCTCGTCGACGCACCATCCGCGTCAGAGTATCTCCCAATTGCAGAGCGCAACGTCGGGTACCATCGACCGGTGGCGGAGGGCTGGGAATCGCTGTCGGACGAGGACCTGCTCAAGGTCCGCATCTGCGATCTCGACCTGAAGATCCCGGGCAGCGAGGTCGAGCCGCGAGTCCAGCATCTGCAGGCCGCGCTCGACGCCCGCAAGATCCTGGTGAAGCCCCTCTGCTATCTCGGCGCGGAGTGGCAGTCGCCCGACGGCGTGCCGGCCATCTGCATCCCGTTCTACCTCGCTCATCCGCGGCTCCGTCAGCTCGAGATGCGGCAGATGCTCGAGATCGAGGGCGGAACGCCGGACGCCTGCGACAAGCTCATGTTCCACGAGTGCGGACACGCGGTGGACCACGCGTTCAAGCTGTCGCCGCGCAAGGGGTGGCGCGACGTCTTCGGCGACCCGCGCGCCGACTACGACCCGACGATTTACCATCACCGGCCCTACAGCAAGGCGTTCGTCCTCCACCTGCCGAACTGGTACGCGCAGTCTCATCCCGACGAGGACTTCGCCGAGACGTTCGCGGTGTGGCTCGCGCTCGAGGCCGCGGACTGGCGCAAGCAATACGCCGGGTGGAAGGCGCTCGAGAAGCTCGAGTACATCGAGCGAACGATGCGCGGCATCGCCGCCAAGCCGCCGAAGGTCACCCGAGGCGGGCTGCTCGGCGAGGCCGCGAAGTCGAAGAAGACGCTCGGTCAGCACTACGCGTGGAAGCGCAGGCTCTGGTCGACGACCTACCCCGATTTCTACGACCAGGACCTCCGCAAGATCTTCGGTGAGCTCACGCCGGGTGACGAGACGGCCGCGCGCTTCATGAGGCGCTACCGTCGCGCCATCACGACCGCGATCGTCAACTGGACGGGCGAGCCCAAGTACACGGTCGACGGCCTCATCGCGCGGCTCATCAAGCGCGCGGACGAGCTCGGGCTCGGTACGCCCCGCGACGAGTCTGCGCTACTCATCGACATCGGGTCCTATCTCTCGACGCTCGTCAGTAACTACCTCTACACCGGCCGATTCAAGAAGAAGGTCTGACGTGAAGGTTCTCGTCCTCTACGACATCGATCGCGCCATCGACCCCGACGAGGGGCTCACCATCCGAGCGCTCCGGCGCGAGGAGGACAAGCCCACCGAGGCCGACATCATCTCGTGCCTCCGCGGGCTGGGACACGACGTCGACCGCCTCGCCGTCTACGACGACGTTCGCGGAATGCTGGACCGCATCGCGAGCTTCGGCCCCGACGTCGTGTTCAACCAGTGCGAGACGTTCCTCCTCGACCGCGCGCACGAGCCGAACATCCCCGCGATGCTCGACCTCTTGAAGGTGCGCTACACGGGCGCTGGGCCCGAGGCGCTCATGCTCTGCAAGGACAAGGCGCTCGCGAAGAAGGTGCTCGCGTTCCACGGCGTTCGCAGCGCCGGCTTCGTCGTGTCGACGCGCGCGCGTCCGCTACGCAAGCTGCGCAAGTTCCGCTTCCCGGCGTTCGTGAAGCCGCTCGGTGAGGAGTCGAGCAACGGGATCAGCAAGGCCTCGTACGCGAAGAACGAGGCCGAGGCGCTCGAGCGCGCGAAGTTCCTCCACGAGAGCTTCGAGTGCGACGCGCTCATCGAGGAGTACATCGAGGGCCGCGAGCTCACGGTCAGCGTGCTCGGCAATCCGCGCCCGCTCGCGTTTCCGCCGCGCGAGACGTTCTTCGGCAAGGCCGAGACGGACGACGACGCTCCCCGGTTCGCGACCTCACGCGCGAAGTGGAACGACGCGTACCGCCGCAAGTGGGGGATCCGGAACGGCGAGCCCGATGCGCTTCCGCCCGGCGCCGCGGAGAAGCTCGCGCGGACCGCGCGCATGGTCTACCGCATCCTCAAGGTGCGCGGGCTCATGCGCCTCGACGCGCGCCTCACCGACGACGGACACGTCGTCGTGATCGAGGTGAACCCGAACCCCGGCCTCGCGAAGACGGACGACTTCGCGCTCTCGGCCGCGGCCGGCGGGCTCGACTATCCAGCGCTGATCCAGCGCATCCTGGACAACGCCGTTCGCTAGCTTTCAGAGCTCTTCCGCGGGGATGAGCTTCGGCTTCTCGGGCGTGGGCGCCGGGGTCGGAGTGGGCGCCGGTGTCGGAGTGGGCGCGGGCGCCTCGCCCGTGCTCGCGGGCGCCTCGCCCGTCGGAGCGGCGGGCGTCGGGGGCTTCGGACGCGGAGCCGGAGCCGGGCGCGGCTGCGCGGGAGCCGGCGGCGTGGGAGGCGTGGGCGCAACCGCGGTCGTTGCGGCGGCCTTGCCCGCGTCCTTGTCGGCCGCGGCATCGGACGCGCCCGCATCGGTCGCCGTGCTCGCGGCGGAGGCATCCGTGGCTTCGGGACCCGCGTCGGCGGCGGCCATGACCGCGGCCGCGCTCGCGCTCGCGCTCGGCGGCGTCGACGGGCCGGACGCGCTCGATACCGCCGAGGCGCTCGGCTGCGCGCTCGGCACCGCGGGCGGCGGGCCGATGATGCCCGCGAGCATTCCGCTCGTGTAGGCGTAGACACCTCCACCCGCGAGGATGAGGAGCAGCAGTGCCGCGACGAGAAGACCGGCGCTGCCGCCCTTCTTCTTCTCCTCGTTCTCCTCGCCGATTCGACGCGGCGGAGGCGTGGACTTGGCGGGCGTCGCCGAGGACTCCTTCACGGCAGGCGCGCTCGGGCTGAGCCCGCCGAGCCCGGAGGGACCCTCCTTCGAGATCGGCGACGGCTGATCGCCCGGCGGGGGCGACTGCATGACCATCGTGTCGCCGGACTGGCTTCGCGAGCTCACGGGCCCTTGCTCGTGGAGCGACGAGCCGCGGTCGCTGCCGAAGAGCGGGTTCTGTCCGATCTCCTCGAGCGAGCCGCCGGCCTCCTTGAGGGCCTCCTCGAGCAGCTCGGCCGCTTGCTTCATCACGGTCTGATCGCGGACCGGTTCGCTGCCGCTCTCGGGGTCGAGCCGCGGGAACATCGGCTCGGCCGCCTTCGGCGCCGCGGGGGATTCGGCGGCCGCGGGAGCCTCGGCTTCGGCGACGGGTCCCGGTGCAGGCGTGGGCGCGACCGGCGCCATGCCCATCATCGTTGCCTTGCGTGCGGGCGGCGGACGCGGAGCCGCAACGGGGAGCTTGGGCTCGGACCCCTTCGCGGGCGGAACCGCCGCGGCGCCGATCGTTGCGGCCGGGCTCGGCGCGGGCTTCGGGGCCGCGGCCGCGGGAGGAGGCGCGACGCCGATCGCCGTTGACGCGAGCTTGCTGGCCGGGGCCACGGGACGAGGCGGCGGGGCAGCGGCCCCCGCGGTCGGTAGCTTGGGCTGCGACCCGGGTACGGGCGGCGCGGCCGCGGGAAGCTTGGGCTGCGAGCCAGGGATCGCCGGCGCGGCGCCGGGCGACGTCGGACGCGGACCCGCGAGCGTGCCCGTACCGACCGGAGACTTCGCCGGCGGAGGCGGCCCGGCGGCGGGCGGTCGAGCGGCAGCGGGAGCGGCAGCGGCCGCGGCCGCGGCCGCGGGAGGCGGAACCGGAAGCTTTGCACCACCGGCGGCAGCGGCCGCGGGAGCCGTCACCGGCGAAGGACCAGGCGCAGCCGCGGGCGCGACGGGCGCAGCCGCGACGAGCCCCTTGAGGGTCGACGGGTGTCCGACGGGTGCCTCCTCGACGGGCTCCTCGGACGTATAAGCGCTACCGGCGTCGGCCTTCTGCGCGATCAGGCGATCGATGATCGCACGCGAAGAATCATCGATCTTGATGAACTTCACGCCCATGCCGGCGGGCTTGTCGGCGCCCGCCTGGGTCGGCTCGCGCTTCCAGACGACGCGGCCCACGCCGGAGATGACGCTCTTGTCGCCCGCGAGACGGATCTCGAACTTGAGCAGCGTCCCCGGGGGGAACGGCGTGGGGGTCTTCACGAAGAGACCGCCCTTGCTCACGTCATGAGAGTGGTTCTCGATGAACTCGTCGACCGTCGCGCTCTTGTAGCGAACGTTCAGGCTGACGACCTTGGCGCGCTTGTCCTTACGCGTATCCTGGCTCATTTTATCTCGCGGCGGCCACGAGGTCTGGAGCGGCACCGCCCCTCCCACGTGACCGTTCCATCCTAACCGACCCGGATTGGAAAACACCAACCGGTGACGGCAGATGGTATGGTTCACCTCGGTTTGGCCCCCTCCGGTCCCCGGCATTTCCGTGCCCACGAGCGTCGCGCGGTGCGACTCACGGTTGAGGTCGCGGGGCAGAGATCCGGGGTCCAGCGGCAGGCGGTCGTCGTCGATCTGAGCCTTGCGGGCGCTGGCGTCGAGACGGACGAGCCGCTCGTACCGGGCGATCGCGTCTCCGTGACGCTCGCGACGCCGACGATGTGGGACCCGCTCGTGCTCGAGGCGGTCGTCGCCTGGGCCCATCCGCCGCGGCCGACCCAGGCCGTCGACGCGCTCGGCCGCTCCCGGACGGTCGCACGCGCCGGTCTCGTCTTCGACTACCCCGCCCCGGGCTCGGTGCTCGCCATGTTCGAGATGCTCGCGACGCTCGGCTACGAGTGAGCCGAGCCCACGCGAGCCTCGAGGCGCTCGGCGAGCGCGAGCACCGCGTCTTCCGAGCCGGGCGGCCCGAGGATCTGTAGAGAGCGGGGCATCGCGACCGTACCTCGTACGCGGTACTGCCCGAACGGCAGCGCGAGCCCGGTGGCGTCGACCATGTTGCCGAGCTTGCAGAAGGTCGTGAGCCGGTAGGCCCACGCCGCCCGGCCGTGCTTCGGCGGGCGCGCGGTGCAGGTCGGGGTGACGACGAGGTGACCGCGATCCCAGATCGCATGGATGTCGGCGCGGAGCTTCGCGAGGCGCGCCGCCGCAGGCGCGCGGTTCCGGTAGCGAAGCGAGAGCGCCGCGGCCCCCGCGAAGAGGAGCCCGGTGTTGGGATGAACGCGCTTGTCGAGGCGCCCGCCGCTGACGAGCCCGAGGAGCACGGCGGGGAGCGCCTGCGCGAGAGGCAGCTCGTCGCCCGCGATGAACTCCTTGAAGTGAGCCGCGAAGTATTCCGTGAAGAGTGCATTCACTTCGGTCGGCGTCGGGAGCTCGCGCGTGAGCTCGGCCTGGACGCCGGCGCTCGCGAGGAGAGCGAGCGCGTCGGTCGTGAACGTCGGCCACTCACCGTCGTGCGCGGTGTCCGGCGCGTAGACGACGACGCGATCGGCATCCATCGTCACGTCCGGCGAGCCGGCGGTGCGGAGCGCGCCACGCACCGCGTGCGTGACGGCACGGGCTCCGGCGACCGAGCGGGTGAGCGGCCCCATCCCGCAGAAATCCCAGAAAAACGGGGAAATACGGGGAAAGTGCTCGATGCCGACCGGCCACACGGCGTGCGAGAGCCGCATGCCGACGACGCCGCAGAAGGCCGACGGCGCGCGGATCGAGCCGCCGAAGTCGGTGCCCCAGTCGAACGCCGCCATGCCGTCGGCGACGGCCGCGGCTCCGCCTCCGGTGCTCCCGCCGGCCGTGCGCGTCGGGTCGTGCGGGTTTCGCACCGGACCGCGCAGGTGGTTGTCGCTCTCGGTCGAGAACGCCAGATCGCAGAGGTTCGACTTGCCGAGCAGCACCGCGCCGGCGCCGGCGAGCGCGCGATGTGCATGGCTCGACACGGCGGGCACGCGCGAGCGATGCCGCCACGAGCCCCCCGTCGTCGTGATCGCCGCCGTATCCCAGGTGTCCTTGAGCACGTACGGAACGCCCGCAAGCGGCGCGTCACTCCCGGCGCTCGGGTCGACGTGCGGCTCGTCGAGCACGTGGAGAACGGCGTGCACCGCGTCGTTGCGCGCGCGGATCCGCGCGCGACACTCGTTCACCGAGCAGCCGGCGAAGGGCGAGGCCATCAACGCCCCTTCGAGGCCTTCTTCTTCGGCTTCGCGGCCTTCGCCTTCGGGGCCTTCGCTCTCGTCTTCGCCCTGGTCGGAAGATCGAACTCCACGGTCGCGAGGAGCTTCTTCTTCCGCTTGTCGATCTCCTTCTGGAGGTTCGCGACGGCGGCCTCGCGCGCGTCGTAGAGGCGGCGCGGCTTCTTGTGGACGCGCGGGTCGGAGAGCAGCGCGTACGTCAGCCACGGGAAGACGGCGGTGACGTCCGTGTGCACGTACATCGAGCCGTACTGGACGCTCTCCGCCGAGACCTTGCCCCAGGTGTGACCTTCGCCCGCGGGACACGAGCTGAGAGCGCCGTTGTCCACCGGGTCGACGCAGAACTGCAGATCGAAGTCGAAGCCGTGCGTCGGGACGCCGAGGATCTGATCGAGGAGCGGCTCGCCCTGGAGCGTGTAGTTCTTCGGCACGCCGCCGCCGAGGATCCAGATCGCCATCTTCTTCTTCAGGGTGCCGAAGCAGTGGTGCTGCATCGCGCCCATCTCGAAGACGTCGTCGTTGACGTCGATCTCGAGCTTGAACTTGTCGCCGTAGAGGCGCTTGAGCTTCACGATGTTGAGGAAGATGGAGCCGTCCTGGACAGCGCCGACGAAGATCGGAACGCCGTACTTCCAGCACGTCGAGAGCAGCGAAGGGCTCTGGATGCCGAGCGCGGCCTCGATCTTCGCGATGTCCTTGCCGAGCATGTAGTGCAGCTCGGTGGTCGTCATCTTCTTCTGGTAGGCAGGCTTCATCAGCAGCGCGCTGAACAGCTTGTCCGTCTCGAGGAGCGTCTCCTCCCAGAAGCCGAGGTCGTAGATGCGGATGATGCGCGCGAGCCGGTACTGGAGGTCGCCGGCGTTGGGATCGATCTCGCGGATCCGATGGCCGATGATGCGATGGGCGTCGTGGTAGAGGTTCGCGCCCGTCGTCGTGAGGGAGTCGACGAGACCACGCTCGATGAGCGGGATGAGGCACGACTGGTGGAGCCCGGCCGGCGTCATCGCCCCGGACATCGTCATGAACGTGCAGCAATCCTCCTGCGACGAGCGGCGCATGAGCTCGAACGCGGTGCGCTCCTGGCGCCCCACGTAGGCCGGAAACATGTTCGCGATGATGTCCGCGGGCGCCTCCTTGCCGGTGATGCCGACGGGATGAACGTCGCGCGATCGCTCGAAACTCTTGCGGCGTGCCTGCTTTTCCGTGGTCTGCGACATGGGAGGCTCCACTTCTCTTTGGGAACGGTCGGGGCGTCAAGTCGCTTGCGCGCGACGGCCCGACGTTGCATCCCTCTACCCATGGAACGCGCGTCATGACCGGAACCACGCCCGGTCGAGGTCGTCGCCTGCCGTCGTTCGACGAGCTCGCACGCCTCGAGGACGACGAGCTCGACGTCGCGCTCGGCGCGGCGCTCGTCGCGCGCGACACGTACGACGCGCTCGACGTGCAGGCGCTCCTCCGCGAGCTCGAGTCGCTCGGCGCCCCGCTCGCCGGTGCCGCGTCGGCGGGGGCTCCGCTCCGCGAGCGTGTCGTCGCGGTGAGCCACCGGTTCACGAGCCTCGGCTTCCGTGCCAACGCCGACGACTACTACGACCCGAAGAACAGCCTCCTCTCCGACGTGCTCGCCACGAAGGTGGGCATCCCGATCACGCTCTCGATCGTGTGGTGCGCCATCGCGCGCACCGCGGGTCTCGTCGCACGAGGCATCGCGTTTCCAGGGCATTTCCTCGTCCGGGTGGACGCTCCCGGCACGACCGACTCGCCGATCGTCGTCGACCCGTTCGGCGCCGGGCGCATCGTCGACGACGCGGCCGCGACGGCGCTGCTGAGGCGCTCGCTGGGCGACGGCGCTCAGCTCCACCCGACGCTCTTCGCGCCGGCCACGTCGCGCGCGACGCTCGTGCGACTGCTCACGAACCTCGAGTCGACGCTGGCGAAGCGCGGCGAGCATGCGCGAGCGTTCATCGCGGTGGACCGCATCGTGACGCTCGTCCCCGACTCGGCGCGCATGCTCCGCGAGCGGGCGGCGCTCGCCCTCAGCATCGGCGCGAGCGAGGTGGCGCGCGCCGATCTCCTCCGCGTCATCGAGCTGGAGCCGCAGGCGCCCGACGTCCCCGACCTCGAGGCTCGCCTCGCCACGCTCGCGAAGCCCACGAAAGCCATGCTCCATTGACGCGTCGGGTCCTCACGGCGCTCGCCGTCGCGCTGCCGCTCGCGCTCGTCGCGTCGCCTGCCGGTGCCCAGGTCCACTGGGACGCCTCGGCTCAGGTCGGGTTCATGAAGCGCAACCTCGTCGATCGCCCGACGGGCAGCGTCGGGCAGGACGCGAGCTTCGGGCCTGCGGGTCAGCTGACGGGGCATGTCGCGCTCTTTCCCCTCGTGCGGCTGGGCGCGTATCTCGGTCACGACATCTCTCCCTTCGCGGGCGACGCCTCCGCGCGCGACATCACGTGGGGCGGGCTCCGCGCGAAGATCATGTCACCGTGGCCGCGCGGCGATGCGCGCGTCTGGCTCTTCTTCGGCTTCGGGTACGCAGGGGTCTACCAGCGCAGCACCTCGACGACGGCGGCCTTCCCTGATGCGACCGGGGCCGTCAGTGTCCAGAGGGTCGTGCACGGCGCGGGCGGCGGCTTCTTCGAGATCCCTTTCGGATTAGGTGCATCCTACAAGCTTCGCAAGCCGTGGGAGCTCTGCATGGAGCTGGGTGGCCGTGCGGGCTTCGGTCACAGCGGGAGCGTCTACGAGGCCCCCGGGCCGCGCAGGACCGGCGAATCGGGCGAGTCCCACGTCCCGCCTGCCGGCATCGATCGCTTCGGCATCGGGATGACGTTCGGCGTCCTCCTCGACCTCTGATCGCGCGCAATCTTCGAGGGGTTGCGGTCGAGGTCCATCGGCCGGCCGGCGATCTCGCTCCGTTGCGCACCGTGGCTCGCAAAAGTGCTAGGGTGAGGGCCGGAATTTCCTCGATTTTCCTCGGGACTTACCCGCTTATCACCGAGCCCGCGTGCACGTAGAGCCGATCGAATGAGTGGACCCGCTGACGAAAAGCCTCGAGCTGCGCGCGCGGGTACGCCGTTGCCGCCGCGTGCGAGCCAGCCGCCGGCCGCGCCCGCTGGCCAGGCGAAGAGCGAGAAGCCGCCCGTGAAGTCGGGGCCTCAGTCGCTCATCGGAACGACGATCAGCGATCGCTACAAGATCGAACGCCTGCTCGGCGAGGGCGGCATGGGCGCCGTCTACCAGGCCGAGCACACGCTCATGCGCAAGCGCATGGCGATCAAGGTGCTCCACCCGGAGATGACGCGCCTGCCCGAGGTCGTCGCGCGCTTCGAGCGCGAGGCGATGGCCGCCGCGCACATCGACCACCCGCACGTCGTCACCGCCACCGACTTCGGCAAGCTGGAGGACGGCTCGTTCTTCCTCGCGCTCGAGTTCGTCGAGGGCTCGAGCCTGCGCGAGGTGATCGCGCTCGGGCGCCTCGAGCTCGGCCGTTCACTCCACATCGCACGGCAGATGGCCGGCGCGCTCCAGCGCGCGCACTCGTTGAAGATCGTGCATCGCGATCTCAAGCCCGAGAACGTCATGCTCGTCGAGCGCGACGGCGACCCGGACTTCGTGAAGGTCCTCGATTTCGGCATCGCCAAGGTGCAGATGGGCGAGCTCGGCACGAACGACCGCGCCGGCCCGGAGCAGAACGTCCTCACGCAGGCCGGCATGGTCTACGGGACGCCCGAGTACATGGCGCCGGAGCAGGCGCTCGGGCAGCCGGTCGACGCACGCGCCGACCTCTACGCCCTCGGCATCATCATGTACGAGATGCTGACCGGCCATCGCCCGTTCGAGGCCGACAGCAAGGTCGCGCTGCTCGGCATGCAGGTGACGGCGCCGGTCCCGGCGATGATCGTCAAGTGCGCGGACTGCAACGTGCCGCTCGAGGTCGAGGTGCTCGTGGCGCGCCTCCTCACGAAGGAGGCCACCGACCGCATCGGCGACGCGAAGGAGGTCATCGAGGGCATCACCCTGATCCTCTCGCAGCTCTCGAGCACGGGCCGCATCGACCCGAAGTTCCTCCCGCCGCCGCCGAGCGGGTTCGCGACGAACCCCGGGCTGATCAGCGGGATCACGCCGCAGCACCCCGATCTCGCCGCGCTCGCCGCGCAGCGCCTCCGCAAGGACTCCGCGCCGGAGGGTGGTGCCCACGGGGCCGCGCCCGTCGAAGGGCTGCTCGGCGGCAAGACGTTCCTCATCGCGCTCTTCGCGGGGATCGTCGGCATCATCATCATGGTCACCGCGGTGATCTACGTGTTCCGCGGCCGCGAGACCGTCACCGCGGGTCCCGACGCCTCCGGCGTGGTGGCCACCACCGACGGCGGCGCACCGGTCGACGTCCCCGCCGACGAGCGCGTGAAGGAAGCGATCGCGATGATCGATCGCGGCGACTACGGCTCGGGCATCAAGCGCCTCGAGGAGCTCGGCGAGTCGGTGCAGGGGCGCGAGGACGTGCATCGCGCGCTCTTCACCGCGTACAGCGCGACCGATCGCACGAAGGACGCCGTCCACGAGGCCGGGCTCGTGTTCAAGTCGAACGCGAACATGGACGTGCGTGCCGAGGTGAAGCTCCGCGTCGAGGTCCGCGACGCCGCGCTCAAGGAAGGTTCGAAGGACGAGAAGGCGAAGGCCGCGGCCGACGAGGCCTTCACGGTCCTCGAGGGCCAGATGGGCACCGTCGGCTGGGACGACGTCTACGACATCGGCTACGGCACGTCGGGCGCCCAGTACCCGAAGGCCGCGACACGCGCGCGCAGCGTCCTCGCTCGTGGCGAGCGCGCGAAGATGAGCCCTGCGCTGCAGGTCGCGCTCGAGCTCCAGTCCGCGGGCGCGAGCTGCGCCGCGAAGAACCACTTCGAGCGCGCGCAGCGCGACGGCGACGAGCGCTCGCTGGCGCTCCTCAAGCAGCTCACGACCGCGCACCAGATGAAGCAAGCGGGCTTCCGCAAGACGGATCTGCTCGCCTGCCTCCACGACGGACAGCTCGCGCGCACCATCGCCGCGCTCGAAGAGCGCCTCCGCTCGAAGAGAAAGTAGCGCTCGTCGAGGGTCAGGCGATGCCGAAGCGCGCCTTGTCCTTCGCGATCAGCTCGACGTACGCCTCGGACTCGAGGTGCGGCTCGATCTCGCCGCTGGCGATGGCTGCCTCGAGCTGCTTCTTGATCTCGCCGACCAGGCGCGAGGGCGCGAGGTTGAAGGCCTTCATCACCGCGTCGCCCACGCCCGACGGGAGCGGCGGCTGCTTCGCGTCCTCGGCGGCGAGGAGCGTGATGCGACCGGCGAGCTCCTCGATCTGGTTCAGGCCCTTGCGCTTCTTCTCGGGACGCTTCGTCGTGATGTCGGCGCGCGCGAGGCAGAGGAGGTCATCGAGGTGCTCGCCGAGCTCGCGCGCGAAGCGGCGCACGGCGCTGTCGGTCCACCCCGGGTCGTACTGGTTCGCACGAAGGTGGTGCAGGACGAGAAAGCGAATCGTGTCGCGGAGCGCCGGCTCGGGCGAGAACATCAGGCTGCGACGTTCGAGCTTGTCGAACATGCGCGTGCCCACCTCGGCGTGCCCGAGAAAGTGCACCTTGCCGTCGGGGCTGATCGAGCGCGTCTTCGTCTTGCCGATGTCGTGAAAGAGCGAGGCCCACCGGACCTCGAGGCGCGGCACGGCCTGACGAACGACCTGCTTCGTGTGCTTCCACACGTCCTTGTGGCGCCACTCGCCGTCCCCGAAGCCGACCATCGCGTGGACCTCGGGGAAGAGGACACGCAGCGCGCCGACGTCGAGCAGCGTGTCGAGGCCGAGCTCCGGGTCCTCCCCCATCACGACGCGATCGAGGCGATCGCGGACGGCCTTCGCATCGAGCTGCGTCGCGACCTTCAGGTCCTCGGCGGTGATGGCCGGAACGACCTCGATGACGCGGCCCTTCTCGGACGCGACCGCCGCGGACTCGAGCGCCGCCATGGCGCGGTCCGCCGACCCGGCGCCTGCGGGTTCGGCGAGCAGCGCGGTCGCGGCCTTCTGAGCGGTCGGGTCGTGGGGCGCCATGTTAGGGGTCGGCCTCCTTAGCATGCGCCGTCAGGCCCGGAAAGCGCGTGCTCTTACCTGGCCCTACACGCGATTATTCGCGCACCGGTCACGGTCGGTCGGCGCCCCGCGATAGGAGACGGAAAGGAGCCGCGAGAATGCTCTGTGGGCGTTGGACAACTCGAGCATTGGCGGTAAACCACGGACCTCATGAATTCGCGCATCGCCAGCGTCCTGGTCGCTTCGGGGCTCTTTTCCCTCGTCTCCTGCGTGGTCGCCTGCAGCGGCGCGAACTCGCTCGACCTCTTCGCCCCGCCGACGAGCGAACAGACCACGTCGACGACCGAGCCCGATCCCGGGAGCAGCGGCACCTCGGGGACGAGCGGCTCCTCGGGCAGCAGCGGCTCCTCGGGCAGCAGCGGCACCTCGGGGACGAGTGGCTCCTCGGGCAGCAGCGGCTCCAGCGGCTCGTCCGGTGCGAGCGGCTCCAGCGGCTCCAGCGGCGGCACGAAGGACGCGGGCACGGACTCGGCGCCCGCGTGGAAGAGCCCGGGCGTCTACTGCAGCGAGGATCCGGCCGGCAACGACGTCTACTGCTCCGGCGCGAGCCTCTGCTGCGCGCGCTTCACGAGCGGCGGCGACGGCCCCTCCAACCGGACCTTCGAGTGTGTCGCGAGCGGCGTCGCCGCCTGCGTGGGCGGCCAGAAGATCGCCTGCGACGACCGGAGCGACTGCCCGTCGGGCCAGGTCTGCTGCGGGGCGTTCGACAACAACCAGGGCTACCGCGCGGTCCAGTGCCAGGCCTCGTGCAACTCGAGCCCGATCCCCGGCCTCACGCCGGTTCGCTTCTGCGATCCGAACGCGCCGGTCGACGAGTGCGCGAGCATCAGCAAGACGTGCACGGCGAGCGGCAGCCTTCCCGGCTTCCACGTCTGCAAGTAGCGCTTCGCGCGACCAGGAGCGCGGCGCTCCTCGCGCTCCTCGCATACAGCGGCGCGATGGCTGCCGCATGCGCGCGGAGCGCCGTGACGGGCCCGCCCGCTGGCGACTCCGGAAGCGCGCTCTCGGCGCATGAAGCGGGGGCGGCGGGCGACGGCGGCGTGACCGACGGCGCGACGGGCGCCGACGCGGAGGCCTCGAGCTCCGTGCGCACGCAGCTCGACGACGACGGAAATGACGACCCCGAGGATCCCGGACAAGGGAGCGCGCCGGCCTCGGGCCACTTCGAGAGGGTCGGAACACCGCCGCTCGCGCTGACGCGCGTCTGCGATCTCACGCCATTCGGCGGCGCGCTCTATGCGGCTCACGCGAACCAGCCGCTCGGGACCGACGGCGCGACCATCACGCGCTTTCGCAAGGACGCATCGAAGCCCTTCGGCGTCGCATTCGACTGGAACCGCGCCGGCGAGCCCGCAAAGGGCGGAGGCGCCGGCCAGGGGTTCTTGCGCGTCCACGCCATCGGCGGGCGGCTCTTCGTCGCGGACGCAGACCCTCCGTACAACGGCCTCGGCCTCGTGGAGTACGGGACGGAGGGCTACGTGTTCGTTTCGGATCGCGACGGCGGGTTCGCGCCGCCGCGCGCGCCGCACTACCGGCCGCCGGGCGCGCCGGACTTGCTGAGCGAAGACGGGCGCGCCGGCGCCGGTGTGCTGCCTCGCGCGTATCACGTGATCGATGTCGTGAAGTTTCGCGGCGGGCTCTACGCGTCGACCGGCTCGGTGCCGCCGAAGGAGCGCGCGTGGAACGGGCCTTCGCCCGGCGCGCTCCATCGCGCGAGCGATGACGGGTCGCGATGGACGTACGAGGTCGACTATCCGCGGCCGTGGCAGAACGGGGTGTGGCGGCTCACGTTCATGGTGCGGTTTCGGGATCGGTTGTACGCGGGGATCCAGGACTACGACGGAAGAGAGCCGAACGATTATGTGTATTTTGCACCTGAGCGAGAGGCGAGATCGGGATCGGGCACGGGCACGGGCACGTCGAGAGAGGCCGGGGCGGCGCCTCCGGCGTTGATTCACCAGGAGGATGCGCACCCCGTGAAGGTCACGAGGAGCGGGGCGGCGGGGACGCTCCGATGGTGGGTCGATACGAAGGCGGTGCCTGCGCGGCTCTACTGGCTCGCATGGTCGAGGGATACCGGCGTGGTGCTGCGGATCACGACCGACGGCGATCGCTGGGCTGCCATTCCGTTGCCCGACGACGCGGGGCGGCCCACCGACGTGACGCGCTTTCGCGATGCCGTCGTCGTGCTGACCGAGGGAGGCCTCTACAAGCTCGCGGGAGCAGCGATCGACGGCGCAGCGGGCGTCGACGCCGCCGACGGAGTTGCCCAGGCCACCGCCACCGCCATCGCGCGCGTGGACGAGAGCGCCGACGGCGGACCACCTCCCAAGGGGAAGAAATCGCCCTTCGAGGTGAGCGACTTCTTCTGCGTCGCTCCCCTCGCCGTCCTCGACAACGAGCTCTACGCCGGCGGCCAGCGAGGCGGCTCGCTCTACCGCCTCGCGTCGCCCTGACCTCAGCGCTCACGGGTGATGCGTGATGCGCATCGCCGAGGGACCCGTGCAGGCGGAGCGGTGATCTCAGGGCACGAGGTCGGCGGCGCTACGCGGATAGAGCTTCCGGTTCGCGAACGAGAACCCGTGCACGCCGACGACCTTCGAGAACGGCGTGCTGACGGCGTAGGTGTTGTCGAGCGCCTCGTAGAGGTAGTCGTCGACGCGCACCGCGCCGGCGGTCGCGTCCGTGAGGGTGAACTCGTCGAAGTCCTTCGGAGCGTCCGCGTTCAGCACGGAGACCGTCACCGTATCGACCTCGCAGAGCATGCTCTCGTAGGGCTCGGCATTCGCGGCCGAGGTGAGGTCCGTCGTCGTGAAGACCTTCGGCGCGAACGGCAGCGTCGTCGAGACGCCCGTGACCTTGATGACCGCGTTGCGGAGCGTCGTGATGTTGAAGACCTCCTCGTAGTCGCCCTCGACCTCGACCAGGTTGCCGACCGAGACGGTCGGGCTGACGGCGCCCGTGTCGACGTAGAGGCCGGAGAACGGCAGGCCGCCGTTGTCGACCTGCGCGTAGAAGCCGCGGCCGGCGGTGCCGAACGTGCGGAGGCCGGTGACGTAGAGATCCTTCACGCGGGCGCGGGTCGAGCCGGCCACGGGATGCCCCGCGGCCGCCGGATCGCGGAGCTGCTGTACGGTGTAGGCGGCCGCGCAGATGATGGAGCCGACGTTCGGCGTGTTCGGGCACGCGTCGCATGCGTTGCCCTTGCCGTCCTTGTCGTCGTCGGCCTGGTCGGGGTTCGCGAGCTCGGGGCAGTTGTCTGCGCCGTTGGGCACGCCGTCGTCGTCGAGGTCGTCGCCGCTCGGCATCGTGCAGGCCTCGCCCGTCACGAGCGGGCACTTGTCGCAGGCGTCGCCGATGCCGTCGCCGTCGCCGTCGACCTGCTTGTCGCCGTCCATCGGGCGGATCGGATTGAAGACGGTCGGGCAGTTGTCCTTCTGGTCGTCGATGCCGTCGCCGTCCTTGTCGCCGGCGGTCGCGCCGCCCACGTACGTCGACGCGGTTGCAGCCGACGCCGTCGGGCCGCGCGAGGGAACGCAGCTCGGCTCGTTCTTCGGGGTCATGCCCCTGCAGAAGAAGAGGGGGTAGAGCGGCTCGGGGGTGTTGTTGTTCGTCGGGTTCTTCACCGTCTGCGCGAGGAGCGTCTTCAGGTCGGTGGCGCCGAGGTCCTGCTTCACGCAGGCCTTCTTCTTGATGCCGCACACGTCGAGGTCCTCGCACGTGTCGGCGCCCATGCCCTTCTGGGTGAGGAGCGAGTCGTCGCCGTAGAGGACCTTGCCGCCGCGGAGGACGAGGATGACGTCCTCGACGCCGGCGTCGATGACGGCGCGGTAGTCCTTGCCGGTCGACGTGCTGAAGATCGCGAGGTCACCGATGTAGCCGGGCTTGAGCGCGCCGAGCACGTTCTGCCCGCCGACCGCGAAGGCCGCGTTCTGCGTGACCATCTGCCAGAGCTGCTTCTCGGAGAAGTGATTGCCGAGGTAGGTCTTGTTGTACTCGCCCGCGCAGCGCAGCTCGCGCGACATGTTCATCGAGCCGGAGGGCAGCCAGTCGGTGCCGAGGGCGATCTGCACGCCGAGGTGGTCATAGAGGACGACCGGCGCGGTGTTTCCGTAGAGGTCGATGTTGGAGCGCGGCGACCAGATGAGCGCCGTCTGCGTGCCGTGATACTTCGCGACGTCGTCGGCGTTGAGACCGACGCCGTGGATGACCGCGGTCTGCTTCGCGAGCAGCACGTGGGTCGGGTCGGCCGGGTCGCTCTGGCAGATGAACTCCATGTGCGCCGCCTGATCGACGCCCTCCGCGATGTGCGGGAGGAAGCCGTCGTAGGCGAGGACCGTCGACGCGGTGTCGCGGCCCGACGCGTATCCGGCGCAGTCGGCGGGCGGGAACGGCGTAGGCGGCGTCGAGTCCTTCAGCGGGAACGTGTCGGAGTCGACGATCTTCAGCTTCAGCCCTTCGAGCTGGGCGGGCGTTCCGTCGAGGTTGCGCATCAGGCCGTCGGCGCCGCCGGCGCTCGCCGCGGAGGTGGTGCCGCTCATGACGAAGCGAAGCTCGGCGAGGCTCGCGGCGCCCGCGCCGCCCGTACCCCACGTCGAGATCTTCTTGTGGCCGCGGATGCCCTTGCGCCAGTCGTGGCGATGCTCGAAGCGCTCGGTGCCGTGAGGAAGCGGCGGGGTGTTCGCGAACGTGATGTGATCGTGCGCGTTGATGAGGCCGGGCGAGATCACCGAATTCGCGCAGGTGATCTGCGTCGCGGCGTCGTAGGTGGCCTTGTACTTCGCAGCGTCGTCGACGTACGTGGGCGCCGTCGCGCAGCTCTTGTCGACGCACACGATGGTGCCGGTGCCGTCGATGAGGACCTCGCCGTCGAGCGGCTCGGTCGGCGTGAGCAGGCGCCCGGTGACGAGCATGCCCGCGGTGCCGGCCTTCGTGACGTTGCAGCTTCCGTGCGGCCCGACGGGACCGCCCTCGTCGCCGCCGTCGCCCGTGACCGAGCCTTCGGCGCCGGCCTCACCGGACGGCGTGTCCTCGTTCACCGGATCCTGACTGTCGGAGCAGGCCGTGAGCTTGAGGATGGCAAGGACGGGGAGGACGGCGAGAAGCGGGCGAATTTTCATGGTTTCTTTGGGCCAGGGGCCGAAAAAGTCCGTCACTATACTTGCGGTTGCGTGTTCTGCACGTCCCCTCCCGCAACAATGCTGCAAACAGCTCAAATAGACACACGCCCCCCACTGCCCGCCTTGCAGCACCGGGAAAAAGCCGTAAAGACAGGGGCTTGAAGGTCGTCGATCGCTCCACCCGGGAGAGCCGAATTCGCGGGCGCCTCCTCGACGAGGCAGGTCGCATCGAGAAGCAGGCGCCGTTCACGGTCGCGCTCACCTATCCGTCGCCTTACGGGGCCGCGATGAGCTCGCTCGGGTACCAGCGGATCTACCGCGCCATCATGGAGACCTCGGGCATGGCGTGCGAGCGCGTCGTGCTCGACGACGAGGCGGAGAACGACCTCAAGGCGCAGGCTCGGCCGGTGAGCTACGAGTCGCTTCGTCCGCTCGAGGAGTTCCCGGTCATCGCCGCGAGCATCGCCTACGAGATCGAGATCGGCGGCTTCGTCCGCATGCTCGACGCCGCGTCGATCCCGCCGCTCCGCGAAGGGCGCGACCCGAGCCGGCACCCGTTCGTCCTCGCGGGCGGACCGCTCACGTTCTCGAACCCGCTCCCGCTCGCTCCGTTCTGCGACGCGGTCATCATCGGCGAGGCCGAGCTCATCACGGTCGAGGTGCTGCGCATCCTCGAGAGCACCTCTTCGCACGCGGAGCGTCTCGCGGAGATCGCGAAGATCCCCCACGTCTTCGTGCCCGAGCACCATGGCGCCGTGCTGCCGACGGTCGCGAAGGTGCCCGACGAGATGATCCCCGCGTGGGCGCCCATCCGCTCGCCGCACATGGTCCTCAGCGACATGTTCCTCATCGAGACGGAGCGCGGCTGCTCTCGCCGGTGCACCTACTGCGTGATGCGTCGCTCGACGAACGGCGGCATGCGCCTCGCGTCGATGGAGCGCATCCTCGAGCTCATCCCGAAGGACGCGAAGCGCGTCGGCCTCGTCGGCGCGGCGGTGAGCGATCACCCGAAGATCGTCGAGATCGTGAACACGCTCACCGATCAGGGCCGCGAGGTCGGGCTCTCCTCGCTGCGTCCCGATCGCCTGAAGGACGAGTTCGTCGGAGCGCTCGCGCGCGCGGGCTACCGCACGCTGACGACGGCGATGGACGGCCCGAGCGAGAAGATGCGCGAGCTGCTCGAGCGCAAGGCGAAGGAGAAGCACCTCATCCGCTGCGCCGAGCTCGCCAGGCTCCACGGCATGGATCGCCTGAAGCTCTACTTGATGATCGGTCTGCCCGGCGAGTCGGACGACGACATCGACGAGTGCGCGCGCTTCACGACCGAGCTTTCGAA
>Ga0335397_10001121_pt1 | contig 36290 bp, 35 predicted proteins | sample MAT04_FD_205740 | JGI IMG/M metagenome (GOLD analysis project Ga0335397, IMG submission 205740) | Freshwater microbial communities from Lake Fryxell liftoff mats and glacier meltwater in Antarctica - MAT-04 (spades assembly) (version 2) ... | reverse complement strand
CTGGGTGATGCCACGCGAGGACCGCCCGGTGCCGATGTGGAAGCGACGCCTCTACCGGAGACTTCCGTTCCTCCAGCGCCTGCACCGGTGGCGGATCTACGCCCAGCAGGAGCTGCTGGCGTTCGCTTTCTTCGGCAACGAGAGGATCACCGCCAAGATCGTGGAGAGGGGGGAGGACCACATCGGCGAGCAGATCGCCGATCCGGAGCTACGGCGAAAGGTGACGCCGACGTTCACCCCCGGCTGCAAACGCCTCCTGCTCTCGAACGACTGGTATCCGACGTTGGCCCGCTCCCACGTCGACCTGGTGACCTCGCCGATCAGTCACCTCACCGCCGATGCCGTGGTGACCGCCGACGGGGTAACGCACCCCGCCGACACGGTCATCCTCGGCACGGGCTTCGCCGCCACCGACTTCCTCACCCCGATGCGGGTGTACGGCCGCGGCGGTGTCGAGCTGTCCGAGACCTGGCGAGACGGCGCCGCGACCCACCTCGGCCTGTCGGTGTCGGGGTTCCCGAATCTGTTCGTCATCGTGGGACCGAACACCGGTCTCGGTCACAACTCCATCGTGTTCATGATGGAAGCCCAGCTCCACTGGATCGTGGGCGCCCTGCGGTATCGGGTCGCCCATGGCGTCGTTGCGTTCGACCTGCGTCCCGAGGTGCAGGCGGCCTCCTACGCCGAGGTCCAGGCGAGGATGAAGGGGACGGTCTGGCTGTCGGGTTGCGACAGCTGGTACCGATCCGAGGACGGTCACATCGACACCCTGTGGCCCGGCTTCACCGTCGACTACTGGCAGCGCACCCGCCGTTTCGACCCCTCGGTGTACGTGCCGCTGGACCCCACCGGCGATTCGGAGGCCAGGTCGACCCACGGCTAGGGTGCGGCGGCCACGGGCTGTGGCGCAGCTTGGTTAGCGCGTCGGTCTGGGGGACCGAAGGTCGTGGGTTCGAATCCCGCCAGCCCGACCAACAAAGCCGCAGGTCAGATGGCGGGGCGGCCAGTGGCTGCGATCGCGGCCGGTCCTGAGGTGATGCGCCGACGACCGGTAGAGGGCAGTCGAGCCGATCGAGGAACCCACCTATCAGAGATGAGCAACGGCAACACCGTGCTCAGCTAGCGTCGGTCAACCCAAGATCGAGGCGGACGAAGACATGCGAAAGTTCCTTGTTGGTGCGAGTGTCGCGACGGCCCTGGTCGCCGGATCGTTCCTGGCCGTCGGGCCCGCCAGTGCGGGGGGGACACCCTCGACCGCCACGCTCACCGTGACGAAGACGGTGGTCGGCACTCCGCCGCCCGGGGCGACGTTCGTGGTGAACGTGCTGTGCGTGGAGGAAGCGCCGCCCGGTACGACCCTGCCCATCATCTTCTCGGGGGGTTCGTCCCGGACCTCCGGCTTTAGTGGAACGGTCTACGACGATGACGTCGTCTTCGGCCCTTCGGGCGGGAGTGAGGAGTTCATCTTCTTCAGCGAGGCGACGTGCACGGTGACCGAGGTGGACGACGGCGGGGCCGACAGCTCGACCGGACCCATCGTGGTGGTCATCGATTCGGACGCGCGCTTCACGGCCGAGATCGTCAACACTTTCGATCCCGATCCGACGACGACTGCCGCTCCCATCCCAGCCGCTGAGGCCGTCGTCGCCGTCCCTGCCTTCACCGGCTGAGTGACGAACGAGGCTCGATCGTCCGCTCTCGCAGCGAGACAGCTCGGAGAACGAGCCAGCACGAGGTGAGTGGCCCTGCTGCCTAGGCTGTTGTGTCGCCTGTGATCCGATCCGGGCCGCTCTGACGTCTGCCAGACAGGTGCCCATGTCCGAATCCGCCCCCGACGAACCTGCCGTTGAAGTGTTGCCCGACGACGCCACCGAACGGGCGTCGATCCGTACCCAACGGCTCGCCAAGCTCGATCGCCTCCGTGAGCAGGGAACCGATCCCTACCCGTACCGCTTCGACCGGGACCGCACGCTGGGCGAGCTGCGCGACGAGTTCGGCGCCCTCGAGGCGGGCGAGGAGACCGAGGTCGCGGTCAAGGTGGCGGGGCGACTCATGCTCAAGCGCGACCAGGGCCGCCTCACCTTCGGCCAACTGCGTGACCGCAGCGGCGAGGTGCAACTGTTCGTCTCGGCCGGGGTCCTCGGCAAGGAACGGCTGGCCGAGTTCAACGACCTCGACCGTGGCGACTGGATCGGGGTCGAGGGCACGGTGATGGTGACCAAGAAGGGGGAGCTGTCGGTGAAGGTCACGGCGTTCACCCTGCTGGCCAAGGCGCTGCGTCCGCTGCCCGACAAGTGGAAGGGCCTCTCCGACGTCGACGTCCGCTTCCGGCAGCGCTACGTCGACCTCACCGTCAACGACGACGCCCGCCGGGTGTTCGAGGTGCGCGTGGCCGCCCTCGACGCGCTGCGGCAGGTGCTGCGGGCGCGGGGCTACCTCGAGGTCGAGACCCCGATGCTGCACCTCCAGCAAGGCGGAGCGACGGCCCGACCCTTCGTCACCCACTACAACGCTCTCGACCTCGACACCTACCTGCGCATCGCGCTCGAGCTGCCGCTCAAGCGCCTGCTCGTCGGCGGTTTCGAGCGGGTGTACGAGATCGGGCGGGTGTTCCGCAACGAGGGCATCGACACCCGCCACAACCCCGAGTTCACGATGCTCGAGGCCTACGAGGCCTTCGGCGACTATCACGAGATGATCGACCTCACCGAGGCGCTGGTGGCGGCGGCGGCACTGGCCGCCAACGGGGTCACCACCGTGGAGTGTCGTGGTCGCACCATCGACCTCGCCGGTGGTTGGCGGCGGGTGACGATGGTCGAGCTCATCCGCGAGATGGTCGGCGTGGAGATCGACCCCGGTATGCCCGTCGCCGACGCCCGGACGGTCCTCGACGGACTCGGGCTGGCGTGGCAGGACGGCTGGGGATCCGGGCGCTGCACCCACGAGGTGTACGACGAACTGGTCGAGGCGAAGGTCATCGAGCCCACGGTGGTGCTCGACCACCCTCGCGAGACCTCGCCGCTGGCCAAACCCCACCGCCACGACCCATCGCTGGTCGAGCGGTTCGAGGTCATCGTCGACGGTCGCGAGTTGGCCAACGCCTACAGCGAGCTCAACGATCCCGTCGAGCAGCTCGCCCGCTTCCGGGAGGGGGCGGCGGCCAAGGCGGCGGGGGACCCCGAGGCCGCCGACGTGGACCTCGACTACATCCGGGCCCTCGAGTACGGCATGCCCCCCGCCGGCGGCATGGGTATGGGCATCGACCGGCTGGTGATGCTGCTGGCCGGCGTCGAGAGCATCCGTGAAGTGATCCTCTTCCCGACCCTGCGCCCGGAGGCCGGACTCGACGAGTCCGAGTTCGCCAGCGACTGAGCTGAGGGGCCGACGACCTGGCTCGGGCTCGGTACGCTCGGATGGATGTGTGGTCGTTTCGTGGCGGCAACGCCCCCTGCCGACATCGCCCGGTACTTCGAAGCCGAGGCGCCGGAGGCGGCATTGGAACCGAACCACAACGTGGCCCCGACCAACGACGTCTACGTCGTGATGTCCGACGGCCGGACCCGTCGGGTGGCGCCGATGCACTGGGGTCTGGTGCCGCGCTGGGCCAAGGACCCGTCCATCGGCAATCGCATGATCAACGCCCGGGCCGAGACCCTCGCCACCAAGAACGCCTACAAGTCGGCGTTCGCCGAGCGCCGCTGTCTGCTTCCCGCCGACGGGTTCTACGAGTGGAAGCCGGTGCCAGGGCAGAAGCGCAAGCAGCCGATGTACATGTCATCGGCGAACGGTGAGCCATTGGCGTTCGCCGGGCTGTGGGAGGTCTGGCGCGACCCGGGGGCAGCGGACGACGAGCGCCAGCGCGGCGAGGGTGCTCTGCGATCGTGCACGATCATCACCGGGGAGCCCAACGACAAGGTTCGACCCATCCATGACCGCATGCCGGTGATGTTGCCGCGAGCGGCCTGGGACGCGTGGCTCGACCCTTCCCTGCGTGACCTCGAGGTGCTCGGCCAGCTCCTCGTCCCGGCGCCGTCGTCTCTGCTCTCGATCCGTGCGGTGAGCACCGAGGTCAACAACGTGCGCAACAAGGGGACCCACCTGCTCGACCCGGTGGAGGAGACGGTCGGCGGCCAGGGGACCGGACAGGCCACCCTGCTCTAGTTCAGCGGTCGAGGTCGGAGCGCAGACGCTCGGCGATGTCGTCGAGTTCTTCGGCCGGCGTGTCGGTGCGGGCCTTCGAGAAGTCGATGTCGCGCTCGGAATGGATGGGCAGGACGTGCAGGTGCGTATGGGGCACCTCGAGGCCGGCGATGATCAGCGCGATCCGGTTGGGGGAGAGCAGACGCTGCTGGGCCGAGGCCACCCGTTTGGCCACCACCATCAGGTGAGCAGCGGTCTCGTCGTCGAGATCGATCCAGTGGTCGACCTCGGCCACGGGCACGACCAGGGTGTGCCCCGGGGTGATGGGGGCGATGGTGAGGAAGGCGGCGCTGATGTCGTCGCGGTAGACGAAGCGGCCGGGCAGGTCGCCGCGCATGATTCGAGTGAAGATCGTGGTCATTGGTCGTGGATCGTAGAGTGCCGGACATGGCCGTGCCGCCGTCCCCCGATCCGAAGGCGCCGGAGCATCTCGACCGGGTGGTGACGGTGCCCAATGCCATCACCGCGGTCCGGCTGGCCTGTCTGCCCATCTTCGTGTGGCTGTTGTTGGTGCAGGACGATGAAGCGGCTGCGGCGATCCTGCTGGCCGGGCTGGGCGCCACCGACTGGGTGGACGGGTATGTCGCCCGCCGCTGGGATCAGGTGTCGAGCGTCGGGAAGGTGCTCGACCCGGTGGCCGACCGGCTGCTCTTCTTCGTGGCCGTGGTCAGCATCATCATCGCCGGTGCGGCCCCGTTGTGGTTCTGCCTGGCCGTGCTGCTGCGAGAGATCGTGGTGGCCGCAGTCACCCTCGTCCTCGCCGCCATGGGGGCCCGCCGCATCGACGTCACCTGGTCCGGCAAGGCGGGTACGTTCGGCCTCATGTTCGCCTTCCCCCTGTTCCTCGGGGGCGCGAGTGACCTGAGCTTCGCCGACCTGTTCCAGGCCCTGGCCTGGATCGCCGCCATCCCGGCGTTGGCCTTGAGCTACTACGCCGCGGTGCGTTACGTGCCGCTCGGCCGCCAGGCCCTGCGAGACGGCCGGGCCGCCCGGGCGTTGTAGTTTCAGGGCGACGGTGTCGGTCGCGGCGCCGGACCAGACGACCCGACCGGAGGACGCGATGAAGGCGGTGATCATGGCCGGCGGCGAGGGCACCCGGCTGCGGCCCCTCACCTCGAATGCGCCGAAGCCGCTCCTGCCCTTGGTCAACCGCCCGATGATGGAGCACATCATCGACCTGCTGAAGCGCCACGGCATCGACGACATCGTCGTGACCGTGGCCTTCATGGCCAACGCCATCCGTGACTACTTCGGCGACGGCTCCGACTTCGGCGTCACCGTCGCCTACGCCACCGAGGAGACTCCACTCGGCACCGCGGGTTCGGTTCGCAACGCCATGGATCTGCTCACCGAGCGCTTCGTGGTGATCTCCGGTGACGTGCTCACCGACATCGACCTCGGCGCGATCATCGCCGAACACGAACGAAACGAAGCTCTGGCCACGATCGGGCTGGCCCACGTCGAGAACCCCCTCGAGTTCGGGATCGTCATCACCCGCGAGGACGGGACCATCGAACGTTTCCTCGAAAAGCCCACGTGGGGCCAGGTCTTCAGCGACACCATCAACACCGGCATCTTCGTGCTCGAGCCCGAGATCTTCGACCACATCGCCGCCGATCGACCGGTCGACTTCTCCGGTGAGGTCTTCCCCGACCTGCTCGCCCAGGGCAAGCCGCTCCACGGGGCCATCACCGAGGGCTACTGGGAGGATGTGGGCACGCTCGAGGCCTACATGCGCGCCCACAAGGACATCCTCGACGGCAAGGTCCGGGTCGAGATCCCAGGCTTCGAGGTGCGCCCGGGCGTCTGGCTCGGTGAGAGCGCGGAGCTGAACCCCGACGCGACTGTCGTCGGCCCGGCCGTCATCGGCGAGAACTGCCGCATCGAGGCCGACGCGGTCATCGGCGAGTACTCGGTGCTCGGAGCCAACGTCAGAGTGCGCCACGACGCCTTCCTCGAGCGGACCGTGGTGAACGACCACTCCTACCTGGGCGAGGCCGTGCGGTTGCGCGGCACGGTCATCGGACGGGCGTGCGATCTCCGGAAGGGGGTCCGGACCGAGGAGGGCGTCGTGCTCGGTGACGAGTGCTTCCTCGGCGAGGAAGCCTCGATCGCCTCGGGCGTCAAGGTGTACCCGTTCAAGACGATCGAGGCGGGGGCCGTCGTCAACGAGTCGATCGTCTGGGAGTCGCGCGGCGCCCGAAGCCTCTTCGGCCGAACCGGGGTCAGCGGCCTGGCCAACGTCGACATCACCCCGGAGTTCGCCGTACGCGTGGCCATGGCCTACGGCGGCTTGCTCAAGAAAGGCGTCACCGTCATCACCTCGCGAGATTCGAGCCGCTCGGCCCGGATGCTCAAGCGGGCCATGATGGCCGGGCTCAACAGCGTCGGGGTCAACGTCGAGGACCTCGAGGTGGCGTCCGTGCCGGTGACCCGCTTCATCATGCGCCGGCCCACCGCACGGGGTGGGCTCACCATCCGACTCGCACGCAACGACCCGCAGTCGGTGGTGATCCGCTTCTTCGATGACAACGGGCTCGACATCACCGAGGAGGTGCAGCGCAAGATCGAGCGGTTGTACGCCCGACAGGACTTTCGACGAGTGTTCCCGGGCGACATCGGCGACATCGGCTACGCCCCACGCGCCCTCGAGCACTACTCGACGGCGCTGGAAGCCACGGTCGACGTGGAGCGGATCCGGGCCACCAAGTTCAAGGTGGTGATCGACTACGCCTACGGGTCGGCGTCGTTCGCCATGCCCAACGTTCTGGCCAAGCTCGGCCTCGAGGTCCTGGCCGTCAACCCCTTCGTCTCCACCGCCGGGGTGCTGAGCGAGAACCTCGACCAACACGCGAAGAGGGTCGGCGACCTCGTGCGCACCTCGGGCAGCCACCTGGGTGGGGTGATCGACCCCGACGGTGAGCAACTCCGCCTGATCGACGACGAGGGTCACGTACTCACCTTCACCGAGGCCCTCCTGGCCATGCTCACCCTCCTGCCGGGCACGCTCTACGGCGACCGCGTCGCGCTGCCGGTCAACTCCACGACCTCGGCGCAGCGGATCCTCGAACAGCACGGCATCCAGGTGGTGTGGACGAAGCTGTCGAGCAGCGCCCTCATGGACGCCGCCGGTGAGCCCGGAGTCGGGTTCGCCGGGAACCAGTCCGGGAACTTCATCCTGCCGGGCTTCATGCCGGGATTCGATGCCGCCGCCTCGTTCGTCAAGATGCTCGACCTGCTCGCCTTTCACGGGGTCAAGCTGTCCGACGTGGTCGAGGGGCTGCCCCGGGTCCACCTCGTCCACGAGACCGTCGTGACGCCTTGGGATCAGAAGGGATCCGTGATGCGCACCCTCATGGAGCAGAGCAAGGACCGCGAGGTGGTGCTGGTCGACGGAGTGAAGGTCATCCACGAGGGCGGCTGGGCCCTCGCCCTTCCCGACCCCGAGGAGCCCGTCACCCACGTGTGGGCCGAGGGCCAGTCCGGCGACAACGCCCGTCGCCTCGCCGAGGAGTACGCCCGACGCATCCGCCAGATGGTGCGTTGACCCTTCGACGCTGCTCGTGCCGCACGTGACTCTCATCCTCGTGTCGAGGGTTCCGCGTTTCAAGTAGCGTGCCGCCATGCTCATCCCCGATGACCTGCGCTACTCCACCGACCACGAGTGGGTGCGGGTCGAGGGCAACCGGGTGCGGGTGGGGATCACCGACTACGCCCAGGACGCCCTCGGTGACGTCGTCTACGTCGAGGTGCCCGAAACCGGTGCTGCCGTCGACGCGTCGGCGAAGGTCAGCGAGGTCGAGTCGACCAAGTCGGTCTCCGACATCTATGCGCCTGTCGCCGGCACGGTGGTCGAGGTCAACACCGACCTGGCCGACAACCCCGAGCAACTCAACGACGACCCCTACGGGGCCGGCTGGATATGCGTCATCGAGGTCACCGACGCCAGCCAGCTCGAAGGACTTCTCGACGTGGACGGGTATCGGCGGTTGATCGAGGGGTGACGGCGTGAGTGACGTCTTCTGCAACAACTGCGGACATCGCAATCCGCTCGGCGCCAACTTCTGTTCGTCGTGCGGGGCGATCCTCGAGACGGTTGCGCCGGAGCACACCACGATCACCTTCCATCCCACCGTTCCTGCCGACCCGGTCGAGGACGAGATGGCTGTCGACCTCGACGACATGCCCAGCGACGTGGGGATGCTGGTCGTGAAGCGGGGTCCGAAGGCCGGGAGCCGTTATGCCCTCGACACCGAGTGCACATCGGCGGGCCGGCACCCCGAGAGCGAGATCTTCCTCGACGACATCACGGTGTCGCGACGCCACGCCGAGTTCCGACGCGCCGACGACGGCAGCTACTCGGTGTGCGACACCGGCTCGTTGAACGGCACCTACCTGAACCGCGAGCGCATCGAGGTAGGGCCACTGGCCAACGGCGACGAGGTCCAGATCGGCAAGTTCAAGCTGGTCTTCTTCCAGGGGGCGGGCGGGGCGTGATGGCCGACGGTCAGGCTCACCTCTCGATCGGGGAGGTCCTCACCCTCCTTCAGCCCGAGTACCCCGACATCACCATCTCCAAGATCCGGTTCCTCGAGAGCCAGGGGCTGCTCGACCCGGAGCGCACGCCGTCGGGGTACCGCAAGTTTCGCGACGCGGACATCGAGCGCCTGCGGTGGATCCTCACCCAGCAGCGCGACCACTTCCTGCCCCTGAAGGTGATCAAGGACCGTCTGGCGACCGGCGATCTCGACGGAGTCTCGGGCGATGGTGTGCTCCCGCTGGCGGCCGACGGCGCCACCGCCGACGAGGGTCCGTCTGTCGATCCATCTGTCGATTCGGCTCGTGTCGCCACCGCGCCGGTGACCACCGGCCCCGTGGTGGGTGGCACCGGTCGGGCCTCGCTCACGCTCCTGCGCCGCGCCGGCGTCGTCTCCGATGAGCCCGATGAGCCCGATGAGCCCGACGGACCCCGCGACACGGACACGAGCGACGGGACCGACGGGCACCCGGCGGCCGACCACGACCGAGCGCGCGTCGTGGCCCACCTGGTCGAGGGGCCCGCGCCACCCGACCCGGACCCGACCCCCGAGCCGGCGCCGTCGAGCCGGGGTCGCCACCCCACCGGCCACACCGCCGGCGACCCCGCCGCCGAGCCGCGAACCACCCCGGGTGACGGCGAAGCACCTCGTGATCCGGCCGGGGCGCCGGAGCCGGTCACCCTGTCGATCGACGACCTGGCGGCGGCCACGGGGCTCACCGTCCGCGAGTTGGTGGACCTCGAACGTTATGGCCTGATCGCCGCTCGCTCGATGGGCACCGTCGACTACTACGACGAGGACGCGCTGATCGTCTCCCGCCTGGCCGTGGGCTTTCGCCGCTACGGCATCGAGCCCCGGCACCTACGGATGTACAAGGTGGCAGCAGAGCGGGAGGCGGGCCTGTTCGAGCAGCTCATCACCCCTCTGCTCAAGCAGCGCCGCCCCGCCGCCCGCCAGGAGGCCGTCGAGATGCTCGAGGACCTCGCCGAGCTCTCCGACGACCTCCGCGCCGCCATGGTGCGGTCGGCGCTGCGGGCCTACCTCGGTCAGACTTGAGCCGAGGCCGGGGCGCGACTTCGGCGGCCAGGTGACGGCGGGGGGCCGGTAGGGTGCGGGCATGGTCGAGATGGAGTTGGTCGCGGTTCGGATCGAGCTTCCGGGCAACGTCCCGGTGGTGGTCCTGCGCGAGGTCGAGGGCGACCGGCGCCTGCTCCCGATCTTCATCGGCCAACCCGAAGCCGCAGCCATCGCCTTCGCCCTCGACGGGGTGGTGACCCAGCGACCGATGACCCACGACCTCATGCGCGACCTGATCGAGGCGCTTGGCGCCCATGCCGAGCGGGTGGTGATCACCCACATCGAGGAGGGCACCTTTTTTGCCGAGCTGCACCTGCGCGCGGGGGAGACGGCGATGAAGATCTCCAGTCGGCCTTCCGACGCCATGGCGCTGGCCCTGCGCGTCGAGTGCCCCATCTTCGCCACCGAGGACCTGTTGGCCGAAGCGGGCCTGGTCGAGAGCGTCGTGGCCGACGCCGACGAGGAAGGCGCGGGCGAGGACGTGGTGGAGCAGTTCCGCGAGTTCATCGACAGCGTCAACCCCGAAGATTTCGCTTCGTAGGTGATCGGTTTGCGCCCGGGTCCGAGGTGGTGGATCTCCGGGTGACTCACCTGGTGCGCGCCCGGCTCTGGCCCGGGATCGTTGACCTGGGTGACCGATGCCACCTACGCTGCGCATCTCACACGGGCGTAGTTCCACCGTTGTCGTCCCGACCTCAGGTGGAGCCCGAGCCCTCCTCACCCTTCTGCGAAGGGTGAACCACCGGGGCCGACCCGCAGGGAGCGATCATGAGCGCAGGGCACGACGAGGGCTACAGCGGCGCCAAGGCCGCAGAGATCGTGGGCATCAGCTACCGCCAGCTCGACTACTGGGCCCGCACTGATCTCGTGCGGCCCTCCCTGGTCGATGCCGCCGGCAGCGGCACCCGGCGGCGCTACAGCTACACCGACCTGCTGGAGCTGAAGGTGGTCAAGAGCCTGCTCGACGCCGGGATCAAGCTCGAGAACGTGCGCGATGTCTTCGCTTACCTGCGCCAGCACCTCGGAGGCGACATCACCACGGCCAACCTCGTGATCCAGGGCACCACCTCCGTGGTCATCCAGGACGACGGGGAGCTGATCGACCTGGTGAAGAACGGGCAGGGCGTGCTCAACATCCTGCCCCTCGGCGGGGTGCGCGACGAGGTCGACAGCCGCATCCTCGAGCTGCGACCGGCACCGATGGCCCCGGCACCGGCCGGCCGCCTCGCCGCCGGTCACTGACCCTTCGCTCCACCCGGTGGGGGAGGGGAGTGGTTGGCCCCAGTTCCGTTGCTGGCGTCTGGTGCTGACGTTCACCTGGCGACCATCCGCGTGCCGGAAATGAACATGGTTCATACTCTGAACATGCTTCATCTGAAGGTGGTGCCCGACGACCGCAGGGAGCGGACGAGGGAGGCCAAGCGCCTCCGCATCCTTCACGCGGCCGGCGCGGTGATCGATCGAGAGAGCCTGGCCGGCGTCACCATGCAGGCCGTGGCCGACCAACTCGACTGTGCCGTGGGCACGCTCTACACCGCCTTCGATTCGAAAGCCGCCCTGCTGGCCGCCCTGCAGGCCGAGGCGGTGGGCACGCTCGAAGAGTCGTACCGCACGGCCCGGGCGGGCTGGCTCGAACACCTCGACGCGGAGGCCGTCGAACCCGAGCTGGGCGTGCTGGTGGAGCTGGCGGCCTACGGCGGTTTCGTGGCCGCGGCCGGGGTGGTCTTCCGGGACGAAGTGGCCTTGGTCCGGGCCCTCCTGGGCGAGGCCGCGGCCACGGCCGCGCCTCTCGATCGGGAATCGGCCCGTGAGCAGCTCCCCGTGGTCCATCGCCTGCTCGACCCTCCGACGGCCCGCCTGGCCGACGCCGTCGCGCTCGAGGTGCAGCGCGCCGGTGACCCCACGGCCCGGGCCCTGGTCTGGGTGTCGTCGCTCTACGGGGTCCTCCGCCTCGAGCGCCTGGCGCCCCTCGACCGTCACCTATTTCGCACCACCGCCCTGGCCCGCGCCCTCACCGAGGATCTGCTGGTGGGATGGGGAGCCTCCCGCCCCGACGTCGAGGTAGCGTCCACCTGGGTCGAGCAGCTCGCCGCCCGCGGCCCGCTGGCCCCGCCCCCGGTCTGAGCCGCCCACGGGCCCACCGCCCGCCGGTAGGGTCGCCGGCGTGCCTGATCGCCTCTCGCCCCTCGACGCCACCCACCGGTCCCTCGACGCCAAGATGGTCTCCTTCGGTGGGTGGGAGATGCCGCTGTCCTACCCGGCGGGCACGTTGGCCGAGCACCGGGCGTGTCGACACTCCGCCGTGGTCTTCGACGTGTCGCACCTGGGCACGGTCCGCGTCAGCGGGCCCGGCGCCCTGGCCACCCTGCAACGGTGCCTCACCAACGACCTCACCCGTATCGGCCCCGGGCGCGCCCAGTACACCCATCTGCTCGATCCGACCGACGCCTCGGTGACCGACGACATCATCGTCTGGTGGGTCGCGCCGGAGCGCTTCGACGTGATGCCCAACGCCTCGAACACCACCGGTGTGCTGTCGGCTCTTCGCGACGAGGCCGTCAGGGTCGACGCCGGTGCGGTCACGGCCGACGACGTCACCGCCGACCGAGCCGTTCTGGCCATCCAGGGACCCAAGGCCCGGGAACGACTCGCCACCGTCGTCCCGGCCGCCGCCCTGGTGCCACGGTTCACCGTGGGTACCGTCGAATGGTCGGGTTTCGAGCTGGTCGTGGCCGGCACCGGCTACACCGGTGAGGACGGAGTGGAGATCGCCGTTCCCGCCGCCGGCGCCCCCGACCTCTTCCAAGCAGTGGTGGCCGCCGGCATCGAACCCGCCGGGCTGGGAGCGCGCGACACCCTTCGCCTCGAGGCCGGACTGCCGCTGCACGGGCACGAGCTGGGCCCGGGCATCACTTCCCTGCAGGCCAACCTCTCGTGGGTGGTGGCATGGGACAAGGGCGACTTCCGGGGCCGGGCGCCCCTTGTGGCCGAACGTGACCGGGGGGTGACCCGCCGTCTGCGGGGGCTGGCCACTCCCGGGCGTCGGCCAGCCCGCGGGGGCCAGGCGGTGCGGCGCGGCGGTGCAGTGGTGGGTGAGGTGACGAGCGGCAACTTCTCGCCCGAGCTGGGTCAAGGCATCGCTCTGGCCTTTCTTCCGCCTGATGCCGTCGAGGGTGACGAGCTGGTGATCGACGTTCGGGGCTCCGACCTCGGCGCGACCGTCGTGTCGCTCCCGTTCGTCCACCGGGGTCGCTGACCGGCCGACCCTCGTGGCGGCCGCTTCGGGTCAATGGTCGCCGGCCGGATCGAGGGGGACGGGGCCGACAGGAGTGTCGACGTCGTCCAGATGGGCCGGACGCGGGGGCGGTCGCGTGGCGTCGTCGATGTCGAAGGGGTGCGGCACCCCCCGGACGTCGCCCAGACCATCGATCCATCGCGCCGCACCCACCAGCAGGGCCATCAGCGCGCCTGCTCCGCAGAACAGCCAGCCCGGTCCGAACGCCCCGTAGATCGAGGGGGCCACCGCAGCGGCGAAACCGGCCCCGATCATGCTGACCGCCCCCGAGAGACCCTGGCCGGCCGTCAGCCGGTCGCGGGGACACGAGCGGGCCATGGCGGTCTGGGCGCCGGGTACGGCCATGGCGTTGCCCACCGCCTCGACCAGGGCCATCGCCAGGATGAGCAGCGGCGCGGCCAACAGCCCGTACATCGCGGTGGCCGGGACCACGATGAGCATGCCGATGGTGACCGACCGAACCGGACCCACACGATCGGCCAGGCGTCCGCCCGCGGGCGCAGCGATGACGAAGGGAAGGGCGTAGAGACTGAGGCCCAGGCCGATCAGCAGAGTCGACGCACCGCGATCGCTGAGATACCGGGCCCAGAGTGACTCATAGATGCCGAGCGGGAGGAAGACCGAGAGCTGCAGCAGCACGGCCACGACGACTCCGCGATGACGCAGGAGAAGAAACGGGGCCAAGACGTTGCGGTTGGGGCCGTCGGCTCGGTCGGCTGTCGAGGGGGCGGGCTCGATCTGTGTTCCGGGCAGCTTCGCCTTCGTGAGCACCACGAGGACGACCGCGAGGGCGGCGGCGACGATCAGGAAGGGGGCCTCGAGTCCGAAGAACTGGAAGAGGACCGTGCCGATCACCGGACCGAACATGAAGCCGAAGGTCTCGGTGCCGGCGAAGCGTCCGAGGAGATGCCCGGTTCGGGCCGGATCGGCGCGGACCAGGCTGGCCCGGGCGGCGGGTAGGAACATGCCAGTGGCGAGCCCGGCCATGCCCCGAGCCAAACTGAACTGCCACAGTTCGGTGCCGAACGCGAACCAGAACAACGACCCGATGTTGATGGCGACACCGGCGATCAACAGGCGCCGGGCATGACCCCGGTCGCCGAAGGGGGCGAAGACGAGCTGCCCCACCACCGACCCGAGGAAGAACAGACCGGCGATGACGCCCAGCCCCCATGTCGGTAGGCCATGGGCGTCCTGCAACTCGGCCAGCAACGGGAAGACCAAGCCGCCGCCGGCGGCGAGGAAGAAAGTGCAGACGAACAGGGGCCACAGGCCCCGAACGGGGGGAGTGGCCGTGGCGCCATCGCCGCTCGCCGGCGGGGGAGCGAGGGTCGACACGAGCGCTGACCCTACCGACTGCAGGGGCTGGCGCCGAGACGGTATCGAAGGTTTAACGAATTCGACTCACGTGTCGGCGAAGGCGTCGACCGGTGGACACGAGCACATGACGTTTCGGTCCCCGTAAGCGCCGTCGATGCGGCTGACGGGACCCCAGTACTTGCCCAGTCGGTCGGCTCCTCCGGCCGGCCATCCGGCCAGTCGGCGCGGGTAGGGGTGGGTCCAGTCGTCAGCGGCGACGTCGGCGGCGGGGTGAGGGGCGTTGCGCAGTGGGTTGTCGTCGCCCGGCCACGTGCCGTCGGCCACCTGCTCGATCTCGGCTCGGATGGCGAGCATCGCCGCGCAGAACCGGTCGAGCTCGGCCAGGCTCTCGCTCTCGGTGGCCTCGACCATCAGCGTGCCCGCCACCGGGAACGACATGGTGGGGGCGTGGAAGCCGTAGTCGATGAGTCGCTTGGCCACGTCGTCCACGGTGATGCCGGTCGCCTTGGTGATGGGCCGTAGGTCGAGGATGCACTCGTGGGCCACCAAACCCCCGCGACCGGTGTAGAGGATCGGATAGGCGTCGGCCAGGCGATGGGCGATGTAGTTGGCGCTGAGGATCGCCACCGCGGTGGCCCGGCGCAGCCCCTCCGGCCCCATCAGGGCGATGTAGGCCCACGGGATCGGGAGAATGCCTGCCGATCCCCACGGGGCGGCCGAGACCGCACCGACAGGGGCCTCGTCCCCTCCGTCGGGTGGACCGGCGGCCGGGACGACCGGGTGCGACGGGAGGAAGGGCGCCAGATGGGCGCGCACGGCCACAGGACCCACGCCCGGGCCGCCGCCGCCGTGGGGGATGCAGAAGGTCTTGTGGAGGTTGAGGTGGCTCACGTCGGCGCCGAAGCGCCCGGGGCGGGCGACGCCGACGAGCGCGTTGAGGTTGGCCCCGTCGAGGTACACCTGTCCGCCGGCGTCGTGCACGGCGGCGCAGATCTCGCTGATGGTCTCCTCGAACACACCATGGGTCGACGGGTAGGTGACCATGAGCGCCGCCGTTCGATCGGCGTGCTCGTGGAGCTTGGTCCGCAGGTCGGCCTGGTCCACGTTGCCGTCGTCGTCGCAGGCCACGACCACGACTCGCATCCCCACCATCGCGGCACTGGCGGCGTTGGTGCCATGGGCCGACGCGGGGATCAGGCAGACGTCGCGACCCTCGTCGCCGCGGTGGCGGTGGTAGGCCCGGATGGCGAGCAGGCCGGCGAACTCGCCCTGACTGCCGGCGTTGGGCTGCAACGAGACGGCGTCGTAGCCGGTGATCTCGCAGAGCCAGCGCTCCAGATCGTCGATCAGGCGGCGATAGCCGATGGTGTCGTCGGCGGCGGCGAACGGGTGCATGTCGGCGAAGCCGGGCCAGCTCACCGGCTCCATCTCGGTGGTGGCGTTGAGCTTCATGGTGCACGAGCCGAGGGGGATCATGGTCCGATCGAGGGCCAGGTCGGCGTCGGCGAGGCGCCTCAGGTAGCGCAGCATCTCGGTCTCGGAGCGATGCTGATGGAACACCGGGTGGGTGCAGAACTCGCTGGTGCGCCGAGCCGCCGGATCGATGGCATCGGGGGTGGCTTCGTCGAGGTCGGCCACCGTGGCGTCGGGTTCGACGCCGAAGGCGGCCCACACGGCGGTGATCGTGGCGACCGTCGACGTCTCGTCGAGGCTGAGGCCCACGCGGTCGGCGTCGATGGCTCGCAGTTCGAGACCACGGTCTCGGGCCGCCGACCTGACGGCGTCGGCGCGACCGGGTACCGCCAGGGTGAGGGTGTCGAAGAAGTGCTCGTGGACGAGACCGACACCACCCGCCCGCAACCCGGCGGCCAGCACGGCGGTGAGACGGTGGACGCGAGTGGCGATGCGGGCCAGCCCCTCGGGGCCGTGCCACACCCCGTACATGCCGGCCATCACTGCGAGCAGCACCTGGGCCGTGCAGATGTTCGACGTCGCCTTCTCCCGGCGGATGTGCTGCTCGCGGGTCTGTAGGGCGAGGCGGTACGCCGGGCGACCGGCGGCGTCGATGGACACGCCCACCAGCCGTCCCGGCAGCGTGCGCTTGTAGGCCTCGCGGGTGCTCAGGAATCCGGCGCTCGGACCTCCGAAACCCATCGGAACCCCGAAGCGCTGGGTCGAGCCGACGACCACGTCGGCACCCTGCTCCCCGGGCGGGGTGATGAGGCAGCAGGCCAACAGGTCGGTGGCGACCACGACCAGCGCGCCCGATGCGTGGGCCTGGGCGATGGCCGGTTCGAGCGCCCGCAGCTCGCCGCTGGAACCCGGGTGCGAGACCAGCACACCGAAGCATCCGGCAGGCAGCGGTTCCGAGGGCTCGGCGGACACGAGCTGGATGCCGAGCGGCTCGGCCCGTGTGGTCAGCACCGCCACCGTCTGCGGATGGGTGTCGGGATCGACGACGAAGACGGCGCCGGCTTTCGGGTTGACCCGGTAGACCAGGGTCATGGCCTCCGCCGCCGCCGTGGCCTCGTCGAGCATCGACGCGTTGGCGATCTCGGTGCCGGTGATCTCGCTCACCATGGTCTGGAAGTTGAGGATCGCCTCCAACCGGCCTTGGGCGATCTCGGGCTGGTACGGGGTGTAGGCGGTGTACCAGGCCGGGTTCTCGAGCACGTTGCGCCGCACGACCGGCGGCGTGACGGTGCCGTACCAGCCCATCCCGATGAGCGAGGTGCGCACGGTGTTCGCCGCCGCCAGTTCGTGGAGGGCGGCGATGACCTCCACTTCGCTGCGGGGCTCGGGGAGGTCGAGAGGCTCCGTCATCCGGATGGAGGGTGGTACCACCGCGTCGAGCAGGTCGTCGAGCGACGCCAGCCCGAGGGAGCCGAGCATGTGCTGCACCTCGGTGCGGTCGGGGCCGATGTGGCGCCCGATGAAGGCGGCAGCATCGTCGAGCTCGGTGATCCGGGGCCGCGACGAGGGAGGGGCGGGAAGATCGGGAGCGATGGTCATGCGGCGGTCCTCTCAAGAGCCCGGCGCGCGCCGGGTTCGGGTGGGACCCCGCTCTGTTGTGGGACCTGAGAGTTTCGCCCGGCGCCGTGGTGCGGCGCTCGAACTTTCCCCGTCGGTGAGCCACCGAGGTGGCTGCTCTCCAGAGGTGCCTACGCCGGCGGTACGGGAGCCTGAGAGTTTCCGGGGTGGTTGCTCCTTCGGCGCCCCCGGTTGATGGGGGACTCTCCCGCCGGCGATGATCGGCCTCGGTTGTACCCGGGAGCCTAGCCGCCGGGAGGCGGTGGGACCCGGACGGCGGTCGGCTCAGTCGAGGAGATCGGGCTCGTCGCGAAGAATGGTCTGATGGAGCGGCTGAAACGAGAACCAGCCGGCGAAGTGGCCTCCGACCTGGGTCTGGGTGAGTTCGGCGTGCTCGGCGTCGATCGACACGGGGGTGCCGGCGGCCATGGCGAGGAGCTGGGCCTGGCAGGTGCGCTCCATGGTGATGAACCACCAGGCGGCCTCGTCGACGCTGTGGCCGACGGTGAGCAGACCGTGGTTGCGCAAGATGGCGGCCTTGGCGTCGCCCAGGGCGTGGGCGATGCGCTTCCCCTCGCTCGTGTCGAGCACCACGCCGGTGTAGTCGTCGAACAGCACGTGGTCGCCGTAGAAGACGCACGCGTCCTGGGTGAGCGGGTCGAGCAGTTGCCCGAGCGACGAAAACGCTTTGCCGTGAATCGAATGGGTGTGAGCCGCGGCGATGACGTCGGGGCGGGCGGCGTGGACCTGGGAGTGGATGGCGAACGCAGCCTGGTTGATGGCGTAGTCGCCGTGCACGATGGTGCCGTCGTGGTCGACGCACACGAGGTCGGAGACGCTGATGAGGCGGAAGTCCATACCGAACGGGTTCAGCCAGAACCGCTCCGGGAACTCGGGGTCGCGCACGGTGATGTGGCCGGCCACGCCCTCGCCGAACCCGAACTTCCCGAAGAGGCGGAAGGCTGCGGCGAGCCGCTCCTTGCGGTGTTGGCGTTCTTCGCCGACGTCGTCGAACACCGGAAAGTCGTAAGGAAGGGGCTTCGACGGGACGGACAACTCGTCGCTGACGGTGGTGGTTTCCTCGCTCATGGTCTCCTCCGGCTGGTGCGGGCGGGACGGGCGTACCCGCCCAATTTTCAGCTTAGGGCCGGCGGGAGTGCGATGGGTCGGAGAGGTTGACGCCACCCTCCGGGCGTGGTCGACTGCGGCCGCCAAAGAAATACGTGCCTGGTGAGGGGAAGTCCGGTGAGATTCCGGCGCTGTCCCGCAACCGTGTGCCGGGGGGTCGAACTCCCGACGAGTCGGATCACCGACCCGGGCCCGAGGCTCAACCACACCGTCGCGGAATGCGGTGTCGAGCCCGAGTCACTCGTTACGCGACCCGCCTTCTGGGGAGTTTCGCGATGCGGGGGAGCGGGGGAGACACGGCCCCGCTCCGACATCAGCGAGGACTCGATGATCACCGCACTGCACACCCTCCGCCTTCGGGCGCTCCTGCTCCTGGTGGCCATGATGGCCACGATCGTGGCGCTGCCGGTTCCGCCGGCGACGGCGTCCACACCGCCGCCGTCATCCGACACCGCCGGCGCCGCCGCCTGGCTGGCGAGCCTCGTGGGGCCCGACGGCAGCGTCGAGAACCCCTATGACCCGGGCGTGGCGTCAGCCGGCTGGACGGTCAATGTGGCGCTGTCGCTCGTCGCCGCTGGAACCGAGCCCGAGGCGCTGGCGTCGACGCTCGGCTACATCAGCGGTCATGTCGACGACTACGTGGTCCGCAGCGGTACCGACAGTGCCGGCGCCCTCGGCTATCTGATCCTGCTGGTCGAGGCGAGTGGACGTGACTCCCGGGCCTTCGGCGCACCGCCGACCGATCTGGTGGCCCGCTTGGGGGCGCTGCTCGGCGCCAACGAGGTAGGGCTGTTCGGCGCGCCCGATCCCTTCTCGGCGGCGACGAACCAGTCGCTGGCCCTGCTGGCCCTGGTGGCCTCGGGGTCATCGGTTCCCGTTGATGCCCTGGCCTGGCTGGTCGAGCAGCAGTGCGGTGGGGGCAGCACCCCGGCTGCGGCGGTCGGGGGCTGGCAGCCCTATCGGGCCCGCACCGGGGATGTGCTCGATGCGTGCTCGGCCCCGGATTCGGGCACGTTCTCGGGCCCCGACACCAACACCACGGCCTTCGCCGTGCAGGCCCTCGTCGCCGTCGGTGAGACCACCGGCGTGCCGGCGGCGCTGACCTTCCTCCGGTCGGCTCAGGCGACGACGGGCACCCATGCCGCCGGCTTCGCCAACTACCCCGGCGATGGGGCCGACCCGAACTCCACGGCCGTCGTGATCCAGGCGCTGGTGGCGGCGGGGGAGGACCTGGCCTCGTGGATCCGGGGCGCCGCCACCCCGCTCACTTCGCTGGAGGCGTGGGTGATCCCCTCGGGTGACGGCGCCGGGGCCCTGGCGTCTCCGTTCAGTGGCGGGTTCGCTGATCCTTTCGCCACCTATCAGGGGGTGTGGGGCCTGGCCCTCTCGCCGTTCCCGTTCGCCGCTCCGATCGTCCCCGTGGACCCGATCGTCCCCGTGGACCCGATCATCCCCGAGACCACGTCGACCATGGCCCCTCGAGAGTTGGAGCCGGCCGCTGCCGCGGTCGTGGTGGCGCGCTTCACCGGCTGACCCCGGTCCACCGTCGGAGATCCGAATCCCGGTAGTTTCGTCACGTGACGAAACTACCGGGAACGGATGTGAACCCTGAGCAGCGCCGGCGGTGCCGTTGGTGCGGCCGCGCCCTGGCCGAGCGCACCGGACCGGGTCGGCCGCGCCGGTTCTGCCGAGCCGGCTGTCGCCAACAGGCCTACCGGGCCCGAAGGCTGGCCGAGGCCCATGGGCTCGGCGACGACGATGTGATCGTCGATCGCGGCGCACTGGAGGACTTGCAGGGCCGCCTCTATTGCCTCCAGGCCGCGCTCGAGGACGTCGAACGGGACCTGGCGGTGTCGGCGGAGCCCGTCGACGTCATCGAGGCCCTGGCCTGGTTGCGCGCCAACGCCCAACCGCTGGCCGAGGCCTGGATCGAGCCCCGGACCATCGATGTCGGCCAGGACCCCGGACAGGATCTCTAACTTTACATAACGAGGATTATCGGCGATCGCGGCTCGGCCGGGCAGGCTTCAGCGGAGGCTCCGGCTCCCCAGGGACGCCCAGGACCCCGAACCCGACGAACAGCGGCGTCGATCAGGTCGGTGCCTCGGCGACGCTCGACAGCTCGTCGGCCAGGTGGCCGGTGTCGTTGAACCGCCGCACCAGCCAGCGTTCGCCGTGCAGGACGAGGTGGGTGATCGACGCGTTGTCGGCGGCGGAGAAGGCCAAGCTTCGCGATCCCGTGGCCTCGGCCAGCACGGCGCCGATGGCCCCACCATGGCTCACGGCCACGATCCTCTGGCCCGGGTGGCGGGTCTGGAGTCGGCTCACCGCCGAGCGGGTTCGCGCCCTCAGTGCCGCCGACGACTCGGCACCGGGCACGGCCCCCCATTCCTGCGTGCGGTCCATCTCGGTGAAGGCGGGATGACCCTCCGCCGCCATCTGCCGGAAGGTACCGCCCTCCCACTCCCCCAAGTGGACTTCCCGAAGGTCGGCCTCGACGGCCGGGGTGAGGCCCAGGACCGAGGCGAGGGGTGTGGCCGTCTGGCTGGTGCGACGCAGCGTCGTGACGTAGATCGCGTGGATCGTCTCGGTGGAGAGCCGGTCGGCCACCTGTTCGGCCTGCCACTCCCCCAGTACCGAGAGCGGCGGGTCGCCCTGCCCATCGACCAAAGGGAACGGATGACCCGGTCGGTACGCCGCCGACTGGCCGTGGCGCACCAACAACAGCTCGGTGGACCCGGGTGGGGCGGTATAGGGACGCTGGCCGTACTCGGCCTTCGGGTCGGACGTGCTCATCCCTGGATCGTAGGACCGACCACTCCTCGCCCTGACCGGGGCCCTACGATGAGAGTCGTGCTTCGTCCGAGAACAGTGCTCGCCGGTGCTCTGGTCGCGTTCGCGTTGGCAGCTTCCGCGTGTGGTTCGTCGACAACATCGTCGGAGGCGGGCGCCGATCGTCAGGGTATTCCGGACGTGACGGTCACCGACGTGGCCACGGGTCAGCCGGTGACGCTGGCGTCGGTCACGCGTTCCGACCTCCCCACCCTGGTGTGGTTCTGGGCCCCCCACTGACCGGCCTGTCGCCAGGCTGCGCCTGGTGTCGAGCAGTTCGCTCGACAGCGTGCGAACGAGGTGACCGTCGTCGGTCTCGGGACCCAGGACTCCCTCGGAGAAGCCCAGGAGTTCGTCGCCGACTACGGCACCACGTTCCCGATGCTCTGGGACCAAACGGCCCGGAGCTGGCGGGAGTTCGAGGTGCCGTCCCAACCGGCGGCGGTGTTGATCGACGCGAACGGCGACTGGATCGGTCGTTGGTCCGGGGAGTTCGACGAGGCCGAGGTCGTGCGACTCCTGGAGCGCGCCCGGGTGGCATCGACCGCCGGACCCGACTGAGAGCGCAGGCCCTACGGGTCGGAGGGTGGCGACGCGCCGCTGAGCTAGCGTGACGCCGCTATGTCGCGCCGGATCGAAGTCGAGCTCACCAGCACCAGGGACGACGGGACGTGGACCTGGCGGTCCGCCGGAGCCAAACAGCCCAAGGGCGACCTCGACGGTTCGTTGCTCTTCACCGGAGCCAAGGTGGGCGATGTCGTGCGGGCCGACGCCGACTTCCTGATCGACGGCATCGTCATCACCTCGGTGCTCGCACCGAAGGGGGCCCGCAAGGAACCCGAACGACTCGAGATCATCGGTCCACCCCGTCGGGACGAAGAGCTCGTCACCACCACCCTGGCCCCGAAGGGACGAGGGGACCGAACAGCCCGCAATGACCGAGGCGATCGGCGTGGTCGCGAGGGTGACGCACGCAACGATCGTGATCGCCGGCCCCGCCCCGACGGTGACCGCACCTCTCGGCCCGATGGCGAGCGCGGAGCTCGTCCCGATGGTGAACGAGGGCCGAGATCAGCGGGAACCGGCCCGAGCGAGCGCCGGCCTCGGCCCGAGCGCCCCGTGGTCGAGCCGAAACCCAAACCGAAGCGCCTGCGCGCCGGCCGTGTCCATCGCAACGCCGTACTCGCCACCCTGCCCGACGAGCAGAAGCCGGTGGCCGAGCAGGTTCTGCGGGGCGGGAGTCCTGCCGTGCGCCAGGCCGTCGAGAAGCAGAACGAGGGCAACAAGGCCGAAGGCCGGCCGGAGATCAGCCCGGAGCCGCTTCTGGCCCTCGCCGAGGAACTCACCCCGGCCCTGCGGGCGGCGGAGTGGCACGACAGGGCCGATGCCGCTCTGGCCGACGTCGCCGAGATCGACCTACGCGATCTTCGCTCTGTCGTCGTGGCGGCCGACGCCGGCGCTCGTGACGAGCAGACTCGTGCCATCGCCGAGCAGTTGAAGACGGCCCTCGACGAGCGCGTCGAGGCCGAGCAGGCGGCGTGGCTCGCCGAGATGGAGGCCATGCTGAAGGAGGGCCGAGCGGTGCGCGCCCTTCGCCTCAGCTCACGGCCGCCGAAGGCCGGCACCACCCTCGCCCCCGAGATGACCGAACGCCTGGTGGCCCAGACGAGCGCCGCCCTCACCGCCGACACCGGTTCGGACCGTTTCGCCACCGTGCTCGACGCTCTGGCCTATTCGCCGGTTCGGGGCCAGGTCGCGGCCGAGGCAGTTCCGCCCGAGCCCAGCGATGCCCTGCTCGCGGCCGTGCGCAAGCACGCTTCGCGGATGCCTCAGATCGCTTCCCAGTTCGGTGTCCACGCTCCAGCCAGTGCGGCCAAGGGTCGTAGCCGCCCCAAGAGCCCCGGTGGCTCGTCGGGTCGCCCCGTGCCTCCCCCGCCGAAGGCATCGGCACCCCGTGCCCCGGGGGCCCCGATCCCACCGCCTCCCGGCCCACCTCGGGCTGTGCCCGTCGTCCCACCGGCCGAAGCTCCAGTGGCGGCGATCGAGCCGGCCGAAGCTCCAGTGGCGGCGATCGAGCCGGCCGAAGCTCCAGTGGCGGCGATCGAGCCGGCCGAAGCTCCAGTGGCGGCGATCGAGCCGGCCGAAGTCACCTCGTCCGACGGCGACTGAATCCGTCGAGCGGCCCGCTCACCCCTCGTCGAGCCGGTCGAGGCCGGGCTCGATCCTCAGGTCCGGGTCCGACTGACCCGCCCCCGATAGGTCCCGCTCTCGGGGTCCTGGTCCCACCGGGCGCCACAGGATGCACAACAGCAGGAATCGAGGTGCAACGACGCCAGGAAGAGGCGCGCTACCTCATAGGCCCCGCAGTAGGGGCAACCGAGCGATCCGAAGCCGTCGGTACCCGAGTGGTCGGGGCCTGAGTTGCGGGGGGTGGCGGCACTGGCGGGCATCATGATCTCGTCGCCGATGGTAACGGTAGGACCCCGGCCGTGCCGGTCATGATCGGGGCGAGGACGGGCGTCCGAGTCGAGGCCTCCCGGTCGCTGACTAAGGTCGATGACATGGTCGACTACGAAGTACAGGGCCACGTCGCCCTGCTCACCCTGAACCGTCCCGAAGCCCGCAACGCCGTCAACGGCGAGGTGGCTCAGGCCATGGAGGCCAACATCGATCGGCTGGAGGAGGACCCCGACATCTGGGTCGCCGTCCTCGCCGCCACCGGTCCCGTCTTCTCGGCCGGCGCCGACCTGAAGGCCATCAACAGCGGTAAGGCTGCCGAGCTGGCCACCGCCCGCGGTGGCTTCGGTGGGATCACCACCCGGGAACGTCGCAAGCCCATCATCGCCGCCGTCGACGGGCTGGCGACCGCCGGTGGCTGCGAGATCGCTCTGGCCTGCGACCTCATCGTGGCCTCCACCGCGGCGTCGTTCGGTCTGGCTGAGGTCAAGCGGAACCTGGTTGCGGCCGGCGGGGGGCTCTATCGCCTGCCCAAGCTGGTCGGCAAGAACGTGGCGCTCGAGGTGGCGCTCACCGGGCAGCCGCTGTCGGCCGAACGGGCCTACCAGCTCGGTCTGGTCAATCGGGTCAGCGAGCCCGGTGAGGCGCTCGCCGACGCCCTGGAGCTGGCCCAGACCATCGCCGCCAACGCGCCGTTGTCGGTGTGGGAGAGCCGGGCCCTCGTTCTGATGGCCGACTGGGACGACGAAGAGACCATCAAGAAGGCCACTGGTGCGGCCTTCGGCCGGGTTCTCGCCTCCGAGGACACCAAGGAGGGGCTCACCGCCTTCATCGAGAAGCGTCCCCCCGAGTGGAAGGCGCGATGACCCGATCGGCAGGTTTCGCAGAGCCGAGTGAGGTGGGCGGCCTCGGGCCGGAGTGGTGAGGGCTGTCGCTAGACGATCACGGTGATCACGCCGTGGTCGTGAAGGAACTCGGCCAACCCCCCGGCGAGGTCGAGGTCGACGACGTGCTCGAGCGGTACCCACGAGGCCTCGGCGGCATCGTCACCGGCGGACGGCTCGCCGTGTTCGAGCACAGTGGCAACGAAGTCGAGCACGACGAAGTGGGGTTCACCGGGGCCTTCGGCCAGAACCTCCACCCAGCCGAGCAGCTCGCCACACACCCCTTCGAGACCCGTCTCCTCGGCCAACTCCCGCACCACCGCCTCGGCCAGCGACTCCCCCGCTTCCACCCGACCGCCGGGCACCGACCAGGCCCCCTGCGCCGGACCGTGCCCGCGACGAACGAGCAGCAACGACCCGTCGTCGACCACGACCGCCCCGACGCAGAGCTGCGGGCGCTCGGTCACCGGAGGGGCCGGTGGACCACGATGGCGCGAGCCACCAGCCCGAAACTCTCGAAGAAGTTCTTGGTGTCTCGCATCCCCGGCAATGCGACCGCATCGATGCCACAGGCCCCGGCCGCGGTGGCCCACGGCACGATCAGGTCCATCATCGCCTCCCCCACCCCCACGTGGCGGGCGTCGGGCAGCGTGTAGAGGTCGTCGACGATCGCCAGTTCTCGAAGATCAGAGAGCGGTGCGAGGTGGACGACGGCGTAGCCCACCGTGATCCCGTCGTACGTGCCGCACAGAAGGAGGTGTCGGGGATCGGCGATGGCCAGGGCCAGCGCCGGTCCGAGGGGTTCTCGGCGACCGATGGTACGCGACCAGAGCTCACCGCCTCGGTGCTCACGCATCTCGGCGATGGCCGCGACGGCCAGAGCCTCCAGGTCGCTCAGGTCGGCGGAGACAGCTTGGCGCGCTCCGTGCACTGTCCTCAGCCCGCCGGGTCCTGCAGCTGTGCGACCTTGTTCAGGATCGTCTTGCGGCCACGGTGAAGCTGCTCGTAAGCCCGGACCGCTTCGAGTTCGCCGGCGGTGAGGCCGTCGAGACGGGGAACGACCTGGGAGGCCGACAGGTTGTCGTAATCCGGGATGGCGAGTGTCGAGGGATCGATGTCCGGTCCGTCGTGGTCGCGCGCCGGGGCTGCGAGCCCATCGTTCGGCTCCGCAGTCGACGAGCCGGTGTCGACCCTCTCGGCCACCTCGAGCGCAACCTCTGCCCCCGGCGATCGGTCGCGCTCCTCGGAGCCGGCCAGACCGGATCGGCGCAGCAGGATCATGGCCTGGTCCTGGGCATCGACGATCGAACTCTCGAACCTGACGCTCCCCCACTTCACGGCGAACTCGCCGATCATCCGGGCCACTCCGATCTGGGCCCGCCCGCGATCGATCAGGTTCGGCAGGAGGTTTCGGGCCTCGAGAGCCAGACCGAGTGGGGCGTAGACGAGGTACTCCACCAGATGCTCGACCGGCGAACGGTCGGCGTCGTTCGCGCTCGCCGGATCGGCGGCGTCGGCGGCGTCGGGCTCGGGCATCGCGTTCAGCGGGTCCGTTGTCCGTCGAGCTGCTCGAGGGCGGGGCACACGGCTTCACCGACCGGGCAGGTCATCTGTCCGGGGGGGCCGAACTGGCCGGCGTTCACGAGGAGGAAGCAACCGGTGCACATGAACTCGTGGGCCTTGCGGGGCACGACGCCCTCGGCCACCTCGGCGGTGGCCCGTGGCTCGGGGACGACCTCCTCGTCCTCGTCGTCCTCCTCCTCGGCGGCGGCGATGCGATCCTTCAGGATGGCATCGAGATCGGCCTCGACGTCGTCGGGATCGATCTCCTCGTCTTCTTCGTCGTCGTCTTCGCGCTTGGCCTTGGTCGGCGTGGCCTCGGCCTCATCAGTCTCCCCGGTCTCGACCAGCTCGGCGTCGGGCACCACGTCGGCATCCGGGTCGAGGTCATCGACGAGGGCGACGTCGTCTTCGAGATCGTCGCCGTCGAGGTCCTCGGCATCGAGATCGGGATCGACCTCGGCCAGGTCCTCGTCGTCGATCAGGTCTTCGTCAGCCATGTGGTCCTCGTCGTCGTTGTCGGCCGTCCGCGTCCGACAGATGAGAGCGGATCATACGCATGTCCGGGCGCAATCGGTCCACCCCGACCCCCGCACCGGAGGATCCTGGTACCCGGACGCACGGGGAAGGGGTTCGCTCGGGGCGTTCGTCACTCTCTGGTCGAGCCGGTGAATCGGTGCGCTCAGCCTGGAGCCCGGCGGGCCTCGGCCCGGCGCTCCCCCTGAAGTCGCTCGAGCTCGGCCTCGGCGGAGTAGTCGACGAAGCGCAGCATCTCGGCGATGGCCGTGTGCCCAGCTTCCTCGGCGATGAGGCGGTGCATCTCCTGGCCCACCAAGCGATAGGCCGGGTGACCCTGGGGCGTGGTCCGCAGCTCGATGAGATGCATGGCCTCGCGGGCGTTCATCTGCATCACGAAGCGAACCTTGTAGGCCAGGGCCACGGCATACGAGGCCTGGGGCCGGAACTCGTCGACGAGGGCGTCGTGCAACGAGGCTGATCGAGCCATGGCGTCGTCGAACTGGGGGCCGACGCCAGCCGTCTCGACCGTCTCGGGGCGGGTGTAGCCGTGCCGGGGGGTGAGCGCTTGCCACTCGATCGTGAGCATGCGATGTCGTTGCAGGTCACGGAAGGCCCCGTAGTCGGCCAGGACATCGAACCGGTAGGAGGGACGCTCGAGGGCCCGACCGGGCTTGTGGCGCCGGTTGTCGCGCTCACCCTCGTAGGCCCGCAACACGGCCAGTCGTTCCTCGGTCGACATGGACCGCACCCGTGCTTCGATCTGCGTCTCCGGCCACGACACGGAGGAGTAGAGCGCACTGGCCACCAGCTTGATCTCGGCGTCAGGATCGAAGTCGACCAGCGTCACCACCGGTGCCGGTTCGGCCGTGGCCGAGGTGTCGCCGAAGAGGCGCCCTGCGAGCTGCTCGAGGTCCTGGCGGCTCGTCTCGAGGTACTTGCTCCAGGCCACGCCGCGGTCGTCGAGGTCGACCCGCTTCAGGAACGACGGAATGACCTTGCGCAGTTCGGTCAGCATCAGGTCGGCGTAGGTGCGGGCCTCGGGCAACGGATGGGACCGCATGCGCAACAGGAGCTGTTCGTAGCCCTGACCCGTACCGTAGATCCCCACGTTCGACAGTGACGCGGCGGGGAGCAGGCCCCGTATGGCGTCGAAGGCCTTGGCCCGAATCGCCTGGCGGTACACGAAGTCGCTGTCGGCGCGCTCCTTGGGCACGGTGTCACGAAGGTGGTCCACCACGATGGGAAGCAACTCGGCGTACGTGTCGAACATGCGGTCCATGTCGCCCACGTACCGTGTGCCCAACGGTGACTGCAGCACTTCCGGGGGTCGGTGGAAGCGGTAACGACCACCGATGCGGGCGTCGTAGGCGACGTAGCGGGTCGACTGCTCCAGGTAGGCCATCAGCCGGCCCCACTCGAGCACCTTGGTCAACAGGTTCGAGGCCTGCTCGCAGGCCAGGTGCACTCCCCCGAGCTGGGCGACCGAGTCGTCGCCGTACTCGAAGAACACCTTGTCGTAGAGATCCTCGGCCCGCCGCAGGCCCACGGTGGCGTCGATGGAGGCGTCGCCGGTGATGTCGAGCTCGCCCACGAACTCATCGAGAAAAAGCCGTCGGAGGCTCTTGGGCGAGCGCGAGTAGCGCGCGAAGAGCGCACCCTTCACCACCTCGGGCAGGTTCACCAGGGCGAACACCGGTCCGTAGAGGTTCGTGAAGTATCGCCGGAGGATGTCGGCCTCTCCCGGCGTGTACTCCTCGGCGACGTAGACACTCACGGCCCGGGAGCGTACGGCGTGATCGGCGGGGGGTCGCGGATCCTAGAGCTGGGGCCGCGATGCCATATCGGCGGCGAAAGTCTCCTGGACCCGGCCGAGCGTCGCATGGTCAGACCACAGGTCGATGACCGTCATCGCCATGGCCTTGGCTCCGTCCACCACCGCTGAGTCCCCCGCAGGAGCGGCGGCGAACTGGGCGAAGTCGGGCGTGTGGATTCCGACTCCTTCGGGGGCGACGGCGATCATCGGGTGGATGCTCGGCACCATGTACGAGACGTTTCCCATGTCGGTGCTGCCACACACCCGGACGTCGTCGGTGGGGGTGAGAAGCGGTCGTCCGAGCGCCGCGGTGTTGGCGGCGTACAGGTCTTCCAGGACACGGTTGCTGCGTAGGTCGGCGTAGGCCGGCTCGAGCCAGCGAGAGTCGATCTCGCATCCGGTGGCCAGCGCCCCGGCCCGGAGGGCGTCGAGCACCCGGGCCTTCAGCGGTTCGAGGCGTTCGAGGGTGCCCGATCGCACGTACCAGTACATGGCGGCGCGGGCCGGGACGATGTTGGGTTTGTCGCCGCCGTCGGTGAAGATCCCGTGGACGCGTTCGTCGGAGCGCATGTGCTGGCGCAGGGCCCCCACGGCGGTGTAACCGAGCACCGCAGCGTCGAGGGCGTTTCGCCCCTTCCACGGGAACGCTGCCGCGTGGGCGCTCTCGCCCGTGTAGGTGACCTCGAGGCGCTGGATGGCGATGGTCGTCATCTCCCGCAGGTCACGGTCGGCGGGGTGCACCATGAGGGCCGCGTCGACACCCTCGAACGCCCCCTGCTGGGCCATGAGCACCTTCCCGCCGCCCCCCTCCTCGGCCGGTGTGCCCAGGATCATGACTCGCCCGGCGAGGTCGTCGGCCAGGGTGGCGGCGGCGAGACCGGCCCCGAGCCCCGCGGCGGCGATGATGTTGTGACCGCAGGCGTGGCCGAGACCGGGCAGGGCGTCGTACTCGAGGAGAACGGCGACGGTCGGGCCCTCGTGTCCGGCGGTGGCGGCGAAGCCGGTCGGCTGACCGAACGCCCCGCGTGTCGGGGTCAGCCCGGCTTCTTCGATCGCTCGGGTCAGCGCGTCGTGGGCGTGGTGTTCGGCGAAGTTCTCTTCCGGATGATCGTGGATGTCGTGCGAGACGGCTATCAGCATGTCGGCGAGACGGTCCACCTCGGCGCACGCCTTCTTCTTGCTCTCGTTCACGTCCACGCGGTCACGCTACCGCCCTCCCCGGGCCGCAGAGAGGTGGGCTCACACCACCACGGTCAGGGCGTCGGGTTCGATGCGCACGTCGAGGCGTCGGGCCCGACCGACGAGGGTCCCGTCGAGACGGACGTCGAGGGCGGGAGCCAACTCGAAGCTCATCGTGGCCCCGCGGAGGGTACGTAGGGCCGGGTGGGGCAGGTGTGTTCCCGTGGGAAGCCGACGGCGGGCCCTGAACCGGTCGGCGACGGGAAGCACCCCGTCGGTGGCGTCGAGGAGCCCATCGTTCGGGTGCGATCGTGGCGCCAGGTCCCATGAGCCCAGCCACTGGGCGTTCATCACCGCCACCACCCGCCCGTGCCACCACGACCGACGGGCGATGAGATGCGCGACGAACCAGTGCTCGTCGCCATCGAGCACGACGTGTCCGAGGTCGACGGGGAAGGTCATGGCCGCGTCGGAGCGCAGCCGGGCCGAATCACCACGACCGCCGAGGGTCCGGCACAGGTCCCCTCCCAACAAGCCGAGCGTCGGCAGCGGCCGCCCGTCCTGGCGAGCCTGGGTCACCGCTCGGCGGGCCTCGGCGTCGCTGTGGACCACCACGCCGTCGGGCGGGAACGACCCGGCCCACCCCCAGGGTCGGTGCTTCTCTATGGTCACGATGGGGCCGCGACGGACCCACCGGGCGGGCGGCCCCCGGGGTCGGCGGCAACGGGCGCGTCGGCCGGCACGACACCGCTCGAGGCGGCGACGACGCCTCGGTTCGCCCTGCGGACCGCATCGGCCGCGACCCTCGCGGTCGTGGGGTCGCCGGAGGAGTCGGCCAGCTGACGGAGCAGGTCGAGCAGCTGGCGGATCGTGCGCACGAAATCGCCACCGGGAAGCTCCCCTTCGGCGAGAACGTGGTCCAGGTCGTCTCCGGCGACCCATGCGTGGGCCGTCTCGGCAAAGCCCCAGTCGGGCGGTCGCGTCGGCGGAAGCCCGAGCTCCCGCTCGTCGTCGGCCACGGCGAGGGCCAGTTCGGCGATGCGTTCGGCCCGCCCCGCCGCCGTCCGGGTCGGGAACCACGGCTCGAGGTCAGGACCCGACTTGCGGCGCTCGTAGACGAAGCCCGAGACCAGTCCGGCAAGGGTCGGGGCGTCGACCTCGTCGAGGAGGCCCTCGTCGAGGGCCTCGGCGATCAAGAGGTCCGACTCGTGGTAGATCCGCACGAGCTGCTCCCCTCGTGGGGACAGGGCCCACCCGTCGAGGTGGCCCCATGCGTCCAACATCTGCAGCACGCGATCGAACACTGCGGCCAACGAAGTGCTGCGGGCGTCGATCTCCTGGCGGAGCCGGGTGAGCTCGCGATCGGCGCGATCGAGGCGGCCCAGTGCCCGCAGGTGGGCGTCGCGATCAGGGCAGTCGTGAACGCGATGGCGGACGTGCTCCGACACCACCTGGACCACGCCTGACGGCCGGTGGTCCGAGGGCGTCGGCGTCAGGCGTTGCAGCTGGCGGGCGACGTCGCGCCGAAAGCCGGCCTTGGACGGCGTGAAGGGCTCGGGGAGGGTCACCGTTCCCACGAGGACCGGGACGGCGTCGAGATCCTCGGCGCCGAACTGCACGGGGCGGGCGCGGCGATCGAGGGCCTTCACCCGCAGCGCGCCACCCTTCCGATGCGCCACCGACAGGACGGCGACCGGGTCGGGGCCACGATCTCCGCCGAGCTGGACGACGTCACCGGGCTTGAGCGCTTCGAGAGCCGGCTCGACACCGCCGGTCCGGCGACCTCTGGGTGGCGGCCGCCCGGCCTCCACGAGGGCTCTGTACTCGACGGCGTCGCCGAGGGCGCACGTCGCCTTCTCTACGATCTCGGCCCGTTCGGCCTGACGACGCTGCAGCCGGTGCTCGGTCTTCACCACGTCGCGGTCGGTCTGGTACTGGGCGAAGCTCAGGTTGAGCAGCCGGTGGGCCTCGTCGGCGGCATAGCGACGCACCAGGTTGGCCGCCATGTTGTAGGTCGGGCGAAAGGAGCTCGTGAGCCGGAAACTGCGGCTCGCAGCCAGCGCCGCCACCTCGTCGAAGGCCACGAACGGCGACCACAGCACCAGCGCATGACCATGGGCATCGATCCCCCGGCGACCGGCTCTGCCGGTGAGCTGGGTGTACTGCCCGGCGGTCAGGGGCTCGTGGCGCTCACCGGTGAACTTGGTGAGCTTCTCGATGACCACCGTGCGGGCCGGCATGTTGATGCCGAGGGCCAGCGTCTCGGTGGCGAAGACGACCTTCACGAGGCCCTGCACGAAGCAGGCCTCGACGGCCTCCTTGAACGGGGGGACCATGCCGGCGTGGTGGGCGGCGATACCCGACTCGAGCGCTCCCGACCAGCGGTCGTACCCCAGCGCGGCGAGATCGTCGTCGGTGAGCGTTTCGACGTGGCGCTCGACGATGGCCCGGATCTGCGACCGCTCCTCGTCGTCGGTGAGACGCATACCTGCGGACGTGCACGAGGCCACGGCGTCGTCACAGGCGGCACGGCTGAAGATGAAGAAGATGGCCGGGAGCAGGTCGCGGCGCGACAACAGCTCGGCCACCTCCACCCGTCCTGGGGTGGCGTAACGACGTCGGGGCCGGCCACCCCCACCCCGGCGCCAGGTGTCCGTCGGGTCGGTGTCGAAGCGGGCACCGTCGGGATTGGCCCGCCCCTCGACGAGCGTGGGCACCATGGCCAGCTCGTCGCTCTGGCGATCGGCCACCAGGTACCAGTTGTCGAGGGTGACCGGGCGGGTCTCCTCGACCACCACGGTCGTCGGGCCCCGGACGGCCTCGATCCAACCCGCCACCTCCGCGGCATTGGACACCGTGGCCGACAGGCACACGAGGCGCACCTCCACCGGGAGGTGCACGATGACCTCCTCCCAGACCGGGCCGCGATACGCGTCCTGCAGGTAGTGCACCTCGTCGAGCACGACCCACAGCAGCCGCTCGAGTGCCGTCGAGCGGCTGTAGATCATGTTGCGCAACACCTCGGTCGTCATGACGACGATCGGTGCGTCGCCGTTTACGGAGGTGTCGCCGGTGAGCAGCCCGACCTTCCCGGAACCGTGGCGGGCACAGAGGTCGTGGTACTTCTGGTTCGACAGCGCCTTGATGGGCGTCGTGTAGAAGGCCCGCCCACCGGAGGCCTCGGCCACGGCCACGGCATGTTCGGCCACGACCGTCTTGCCCGACCCCGTGGGTGCGCTCACGAGCACCGACCGACCGGCATCGATGGCGGCGATCGCTTCGAGCTGGAACCGATCGAGGGCGAACCCCCGGCCGGGTGGGGTCGTCACGGCGTGGCCGTGGCCCGCCCGGCCTTACGGCGACGAAGCTTGAGGGCCAACGCGCCGATCCCGATGGCGATGAAGTAGAGGAAGAACATGGGGACGGCCAGCGCCAGCATCGAGATCGGATCCCCACTCGGGGTGATGACGGCGGCGGCGAGGACGATCACGACCGTGGCTTGGCGCCACCAGCCGAGCAGCTGCCGGGGCTTGAGCACGTTGATGAGCATGAGGGCGACGAGCAGGACAGGGAACTCGAAGCCGGCACCGAAGGCGATCATCATCCAGACGATCAACATGATGTAGCTGTCGGGGGTGTAGAGCGGCTCGATGTTCTGGCCGCCGATGTCGATCAGGAACCGAAGGGCCGGATTGAGCGTGATGTAGGCGATCGAGGCTCCAGCGGCGAAGAGCACGAGGGCACTCACCGTGAAGGGGATGGCGTACTTCTTCTCCTGGGGGTACAGACCCGGGGTCACGAACCGCCAGAGCTGCCAGAGGATGACGGGCATGGCGAACACGATGCCCAGGTAGCCCGAGACCTTGATGCGGGTGGCGAAGGGCTGCAACGGGCTGGTGGCGATGAGCGTGCCGTCGGGGACCAGGTCGAAGAACGGGCGGAGCAGGAACTCGAGCACGTAGGGAAACGCCACCCACCCGACAACGACTCCGATCCCGACGGCGATCAGGACCCTGATCAGACGGGAACGGAGCTCGCCGATGTGCTCCCAGATGGTCATGTGCCCGCCTGCGGAGCGGGGTTCGGCCTCCGGCACGGCGCTCACAGGCGAGCCACGGGCTCAGGCCGCACTGGTGTCGCCGCGACCGAGATCCTTCGGTGAGGCCTCGCGCCGCGCCGGGGCCTCAGCCTGCGCATCGGACGCGGTGGCGTCGCCGCCGTTCGGGACGGAGCCCTCGGACAGAGAGTTCTCGGGCAGAGAGGTCTCGGGAAGAGAGGTCTCGGGGGGTGAGCCGAGGAGTTGAGGCCCGGGCTCGGCCCGCTTCACGGCATCACCGGTGGCGTTCAGATCCATGGCGCTGCGGACCTCTTCCTGGAATCCCGAGGTCATGCGTCGGACCTCCCCCATCAGGCGGCCCAGCTTCTTGGCGGCGTCGGGTAGACGATCGGGGCCCAGGAACACGAGCGCGAGGAGCAGGACGACGAGCAGCTCTCCTCCTCCGACGTTGAACACCTGACAATCCTAACCCCGCGACATTGCCGGTCCGGCTACGCCCCGGGCGGCGTGGGGCCAGCTCACGAGGGCGCCGACGGTATTCGACCTCGTTGCTCAGCCTCGGTCGCGGGGGGGCGACTCGGCCGATTCGAGGGCGGCCCACACCCGTTCGTCGTCGGCCAGCAACTCCTGGAAGCCGATCAGCTCCTCGCGGCTGATGGGCCCGTCGACGGAGGTGGCGCCGGTGGAGTCGCAGGCGGGCACCGAGAGCTCGTAGGCGACGCCAGAGGCCAGCAGCAGGTCGATGGTGCGGGGTTCAGCCGGCTTGACGACCGTGGCCCGACACTCGGGACACTCGAAGGAGTAGGTGCCCTTGTGATCGATGGCGTTCACCCAGACACTCACGTCGGTCGTGGTGAGCTCGACGTCGCCACACGTGTGGCAGGTGGCTCGGATGGTCGCCATGGGTGGGTTGCTCCTCGGGATCTGCATCGGGTGAGGTGTCCCCTTCATTCTCGGTTCGATCCCCTCGGGCCTTGAGACCTCAGCGGTAGGCGGAATGGCCCAATCTGAGGTCGCCGGGCAAGCTCTGGGCATGGCTCGACAGCCCTCGGTACTGCGCCCTCCCGTCGGCTTCGCCCACCGGGGTGCCCGTGCCCATTCCCCTGAGAACACCCTCGAAGCCTTTCAGCTGGCCCGACGGCTCGGAGCAACGGGGCTCGAATCCGATGTGTGGCTCACTGCGGACGGCCACGCGGTGCTCGATCACGACGGCGTGGTCGGTGGACGCCTTCGTCGTCGGCCCATCTCGGGTCATCAGCGCCAGGACCTCCCCGATCACATCCCGACCCTCACCGAGCTCTACGAGAGCTGCGGCATCGAGTTCGACCTGTCCGTCGACGTCAAGGATGATCGGGCGGCGGCGGAGATCGTGGCCTGCGCTCGTGACGTGGGGGGAGAGCACCGGCTCTGGTTGTGCCATCCCGACTGGGAGGTGGTGGCCACGTGGCGTGAACTCTCCTCGGTCGTACGTCTCGTTCACTCCACCCGAGCGGTCAAGATGACGGGGGGGCCCGAGCGTCACTTGGCCCGGTGCGCTTCAGCAGGGATCGACGTCGTCAACCTGCACCACTCCGACTGGACGGGTGGTCTGGTGGCCATGGTCCACCGGTTCGAGATGCTGGCCCTCGGATGGGACGCGCAGTTCGACCGCACGATCGACAATCTGCTCGACACGGGTATCGACGGTGTCTTCAGCGACCACGTCGACCGGATGATGGACCGGATCAACCGCCGCGACTCGTGAAGCGAACCTGGCGCCGTCATCGGCGTCGATGGCCGTCGAGAACCCACGGAATCAATTCGGCGACGTACCGCTACAGCATGCTCAGGCGGTTGAACGGCCAGACGAGGACGAAGGCGCGTCCGACGATGGACGACTCCTCGATCGGGCCGAAGAATCGGCTGTCCTTCGAGTCGGGTCGGTTGTCACCCATCACCCACACCTTCTTCGGCGGCACCACACAGGGATCGGTGTCGGAGCACTTCAGCGGCGTCGTCGCCGTGCTGATGATCGGGTTTGCCGGGAGATACGACTCGTCGAGGGGTTCACCGTCGACGAACACCTTGTTGTCCTTGATCACGATCGACTCGCCCGGGAGAGCGATCACCCGCTTGATGAGATCGGGGATGTTGCTGGCCGTCTCCGACGGGGGCCGTTCGAAGACGACGACGTCGCCCCGCGACACGTCGCCGACCCGATAGGCCAGCTTGTTGACCAGCACCCGATCACCCTGCTCGAGTGTGGGGGCCATCGACAGTGACGGGATGAAAAAAGCCTGGAGGACGAAAGCCTTGATGACCAAGGCCAAGCCGACCGCTCCGGCCACGACCACGATCCACTCGACGATGTTGGCCCCGGTGGGTCCGATCAGCTTGGCCAGGCCTCGGTGACCGGTGGCGC
>Ga0335397_10001120_pt1 | contig 36310 bp, 32 predicted proteins | sample MAT04_FD_205740 | JGI IMG/M metagenome (GOLD analysis project Ga0335397, IMG submission 205740) | Freshwater microbial communities from Lake Fryxell liftoff mats and glacier meltwater in Antarctica - MAT-04 (spades assembly) (version 2) ... | reverse complement strand
ACACATGCATCAACATCGGCACATCGGCTACGGCTTCGTGGGTTATTTGGAGAGTTGTCATCTCCGCAGTGTACCTGACTAATCTCCGATTTGTTCATTTTTTTAAGCGAAAGACCTGTCAATAGTTATGTAAAACGTAATCAGTCATTTTCACTGATTACGTTTTGGCAATTTGTTCATGGAACTGGTTATGCACTGATTACACTTCAACGTAACCAGTCATTTGACTGCTCGAACCCTCGTATACAGGTATAAATTTCAACTTGCGTTGGTACATACCACAAATTATTTTTTCTTTGTCATTAAAAGTGGAGTTCACCTTACATTAACCATCTCTCCAACATAAATCACTCCTTCAGAATATAACCTTCAAGCCGCCAAATTGGTGGCTTTTTTGTTCTTGACAATCCAATTTGTTTATCATATATTACATTTAGTAATTACTAAACGCTCTAAAGGAAAAAACTGTGACTAAAAGACTTCCCCAACTCAAGCAGGATTTCACAGAAGGACTCAGCCAGATCAGCCGGTTTTGGGGTTTCCCAAAGGGAATGGGGGCGATCTTCGCCGTGCTGTATATCTCCCCAGTCCCACTTTCGCTGGATGAGATCGTCGAGAAAACTGGGCTGACCAAAGGCGCGATCAGTACCGAAGTCCGCACGCTGGCGCGCATGGGGCTTGTGCATCGTTCGTCCAAACTTGCCGACCGCAAGGATTACTACGAAGCGGAGAGCGATTTCTACAAGTCCATTCGGTCGATTCTGAAGGAAAGGCAGAACAGCGAGTTTGATAATGCCATCCGCTCGGTGCAGGAAACTCTCAAAGAACTGGAATCAGGCTCGGTCTCCGGCGATGAAGTGGAAGTGCAATTCGTCCATGAACGCATCAAAGCACTCCAGGAATTTTTCAATGCAATCGACACACTCAGCAGCGCAGTCATCAAATTGGAAAGCCTGGGGTTGAGTAACGTCAAAAAAATCTTATCAGTATTGAAATAAGGAGTCAAAATGAAAATAGCAGTGACAGGCGCATTCTCGTATTCGGGCAAGTACATCACAAGCCGCTTGCTCGTGCGCGGCGAAGAAGTGATCACACTGACGAATCATCCCAACCGCCCCGACCCATTTGTCGGGAAAGTAAAAGCTTTTCCACTCAACTTTCAAGATGAAGCGGAGTTAGTCTCAACCCTGAGCGGCGCGGATGTGCTGGTAAACACCTATTGGATCCGCTTTGACAAAGACAACAATACTCAACCGAAAGCTGTTGAGAATACAAAAATTTTGGTCAACGCCGCCGCAAAAGCAGGTGTGGGGCGGATCGTGCATATCAGCATCACAAACCCCTCGGCAGATTCGCGCCTGCCTTACTTCTCGGGCAAAGCCGCCAATGAAAAAGCAGTCATTGATTCTAGCATGAGTTACGCGATCCTGCGCCCGACTGTTTTGTTTGGCAAAGAGGATATTCTGATCAACAATATTGCCTGGCTTCTGAGAAGGATCCCCGTTTTCGGTTTGCCGGGTGACGGTTCCTATAAGCTCTCCCCCGTTTATGTGGACGACCTCGCCGAACTTGCCGTGGATGCTGTATATAAAAAAGAAAATTATATATGGGATGCAGTCGGACCCGATGAATTCACTTTCAAAGAAATGGTACAGTTGATCGGAAAGACGATCAACGCCAACAAATTGTTGATTCCGCTTCCACCCCGCCTTGCTTTATGGGCGGCTCAATTCATGAGTATCTTTGTAAAAGATGTCATGCTCACCCCCGAGGAAGTGGATGGTTTAATGGCAAACCTGCTTATCTCCAAGGAAGCACCGCGTTGCAAAACCAGTTTACGAAATTGGCTGGAAGAAAACAAAGTCACTGTCGGAAAGCAATATGCATCGGAACTGGCAAGGCATTTCTAAAAAGCAGGCGGTCAAATGACCGCCTGCTTTTCTGTTTTGAGCTATCTATTTTTTAATCTATCGAAACCACACCCCTGCAGCGCGGACTATCCATGCAGCCGTAATATTTTCTTCCAATCCCTGAACCATTGCGGTCAAAGCGCAGAACCATCATCTTGCCGCACACAGGACAATTCGGCACAAAATCTGTGGGGCGTTCAATGCGCAAAGGAACAGTCCCGCCGATCTTTACGACAGCCAATTGAAAAAGAGTAATCACATCAGACGGATCATAAGACTCACTGGATGGCACATGCACCAGGGGCAGCCCCGCGTTGGTAAATAATTCCTCTAAAAATTTATCAGTCTCACGCGCTTCATTTTTTGAGATCGGGCGCACAATTTCCACACCGAAAGCAGGGGCTAGAGTCTGCACATCGCAAAGCAAAAAATCCACGTGTTTTCTAAAAAACTTATTAAAGAAATGAACATTCTCGTTTGGGCGCACAATATAAAAGACGTCGTTCAACGACACCTTCGGACAGATCGAGTACCGATTCCCCATCAACTCGGTCAGAACACGAAAAAGCGCCAACTCCGTGGATGCAAGGAATGGCTCACGCAATCTATAAGGCAAACGTTGTGTGTCTATGTTTTTATCTGTCATGAAATCCACCGTTAGATATTATATTGCAGGATGATATAAAGAAGCAAGCAGCTTTTGAAATTCAAAATAATGTATTCAATAGATCCTCTTCTTCTTCATTATTTTCCACATCCCCATCCAGCCGCGCATTGCGGAGTTGGGATAGTATTTCCTTGTAGCGCGGACCAGTTGGGATGCCGCGAGCTTTCAGGTCATCACCGGTGATGGTTGCTTTTATATGCCGCCACTTTACGAGAAATTCCTTCAAAGCAGGTTCGTTGGACACAAGCCAGAGCGCATAAACCGCGATTAAAGGGATTTTTTCGAGTCGCAATGTCCATTCGCTGGGCTTGGCTTTCTTAAGCGAAAGTAAATCATTTTTCAATTGGACTACGGAAATTAGAGCATTGCCCAACTCGGAAGTGAAGTCAAGCCGCTTGAAAAAAAATTTAATCACATCTGTGGGGGAATCCATGAACCAAAGTAAATAGCCAAACATGATTCGATTCGCAGAAATTCCAAATTCCGTTGGCGGTTTGGAATTAAGCAGGTCTGAATACTTCTCGTTGAATTTCGGCAGGTTGGGATTAAACACATTAAAGGCGCCCAACTCATTTAATTGTACCAACATTTGAGCGGAGTTTTTTTCTTCAAAGATCAAATCAAATTCATGGCGGATACGTTCGCCGCTGAGATCCTTAAGCACGTCAAAAGATTCGGGGTTGATGAGGTTGAAGGTTGAAGGTTCAAGGTTGAAGCTGTATCTCTGTTCGTAGCGAATGGCGCGGAAGATGCGGGTGGGATCATCAATAAATGAGCGTGGATGCAGGATGCGAATCAATTTTTGCTTTAGGTCGTTTTGTCCGTTGAGGGGGTCAAGTAATTCGCCGAAGTGTTCGCCATCCAAGCGGACAGCCATGGCGTTGATGGTGAAGTCGCGGCGGCGAAGGTCATCGTCTATGGTGGAGAGTTTTACGGTTGGCAATGCGCCAGGGGATTTGTAGGTCTCGTTGCGGACGGTAATCAAGTCTAAAGTCAAAGGTTGAAGGCTAAAGGTCGGAGATAGACGCCAGATAGCGGTGCGGAATTTCGTATGTGGTGTGAGTTTGCCGCCATATTTTTTTACAAGCGCTTCGCCGAGTTCGATTGCGTCCCCTTCGACGATGACATCAAGATCGTTGATGGGTTCGCCGAGCAGAAGGTCACGCACAAGACCACCGACAACGTAGCAGGGCATTCCCATGGATGCGGCCTGGTCGGCAATGCGCGAGAGTAGATTCTGCTCTTCGGAGGGGATCAGGTTCGGGTCACGCATGAGGCGGAGCAAGTCCTTTTGCATAATTTCAATTTTACCCTTATAATCCGCAACATGTTAATGAACCCGAACCCGTCCCCTCGAACGCTGCGCGTAAATCTTTCCCGGTCTGGCTAGGTTCGCTTTTGTGCGTTCAAACGGCTCCCAGACTTGGCGAGCCGTTTTTGTTTGTAACCGAGATGAACAGCGATGAATAAAGATGTGACGATTAAAGAGTTGACTCAGCAAATGCATGAGTTGGTGAAGTCCAAAGGCTGGTACGAGAAAGACAGCAAACGCGCGCAGACGCCGCGCAACCTGGCGATCTCGCTTTCTTTGGAAGCCGCAGAAATCCTGGAACATTTTCAATTTTGCGAAGAGCCAAAAGATAAAAATGAATTGGCAGGCGAACTCGCGGATGTGCTGTTATATCTTTTGCAACTTGCATCCGTTTCAGGTATTGATCTGGAAGAAGCCGTACTGAAAAAAATTGACGTGAACAAAACAAGAGAATGGGATGTTGAAGAGCAAGTAAGAAGGTGAACTTATGAATATCACAGTATTTGGCGGCGCACAACCAAATGATGGAACAGCGGCTTATGAAGAAGCCCGCGCACTTGGCAAACTTCTCGCCGAGCGCGGACATGCCGTGTTGACTGGCGGATACATGGGCACGATGGAAGCTGTTTCTCGCGGAGCAAGTGAAGCAGGCGGTCACGTCATCGGCGTGACCTGCATTGACGTCGAAGAGTGGCGCGGCTCAAAACCCAACGTTTGGGTCAAAGAAGAAAGACGAAAGAAATCATTGATCGAAAGATTGCAAGCGTTGATCGAAGGCTGTGATGCGGCAATCGCTCTGCCTGGCGGCGCAGGCACGCTGACTGAAATTTCATTGATGTGGAATTTGATGATCGTGGAATCATTGCCCCCCAGGCCGCTGACACTGATCGGGAGCGGCTGGCAGTCCACTTTCGATCAGTTCTTTAAGGAGTTTAATACTTACATGCCCATCCGTCAGCAAGAGTTGTTATACTTTGCGAAAGACGTGAAAACTGCTGTAGAGAGATTAGAGAGTGGCAATTAGAGATTAGTAATTACTCCAATTACCAATTACAAATCACCAATTACCAATGGAGTCAAAATGGCTGAAGATAAATTACCAACCCGAAGTGAAAATTTTTCCGAGTGGTACAACCAACTCGTATTGAAATCGGACCTGGCAGATTACGCCCCCGTGCGCGGATGCATGGTCGTCAAGCCTTACGGCTGGGCGCTGTGGGAAAACATCACCGCCCTGCTCGATAAGGAATTCAAAGCGACGGGACATGTCAACGCGGCGTTTCCCACACTGATCCCCTTGTCGTTCTTTGAAAAAGAAAAAGAACATGTCAAAGGTTTCGCGCCTGAACTCGCCGTAGTCACGCATGGAGGCGGCGAAGAACTCGAAGAAAAATTGGTGGTTCGCCCCACATCTGAAACCATCATTGGCTACATGTATTCCAAATGGGTTAAGTCGTGGCGCGACCTTCCCATTCTCATCGTGCAATGGGGTTCCGTGTTGCGCTGGGAACTTCGCACAAAACTGTTCCTTCGCACCGCTGAGTTCTACTGGCATGAAGGTCACACCGCGCACGCCAGCGCCGAAGAAGCCAAAAAGGAAATGTACCTCATCCTCGACATTTATGAACGCTTCTGCCGCGAAGAAGCCGCGATCCCCGTCCTCAAAGGCACGAAGAGCGAAGCTGAAAAATTTGCGGGCGCGCACACCACCACATCCATTGAAGCCATGATGTGGGACAAACGCGCCCTGCAATCTGGCACATCCCATTATTTCAGCACCAACTTTGCGAAGGCGTTTGAAATTCAATTCCTCAACAAAGACAACACCCTGCAATTCTGCGAAACAACATCGTGGGCAATTTCATCGCGCATCATTGGCGCGCTCATCATGGTTCACAGCGATGACCAGGGACTTGTGCTTCCTCCGCGCCTCGCCCCTATTCAAGCCGTGATCGTGCCCATCTTCAAAACTGCCGAAGAGAAAACCAAAGTAATGGAAGTGGCAGACCGCATCTTCACAGAACTCAAAGCCGCAGGCATCCGCATCAAAATGGATGACCGCGACAACGTCAGCAGTGGATTCAAATTCAACGATTGGGAAATGCGCGGTGTGCCCCTCCGCATTGAAGTGGGTCCCAAGGATGTGGAAAAGGGATCGGTCGCCCTCGCCCGACGCGACAAGCCCGGACGCGAAGGCAAATCCTTCGTCCCACAAGCGGGTCTAGACTCAACTGTCAGCGGGTTGCTGGTCGAGATACAGGATTCACTCCTCAAGCGCGCCACCGAATTCCGCGATACGAATATCCATAATCCAAAAGATTATGATGAAATGAAGAAAGTGTTGGAGAACGGCTGGGCGTTCTCGTACTGGTGTGAATCCAGGGAATGTGAAACCAAGGTCAAGGAAGACTGCAAAGCCACGACCCGCAACATTCCTTTTGAACAGCCCACAGAAGCCGGCACTTGCATCGTCTGCGGTAAGCCTTCCAAACGCAAAGTATATTTCGCAAAAGCGTATTAATCTAATGTCATTGCGAGGGCGCTCCTGTCCTTTGCCCGAAGCAATCTCCAATGCTGTGACGAGGATTGCTTCGTCGGGAAGAGCGCCCTCCTCGCAATGACGTGACTAAACCCATGCCCGCCATAGACCTCGCACGTCTCCGTAAACAAGCCAACCGTCTCGCAGATTTTTTCTTTCTGCCGGATGAGTTCATGAAGCATTTACGCGAGATGCTTGAATTTTATGTCAACCACACTTTAAGAACAAAAGAAAACGTCGCCCCTGGCTCCAACCTAAGAACCTATCGCACTCCGCCCGCTGTGCTGACTCAAATTGAAAATGAACTGCGCACAGTCGCAGAAGCCAACCCTGAATTTGCGCTTGCTCTGGCTGATATGCTATGGGATGAAGGCGCACTCGAAACCCGTCTGCTGGCGGCGTTTCTGCTGGGACGAATCCAGCCGCAGGAAGAACGTCTGCTCGCCCGCCTGACTGCATGGACTCAACAAATCCGCGACGCAGATGTTCGCTCGGCATTGCTTTCCACCAGCCTGACGCGTATGCGCAAGGAAAATCCTGAGCAATTCCTAAACCTGATCCGTGAGTATTTGCATCCCGCGCGGCTACGCACATGGACAAACGGCATCCAAGCCCTGCTGCCCATGATCGCGGATGCGTCCAACGCCAACCTCCCCACAATTTTAGACATGGTCGAACCGATCATCGAAGAAGCTCCGTCTACTTTACAAAATGACCTGACCGATCTGATCGTCGCTTTGTATCGCACCTCCTCCAACGAAACCACTTTTCTACTCAAACACATTCTGACCAACACGCAAAACCCAATGACCGTGGTTACCTTGCGCCGCATCGTCACATCATTCCCGCCGCCCTTGCAAATCGAACTGCGTGACCTGCTACGCGCAAAGCCGTTCTCCGAGATCAAACATATTGAAGAAGAGCCGGCAGATTTTGTGGTGGATGAAATGCCTAAAGTAAAAAGTGCGGGGAGAAAAAAGAAGATGGACAACACAAGAATCATCTATCTGCACGGACTCGAAAGCAGCAGCCAGAGTGGCAAAGCGCGTCAGTTTGCAGAAAAATTCCCCGGCATGGTCACGCCCGATTTCACCGGCTCCTTTGAAGAGCGCATGAAACAACTCAAACCGATTTTGGGACGCAAAAAAAACTGGACGATCATCGGTTCATCCTTTGGCGGATTAATGGGAACGGTCTTCACCTGCGAACATCCGACTCAGGTGCAGAAATTGATCCTGCTCGCGCCCGCCCTATTGCGTGACAGCTTCGCCTCCTACCTCAACCTTGAGCCTGTTTCTGTTCCAACGGTCATCGTCCACGGGACAGAGGATGATGTCGTGCCGCTTATGCCTGTGCGCGAACTGGCTGAAAAATTATTTACCAACCTGCAATATATCGTCGTGGACGACGGTCACCGTCTGCAAAAGACGTTTGGGGAATTAGATTGGGAAGAAATATTAGCATAGGCAATTGGTAAATTTTTCCACTTTAGAAACAAGACCCCCAAAACAAATAGTAGATTGCACCCAAAAAACTCGGGGGCTTTACTTTCACATCCACAAATCCTTCGCCACATCCCCTAATCCCAACTCATTCAGCTTCTCAGATGTCGGCCTCCCCGTTTCCCGATCCCAGCCACGCGCTTCGTAATAGGCAAGGAGCATACCTTCGAGATCTGGGACGAAACCTTCCGCGCCGCCTTCTTTGTACGGCTCAAGCAATGCCTTCGGAAGTTTATCGTTCGCGGTAGTCAGTCCCATGCGGACATTGATGGCGCGTTTGAGATTCCATGCGCGCTCGCCTGATCTCATCATGTCTTCGAGAGTCCATTCATAACCACAAGCCGCGTTGACCAAGTCCACTTGCATTTGCGGGTCAACATTGGCGAAGATACACATCACCGCAGAGTTGAAGAACGTGCGCCAATCCTGATGCTTCGCCACATTCGCGGACTTTTCCGCCTGCGCGTGACGGTCAAAATATTCTATACCGAGTTTATCGTTGGTATGACCAAAGTCCACGAAAAAATAATCCGATTGGTTGTGACATGCCCCACGCGGACTGGTGGCATACGAAAGCGCCATGCCCGAAACCCCGCGCGGATCGTGATACGCCACTTCGAGTCCGTTCACCTGCACAGCTTCATCTTCTGCGCCGAAAGCCGCGCCAAATTGACGTGACCCGCGCGAAAGGATTTCACCAATTCCCTCACGGCGCGCGATCAGGTCGATCAGTTGCCGCACCACCATGAAGTTTCCCCAAGTCAGTTCAAGCCCGCCCGTGTCCTGTTTTGTCAACTTGCCCATTTCATACAAATGAAAAGCCAGCCCAATCGTGTTCGCCGTGCTGATGGTGTCCATACCGTATTTATCGCACATCTCGCCCAGCCGCACCACTTCAACCAGATCATCGATCAAAAGGTTCGGACCAAAGCCAACGATGGTTTCGTATTCGGGTCCTTTGCGCTTCTTGCCATCGCCAAAATTTACCACCCGCCCGCACGCGATCACACATCCCTGACATGCGCTGGTTCCCACCAAAATACTTTCAGCCATCTTCGAGCCAGAGATATTGTCCACGCCTGCAAACGTTCCCTGGTGATAATACTTCGATGGCATCGAACCCAGATATTCGGCATAGTTCGCCACGCCCGCCGTGCCAAGTTCGTGGATGATCTTCGCTTCGTTATCCTGCTTGAGCGTGCGGTTGGCTTCGGAGCGCAGAACAGAATACCGCTCCAAATCTGCAACCTCAATTTTCTTTTTTCCAAACACCGCAACCGCTTTGAGATTCTTCGACCCCATCACCGCGCCGAGTCCCGTGCGCCCCGCCATGCGTCCGTGGTCACAACAAATGGATGAGTACAAAACGCCGCGCTCCCCCGCCTCCCCGATCACGACGACTCGCGCACCTTTGACTCCGATTTCCTCTTTGACAATTTCCTGCGCCTCGTACACATCCATGCCCCAAACATGCGCCGCATTTCTAACCTCAAGTCTGCCTTCTTCGATCCAGAGATAGCTCTGGCTTTGGGCTTTTCCCGTGATCCACAGTCCATCGTAGCCAGCTTTGCGCAGTTCGGGTCCCCAAAATCCACCAATGTTGGATTCCGCCCAAAGGTTCGTCGCAGGACTTTTACCGCAGACCACAAAGCGACCCGTGGTCGGACCCGAAGTCCCAGTCAGCGGGCCGTTGAGAAATAGCAAAGGTGACTCAGGCGAAAGCGGGTCAAGTTCCTTCGTCAAGTATGGATAAAGAATCCGCGCCGCAAGCGACGCACCGCCAAGAAAATCTCGTTCCCATTCCTTCGGGATGAAAAATTCTTCGGTTGTACCAGTAGTTAGGTTTATTTTTAGGATGGGTTGCATATTAATTTTATGTCATTGCGAGGGCACTTTGCCCGAAGCAATCTCCTTATTAGCTGGGGATTGCTTCGACGGAACAACACCGCCTCGCAATGACATGCTACATAATTTCCGTCGTTACTTCCTGCATACAACGGACAAAATCCAACACGGTGGGAACATTTCGCATCATGTATCCCATATTCCCCTTTACTTTCAACTTCATCGTCATCATGGCAGTCATGGGACTCAGCTTGCCAGTCACAATGTCTTTGATATCATCGTAGTTTGCAGTCAAAGTAAAAGTCGGAGTTGGGTGTGCAGATACCGCAGGGTTGTACTCAACCTTTCGGCACGTACCATGCCAAAGGTCCAGATAGACCGTCACTTGTTCCTTCAAATTGCCTTTTGGCTCCATAAGTATAAACATATCCCCTTCCCAGTTCTTCGCGATCCCACTATATTTTTCATCCGAGTTGAGTTTTACTTCGAGTCCCTTTAGCCATTCTTCGCTTGGAAAAATCACAGACATGTATTTGCCTCCAAAACTAGTATTATCCAATTGTACCATTTGGAATTATATAAAATCCTTGCGTAAAAAAGACCAGCGCATTAACATAGTCCCATGGAGAACAACCGAATGACAATTGCCATCACACGCAAAATTAGCCCGCGATTTAATGAGTGCGAAATCACCCACATCGACCGCACACCCATCGACCTCGACATTGCCTGCGCACAGCACCAGGAATACGTCAACGCGCTGGCGCAGATCGGATGTCAGGTAATCGAATTGCCTGCCGAAGCAGATTTACCCGACTCTGTCTTCGTGGAGGATACCGCCTTCATCCTACCTGAAGTGGCGGTCATCACCCGCCCCGGGGCTGATTCACGCAAACCTGAGACAGAATCCATCATCCATGCATTGGCGCCCCACCGCGCGCTTGTCCATGTCACTGAGCCTGCCACAGTGGATGGCGGCGACGTGCTGGTGCTTGGAAAAAATATTTATGTCGGCATATCCACACGCAGTAATATCGCATCCGTTCGTCAAATGCAGGAATTACTTGACAACTATGGCTATAAAGTGACCCGCGTTGAAATGCACGATTGTTTACACCTTAAGACGGCTGTTACAAAAGTAGACGACAAGACACTGCTCATCAATCCAAAATGGGTGGACAACTTCCACTTCAAAGATTTTGACTGGATCATCGTCGATCCATCGGAGCCATTCGCGGCGAATTGTTTGCCGGTGAATGGGCATATCATTTACCCCACAGCCTTTCCAAAAACATGCGCAAAACTTGAAGCACGCGGATACAAGGTCAAGGCCGTATCCGTTGACGAACTCGCGAAAGCCGAAGGCGCGGTCACCTGTTGCAGCTTGATTATTTCATAGTAAACAGGATCAGGCTCGGGTTAAGTGCGAAGCGGGCTTTGTATCCAGAAAAGAAAAATCCCCGAAATAAATCGGGGATTTTCATTGTTTGTGCGCTGGAGAGGACTTGAACCTCCACGCCTTACGGCACACGCACCTCAAGCGTGCCTGTCTGCCAATTCCAGCACCAGCGCAAGAACAGGGCGTATTATAATCGGCTTGCTTTTCTTGTCAAGCACAATAATCATAGGAGAAACCGAATGGTCCGAATTGTTGTAGACGCAATGGGCAGTGATAACTTCCCAACGCCCGATGTGGAAGGCGCTGTGATGGCGGCGCGGGAATATGGAGTGGAGATCATTTTGGTTGGCGATGAAGCGGCGATCAAACCCGTGCTGGACAAACAAAATGCGGGAGGGCTGTCAATACGAATTGTCAACGCACCTGAGATTTTGACGATGGAAGATAAAGGCGAAAAGCTTGTTTTGAAAGCCCGCAGTAAAGATGCGAAGAATTCCATGGCGATTGGCATTGACCTGGTGAAGAATGGCGAAGCCGACGCATTCGTCAGCATGGGCAACACGGGCGCTGGAATGGTGAATGCGCTGTTCCGTCTGGGACGTATTCGCGGCGTGGACCGCCCCGCGCTGGCTCCGATCTTCCCCACGGCAACTGGGACTTGCATTGTGCTGGACATCGGCGCGAACCCCGATTGCAAGCCTGAGAACCTTTTGCAGTTTGGTATTCTCGGAAGTATTTATGCCGAGAAGGTGCGCGGCGTGAAGAATCCAAAAGTTGGGCTGGTCTCCAACGGCGAAGAGGAAGGCAAGGGCAATGAGTTGGTGAAAGGCGCTACGCCGTTATTCAAAGCATCGAAGCTGAATTATTTTGGCAACGTGGAAGGTAAAGAGGTGATCGGCGGCAAAGTGGATGTGGCAGTCACAGACGGCTTTACAGGCAATGTCATGCTAAAATCATCCGAAGCAGTCGCCAAACTAATCACGGATAAGATCCGCGAGATCATCAAAAATGGCAGTATTTTGACCAAAATCGGCGGTCTGCTGGTGAAGCCTGCGCTTGGCGCGATCAAGAAATTGCTCGACCCCGGCGAACAGGGAGCCGCTCCGCTGCTCGGTGTGAATGGATTGGTGTTCATCGGTCATGGCCGCTCTGATGCATTCGCCATAAAGAACGCGATCCGCGTGGCAAAACATGCGGTGGATGTAAAAGTGCTGGAGGCAATGAAATCTGCAATCGAAGAGAGCCTACGGAGTACTGTGTAAACACCTAAACTGGAATTATGGGTTGGTCCATAATAATTTCAACGAGTTTAGTAATCTATGAAACAAACGGTAAAAAACTAACATGAGAATCATCAAAAACGAAAAACTAATTGAACGCAACGGAAAGATCGGGCAATGGACAAGTCTTGGCGCCCTGGTGGTGCTTGGCTTGGGTATGTACATTTCATTTTCAAAACCAGAACTTTTTAAATACTCCATCGCCTGTTTGTTGGTCGGTTTTATCATGACCCAGATCGGCATGTACATGGGCAGCCGCTGGGGTAAATCACCGCGGCCCGACGAACAATTTGACACGGGACTTAAGGGTCTGCACAGCGAATTCAACATGTATCACTTTTCTTCGCCCGTCTCCCACTTATTGGTTGGTCCTTCCGGCGTGTGGATACTCCTGCCGTATCACCAACGCGGAAGTATCTCTTTCGAAAAAAATCGCTGGAAGATGAAAGGCGGTGGTTTTTTACAGGGATATATGCGTATCTTTGGTCAGGAAAATTTAGGACGTCCGGAACTTGAAGCGGAAAATGAAGTGAAAACTTTGCAAAAGTTTTTCGCCAAAAAACTGGACGCATCATCCATCCCTGAGATAAAAGCCATTTTGGTATTCACCACCGACGAGGTCGAATTGAATGCGGGCGATTCACCCATTGCCGCATTGAAACTAAAGCAGCTCAAGGAATTCATGCGTCAGGGCGGAAAAAATCGCGCCTTGTCAAACGATCTGATCAAAAAACTGACAGATGCTTTGGAGTCATAAATCCCATCCAAAATTGGAGCGCAGACTTTAGCCTCCTTTCTCCTTCCCAAAAATTCAAAAATAAAATTTTGGGAAGGAGAAAACATCAAATGAAAAGCGAGTAAACAAGAGGCTTAATGAAAGCTCTGAAAAAGCATGGGGTAAACCTCCTGATCTGGGTTATTTTGACAGGCATGATCGCAGTCCGCCTGACATCTTATGGCGACTTAAATCTTTCAGTGGCAAATGCTGATACGGCAAGTTATATCGAGGGAGGAGCCGCACCTATATTTTCAAAAGACATGCTCACCAAAAACCGCCTCTTCACCACCAACCTACTCTACCATTTTGCAGACGTACAAAAGTGTGAATTGCAGTCCGTCAGTTACCCTGCGCTTGGCACAGAAACTTATCGGAGCGCTCAGCCTTGTTTTGACAGGATTGTATTTTTTCAAAATATCATTTCAATCCTTGCCTGGAGCGTGCTGGCATTGGTCGTCTCAAAAAGGCTGAGCGGCGGGAATGAAAAATTACTCGTAGTCATTTTGATCACAGCCTTTGGATTCACCCCCGCCATCGCAGATTGGGACAGCATCCTCGGCTCAGAATCGCTTACTTTCTCTTTGTTTGCCATTAGCATTGCGCTGATAATGGAAGTTTGTTTCAAGATTGCCAAAGACGAAAGCAACAGAAAATATTCAATTTTTATTAATGGGCTTGCAATAGCGGCGCTGGGGCTGTGGGCATTCACCAGAGATGCGAATATTTACACTCTCGTTATTTTATTTGCCATGCCCGTCTTTTCGACTATTACAATTCCTGGTATTCGCAAAAATAAAAGTGTGTTTGTTTTTATTGCGGCAATCTTCATCATCATAATTATTGGCTTGCAGAGCGCAATGATTAGCAGGCGCTGGGAAGCGCCCCTTGCCAATGTTTACACTGACCTGCTCCTGCCGCACCCTGCCCGCGTGGAATTCCTGCAAACATTGGGAATGCCCGACCCTGAATCCGCTAAATATTCCACGTGGTTTATCAAGAGCGCTCCGCGGGCATACGCTCAATTTCTTTTATTTCACCCCGGATATACCTTCACATTCTTCACCGCCGAACTGGGCGGGATTTTCTCCGAAAATATTCAACCCTATTTTTTTTCGGAGCAAACGTCGGCGCGAAAAATCCTGGTTGCTGTCAATGATGTTTTGCATCCGAGCACACATCTCATATTCATTCTGGATATTCTCTTAATGGCAGGATTGATCTTCGCCGTATTTAGAAGAAAAAACAAAAGTTTCACAATCTGGGTTTGGTTGAGCGCATGGCTTTTTTTGAGCGCATCGCTCACGCTTGCAGTCGGGTTCTTTGCCGATTCGATCGGTGTTACCCGCCACACCATGTTTGCAGTTGAAATGTTCCGCCTGCTGCTGTGGATATTTTTGATCATCTTATTCGATCAAACGAACCGAAAAGATGAGGAAATTTTAGCGTAACTGAAACTAGACTTCATGGTACACTTGTTCTAATATGACATCCATCGTTTCAATTGATATCGAATCCACTGGCCTCGACGAAAACCGCGACGCCATTATAGAAATCGCCGCCGTTAGATTCAATGGCCGCCGCGTAGAGAACGAATTCACTACGCTCATCAATCCGGGCAAACACATCCCAGATTTCATCACAGGGTTAACTGGTATTGATGACAAAATGGTACGTGAAGCGCCGCGCCTGCGCGATATGGCACATGAGTTGACAGCCTTCGTCGGCGATTCCCCCATCCTCGGTCACAACATCAAATTTGATATTGGTTTCCTGCGCAAAGCAGGACTGTTTCCATTTCACCAAACCATTGATACCTACGAACTCGCTTCGGTATTAATGCCAACCGCCAGCCGCTACAATTTAGGCTCGCTCGGTCAACAACTAAACATTCCCTTGCCCGCCACACACCGCGCCCTAGACGACGCCCGCGTGACACAGGCCTGCTATGTGCGGCTGCTCGACATGGCGCGCGAACTTCCGCTTGAAACTTTGCAGGAAATTGTTGAGCTGGGTAATTTTGTAGATTGGGATGCGGGTTGGGTCTTTGAACAAGCGCTTCAATTAAGCGCCAAAGATGGGATCAAGCCCAAGACGATTCGCTCCTCTTCCAAGCTGACAATTGGCACAGCGAAAAAAGATTTTGCTCCGATTGAGAAGAATGAAGAACCCACCGCACTTGATCCTGAAGAGATCGCGTCTGTTTTGGAATACGGCGGTCCCTTCTCGCAATACTTCGAAGCCTATGAGCAGCGCCCTCAGCAAGTGGATATGCTCAAGGCGGTGACCAATGCCCTTTCAAACGGTAACCATCTCATCGTCGAGGCGGGAACCGGCGTTGGTAAATCGTTCGCATATCTTGTGCCGGCCGCCATGTTCGCAGTCCAGAACAATACGCGCGTGGTCGTATCCACCAACACCATCAACCTGCAAGACCAGCTCATCAAAAAAGATATCCCCGACTTGAAGGCGGCGCTTAACTTGAACGTGCGCGCCGCAGTGATGAAGGGGCGCAGCAATTATCTTTGTCCGCGCAAGTTCGAATATATGCGCTCGCACGGACCAACGAACGCCAACGAAATGCGCGTGCTGGCTAAGATCATGGTTTGGGGACTCGACAACGACAGCGGCGACCGCAACGAACTCAACCTCACGGGTCCCATCGAACGCGAAGTCTGGATGCGCCTCTCGGCAGAGGATGACAACTGCACGACTGAAACCTGCCTCGGACGGATGAGCGGCACATGCGCGTTCCATCGCGCAAAGCAAGCCGCGCAATCTGCCCACCTGCTAGTCGTCAATCACGCGCTCCTGCTTTCAGATGTTTCCACAGGCAGCAAGGTTCTGCCCGAATATGATTATGTGATCGTGGACGAAGCGCATCATATGGAGTCAGCGGTCACGTCTGCGCTGTCATTTCGCATGACACAAAACGATCTGGATCGAATGTTCAAAGAGTTGGGCGGATCATCAGCGGGGTTGCTTGGCAGGATGTTAACCGAAGCGCATCAAACGATTCGCCCCTCAGATTTTGGCTTGCTGCAACAAAAAGCCAAACACGCCACCGATCAGGCGTTTCGTCTTGAGCAGTTTTCCAAACAATTTTTCAACACACTGGGAGACTTCATCGCCATTCAGCGTGAGGGACAGCCTGTCAGCAATTACTCATGGCAATTAAGAGTTACCCCCGCTACGCGCTCACTCCCTGGCTGGGACGATGTTGAAATCACGTGGAGTCAGACCAGCGAGACGATGGCTTTGCTTTTGAAATCGCTTGATGAAATTTACAAAGCACTGGCTGAAATTTATTCTGACGGACATGAAAATGTGGAAGACGTGATGGGAACTCTGAGCAGCATCATGCGCCGCATGGGCGAAGCTGAAGCCGCATCTTCCGGCATGTTACACAAACCGTCCAACGAGTTGATCTATTGGATTGAAGTCAACCCGCGCGGCGAGAGATTATCACTGAATGTTGCGCCCCTGCGCGTGGGTCCGCTCGTGGAAAAACATTTATGGAATGAAAAAGCCTGCGTGGTGATGGCATCTGCCACACTCACCACACACGGCGAATTTCGCTATCTTAGCAACACACTTTCCGCCAACGAGGTGGATACCCTCGCGCTCGGCTCGCCGTTCGATTATGAATCCAGCACCTTGCTGTATGTGGCAAATGACATGCCGGAACCGAACGCGCAAGGCTATCAGCAGGCGCTTGATAAAGCAATCATCTCCACTGCCAAAGCCACCGGCGGACGAATGTTGGTACTTTTCACATCCTATGCCGCGCTCAAGAAAACCGCGCAAGCCATTACAGGTCCGCTGGGACGTGAGGATATTTTTGTCTTTGAACAAGGCGAAGGCGCTTCACCCAATGCCCTGCTTGAGTCCTTCAAAACCACAGACCGCGCTGTACTGCTTGGCACACGTTCCTTCTGGGAAGGCGTGGATATTCCCGGTGACGCATTATCCATTGTCGTCATCACCAAACTTCCATTTGGCGTGCCATCAGACCCGATCATCTCTGCACGTTCCGAGCTTTATGAAGACTCATTCAATGAATATTACCTACCCGAATCCATTCTAAAATTCCGCCAGGGATTTGGACGACTGATCCGTACTGCATCAGACCACGGGATCGTTGCGATCTTCGACAGGCGCGTGCTTACAAAACAATATGGAAAATTATTTCTGGAATCACTTCCGCAATGCACGGCACGACAAGGCGCCGCGGCCGGGCTTGCAAAAATAGCTGGCGACTGGCTGGGAGTGTAAAGGACTCAAGTAGGTCAGGCTTGCAACCTGACAGTTGATATGACGAAAAAAACGTCCCGAAGGTTACGCTGAAAAATTCTGTTCAGCCAATCAAACCTTCGGGACGTTGTGTAAAAAATAGATAATTAAACAGACAGATTTTCAAGTGCAAAAAACGCATCCACAACATGCGGGTCAAAATAAGAGCCCGATTGTTCACGAATCATTTCTTTCACATTTACTGGGTCAATTCCTTTGCGATACGGGCGGTCAAAGACAAGCGCGTCCCAAACGTCCACAATGGAAAAAATCCGTGCGGCTAAAGGAATCTCATCGCCTTTCAACCCGCGCGGATAGCCTGAACCGTCCCATTTTTCATGATGGCAATATGGAATATCAAGCGCCGGGTCCAAAAACTTGATCGGGTTTAACATCTTATAAGCATAAACAGGATGCTCCTGAATTAGCGCACGCTCTACGGTTGTCAGTTCGCCGGGCTTGAGTAAAATACTATCGGGGATTCCCATCTTGCCAATATCGTGCAGCAGCGCGCCGCGCGTGATATGCACCAATGTGTCATCCCCCACTCCCATGGACTGTGCGAGGCGCTGTGTCAGGGTTGTCACCCTTCTCGTGTGTCCTTCCGTCTCCTTATCGCGTAAGTCAAGCGCGCGCACCCAGCCTTCAAGCGTAGCCTGATACGCGATCTCCAACTCCGCATTGCTTTCCTGCAGGTCATCAAATAATCGCGCGTTATCAATTGCAACCGCGGCTTGGTTGGCAAATGCAGAGATCATCTCCAGGTCATCGGAGCCAAAAATACCCGTGTGAGCGCGGTTATCCACATAGATCACACCAATAAGCTCATCCTTGATTTTAAGCGGTGCACATAAAATGGAAAGTAAATGATACACAGCCACGCTGGATTGCTCGCCAAAACGCGGATCCTCCTGCGCGTTCGTGGTCAGAACAGACTCGCCTGATTCGACCACCCGACGCACAACCGTATTGCTGATCACAAAAGCATCTTCATCCAAATTGACATTATCTATTCCCCGCGCAATGCGGGACTTCAACTCGCCAGTGGGTTCACGCAGCATCAAAAAGCCGCGCTCCGCATTCATGAGCGCTATTAAAGTATCCATGACTTTTTCCAAAACCCGCTCCAGTCCCAGCGAAGAGTTGATCGCGCTGCCCACACCAACCAGCGCACCAACCTGTCTTTGTCGCGCATCCACATAACCCGTGACGCCCCGCTTCAACGTATTGATAGTACTTGAAATCTGTGTCAGGTCTCGAAGGATCAGGGATGTCTGCCCATCATTCGTGCGAGCCAGGTGCGCCATGACCCGCATCAACATTTTATCCACATCCGCTAATTGTGTTTGAATGGATTGAACGTCAAAAGATTGCGCCATCAGATTGCTCCTTACCTTTAATATTACAACTTTGGCAAGACAATGGATTGTTGATTTTGATATTTTCCTTTCTTGTCTGCATAGGAAATATCACAGGCTTCATCTGCCTCAAAGAATAAGACCTGCGCCAGTCCTTCATTGGCATAGATCCTGGCGGGCAAAGGCGTGGTGTTGGATATTTCAAGGGTGACAAACCCCTCCCATTCAGGCTCAAAAGGCGTGACATTCACAATGATCCCGCAGCGCGCATAGGTGGATTTTCCCAGACAGATAGTCAGCACGTTGCGCGGAATACGAAAATACTCGATTGTGCGCGCCAAAGCAAATGAATTCGGCGGGACAACGCACACATCTCCGACAAAATCCACCATGGATTTGACATCAAAATTTTTCGGATCAACAATCGCAGAGAAAACATTGGTAAAAATCTTGAATTCATTCGCAACACGCACGTCATACCCATACGATGAAACGCCGTATGAAATTACCCCTTCGCGGACTTGATTTTCAACAAAGGGTTCGATCATTTTGTGTTCGTGCGCCATCTTGCGAATCCAGTGGTCAGGCTTTAATCCCATGTTTCTCTCCTTGGTCGAGGTGTGATATTGGACTTCCAAACTGTCATCATTTTATAACAAAAATGTAAACATACAATCCCCAAATTCTGGTATAGTAACGAACTTACAGTCCCATGACTGATTTCAACACAAATTAAGGAGAGAAATATTAATGAAGAAGGCTAATAGTTTCCTAGGCAATGAGATCGTGCTCGGCTTATTGATTGCACTGTTGAGTGTTTTAACAGCGGTAGCCAGTTTTCAAGGCGCGCTCGCTGATGGGGCGCAGAACGACTTCGAGATCAAAGGCATGAAAAACCTGAATGACGGTAACGCTGAATACCTTACAGCCAATCAGGAAATTACACAGGATTACAGCTATTATGACAACTGGTATATTAATCAGGAAATCAATCCTGAAATAGCAGATTATTTTCAAGTCCAATTTTCGGACGAGTTATTAACTTCCATTAAAGCTTCGGGAAACGAAAACCCCTTTAATGAGGCATATTACACCACGAAATATGAACTCCCAAACCAATATTTCGAAGAATCCGATGTCAACTTCGAAACCGCCAATAACTGGAATGATCGCGGCGACAGGCTTCAACTCATCCTGACGATCCTTGCAATTGGTCTGGCATTCGCAGCCTGGGCATCCTTGAACAGGGAAGAGAGCAACCTGCGTGGATTCTTCTCATTGTTAGCCATCATTTCACTTGTAACCGGGTTAGTTGTTTATCTGTTCTTTTTACCGATCGTCGCGTAAAAAAACTGAATTTCTAAAATGTCCCGTCTTTAAAAGACGGGACATTTTTTATTCGGCAAGGCTTCCTAAGTCTTTTTAGTGCAGGTATAATTCAAACATGGCAAATATCACATACCAGCTCTCCATCAACAAATGGCGCAAGGATCGCGATGAAACCATTCGCAAAGAAAATGGATGGTTGACGCTCGCTGGCTTGTTCTGGTTAAAGCTTGGCAAAAATTATTTTGGTTCAGACCCAAAATGCGAAATCCAATTGCCCGAGCGCATCCCGTCCAATGTTGGATACTTCGAATACAACGGCAAATCCATCACCTTGCGAACCAACGCCGGTCAAACAGTTACAGTCAATGACAAAGAAACTGACTTCGCCATCCTTCAACCTGACATTGCAGACGACCCAAGTTTCATCACCTTGCAGGATGTCCAACTCGTCGTGATTCAACGTGGCAACCGATTCGGCGTCCGCCTGTGGGATAACCAACGCGAAGAACGACGAACCTTCCCCGCCCGTACCTGGTTCGCCATCGACGAAAATTTTCGCATCCCCGCCACCTACACCGCCTATGAGCGTCCTAAAAAGGCTTATTTCCCAGACCTGACAGGCGAAAAATCCGAGTTCCCTGTTGAAGGCTTTCTCTCATTTGAATTCAATGGGAATCACCACCAACTTGACGTCAACAAAGAAGATGACGGCTCCCTCTTCATCCGTTTCTGGGATCCGACCAGCAAGGACGAAACCTATCCCACTGGGCGCTATCTTGTAGCAGACATAGAACCCGACGGACAAATATTCATTGACTTCAATAAGTCCTATTGTCCGCCCTGCGCCTTCACAAACTTTGCAACCTGTGTCTTCGCCCCTGAGCAAAACCGTCTGGATTTTAAGGTAACTGCTGGAGAAACGTACACAAGGCACTAAAGAAAGAGGAAAGATAATTTTCTCAAATAAAAAAGAACTGCTTCAAAAAGCAGTTCTTTTTTATTTCTTTCTATATACACGTTTTGATCTTTAATTAAAAAGATTTCAACAAAGATTCAGGTACCCAGAACGAGCCGTGTCCCATAAACCCTGCCGCAATCGAAGCAACCAATATCGCCACGCCAACTGCGATCAAAATTCTGTCTCGCGTTTGATAAGTCAGCACATCCAGCCATGTGCGCGGACCCACGCCAAAGGCGCGCAAATCCATCGCGTCAATAATATCTTCACTTCCAATAATCGCATGGATGGTCACGGGCACAAAAATGGGACCCAACTTCCGCACCTGTGCAATCAAGCCGCCGCTGATCTTTTCAAGTTCATAACCTCGTGCTCGCTGGGCATCCATCGTCAGTTGGAAATCCCTGCCAAAGGTTGGGATGAAGCGCATTGTTAAATCCATGGCGTAGGCAAATTTATCGGGCAGTCCCAATCCTTTGAAGGTGATCCCGTAATAAGCGGGGTTGAGCGAATACGGAATTAATATCGTCATCACCGCAATGCTGGTCACGCGCACCAGTTGACTCACGGCAAAAAAAGCGCGTTCCATAGTCACTTTCAAAACAGGCGTCCAACCCAGGATGGAGAACGAAGCCCGAAACTCGCGAATCAGGTGCTCCTGCTTGTACACCTCTGTTCCCCCACGACCTGTAAGAAATGTGAGAATGGCAAAGAAGAAAACAAAGCCAACAATAAAAAGAAACGCGCGGCGGATTTCATGCCATTTCACGCCGGAAGTGAGCAAGACAAACATTGCGATCACAAGGAAAGGAAGCAAAAAGCGCACATCCCAAAATGAGAGCGTGGAAATGAGGCAGCACACATAGAAGATCACCCATGCGCGCGGGTCAAATGACTGGATAAAAGAATTTTCACGTTTTCGATAACGCCAGGCAACGAGCATGATTCACATTCCATCTGTCATTGCGAGGGCGCTCTTTGCCCGAAGCAATCTCCTACAATTAGAGATTGCTTCGTCGGAAAGAACATCCTCCTCGCAATGACATAAAATTTATCTGCCCGACTGCTTGCGAGTAGACGCATACGCGGCAACGAGCATCGGCACGAGGATTGCGGCAAAGATCAGGTTGGGACCAGCGGCGGGCAAAAATTCACCTACGATGGCAGCGGCGAGGCTAAAGCCATTGATGACCATATCTGATAATGAAGCAAAGAGAAGTCCGACGATATTGCCGAGCATGCCCCACGTCACAGCGGCAGCCACGTCTTCATTATCCTTGAAGAGATAACGCACACCAAACACCAACGCAAAGCCGATGAGGATGGCAATCCCTGCCAGGAATGAAATTTGCTGATCGCCGAAAATGCCATTGTTCGCATCAAAGAATGTCATATTGGCTTGTCCGCGATTCATGAAAAATAACAAAGCGGTGATTACAGCCAAAGCGCCACTGACATAAAGTACGGTGTCCATGCTCTTCTTCTTATTTGAGAACAGCATCCACATGCCAGAGACAAATCCAATCAGACCATTGCCAATGCTCCATTGCGGAGAAAGCCCAAAGCCGGTCAGCGCATCGCCGAACATGTTGCCGACTGCGCCTGTGAAGAAACCAACGACGGGACCAAAGGCGTATCCAAAGAACATGGGAATTGCAATTGCAGGGCGAAGCGAAACCTGGCTCAAGGAAGGCACAACGAAAACGGTGCCGTTGAACAGCCATGAAAAGACCGCGTACAACGCCGCGCCAATCGCCATCCAGACAACTTCACGGGTGCCAACTTCCCAGGCTTTGTTTGCTTGAGTGGCAAAGTACACACCGAACGCAATCGCGATGCCGATCACAACAAACACAAAGCGGGAAACGACGCTGGCTTGATCCACCGAGAAGTTGAACAAAGCGCCTTCAGCGGGTTCCTTCGCGCCAAGTACGAACATGACCACGGCGAACAGGGCAAGTACAGCAACTAATGAAATTAATACATTGGTAAATTTCTTATCCATCTTACATTCTCCTTCTTTATTTTTTAGCATGTGATTGCGAGGGCGCTCTTGCACTTTGCCCGACACTTGCGCCGTACGCCAGTGCGGTGAGCAATCTCATCATAAAATGAGACTGCTTCGTTCCTCGCAGTGACATAAACTATTTAAACATGCGCCAATGCTTCGGCTCGCATGAAGCGGCCTGTCACGCCGAGTCGTTTGAGGTTGAGAGCCAGCAACGAGGTCGGAATGATGCGGTTGGCTTTGAGTCGGTCAAAGTCGCGGAGCACATCCTGCGGTTTGCCATCAGCAATGAGGGTTCCGCCCGAAATAATCAACACACGATTGGCATAAATTGCCGCGAGGTCAACATCGTGCGTGATAAACATGATGGCTTCGAAGCCGGGCATTTGCAAAATAGAATCCATGAAATTCATGTAATTCTGATAATCCTGTCCGGCAGTCGGCTCATCCATCACAAGGATGCGGGAACGCATTGCCAGAATAGCCGCAATGCTCACGCGCTTTTGCTGGCCAAATGAAAGCGCCAGCGGCGGGTCATTCTCTTTGTCAGAAAGGTTCACGGTCTTTAGCGACTCTTTCACCTCCAGTTCAATTTGTTGCTTCGAGTGTTTCATGTTGGTCGGTCCAAACGCCAACTCATCACGAACCGTCGGCGCAAACAACATATGGCTCGGGCTTTGAAACACATATCCCAACATGCTCGCGATCTCCGCAACACTTGCTTCGTTCGTATCGCGGCCGCCAACAAAAACCTTGCCAGATTTCGGCTTCAACAAACCGATGGCATGTTTTACAAAAGTAGTTTTACCCGCGCCATTCGGACCCAGCACTGCAATTACATCACCACGATTAATTTGAAGATTGATCCCATGCAAAATCTCAACATTGGATTCATACCCAAACGCGACATTTTCAAACCTGACCAACGCCTCCTCCCCAGCCTGTGGGCTGGTCACTCCGGGAAGAACCTTGATCTCCACTGGAGCAGAGTCCTGCTTGGCGCGTTCGACAATATCCTCTGCAGGCAATTTTACTTCGCGATAATTCACTACTTTGGATAACCCCGTCACATCGCCAAGGTAACGTATCTCGCCATCGCTCATAAACATCACACGCTCAGGATGGATGCGTAATACATCCTCCACGCGATGCTCCACCATCAAAATGGACAGTCCCTGATCTGCCAGCAGACGCACCGCGTCCAACGTATCCTGCGCAGAGGCTGGGTCAAGGCTTGCCAGCGGCTCATCCAACAGCACAATCGAAGGACGCATGGCAAGCACACCTGCCAACGCCACCTTTTGCTTTTCGCCGCCAGAAAGATTGAACGTCTCACGGTTACGCAGGTGAGAGATTTTCAAAAAGTTGAGGGCTTCATCCACGCGGGAATATATTTCCGCGCGCGGCATCCCAAGATTTTCCAGCCCAAACGCCACTTCGTTGACAACCTTTGTGCCGAGGATTTGACGTTCAGGGTCCTGAAGCACCGTTCCGATTTTTTGTGAAATTTGAGAAAGTTTCCAATCTTTGACTTCCCCGCCAAAGACCAGAATTTTTCCGCTCATCTCCCCTTTATAGGAGCGTGGAATTAACCCATTAATACAGCGCACAAGCGTGGTCTTGCCGCATCCGCTTGCGCCGGCAATTAAAAGAACTTCACCGGGGTTGGTGGTGAATGAAATATTGTGAATTGCCGCCCCCTGACGGTCACGGTAGCGGAAGGATAAATTGTCAACAACAAGAGGGAATGGAGTGGATGTCATAGCGCTGATATTATCTATTCGTAAATGGAGACTGTCAAGTAGGATATGCCCCCAATCTGGAATCAAAAATTCACCCCGTTTGCGGGGTGAATTTTTGAAATCCTACAATTACATCAAAACGACATACAAGGCATGGAGAACCCCAGGGACACCGCCCAAAAGGGTCAACACAACGTTGATCCAGAAGGCGTTGTCAATCTTCCCATTTTTCATATAAACAGCCAACGGTGGAATGAAAAAGCAAACAATAACCTGCAAAATCTTGTTATCCATAAAACACTCTCCTTTTCTGGTTGGGATGAACTTTCTTTTTCATTATACATCAACCGCAAAAAAACAGACAAACTCACTCCGATATTACTCGCGGGAAAATAACAATAAACTCAGAGCCTTGCCCCACTTCAGATTTCAACGTAATATGCCCATTAAGAGCGTTCGTCACCAGATTATGAACGATCGCAAGTCCCAACCCTGTACCGCCAATAGCTCGTCCTGTGGTGAATAATGGCTCGAATATACGCTCTTGATCTTCAATTGGGATTCCCTTGCCGTGGTCTTTCACGGTCAGGCAATAATGCTTGTCATCCTCCAGCCGAATCGCTACCTCTGCAATGCCGCCCATTCCTTTGGGATAAGCATATCTTTCCACATTTGTCAGTAGATTGATCAATACCTGGGAAAGAAACCCTCGATAGCCAACCCACTTTTTTTGCTCCGAAGCCAGTTTATTATAGAATTTGACTTGAACCTGACTGCGCTTCAAACTAACAAAGACCAGCCCAACTGTCTCTTCGATTGCCTCAGAAATATCAAATAATTCTCTTTCATCTTTTAACTGGCTTACCAAAATTTTCTTGAAATCCTGCATCAAACGATCTGCGCGCTCCACATTAAGGCGCATCAACTCAAGTGACTCGGCAATATCTGCCGCGCGCTGAACAGTTACCTCCACAGGCTTTGCAAGTTCACGCGCCATGATGTTTACAGCCGTATTAATAATTCCTAAAGGAGTATTGATCTCATGCGCCACGCCAGCCACCATTTGCGTCAGTGCGCGTTGTTTTTCCGCTTCCATTTGCGAAGCCAGTACCCGCCTCGATAAAATCTCTTTGAAACCACGCTCCGTCGCGACACGCGTTTGTTCATTCAAAACCAAAAAGACGTCCAAAACCTGCTCAGGGTCAACACTGCGAATCATATCCAGAATCATCGCTTGATCGATTACCAGCAAATCCGATTCCACGATCGTCGTCACAGTCACGCGGCTTGGTTCACGACGCAACAAAGCAAGCTCACCAAACACCTGACCCTTTCCCATTTCGCCAAGCATGTAAACCAAGCCTGCACTATCTCCACCTTCAATTTTCACACCGCCCTCCAAAATCAAATACACTGCATCAGCACATTCGCCCTGCCGAAATACAACTTGATTCGGTTTAAGTGAAACACTGCGCGACAAGTCAATAATCCTTTGCACTTGCTCAAGAGAAAACGAAGCAAAGAAAGGAAAATCCTTTAACACTGAAGAGCTGAATGAGTTTTTTTTCTTAACCATGATAAATGTTTCAAGCATTGATAGCCGCCATTTTCAAGATGCAGAAAACACAAGCCAGGACACCAAATCTCTCTGTGCAATCTTATAGGACAATTCTATTATCTTTTCCTTCTTGAAATCTATTTTGCAACTTTGTTAACAGGCAGGGATATGGTCTTACATGCCGCCAATCACGCCCAACAGCGCATCATAATTTGCAGGGATTGCCTGGGGAGATTGAAAAGATTCAGTGATGATGGATGGATCCTTCAACCCATGACCTGTGCATACCACGACGATTTTCCTGCCTTTCGCATCAAACGACCCTTTGGCTGATTCTGCGATCAAGCCAGCCAGACCCGCAGCAGACGCTGGCTCCACCCACACCCCTTCCGAAGCAAGGATTCTCTGTGCAGATAAAATCTCCTCATCTGAAACAGCAATGATCCGCCCATTGGATTGCTCCGCTGCTTCAAGTGCCTGCTCACCCCGCGCAGGTTTGCCAATTCGAATGGCAGTTGCCACCGTCTCTGGCTTTTCCACGGGATGCCCCAGCACCAGCGGAGCCGATCCAGCAGCCTGCACACCCAGCACACGCGGTAATCCCTTTTGATATTGTTTGAATCCCGCCCAATACGCAGTAATATTCCCCGCGTTACCCACAGGCAGACAAAGCCAATCGGGAGCGCTGCCCAGCACATCGCAAATTTCAAACGCAGCAGTTTTCTGTCCTTCAATCCGAAATGGATTAATCGAGTTGACCAATGCAATCGGCGTTTTGTGTGTGATCTCCACCACCAGAGTCAATGCATCATCAAATGAACCCTGGATTTGAATCACCTCTGCGCCGTAGGCAATTGCGCCCGCTAATTTTCCTGCCGCCACCTTGCCTTCGGGAATCAGCACAATGGCGCGCAATCCAGCCCGAGCCGCGTACGCCGCCGCAGAGGCAGCCGTGTTGCCAGTCGAAGCGCAGATCACTGTCTGTGCGCCGCGCCCAACTGCTTCGCTAATAGCGGCGGTCATCCCGCGATCTTTGAACGAGCCAGTTGGATTCAGTCCCTCAAATTTGACAAATAGCTCACAGCCAAATTCCCTGCTCAGGCGCGGCATGGGAATGAGCGGTGTATTGCCTTCGAGCAGGGAAATATTCTTCGTGTGGGCGGGCAGGTCAAGATGCTGCCCATAGCGTTCGATCAAGCCTTGGTAGGTCATATCAACTCCGGGATTAAGAATGGGGCGATTATAATCCGCGAATGATGAAAAACCCGTGTCCCGTCCATCACGGGAGTTTGTAGCGCTGATATCGTTTACAGACAAATTTAGGGAGGAGTAGCATACTTCAAAAGTAAGAATTTAATCCAAACAAAAAGGAGATCAGCATAGATAAATATGACTGCCCTGCGGGCTGTCTGTTTTTTTATGAAAGAGTGCAGATCGAAACCGGACTGGGTTCTTTGCATAAAAAGAATTAGGCAACCTGCAGGACTGCTTTCATTACTATGGCTGTTTGCGTATAAGAGTTCCTGGCTGCCGTTTCAAACATCAAGCTATCCTGATTAGGCAATGGGATAACGCATCTCCGGCATGAAAAAAAATGACTGACCATACACGAAGTGAGAGTATCCCCATCATCCTTGACTCAACATCCAGATTGATGTTGCAGTCCATCCTTGGAAAGGAAGGGTTTGTTGTAATGACCGCAGTCAACGGTCGGGAAGGCATGTTGCTGGCTAAACACGAACAGCCTGATCTGGTCATCATGGATCTTATGATGCCGGGTCTGAATGGGCAGCAGATGCTTAAAGAGATCAGGGCAATGGAACAGGAAAGGGGCATTTTTTCCGGCGACAGCGCGAAAATTATAATGACCACGGCGCTGGAGGATATGGAGAACAAAATCAGCGCTTTTTCAAGCCTCTGCGATGGATACCTGACCAAGCCCATCTACAAGAAGCAATTACTGAATGAACTACAAAAGCTTAAACTGATTCCACAAGCCACGGAAAATATACTGGATCATTTCTAAAACTCATTCTCGATATAAATTGGATGGACGATCTCCTGAGAGTGAAAATATGGATACGCCAATAATTTCGCCTGTATCTGTTGAAATAGGTGCATGTGAAACTTCAAAATAGAGGCGCAAATTAGCTTCTTTCCCTGAAAACGACTCTTCGGCACAATGCTCTCCTGCCAGGGCGCGGTCGATATTTAGTTTTGCTTTGATTCGATCATTTTCAACGGGCATGTATTCCAGCAAGCTTCCACCGATATTAATATCTTGATCATAAATTACCTTATCCACTATATGGTTTAGCGCATGTCCAAATCGCAGAACTGAATACAGGATATATTAAATATCAATGAAAATCAATAATAGCAAACCAACTCTACGATCCGAAATAAAACAGGAATGCTAATTCAAGCATTCCTGTTTTATTTCGGATTGTCATATTATGTATCGATTATTTTATTTCTAACTTTCATTTGATTCAGTAGCATCTGCGTCGTTTTCTGAAATTTCATTCCTTCGTGAACGCCTCTTTGCAATTGTCGTCGCTATAAAATAGAACAACACACCAATAATAATCAAAATCGAGATGACAATAACGGGCAATAACCATACAGGGCGCTCAACCGTCGAAGTTCCACTCAGCAAATCAGGAACTGGAGTGGTGTTGACTGGAACCGACCCTGGAGCAACACTTCCGACGACCGAAAACGGCGAGGAAGCATTTCCAGTGGCAACCTGTGTCCCGTTCGTTACGGCAAACACCCCGGTCAACTGGCTTTTCAAATCACTTAGTAACAATCCATTTCCAGCAAGTATCAACCCGTTTTGGTCATTACCAGAAATTACAAGGATTGATTTCTCTGCATTGAATGGAGAAAGCATTAATTGAAGGTAACCAACACTTACCCCAGTTGGAATGCGGTAGACAATCTGCATTTGGCGCTCACTGGCAGTATTATTTGACATATCAAAAGGTGCAGGTAACATGTCATTAAATTCAGCAAGAAACGGTATCTCGTTCGCCAAACCAAGAACAATCATTGATTTTGTATCGTGAATATCCTGTGGTACATCATCTGCAAAAGCTGCATGTAAATTTGATATCAAAGGATTAAACTGTTGACCCAAATTATAGGCAATTTTCCCCGCGATTTTCCAGCTAGCGACATCAGATTTCGGAAAAACAAAAGCCAAATCACCAAGATCACTATGGGTTACAAAAAGCTCAGGATAAAATTTTAAATCCTTTAATAACGGTTCCGAGAGACTTGTCCCAGTTACTACCGGCAAGTGAATACTCGATTGATTGGAAATTGTAAACCACGGGGTTGAAAATCCTGAGATATCACACGAAGGCATGAATATCATGCTTGCGCTTATGTCCAAGCGGTTCTCCCCAAACCGAAGAACGCCGGGAGGAATCTTAATGTGCAAGGTTGTAACTTGTTCCGATTCCTTACTAAAAGGTATGCTGGCAATTGTCTGTCCATTGAGATCAACAGAGAAGGATGATATTCCGTAATTCAATAATCCAGAATGGTAATAGACCAAATCAATGGAGCCATCCTTTGTTAATACCTGCTCTTTGCCCGCATAAAACAAATACTGCTGAGATCTCACTCCAATGCCAGATAAAGTCTGAGTAACATATCCTAAATTCTCAAAAGAAAAATCTTCAACGATGGGAAATGTATCGGAAAGCATTTGCACATCGGATATAAATGCAAGTGCTGGATTCTCGTAAACAAAAATCCGTCCCGAGCTGACTGCCTGACTGGCTTTTACTACAGCCTCATCCGAATTGCCACTCACCATCATAATGACTTTATTCGGATTCCAAGGCGAAATTGCCATTTGGACAACGCCATCATTCTCCGACTTGGGCGGCAAATTAATAAATTTACCGTTTGCAACTGGAATCTGAAAATTGACTTCGGAAAGAATACTGAACTGATCAGGTGTTCCCACAAATGTCATATGATACAAAGTTGGATCAATACCAGACAATTGGCTGGTTGTGATCATGTCCATGTTGTAATCCGAACCAATCATTGAGCCAAAACCGGACATAATATTTAATGCCGCTTGAATTTCCAAGGCAGTGGGATTATCAGGGATAACAATAAAAGTACTTTCAGGAATGAATGAATTATCCCGATAAAAGGGAGCCGGCAGACGTGAAAGATTTAGCTCAGGACTTATTTCTTCAAATATCAGATTAAATAAAGAGGTGGTCTTAATCACTACCTTGGCATTGATGTTGTATTCACAACTAAAACTGGCATCCAGCGCAATCGATAATTGATGCCTGCCATCTTCCCGCGTTGGAGTTAAAGCATTATCAGGTATTTTAAAACGAATAGTATGGCTGCCAATTTCATCAAGGGGTATGCTGCCAATGATCTGCCCATTTAGAGTAAGAAGTAAATTGCCACCATAAGGATTTTTGGCACCTGTAATCTTATTTAAATCCGCCCCACTTAAGAAAAGATCGTAATTCAATTCAATCTCTCCGCCAGGAATCAATTTCCAACTAGGTGTACTAAAAAGAAGGTTAGTTATGTCATAAGGACTGACTAAAGTTCTTTCACGGTATCCTAAATCTGCAAACGAGATGGATGCTTTGCCGCCAGCAACTTCAATCTTCGCCTTCTGCTGAGGTTGCGCATTTGATTCAGGGGCTTGTGCCGCTACCTGAAATGGAATTGTCAACAAGATCATGAGTATTCCTAATACTAGGAACATCTTTTTTTTCATAAATAAGCTCCATTTACTAAACATATACATTATTCTCAACATTATTCGGTATGCCTACAGAATTCGCGAACCGCTTATGCTTTTAGCATGAATTCTGAGGTAAACAATTTATAGTTACTAAAGATAGTATTCTCTTCAAGCTTAAAGTTGCACTTAACCAAACGGTCGTACTTTATATATATTTACCTTTTCATCAGACTCCAGGGATATCTCAAGCGCTTTTTCAACTTGATTAACCAAAACATTAATTGATTCCCCACCCTGACGATCTGCAAAACCAATTCGAGGATCAAGAACAATATCTATCCCCTCATCTCCTTCCAGAGAAATTGGCTGGTTTAACAACTCCCGAATACGTTCCAATCTGCTAATAGCAGAAATCCCATCCGTGGAAGGTAAAAGAATGCTGAATTGCAACTGTGACCACCTTCCCACAATATCATTGCCACGCAATTGATACTTCAACGTTTCGGTAACTTTACGCAATATTTGATTAATGTAAGCCTGCGGAAGAGAATCATAAACTTCCTGGATGCCCAAAAGGTGAATAACGCCAAGAGTTAGGACACTTTTTGGCTGGCTGATAATTTCCTGACGCAAACGACGTTCAAAATAAACGCGTGTAAAAGCCTTAGATTCAAAGTCAAATATGTTGCGTTGACCTAACTTGTCTAAAGTGCCTGATATTTGGTCCTTGAAAATCGCCAATCCAACGCCTAATACCAAACCCACAGCAAGCGCAAGTCCGGCATCTTGAGCGGGCTGTGGCCGATAAGGATCGGTTGGGATCAATGCTTTATCAAGGAAATCAATATTATAAACAATATACAAATTCTTAACAAAGTCAATTGCGTGTTGCCCGATACTGTTTGCCAATAGAGCAGCCACTTCAGGATTAGGTCCCTTTACACTAAATCTAATAATGTTCGCGTCAGGCAAAACAGTAACAGATATTATGTATCCACTAAAATCATCCGGTTTTTCACGTAATAAATCCATTGTGCTGTTTATAATTTGATGGCTATTGAGAACCTCAGCATAAGTAGAAATAATCGAACGCTTATCCAATGCCTCGAGGCTATTTACCATATCCCTGTTTTCAGTTTTCTGAAGATTAGGACTGACAATAAATCTTGCAACAGCTTCATACATAGGCACAGTAAGATAATATGAATATATCAGGGATATATTCATAGCCACCAAGGATGTGACTAATATTAACCACCATCCACGTTGAATAATCTTGAAATAAAATCGAATTTCCATAACAAATACTCCCAATAAGCCAAATATTTAGTGATACAATTTTATTATATAATATATTATAGTATATAATCAAGAAAATTAATCATTACATTTTTAGAATAATATTCTGCGGAGAATAATGACCTTTTTTATAATTATCTTGTTTTCTTTTTTTATAGTTAGTGTCGGATTACTATTGTATATTTATATAGGGTATCCATTAATAATAGTTGTGTTGGCAAAGTTGTTCCGCCGCCCCATCCAAAAAACATTGATTTTCCCAACAATTACAATAGTTATTCCAACACACAATGAAGAAGCTGTGATCCGAGAGAAATTGGATAATATACTTAGCTTGGATTACCCACGTAATCTTCTCCAAATCATTGTTTGTGATGATGCATCAAATGACAGTACCACTGGAATTGTACGGAAGTTTTCTTATGAAGGCATTGAATTAAGTGAAGAATCCGCCAGAGCAGGCAAAGTAGGCGCCTTAAATCGCGCTTTACAATTAGCCACTGGAGAAATTTTTATTATCACGGACGCAGATATAATTGTAAGCAAGGACTCTCTACGCGAACTTATTGCAAACTTTGCAGACGAGAATGTTGGTTGTGTTATCTCACAAACTCGCATGCTGGCTTCTGAATCAGAAGCCAGTGAGTCAGGTGGCTTATATTGGCGCTATGAAACCCTCCTCCGCCAGAGCGAAAGTAATCTTCACTCAACTGTAGCAGCGACTGGTCATATGATGGGGTTACGCCGTAAAATAATGCGCCCTATTCCTACAAATATAATTCTAGACGATTTTTATCTAGCGATGATGACGATTCGCCAAGGTTACCGTGTCATTTCAGAACCAAAATCCATTGTTTGGGAGCGCCCTACTGAATCAATCGGAGATGAGGCTAATCGGCGGCGGCGATTAACCGCTGGTCGTTATCAAATGCTTCTCATAAGAAGTGACTATTTGTCCCAACTGCCCAATTTGCTTCGCTTCGAGGTAGTGTCTCATAAGTTTTTACGGTTAGTCATCCCTCATTTTATGATTCTGGCCTTGGCAACCAATATTCTCCTTGCAATCAATCTCCCCGCAATATCATTACCAACTTTAAGAATAACAATAACAATTCTATTGGTATTTCAGGGGATATTCTACTTTATGGCACTAGTTGGAAAATTACTTTCAAACACCACTATTAAGAAATTAAAACTTTCCAGGATATTTATACTTGCCTACTTTCTATGTGCTACAAACTTTGCCAGTATTGCAGGTCTGCTTTGGTATCTCTCCGGGCAATATACTGTAAAATGGCAACAAGCAAAGAGGGGGTGAGATGGAAGCACATCGCACCTTAATCATTGACCTAGCCGTAGGTTATGGCGGCAGCAGTTCGCGCGTATTGGGACTGTTGCGAGGTCTCTCTAATAAGAACGTGGCTCTTGCTGGGCTAGATCATAGTGCGGTTGTTTTGGAAGCAAAAAATGCAGGGTTGCCAGTATATACTTTAGGGTCAAATAAAGCAGACCCGCGTATTTTATACCGGCTCATTCACCTCATCCAATCAAATGGTTTTCAGGTATTAGACACCCAGAATATCCAATCCAAATTTTGGGCTAGCCTTGCAGCAATGGCAACTAATACAGCTTTGATATCAACGATCAATAGTTGGTATGTCAGTGAACACGGGCAAAGTTCCATCAAAAGCCGAATTAAAGGTCGTATTTATACAACATTAGAACTTTTAACAAATTGGGGGTTGGATCTATATATAACAGTATCTGAGAAGGATCGCCAGACTCTACTTCAATCAAAGATATCTCAAGATGCAATTGAATTGATTTACAATGCAATTGAAGTTGACCCTGCGAAAATTTCAGGCGACTTTGACTGGTTGCGCCAAAAATTTGATTTACCCCCTCAAACATTAGTCTGCACAGCGGTTGGCCGCCTTGTACCAGTAAAAGGCTATGATGTTTTAATAGAGGCTGTTCAGCGCATTACAACTCAGATACCTGAGTTTATTTGCCTTATCGTTGGAGAAGGTGAGTGCAAAGAAGCATTAATTCATCAAATCCAAAAAGCTGGTTTGGAAGGAAATGTACGATTAGTTGGATTTCAAAACCGGGAAATCGTACTATCAATATTAAAATCCAGTGATATATTTGCGATGCCATCCAGATATGAAGGCACCCCCATTGCGCTATTAGAAGCCGCCGCATTAGGATGTCCAATAATAGCAACATCCAGCGGTGGCATTCCTGAATTGGTAACAAATGATGTGCATGCGCTATTGGTCCGACCTAATGATTCGATCGCACTTGCGGAAGGACTCCTTAGACTCAGCACAGACCGAAAATACGCCAAAGCTTTGGGGCAAAACGCACAGCTAAAAATAAAAAAAGATTTTGACATTAATGTTCAGGTTCAAAACACCTGGGATGCATATCAAAAGGCTTGGGATAGACACAATAAAAAAGGTTGATTTTTTATTAGACTTTATATTAGAGTAAACATAGGTGATATAAAATGTATTCTGAACAACCCAAATCAAAAAAATCGACACTCTCGAAGATTATAAAAAAAATAATTTCTATCGCCTTTGATACAGGAGCAATTAGAGCTGGACGTCAGCTTTGGTCAAAATCTCTGACCGTACTTAATTATCATCGGATTGACGATCCAAGTCAAAACAGATTTGACTCATTCTTACCCAATATCAGCGCGCACCCAGACGACTTCAAACTTCAAATGGACTACCTTACACGTTGGTTTAATGTCATTTCCTTACGTGATGTTATAAACTGGCTCGATGGACGCCAAACCCTACCCCCATACGCCGCACTAATTACTTTTGATGATGGTTATCTCGACAACTTTACAAATGCATACCCCATTCTACAGCGGCACAATTTTCCTGCCGTAATTTATTTAACCACAGGTCATATTGATACAGACGCCCCGTTTTACTGGGATCTTGCTGCATACTGTTTCTTCCACTCAAAAAATGATCATATTCTATTCCCTGATAACACACAGCATGTCTGGAAGGATGTTAGCGAACGCGATAAAGTCTCCAGAAGCTGGATCGAATCTATGAAAGTATTGCCGGAAGCACAAAAACAAGACTGGGTTTTGCGGCTGCCAAACTTGTTAGATGTATCCATTCCAAATAATTTTTTCCGCAAATTAATGATGAACTGGGATCAAGTTCGAGAAATGTCCAGCAACGGAATTGAGTTCGGTGGACATACAGTTACCCATCCAATCCTCACGCGCATCTCTCTGGATAAAGCCAAGGTAGAGATCGAAAAATCTAAATATGATATTGAAAGAGAGTTAAGGAAACCAATTTTAAGTTTTGCCTATCCCAATGGAAAGCAAACTGACGTAAATGTTGCCCTTGAAAGTTTGGTAACACAAGCTGGTTATCGCGCCGCGTTTACACTGCTAAATGGACCCACATCGCTTCAAGAAGTGAAGCGAAATCCCTATGCTATCCGACGTATTTTCATAGGGAATAATCACACACTTCCTCAGTTCGCCACATTGGTCAGCCCATTAAATCGTTATCGATCATAACCCCTTCAAATATTAGTAAAAGCCTGTTAGGCGCATACAATTAATATTTACCCAACTCACAGGCATTATTATTTTACTGCGCTAATTTCCTACAATGGCTTTTTTATTTTGTAACTGCTCACGACTTTTTTAGAAAAAAGGTGTTGTAACCAGCATGATACCAGAGACGGTGAAGACACCGATAGAGAAACTAACGCGGGAAGAACTAATCGCGTTGCTGTACGAATTGACGA
>Ga0335397_10001119_pt1 | contig 36318 bp, 27 predicted proteins | sample MAT04_FD_205740 | JGI IMG/M metagenome (GOLD analysis project Ga0335397, IMG submission 205740) | Freshwater microbial communities from Lake Fryxell liftoff mats and glacier meltwater in Antarctica - MAT-04 (spades assembly) (version 2) ... | reverse complement strand
AGCGCAGGCTGTGCTTGCTTCGAATGGCAAAGGGCCGGGGGCTTTGTCGGTGCTGATGAGGGCCGCGTAGTCGGAACTCTCACCGCCGTCGACTCGCAACAGCTTTTCTCGTCCGACCCCGTTACATCAGGGCTTTCAGCCGATTTGTGCGATTTTCGACTATCGCAAAAAATGCCTGCTAGCCCCAGTGAAATAGACGTTTCAGCGAAAAGCTGAAGGAATTAGCGCTTGCGTGTAGGCTCCGGCTGAACGCCTACGGCGATGCGTTGCGCTTTCAGTGACTGCCCGCCGTACATGTAGTCCGAAATCGCGTCGGTGAGCCGCGCCGCCTGTTGCACGCCGTTCGGGCTCGACAGCATCACTACGCTGACCAACGCCTCGACCAGCGCCAACAAGCCAACCAGGCTGCTCGACAGCACGGGGTGTTGTGCCGGAGCAAACAATGCGTGTTGCGCGATGGACGTCAGCGGGGACGCGGGGGAATCGGTCAGCGCGATCACCGTGGCACCGCGATCATGCGCATAGTTGGCGAGATTGACCGCATCGGTCGCGTAGCGCGGCACTGAGAGTACCAGCACCACGTCTCGAGGCCCGACGTTCATCAAGCGCCCGGCTGCGACCTCCGTGCCTCCGAATTCAACGAGGTTGATGAGCTGGTCGCAGAACGGCTGCAAATCGAGCGCAAGGATGGCGGCGATGTGCGAGGATAGTCCGAAGCCCACCGTGTAAACCGCGCGCGCCTTGATAACGGCGTTTGCCACGCGACGCAGTGAATCAGAGTCGATTCCGAGTGCCGTTTGCTGCAGGTTACTTTGCGCCGGGCCGAATAATTCGTCCGCGCCACCGGTGGTTGCATTTTTTTTGCGCTGAGCACTCGTGGCATTCGCCTGGGACGAGGCGAGCTTTTGCACTGGGGCGAACACGGCTTTAACCGATTCAGCCAGCGCGGACTTGAGTTGCGCAAACTGCTGGAAGCCTGCCGCGCGAGCGAAGCGGGACAGCGTGGCCGTTGACGTACCGATACGCTGCGCCAGTTCGTCGATGCCAGCGGCTACGGTCGAAACCGAGTTTCGCAGGAGATAGTCCGCGATGACTCGCTGCGAAGATGAGCCGTGCGCCTGCAAGCTCATCAAGGCCTGGCCCACTTCAGAGCGCGCCAGAGATAGTTCGGGCGTGGTGGTTGCTGCTGAGGCGAGAGCCGGGTCGGATTGGGTCATGGAGGATCTAGGTTGGTTCAGTGGCAACGGAGCAGGTGATCAGTAAATATTTTTACAGTGACATCGCTCAGCCAAAAACATCAGTAGGCTACGTTATCATCTGCCAAAGAGAAAATTAATTTTCCTTACAATATTTTATGAAAATAATGATACAGTTACGGTGTTGTGATTTGACCCATTCAAGTCAGCCGCCTCCGAGCTTCGCAACTCGATCATTGTCCCCAATTCAGGAGTTTCATGATGTCTGTGTTCAAAAGTGTCGTCCAAGGTGCGGCAGCGCTGACGGTCGCGATGAGTGTAGCTACCTCTGCTCTCGCCCAGGCCCCCGAGTGGAAAAAGATTCGTGTGGCCGTTGAAGGCAACTACCCGCCTTTCTCGGTGATGTCGCCGGATGGCAAGCTCGGTGGATTCGACATTGATGTGGCTCGCGCTCTGTGCGTCGAGATGAAAGCGGATTGCACGCTGGTCCAGCAAGAATGGGACGGCATGATTCCCGCGCTCAATGTCAAAAAGTTTGACATGATTGTTGCTTCGATGACCATCACCGATGAGCGCAAGAAAGCCGTTGACTTCACCGACCCGTACTACGATGTGCCGAGCCGTTGGGTCGCGAAGGCGGGGATGTTCAAGGACGCGTCACCAGCAAGCTTCAAGGGCAAAAAGATCGCCGTGTTGCGGAACAGCCCTCGGGCCAAATATGTCGCAGAAAACTACAAGGGCATCGATGTGCTCGAGGTCGCGAAAGAGACGGATGTGTACCTTGAGCTTCTGGCTGGACGTGCCGACATTGGCATTGGATCAAGCGTTGTTTCTGGCGAGGCGCTACTCAAGAAACCCGAGGGCAAGGCATATCAACAGGTCGGCCCCTCAGTGAATATCGGCGCCGGTAGCGGCGTAGGTATCGCTGTGCGCAAAGAAGACGCCGTGCTGCGCGACAAGTTAAACGTTGCTCTTAAAGGCATTCGCGCGAACGGCACCTACAAAAAAATGGCCGACAAGTATTTCGACTTCGACGTGTCGGGCCAAACGAAGTAACTTTGCTGCGGCATTGGTAGGCGATGGACACGATGCTTCACGGCTATCTACCCGCGATCCTTGGCGGGCTGGCGATGACGCTGCAAATCGCTGCAGCGTCGCTCCTGGTGGCCTGCGTCCTGGGTATGTTGGGCGCGTTGGCGAAGCTATCGAAGTCACGCGTTGCGCGCGTCGTCGCGGATGCCTACACCACGCTTATTCGCGGCGTACCCGATCTGGTTTTGATGTTGCTGACGTTCTACGGTGGGCAGGCGATTGTGAACTGGGTCGTGCAAAAAATGGGCGGCAGCTACGTCGATATTGATCCGTTTATCGCGGGCACCTTGACCGTTGGATTCATCTTCGGTGCCTATTTGACCGAGACGTTTCGCGGCGCGATTCTCGCAGTTCCACGTGGCCAGATTGAAGCGGGTTACGCCTACGGAATGTCGTTCACGCGAACGCTGTGGCGCATCACGCTGCCGCAAATGATTCGCCACGCGCTGCCGGGTTTTGTCAATAACTGGCTGGTCATGATCAAAGCGACCGCGCTCGTCTCCATTATTGGGCTTGACGACATGGTGCATCGCGCTGGGCTCGCCACCGCAGCCACGCGCGAGCCGTTTACTTTTTATGCGGCAATTGCCCTGATTTATCTGACAATCACGAGCGTGTCGCTGTTCCTTCTCTGGCGTGTGGAGTTGCGCTTTTCGCGCGGCGTGCGGCGGGTCGCCGCATGAGCCCGCCCGTTTCGTTTCTTGGCGTCGACTGGGGCTTGATCGCGTCATCACAGCCCGCTTTTTTTGGTGGGCTTGGTGTCTGTCTGATTTTGCTTGTGATTACGCTGCCGTGCGGATTTTTGCTCTCACTGCCACTTGCCGTAGCTCGCGCATCGAGCAACCGCGTCGCCTCGCGCGCAGTCTGGCTGTTTACCTATGTCATTCGCGGTACGCCGTTGTTGGTGCAGATTTTCGTTATCTATTACGGCCTCGCTCAGTTTGAATGGATTCGTGAAAGCGCGGCGTGGGTATTGCTTAAGAACGCGTGGTTTTGCGCCTGGTTCGCGTTTACCTTGAACACCACGGCCTACACCACTGAAATTTTTGCGGGCGCTATTAAAGCGACTCCTTCGGGCGAAATTGAAGCTGCACGCAGTGTTGGCATGTCGAGCGCACAGGTTTACTCTCGTATTTTGTTGCCGGGGGCATTGCGGCGCGCATTGCCGCAATACGGTAACGAGGTCGTCGGGATGATGCACGCCACTGCACTGGCGTCCACGGTCACACTGGTTGATCTCACCCGCGTTGCTCGCGACGTTTATGCCAATCACTTGCTTCCGGTGGAGGCGTTTGGCACCGTCGCCGTCTTCTATTTTGTTCTGACTTTTTCGCTGGTCGGCGTGTTCAGGCTACTTGAGCGTCGTTTTTTGCGCCACCTTCAACCCCGTTCCTGATTGAGACTTGACTTTCCCTATGCAGGTTGAACACATCCCTCTAAAACACGCCCCCTGTGGCACATCGCGCGAGCTGTGTGTTTACCGATTCGGGCAGGCAGGTGCCCGCCCGAAGGCCTACATTCAGGCAGCGTTGCATGCCGACGAATTACCCGGAATTTTGGTCGCGCATGAGCTGCGGAAGCTCCTTTCCGAAGCTGAAGACGCCGGTGAATTGATTGGCGAGGTGGTGCTCGTGCCAGCGGCAAATCCGATTGGCTTGTCACAAGACGTATTGGGCGTTCATCATGGTCGGTTCGCATTGGCCGATGGGCAAAACTTTAACCGTGGTTTTGCCGACCTGGCGAAGGGCTTGAAGCTGAGCCTTGACCAGATTGCAGCGCTTCGCGACACGCAGGATGCGGCGAACGCGCCTGATCAGTCAGGGCTACTTCGACGCACGCTGCGGGCGGCGGCCGAGGCGGAGGCGAACAAGTCCGTCAGCGAATCCGCTGCACTCAAGGCGCAATTGTTGGCGCTTGCGATTGACGCCGATGTCGTGCTGGACCTTCATTGTGATGGTGAAGCAGTCATGCATCTGTACACGCTACCGTCGCTGGCCGCACGTGTCGAGCCGCTGGCACGGCTCCTGCGTGCAGAAGTATGTTTGACCGCGCAGGAGTCGGGGGAGGGCCCGTTTGATGAAGCCTGCAGTCGTCCGTGGGCAGTCGCTGCCGTGCTGATGCCCGACGCAAGGTTTGCTGCCACGTGTCTGGCAACAACGGTTGAGCTGCGGGGCGAGCATGATGTGTTCCCGACGATGGCCACCGATGACGCAGTCGCCATCTTTGAGTTCTTAAAGGTTGAAGGAATTGTCGGCGGCCAGGCACCGACGCTGCCATCGCACCTGTGTTACCAACTTCCGCTGGCGGCGACCGAGCCATTGATTGCCCCGGTCTCCGGAGTGATCGTATATCAGGTCGCGCTCGGAGAAAACGTAGGTTCCGGTGATACGGTTGCGCACTTGATCGACCCAGTTTCTGGCGACAGGACTCCCGTGAGAGCCGGTACCAGCGGGTTGTTGTTCGCTCGGGCATCGTCACGCTGGGCGAGTGCCGGAAAACGAATCGGCAAGATTGCTGGCGCTGAAATCATTCGTAGTGGAAAGCTACTTTCGCCATGAACGACCAACGCGAAACCGGTACGCAAAAGCTTTTGGCTGAAGGTATCGTCAAAAACTTCGGCGCGGTTGAAGTCTTGAAAGGTTTGACGGTTGAAGCGCGCTCTGGCGACGTGATTGCGCTAATCGGGTCATCGGGTTCTGGCAAGAGTACCTTCTTGCGCTGTCTGAATTTACTGGAGCAGCCGACGCAGGGAAAGATTGTGCTGGCGGGCGAAACGTTGTCGCTCAAACGCGGTAGATCGGGGGACATGGAAGCCACTGATGCAAAGCAACTGGCGCGATTTCGCTGTGGCATGAGCATGGTGTTTCAGCACTTCAATCTGTGGGCTCATTTGACTGCGATTGAGAACGTGATGGAGGCACCACAGCGCGTACTAAAGATAAGCGCTGCCGAGGCGTGTGAGCGTGCCGAGCGCTATCTTCAGCGGGTGGGCGTGATTCACCGCAAGGACTATTTTCCTGCCCATCTTTCTGGCGGTGAACAACAGCGCGTTGCCATCGCACGAGCTCTTGCGATGGAGCCCGAAGTGATGCTGTTTGACGAGCCGACGTCTGCACTCGATCCTGAACTAGTGGGCGAAGTGCTCAAAGTGATGCGTGACGTTGCCGCCGAGGGCCGCACCATGATCGTCGTGACGCACGAGATGGGTTTTGCGCGTGAAGTGGCGAATAAAGTGATCTTCCTGCACCGCGGTGTGATTGAAGAAGAGGGCAGTCCGCAAGAGGTTTTGTTAAACCCCCAGAGCGAGCGATTGCGTACTTTTTTAGCGAGCAGTTTGAAGTGAGAGAAGACACCAGCGTATCCGCACTGGTTTAGCGCTGCCGCGCATCGACGGTGCAGGTTTTGCACCATGAATGACCGCGCCGAACCGGTGGCGCGTAACAAGAATACAACGCGATTTTGACTATGCAAAATAATTTTCACTCGACCCCATATGTAAACAAATTTGCAATACACTAACAGTATGAAAATAAAACTACAGGCAATCAACTAGTTTTATTCGCTCTACCGCCCGCCTCCCCCGAACCGCCCACACTTCAATTCACTTACATAATATCCAGGAGACCCCCATGTCGACGCGCACGGTCAAACGTGTGGTTCTTGGCAATCGCCAAGGCACACTTGCTCTGAAAACTTCCACACTTGCGGTACACGCAGCCCTCGCGACGATGGCATTGACGCTGTCAACCTCTGCGTGGTCGCAGTCGACACCTGACACCTCCAAGCTTGAGAGAGTGGAGATCACGGGTTCATCGATCAAGCGCATTGAGGGCGAGACTGCGCTGCCCGTGCAAACGATCAAAAAAGAAGATATTGAGAAGTCGGGCGTGACAACTGCTGCTGAACTGCTGAAGCTCATTAGCGCCAGCACGGCCAATCTCTCGGACGGCGCGAGTATCACCGATGGCACTTCGGGGCAGCGTGGCTTCAATGGCGCCAACTTGCGCGGCATTGGCGTATCCAGTACCCTCATTTTGCTCAATGGCCGCCGTCTTGCGAACTTCGCGACGCCGGGCGACAACGCGGGCGTTGACTTAAACAACATCCCGGCGGGTGCCATCCAACGAGTTGAAGTGCTAAAGGATGGTGCTTCTGCCATTTACGGTACCGATGCCATCGGCGGCGTGATCAATTTCATCACGCGACGTGACTATCAGGGTGTTGATTTGAATGTGTCAGGCGCAGTGACGCAAGAAGGCGGAGCGAGCAAGAAAACGGCAACGATCAGCGCGGGCTATGGCGATCTGGCGAAAGATCGCTTTAACGTATTCGGTACGCTTGATATTCAGGATCTGGGTTCGTTGCGCTCAAGTCAGCGCCAGTTCATCAAGGATCGTCCACTCGCCTCGAATTTGCCGGCGCTGATGTCGAGCAACACGTATCCGGCAAACATCGATATTTCGACGACGCAACGCAATGCGTTGATTCGTGCAGGTCTTTTGCCCGTCGGAGCGACCCGAAACCGCATCAATCCAAGTTCGCCCGCATGTAATCCCCCAGCGACTGTCTATGCAGCTGCTGGCCCCGGTGGCCCGTTGGCTTGTAGCTACGACTACATGCAAGACACCGAGATCTACCCAGCCTCTACCAAGATCGGTTTTGTCGGTCGCGCTGCGTTTCAGGTGAGCGACGACCATCAATTGTTCGCCGAACTGATTCAAACCCAGGCCAAGAGCGACTATCGCCTGAGCCCGAATCCTCAGCGTATTCGCAACCTGCCGGTCAGTCTGCTGCCCGAGCCTTATCGTAGCGCGTTGACAGGTGCCGGACTATCCACGACGTTCAGCGGAATTCGTCTTCGCATGGCCGAGGCGGGCAACCGCACCAACGAGGTCACTAGCGAGGGTCAACGAATCGTCGTTGGCGCAACCGGCATCGTTGCGGGTTGGGATTACAACCTGGCCTACAGCCGCGCAGAGAACAAGGCGACCGACAAATACGTGGATGGCTACGTGCTCTACAACGAGTTCGTGTCAGGCGTCACCCGAGGGCTGATCAACCCCTTCGGTCCGAGCAGCCAGGCTGGGCGCGATCTCATTGCCAGTATCAAAGTCAACGACGAAGCTCGCAAGTCAAAGGGCGTGACTGAGGGAGTGGACGCCAAGTTGTCACGTTCGCTCATGGCGATGGGTGGCGGCGACCTTGCCGTCGCGGTGGGTGCCGAAGTACGTCGCGAAACAACCGGATTCACGCCGTCGGCGCTTCTGGTGAGCAACAACATCGCGGGTGATCGCGATGGATCGGGGCTTTCTACGGCGCTTAAATCGACGAGCGACAGTCGCAATGTTGCGTCTGTTTTCGCTGAGTTGAACGCTCCCTTCACAAAAACACTTGAGGGTCAGCTGGCCGTGCGCTACGACAAGTATTCGAGCATTGGCGACACTTTCAATCCGAAGGTAGGTTTGCGCTGGCAACCGAGCAAAGCCGTGCTGGTGCGTGGCTCTGCGGGCACTGGCTTCCGCGCGCCATCGCTCTATGACTTGAACGGACCAACGACCTTCGGTTCGGCCTCCAGTTTCCTCACCGATCCGCAATGCGTGGCCAAGGAAGGCAGTATCGACCTGTGTACCGACCAATACCCCGTCGAGCGCCGCAGTAATCCCAACCTCAAGCCTGAAAAATCGCAGCAGTTCTCGCTCGGAACGGTAGTTGAGCTGGGCTCAGATTTGAGCGTCAGCGTGGACTACTGGAACATCCTGAAAAAGGACGTGATCAGCACGCTCGGCGAGCAAATCATCATCGAGAGCCCAGCGAAGTACAACGGCACCTACATCCAGCGTGACCGTGACGGCTTCATCACCAACATCATCCTGCGCAAAGAAAATCAGGGTCGCCTGAAGACGTCGGGCTTTGATCTGGGTTTTGACTGGCGCGGTGCCAACACGACGTACGGTCGTTTCAGCGCAACGTTGAATGGCACGCTGATCCTTAACTACGACCGCCAGTTCGGTTCGCTTGAGTCCTATCGCAGCAATCTCGGCGTGTTCCTGAACGATCAGGTGGTGCAGCGCTGGCGTCATCGCCTGTCGCTCAACTGGGATCGCGGCCCGTATGGTTTGACGGTGGCGAACACTTATTCGTCGGGTTACACCGATCAGAACACCACGTATGACCCGGTGAGCGATAAGCTGCTGCCGTCGCGCAAGGTAAAAGAATATTCTCTGTGGGATGTCACCGGTAGCTGGGCGCCGACGAAGAACCTGAAGATTCGTGGTGGTGTTTTGAACGTGGCCAATACGCCGCCTCCGTTCTCCAATCAGGCGTATTACTTCCTCGCGGGCTATGATCCAACGTACACCGATCCGCGTGGTCGCACCTACTATCTGAGCGCGGGTTACTCGTTCAAGTAGCACTCTGTAATCGCGCCGTTTTCCAATCGGTGCAGAAGCAATCGGCCCTTCGGGGCCGGTTTTGTTTCCAATTTGATACTGCCAATGGTCTTCAAATGCATGTCCACCTCTATCGAATACTTTGCGCACTTGGCCTTGCGTCGCTGGGCATGACTGCGCCCGCGGTTGCCGAGAGCGAACGTGCTGTACCGCGCGGTTCGCTGGTCATCATGGGCGGCGCAGTTCGTCCCGACAACGCGGAAATCTGGCGTCGTCTGGTCGAGCTGACGGGGCAGACGAAGCCGCGTTTCGCGATTATCGCGGCAGCGGCTGGTGATCCTGCAGCGTCAGCCAAGCGAATCAGTGACGCGCTCAGCGCCTATGGTGCAGAGGGTTTTCTCGTGCCCATCGCACCTAAGCTGAAGGATTCGGACTTCAGAAAGAACGCTCAGGACGCCGATATCGCGCAGAAAATTGTGACGGCGGATGGCGTGTTTTTCACCGGTGGTGACCAATCACGAATCACCACTGCGCTCCGTACGGCGGATGGCAAATCCACCGCAGCACTGGACGCCGTGTGGGCTGTTTATCGACGCGGGGGTGTCATCGCTGGTACTAGCGCAGGCGCAGCAATCATGAGCGCCACGATGTTCTATGAACCGCCTGGCGTGTTGTCCGTGTTGCAGCATGGCTTGAAGCAGGGGAGCGATATTGCTGCAGGGCTGGGATTTCTCTCTGCGCCGGTCTTCGTTGACCAGCACCTTCTGGCGCGTGGCCGCTTCGCCCGCATGATTTCCGTGATGCACGCGGCGAAGTACCAATATGGGCTGGGCGTTGACGAGAATACTGCCGTTGTGGTTTTGGCCGACGGGTCGGGTGAAGTTGTTGGTGCCAGCGGCGTGATCGTCGCCGACGTGTCAAAGGCAACCATTGCACAAACGCTGGGTGGCTTGCGTGCGACGGGTGTTCGCCTTTCGTACCTTGAGCGGGGCGACCGCATCAGCTTGAACGACATGGCCGTAACACCGTCAGCATTCAAGCGTCAGGGCAGCGTGCTCGACCCAAAAGACAAGGCCTACAAACCCGAATTCGACGAGCCCAGGTTCTACGGCGACATTCTCGGAAAAAACGTGTTGATCGAAGTGCTGACCAATTTGATTGACAACACGGCAAAGGAAGTCGTCGGACTCGCATTTGCAGCGCCAGACGCCAGGGATGCTGCATCTGGATTTGAATTCCGGTTTCGTAAAGGCACGGATACGTACGGCCACCTTCGCATCGAGCAAGGCGTGGCGCACTACACCGTGCTAAACGTCGAAGTGGACGTGCTGCCCCTGCAAATGGCGACTCCGCTCTATCGCCCAAGGTAGCCGCTAAACCGGTAACGCTAGGGCCTCGCGGTCAACGTGATGTCGCCGAAGCGCGCGCTTGCCTTCTCGCCCGTATTGTCCGTGTCCACCATGATGGCGATGCCCGAAATTCGCGTTGGCTCTTCGCCAAATGCGCGTTTGTAGTCGTCATAAACATCACGCGTAAAGCACTTCCATTTGCCGATCGAGCCAGGATCGGAATCCACCACGATTTTTTTGACACGCTGCGTAAATGGGCTCGTGATAATTGCGCCGACAGCGGCTTTCTGGGTGAAGACATACGATAGCGCCGCATGCGGCGGCGTCTCGCCATACAGTGTGTGGGCGAGAGCGTTTTCTGCCTTCTCGCGAATACTCGCTTGCTTCGGATCGCTGACAAAGGTCACGTAAATGCGCGCGGTGTAATCGTCTCCCGCCTTGGTGTTCGGATCGCTGGTCGCGATCAGATTACCCGGCTTCCATTTAAAGCGAAGGATCGGATGCAGTCGCGCGTCGTCGTCGAAGCGATAGGTGAGCGCGGTGGCCGCAGCGTCTGCAGAACCCTCCAGAACCGTCGCGTTAGTCTCATCGTCGCGGACGTAGCGATACACCGTAGCGTGCTTCGCTCCCCGCACCGGTTGGGCGTGCCATTCAACAGGTGGCGAGTCAGCCTGCCTGTTCGAAAAAAGCGGAATGCTTGCTGCGCTGGGCGTGTAGAGCCCGGTACGGTTCTGCGCCAGCAGCCTTGGGGCAACTGCTGCCCCAGACATTACTACACCAGCTAAAAGGATCTTCGCAAAATTTGCCATCGGGATACTGTTTCAGGCGATGCCTTGCCGTCAAAGTCGAGATGCTCGCACACGTTGGCAAAACGCGCCATCAGATCGTCGTGCCCGGTTCCGCCCATGTGGACTAGTGCGTAGCGATAGGTGCCCAGCCACTTGGTCTCGCGAGCGCGGGAGGTGCTGTGCTTGATGTCAAGAAAGAGCTTCGCATCGGGGTAGGTATTGATTAGCCAACTCTGGCCTTGCTCAGGCGGCGGCTGTTTGATGGCATCACCAAACTCACGGAAAACGAAGCTGGCAGCGGAGCCAAACTGGCCTTCCCGACGCGGCCAAACCGGGGTTTTTCCCAAAGCCAGATCAAGCTCCAGCGCCCAAAGGCTCTTGCCATCCACACGTTCATACAAATCCGAGAACTGCCCCGCCATGCGAGGGTTTATTTCGATGATTGTGATGCGCTCCGTTTTCGGGTCGAAAAACAATTCGACATTGAAAATGCCATGTGTCAGTCCAACGGCTTCTACCGCCCGTTTGGCGACGGCTTCAAGCTTTTCGACGTGATGCGGGGCGAGTTGCGATGGATACTCAAAGCGCATGAATGCGTTGGTACCTGGATACATGACCGAGTCGATGGTGCCCAGAATACTTACCGTGCCGTTGTGTGCATAGCCGTCAACGCAAAACTGCAAAGCACCATCGACGCAGCCTTCCGCGATAAAACAATCAGCATCAATCTCGCAGTCAATGTGTTTGACTGAAACGCGCCTGAATGGCCGCGTCAGCCGCTTGATGATGATTTTTTCCCAGATCCGAAACTTCAGATGTTCACGCAGTGCGGCTTCGTCGGTGCAGCGCTTCGCCAGCACCGAGAACGCTGCCTTCACTGGTTTTACGAAGATTGGGTAATTGATCGTGATCGCTTTTGTCACGTCTGCGTCGTAGCGAAATCCGCAGAACGGCGGCACGTTGTCAGGCAGCGCGTCGAGATGAATTTGCCGCGCGAGGTATTTGTGTTGCGCCGTGAGCAGACCCTTCAAAGGCGCCCCGGGAAGCCCCAGTTTTTCCGCGACCAGGCTCGCGGCGAGCGCGCCAAATTGTTCGTGCGTGGAAACGACCGCTACGATTTTTCGGGTTCGATATTTGCGCGCCAGTTTCTGGACGAACAACTCCACATTGAACCAGAGTAGACGTGCATTCGACGGAAAGGTGAAGAGATCAAACCCCTCGCGCACGAACTCGTACTCGCTATGCGAAGCCTCAAGTGGCACGAGCGCGAGCTCGTCGTATTCCTGCGGAAATAGAACGAGGACGATGGGTTTCATCGTCAGGTCAAACGTGGCGGGCTATAGAGGCCCATTCAATAGGGAACAAAGGCTACTTCTTGTCGTTCAGAATCCAGTCGTAATCCAGATACGAAATTGCGGCCTTCCCGGTTTTGATCTCGGCTTGCGCTGCGGCATCGGCGGATAGCTTGTCGGCGTACTTGCCGAGCGTGGCTTCGAGCGAGCCAAAGCCTTTGTATCCCTTGGTAAAGTCTTTTTTGTACCAATCGAAAATCTTGCTGACTTCAAGCGTCTTCTTCTCCGCGTTGTAGCGATTACGCGATTTATCGGAGAGGAAGCGCTGCATACCGTCTTCCAGTTGCGAATCCACTTTTTCAGCGGTGAAGACTTCATTGCGCAGCATTGGGCAGCCTATGGACGCACACACGACCCCAACGTGGATGCGCGGATCGTTGAACACGCCTTCGGCGCGAATCATGTCGTGCTCTATGCCGTCGAGCGTCATCTCTTTGCCAAACAGTTTGAAGAACTTGATGCCCCACGGCTTGCTGAACGTCCCGCCCAAATCACGGATGGATTTCAGGTTCGGGTATTTCGTCAGAATCAATTCAATTGTGTACGCGTTGTAGGCGTTGATCAGAAACGCGAGCTGCTGATTTTTGTTCCACGACTTGTAGGTGGCTTCGGGGACGGCGGAAACCGAATCAAGATACGCGGTCAAGGCGGCGCGATCGCGCAACATGCCAGCGTAGGAAACTTGTGAGGCGCTGCCGTTTGAGATGTAGGTGACGTGCTTCTTGAGCAAATCGTCAAACGCCTTGTGCGATTGATCGAATTGGGCGAAGGCTGTGGAGGCGATTAGCGCAGCAGTCGTTAAAAGGAGCGTTTTCAAAAGCTTCATTTTTGTGTTCCTTAATTTCGTCGGGTGTACGTCAAAATGCTCAGGAGCAGGTGCTTCCGGGCGATGGTGCGCACTCTGGTGCACACACTACGCAAAAAGGCCATTTATCCACGCTCCCACGCATGAAACTTTGCCACCCATTCGAGTAGCTTGGTCGGTTGATGGTTCCGTTTCCATACACCAGCAGCATATTTATTCGCCTCACCGAGCGTCGGATAGGTGTGAATCGTGCCCAGAATCTTGTTCATCCCGATGCCGTATTTCATCGCTGTGACGTATTCAACCAGAATATCGCCACCATGATCGCCGACAATCGTGGCACCGAGAATCGTGTCTTTGCCCGGTACAGTCAGCACCTTTACGAAGCCGTGAGCCTCGCTGTCAGCAATCGCTCGGTCGAGATCATCGAGACCGTACACCGTGACTTCGTGCGGAATTTTCTTCTCTTTCGCCTCCGACTCGGACAGGCCAACGCGTGCCACCTCAGGGTCGGTAAACGTAGCCCACGGAATCACGCGGTAGTCGGCTTTGAACTTTTTGAAGCGGCCGAAGAGCGCGTTCACCGCTGTGTACCAGGCCTGGTGTGCCGCCGTGTGCGTGAACTGGAACGGCCCGGCCACGTCGCCGCAAGCGAAGATGTTCGGGTACAACGTTTGCAAGTATTCGTTGGTTTCTATCGTCTTGTTCGGACGCGTCGGGATGCCCAGCTCTTCAAGCCCGAACCCCGTCACGTTCGCAGTACGACCCACCGCGACCAGAATCTCGTCGAACGGGATGCGCACGTCTGCACCATTGAACTCACAAACGAGGACTTTCTCGCCGTTCTCGACCATGACCTGTTTCGCCTTGTGTCCGGTCAGCACTGCGACGCCATCTTTTTTGAACGACTTCGTCACTAACTCAGACACCTCCGGATCTTCTCGCAACAGGATTCGCGATGCCATCTCAACCTGCGACACCTGCGAACCGAAGCGCGCGAAACACTGCGTCAGTTCCGAGCCAATCGGCCCGCCGCCGAGCACCACCAGACGCTTCGGCAGTTCGCGCAGATTCCAGACGTTGTCGCTGGTCAAATACGTGATGTCGGCCAAGCCCGGAATCGGTGGCACGAACGGGCGTGCGCCGGTTGCAATCACGATATTCTTTGTCGTCATCGTCGATTTGCTGCCATCCGCAGCGGTGATCTCGACAGCCCACGGCGACACGATCCGCGCGCTGCCAGTCACACAATCCACACCAATGCCGGTGTAGCGCTCAATCGAATCATGCGGCTCGACTTCGCGAATGATGCGTTGCACGCGCTCCATCACATCCGCGAAATTCCACTCTGCCGTTGCGCTCTTTAAGCCAAATTCTTCGGCCCGCTTCATGTGCGACAACAGCTTTGCCGTCTTGATCAACGCTTTCGACGGCACGCAGCCCGTGTTCAGACAATCGCCGCCCATCTTGTGCTTCTCAATCAACGTGACTTTCGCCTTCACCGCTGCCGCGATGTAACTCGTTACCAGGCCCGCTGAACCCGCGCCAATCACGATCACATTGCGATCAAATGACTTCGGCTTCATGCTCGCAAATCGCGAGTAAACCTTACGACCCTTCAACCAATCCAGTACTTTCTTCGCGATGATCGGGAAGATACCGAGCAACGCGAATGAGCCCAAAATTGCTGGGGAAATGATGCCCTTGAGCGAGCTGATTTGCGCAAGCTGCGTTCCCGCGTTCACGAACACTGCCGTACCCGCCAACATGCCTAACTGGCTTACCCAGTAGAACGGCCATGTCTTGATCGTCGTCAAACCCATTACCAGGTTCACCACGAAGAATGGGAAGAGAGGAACGAGGCGCAGGGCAAACAGATAAAACGGCCCGTCTTTTGCCACGCCATCATTGATCGGTTTCAGGCGGTCACCGAATTTGCCCTGAACCCAGTCGCGTAACAAGAAACGCGATGAAAAAAACGCAAGCGTGGCACCAACGGCGGAAGCGAACGACACCAGCACCAGACCACGACTAAATCCAAAAATTGCCCCACCGAGCAAGGTCATCAGCGCAGCGCCGGGTAAAGACAACGCAGCCACTGCGACGTACGCGATAAAGAAAGCCAACGCGCTCTGCCAGGGGTTTTCGGCGACATAGCCCGCAAGCGTTGCCTGTTGAGCTTTGAACGCCTCAAGACTTAAAAAACGCCCCAGATCAAAGAAGAAAAACGCCCCGATTGCAGCCGCTATCACGACCAACAATGCAATTTTTGATTTCATGTGTGCTCTTTTTGGCTGTTTGCAGCCCGGTTGAACCGCCAAAGCGACGATCCCGATAACGGTTTTAGCGCTTTGTCGTTCGACTGTCCGCGAAACTTACAGGTAGCAGGGGTTATCGCAAAATGTGTGTGAGGCGGCCATCGACGTAGCTCAGCATCGAGCGCAGTGGCGACAGGCTCATCAGAAAGCCAGCCGCAACACCTACGCTATTCGCGAGCGCGTCAAACCAGTCGAATTGGCGGTTGACGTAAGGCTGGATGAATTCGATGGTCACGCCGAGCGCTATTAGTGCGGCGGCGATCAAAAGCCGCGCTCGCAGCGGCGCGTATATCTGCGAAAAATAAACCGTCACCACGAAGTACGTTCCCGCGTGCCAAAACTTGTCCGACCCACCGATGGGCGGCAGGGCTGTTGCCGGCACCAGTGAGCCGTACACCAGCAGGAAGACGAGAGAAATGCCAATCGCTAGCCAGAGTCTGCGGTAGGTGAGACTGGCTTTGCAAAATGGGGTAACTGGCATGGAAAAATACGCAGCGCAATCCGATGCGCTATGTTAGGGCAGCGGCGCCGAAGTGCCTCGGCGACCGCGATTGTTGTCGCTAAATCTTGAATGCTTCCAGCGACTCGGGTGCGAACAATTCAGCTAGCCCGAGTTGCCGCCTCGATAGACCCTGCTCGAAGTGATAACGCGTGAACGTTTCCAGCGTTTTTGCGTTGCGATCCAGACCGTAGGGCCACCAATCTTCACCCATTTCCCGGCGGGCTTCTTCAACGTGTGCCACGAGCCACGGCAACATCGATTTCAACGCGGCGGTTTCAGCGAGATCGTCGTAGGTTCGTTGTTGCGATTCGTAGAACGCTTTGGTGAGCGATTGTGCGATCCAGCGGTTGGCTTCGTACACGTCGCGACGCATCACGATAGTGTGCATGATGGGGAAGATGCCCGTGTCGCGCCAATACGCGCGCTCGACTTCGGCGTAGTTGTCGAATAGCCGTTTCACCTTGCCATCGTTTCGTTTGAAAGAAGAGGGCATGCGTGCCGTATAGAGCGCATCAATCTCGCCATCGTGCAACATTTGCGACAGCGTTTGCGTCGGGCCGATGGATTGCAGCTTGATGCTGGGGGGCAAGTCGAGCTTTAGTTTTTCGACGCGCCCGGCTTCTTCTTCGCCACCGTATAGGTAGGGTTGCGCGTCGACCGGAACGCCGTAATGATCCTGCAAAATTCCGCGAATCCAGACGGGTGCGGTCATCTGGTATTCCGGGCTCGCGATACGCTTCCCGATAAGGTGTTTCGGTTCGTTGATGCCTGACGCTGAGTTAATGTAAATCGATGAATGGCGGAAAAATCGTGAGGGAAAAATAGGCAGCGCGATGAACGGTTTTTCGGGTTGGTTTAGCGATACGCAGTATGACGAAAGCGACATTTCGGCAACATCAAACTCACGATGCCGTGCCATGCGGAAAAACGTTTCTTCGACCGGAAGATTCAGGTAATTGAGATCAATGCCATCAGGCTGCACCGAACCGTCCATCAGCGCACGAGTGCGGTCGTAATTCCAGCAGGCGAAGCTTAGTTTTAGTTTGGACATGGTGTGCTTTTTTTGCGGTGGAGGTGACGGTTCGTAGGACGTAGGGCGGGCACTGCCCGCCTCGTAAACCACCGCGTGGCGCCCGCAAATATCAGCGCTTCGCGTGGGGCTACCAGGCGGGCAGTGCCCGCCCTACGACTAGATGCATAGGAAGTTACGTTGAATATGACGGCTCTAACGCAGGCGCAATTTCATCCCAAACGTACTTCGACGCATAGGTCCGCCAATCCGTCGCCTTCGGCACAATCGCCTGATACGCACACACAGACGTTGGTATCGCCAAATCGCCAGTCCCAATCGCAGCTCCTCCCGCTTGAAACGCCTTCACTGCGTCAAGCATCAGTTTGCGAAATTCAACAATGGCCAAGTCGCTCGCACCCAGTCGCTCATGGGTGCGATCAGCAATCGGCCCCATGGTGACCCACATCGCAACATCCTGATTCGGGAAACCGGTGATTCCCGTGAAATTGCCACCCTTCATCGCTTCGCGATCCTGCCAGAAATTGTTGTCGCGATTGCGCAGCGGTCGATACTTGGCATCAAGATCCACGCCAACGGTGTGCCCCAAAAACCTGCGCCAGGTTGCGGTGTCAGGCGTCTGCGATTGATGCCCCCACGCCATGAAATAGAAGGCTGTGTTGGTGTCGTCCACCGGCACGTTGATGTTGGCCACGTTGTACAGATTGTTCGGTGGAATCAGCGTCGTTGCGGGAGCGACAAACACGCTTGAGCGCACATAGTCATTGGCCGCCGCGTTCACGATTGGGCGGCGAATCGCGGCATAACGAAAGCCGTATCCCGTGCGTTCAACCTGCAGTCGTGGGGCCTTGTCGGTAGACGGGCGCAGCCACGTCGTCTCGGTCGTCTGCGCCGTCGTAACGCGCGCGGGAACCATGTCGGACGAATGCAGGCTTGAGCTGTGCGCCGAGTCAATCGCGCCTTCAAGAATCTGCGCCCAGTTGCACGGGATGATCGCTTTGGCAATCGTCACCCGTGTCTCCGCAGTCGGTGCCCATGCGGGCGGCGTGAATGCAGGCATCGTGGGTGTGTCGTGATCCGGGCCCATGTAAGCCCAGACAAATCCTCCCCATTCCTGCACCGGATATGCCTTGTGCTTCACCTTCTGCGACGCAGCACTGGCTGGGGGCTCCGACACCATTTCGATCACATTGCCCTTCACGTCCATCTTCCAGCCGTGATACAGGCAGCGCAAACCGCAATCCTCATTGCGGCCAAACACGAGAGACACGCGACGATGCGGGCAGTATTCGTCCATCACGCCAACGTCGCCATTAGTGTCGCGAAACACCACCAAATCCTCGCCGAAGACGCGTGCTTTCACTGGCGCGCCATCGGGTTCGCTGACTTCTTCAATCAGGCAAACCGGTGTCCAGTGCCGGCGCATGAGTTGCCCCATCGGCGCGCTGCCTTCGACTCGACACAACAGTTCGTTTTCCTCGTGTGTCAGCATGATTGCTCTGCTCGTCTGGATATCATCAGAAAGGGTGGAAATATACTTAGGAGGCTAAGATAAATGAGCGTTGTCAAAAACGCAAGTCCGGTTTGCGAAGGAGTGAAATGACAAGCGCAGAAACATCAAAGAACATCGAGCCTGAACGTCTGCTCGAGGTTCGTGTCGCCAGCAAGCAAGCGGTTGCGCGCGACACGTTTCTCTTCGAACTGGTGGCGTTGGATCGAGGGCCTCTGCCAGCCTTCACGCCGGGATCGCATCTTACCGTCATCACGCCGCAGGGCGCTCGCCGAAACTATTCACTGTGCAGTGACGCTGCGGGCACGAGGAGCTACGAAATCGCAGTTAAACGCGATGGCAACGGGCGTGGCGGCTCCATCAGCATGGCCGATGACGTGCATGAAGGCGCGATCCTGACTATCAGTGCGCCGCGTAACAATTTCGAATTGTCACCGCGAGCAGGCAGGTCAATTTTTATCGCAGGCGGCATCGGTATCACGCCGATTCTTTCGATGATGCGCAGTCTGAAACACAGCGACAGCGGGCATACATTTCACCTTTATTACTGCACGCGAGATGTTGAGTGCACGGCGTTTGTGGACGTGCTGCAAACAGAATTTTCGGGATTCGTCACGATTCACCACGACAACGGCGACATCAACAGCGCGTTCGACTTCTGGCCTGTGTTTGAGAAGCCGAAGGGTACGCATGTTTACTGTTGTGGACCGAAGGGCCTCATGGATAGCGTGGCTGACATGTCTGGTCACTGGCCCTCGGGCTCGATTCATTTCGAAAGTTTCGGCGTAGACCCGAAGGCGCTGTCCCAGAACACAGCGTTTGCTGTGACGTTACTGCGCTCCGGCAAGCAAATCTCGGTGGGCCCTGAGCAGACTCTTCTGGAGGCTTTACGCGCAAGCGGATGCGTTGTTCGAAGTTCGTGCGAAAGCGGAACCTGCGGATCTTGCAAAACGGGGCTGATTTCCGGCGATGTTGAGCATCGGGACAGGGTGCTGAGTGAGCAGGAAAAGGCAGACCACATCATGGTGTGTGTGTCGCGGGCGGCGACCGGCGAACTGGTGCTCGATCTATGAGCGCAGCTCCGATTGGTGTGGGCGTGATCGGGCTTGGTCGCGCGTTCACATTGATGCTCAATACCTTTCAACGTGATACACGCGTGCGACTCGTCGCAGCGTGCGATCCGTACCCTGCCGCACGCTCGCAATTTGAGAAAGACTTCTCGGGACGGACTTATGAGCATGCCCAAGCGCTGTGCGCCGACGAAAGTGTGGAGCTGATCTACATCGCGTCGCCGCATCAGTTTCATGCGCAACACGTCGCGCTGGCGGCAGCGCACGGTAAGGATGTTTTGCTCGAAAAGCCGATGGCGATCACGCTCGATGATTGCACTCGCGCTATTGATGCGATGAGCGCAGCGGGACGCGCGCTGATCGTCGGGCCCAGTCACAGCTTTGATGCGTCCGTGCTAAGAGCGCGAGGGATGATCGACAGCGGTGCAGTCGGCGAGGTGCGCATGATTCACGCCTTGAATTACACCGATTTTTTGTATCGCCCGCGTCGTCCTGAAGAGCTGAAAACGGAAGATGGCGGAGGCGTGATGCACAGTCAGGCTGCGCATCAGATGGACATTATTCGCCTGCTCGGTGGCGGCATGTTGCACACTGTGCGCGCGTTGACCGGGAAGTGGGACGCGACGCGCGCGACCGAAGGCGCGTACAGCGCTCTGCTCCGGTTTGAGAGCGGTGCGTTCGCCAGTATGACGTACAGTGGCTACGGACATTTCAACAGCGACGAGTGGATGGAAGGGGTTGGCGAGCTGGGGGTAGTGATGGACGCAAACGCTTACGGCCGCGCCCGCGTTCGACTAAACGTGATTGCTGCAGGTCCAGAGACGGAAGCCAGTGCGAAAGCGGCGCGCAACTACGGCGGCCCCGGCTATGTGCCCGGCCCGATGCCCACGGCGCACGAGCATTTTGGGCCGATCATCGTCAGCTGTGATCGTGCTGATTTGCGGCTCACGCCGACCGGCATTTGGATTTGCTCGGACGCGACGCGTGACTTCGTGCCGGTGCCGCTTTCTGATGTGCCGCGACGCGAAGTCATTGACGAAGTCTGGGCCACTTTGCGCGGGGGCGTGAGTTCAAGTGTGAGGCACGATGGCCCATGGGCGCGAGCGACGACTGAGGCCTGCCTTGCCATGCTTGCGTCGGCGCGCGACGATTGTGATATCACGCTTGAATGGCAGGTTCCGTGGCGGCGATAATCGGGTGATGAGCTCACTCGCCGTTACAAACTCACCGCGCCGTCCGACACGCAAGCCCGCGCAAGGCGGTGAATCGCAAACCATTCTCCGTCACTGGCGGGAGGCGGTGCCCGATGACCGTTTTGCGCATCTGGTGAAAGACGCGACGCGCTCGTTTCAACGCGCCTTGCAGCTACGACTCTTTGAACACGACGTGCCATTCGGGCACTGGACTTTTTTGCGAGTGCTCTGGGAGCATGATGGCTTGACGCAAAAGCAATTGAGCGACGAGGTCGGCGTCATGGAGCCGACTACGTTCACCGTTGTGCGTGCGATGGAAGGGCGCGGCTGGATCGTGCGCCAGCAAATGGCGACGAACAAGAAAAACGTTCACATATTTCTCACCGACGAAGGCCGTGCGCTAAAGAAAAAACTGGTGCCACTTGCCGAAGAGGTGAACCGTGTTGGTGCGGCTGGTTTGTCGGCTGACGATCTGGCGACGGCGCGCAGCGTTTTGCTGGCTATTATTACGAACCTCGCTAATGACATGATGACGTGAGCCTAGGGAATTAACGCTGTCCCTACAGAAAGTGACGATGAATACCCCTGATTGTGACTACCTTGTCGTTGGCAGCGGTGCGGTCGGCATGGCATTCGTTGATGTGCTCTTTCACGAGACCGACGCGCGCATGGTGATCGTTGATCGCCATCATGGGCCGGGCGGGCACTGGAACGACGCCTATCCGTTCGTTCGACTGCATCAACCGTCGGCGTATTACGGTGTGAATTCGCGCAGACTCGGCAGTGAGGTGCGCGATGCCACACGTCTTAATCTGGGAATGTGTGATCGCGCTACGGGTGCGGAGTTGGTGAGTTATTACGAGCAGCTCATGCAGGCTTTTCTAGCGTCGGGTCGCGTCCACTATTTTCCGATGTGTAACTACGTTGGTGACTACAAGACCGTCCATGAATTCAAGTCCCTCATGTCCGGCGAAATGAAGAGCGTCAACGTCCGAAAAAAAATCATCGACACGTCGTACCTGAACACGTCGGTACCATCAACGCATCCACCAAAATACGCCATCGCGCCGGGGGTGAAGTGCGTGCCGCTGAACGAGTTGCCGCGTGTGAAGCGGCCGCCTTCGGGCTACGTTGTCGTGGGAGCGGGAAAGACAGGCATTGACGCGGCGCTATGGCTGCTCGATAGCGGAGTTGCGCCAAGAGACATTTGCTGGATCGTGCCGCGTGATTCGTGGTTTCAGGATCGTGCCAACGTGCAGCCGGGCGAGGAGTTTTTCACACAGTCATACGGTTCGTTCGCGACACAAATGGAAGTGCTCGCGCAGGCAGAATCGGTGCATGAGCTGTTCGTGAAACTGGAAGCGAACGGTCAACTGTTGCGCCTTGACGCGACCGTTCAGCCCAGCATGTATCACGGGGCAGTCGTCTCGCAGGCCGAGCTGACGGAGCTGCGTCAGATAAGAAATATTGTGCGTCTTGGCCGTGTGCAACGCATCGAGGCAGATCGCATCGTGCTTGCCCATGGCATAGTGCCATCCGACCCGCATCGTCTCTATGTGGATTGCTCCGCAAGCGCGGTCGAGCGGCGACCGATTGTGCCGATTTTCGAAGGCAACAAGATCACGCCGCAGATGGTGCGCACGTTTCAGCCAACCTTTAGCGGCGCGCTGATTGCGCACATCGAGGCGAAGTACGCGGACGCCATGAGCGAAGCTGAAATGAACGAACTGTGCTCGGTGATTCCGATGCCGGATCAACCGTTTCACTGGCTCACGATGTTGGCAGTGAGCATGATGAACCAGCGTCGCTGGTCAAAAAATCCTGAGTTGCGCAACTGGATTGGCCAGTCGCGTCTCGATGCTTTTTCAGCGATGGCCAGTCGCGTTACACCGGAAGAAACCGACAAACTCGCGCTGCTGCAACGCTTCAGCAAAAGTGCGGGGCCTGCGGCAGAGAAATTGACTCAGCTTTTGGCTGGAATGTCCACTGCATAGGGCCTATATGAGTTTTTTTCTATAACTCGGTTTGTGACATAAATCGCTCTTAGCCCTCGTGTAGTCGTCATTACAGAGCTAAGCTGTTAACTTTAAGTCCTTCAACCATTGGGTCATTTCTGCCACGGCTTGGTCGTACGAAAGTGCTCGTCCCGCTGCGATTATCGCCGCATACGCGTCGGCACCGAGCGCCGCGTTGGCGTTTTCCAATAACGGTGCCAAGAAAAGCGCGTCCGGAGCATCGCGACGTCGGCCCATCTGCACCGTGTGAATATCGGCGGCAGCGTCGAAGCGCGGCGTCAGCGGCCATCGTTCGAGCGCGGCCGCGAGCCCGGCGCAGACTTCCATCACCACCAGTCGGCCGCGCCGTGAGCCCAGTTCGTCGGAGATGGCGAGCGACTCAAGCAGCATGTCGCGCGCTCGCATCGGCTCGTTCATGACCACTGCAACCATCGACAAATTGTTGAGCGCAATCATTGTGCGCAGACGGTCCCCCTCGGCTCTTTCCCCGCGCAACCCCTCTTCGTAGAGCGCTTTCGCGGCTGCGATATTGCCTTCGGAGCGTTCAAGTTCCGCTAGTGAATTGGTAGCGACGTCGACGACGCTGCTCCGTTCGGGTAACGCCCGCGCAATGGCTACGCTTTCTTCCAGATAACGACGCGCGGGCACGCACTCACCCAGACTCAGATGCGCATATCCATGCCGCGACAGTGCTAGCGCCAGCTTACTGGAAAAGCCGTTGCGTCGCGCAACCGCGATACTTTGTGCGAAGTATCCGAGCGCCTCGGCATCAAGCCCACGATAGGAGCACAGATGGCCTGCTTCGAGCAGAGCATCACAAAACAAGAATTGCGACTGTTCTGCACCGGGTCGAGCCAATGCGGCCAGAGTTGCCTGCTGCCCCTGCACCATCATGCCGCGACTGAGCCAGAAACGGCGTAGCGACGTTACCAGTCGCAGGCCTCGCTCAGTGCCGTTCTCGGCGTGATCACACCAGGCGTGCGCTGCGAGCAGGTTGTCGCGGTCGATGTCCATTCGTGCGAGCCATGCACCTTGCTGCGGACCCTCAAGCGGCGCTGCGGCGCGTTCGGCGAGATCAAGGCAAAACGCGAGATGACGCTCGCGCGTGTTCGCTTCTTCACCGCCCTCTTTGAGTCGTTCCAACGCGAAGTGCCGCATGGTTTCCAGCAGGCGATAGGACATCTCGCCGCGTGCATCCGGTTCCGCCGCCACCAGCGATTTTTCGACCAGTGCACCGAGATGATCGAGCGCTTCCCATGCGTCAATTGCCGCGTCGCTGGCAACCCACTGCGCCGCTTCAAGGCTGAATCGTCCCGACATCACACCGAGCCGCCCAAACACGATTTGTTGCTCGGTGGAGAGCAGGCTATGACTCCATTGCAACGCCGCCCGCAGCGTTTGATGGCGCGCTGTCAGGCTGGGCGTCTTGCGTGAACTGCTGAGCAAACTCAAGCGCTGTCCGAGGCGATCGCGCACGCCGTGAACGCCTAGCAGGGCGATGCGCGCCGCCGCCAGTTCTATGGCCAGCGCCACGCCATCAAGCTGGGCGCAAATGTCCACCACGACCGCGACATTTTCTTCGGTTAGCGTGAAGCGTAAATCGGCCTGGCGCGCGCGCTCAACGAACAAGCGAACCGCACCTGCCTGCTCTGCCTTCGCCAGCGTGATTTGATCGGGCAGGGCAAGCGCACCCAGGCGATAAAGCTGCTCGCCGGGCAATTTCAGCGGCTCCTGGCTGGTGGTGAGCAGATGCAGCTGCGATGCAGCATTCATCAGGTCGCTCACGAGCGCAGCGACTGGCAGCAATAGATGCTCACAGTTATCAAGCACGATCAGCAGGTATCTGCCCGCCAGCGCTTTCGCCAGCGCGCTGGCTGCAGGCCCTTCGCGGAGCGTCACATTCAGGGCGCGCGCGATCGCGGGCACCAGTTGCGCACCGTCAGACAGCGCAGCCAGATCGACTACCCAGACGCTATCGTTGAACGCAGTCTTTGCCGTTGCCGCGACTGCTTTCGCCAGCGTCGTCTTGCCAATGCCGCTAGAGCCGATCACCGTGACGAGTTGATGTGCAGTTAGCCATTGCGGCAAGTCGATCAGATCCTTTTCACGACCAAAAAGCGCTTGTGTAGCGTCAGCGGAATCGTCAGCAATTGCCAGGCTGGGAAGCGCTACAGCAACAACGTCACTGTCTTCGTCAGTCTCCGAATTCAGCGATGCAGTAAAGCGATAACCGCGCCCTGGGATCGTTGAAATAGTCTGCGTCCCAAGCAGCTTTCGCAGCGCCCAGATATGCACCTGAAGGTTGTTCTCCTCCACTACCAAACCTGGCCACACGGCGGCGAGCAGTTCACTCTTGCTGACTACGCGATCACGACGCGCAATCAACGCCACTAGCACGTCATAGGCGCGAGCGCTCAGCCTGGCGGGCGAGCCACTGACAAGCACCAGCCGTGCTTCACGGTGAACGAAGTGGTTGCCAAATGCATACGTCGCCCCGCTCACGGGGGTCACAGCGCCTGCGGCGCTCACGTTGCCTACTGCGCTCAAACGGCGCGCTCAGCGCTACGTCGGTCGATCCCGAGCGCAGCCCGAATAGCCGCCTCGTCGGTCATTGCCGCGCCGTCAGACAGAAGTTTATCCAGTTCGCTGGCAGACATTGCTGTTTGAAGTCCATCCAGCGTCATACGCACAGCTCGCAACTCGCTCTCTTCGCGCTCGAATCCAGACGCGCTGAAATTGGCGTCTGAACGCCCCAGAAGCCGCGCGCCGTCAGCGTGTCGCCCCATTTTGCAGGCGAGCAGGGCGAAGTGATCGGCAAAGGTGCGTAGTGAGCCTTCGTGTTGAATCAGCGGGAAAGCGGCTCGTGCGATTTGCAGCGCCTCGTCGAGTTCGTCGTTAAAGGTGAGCGCCGCACATAAATTGCCGAGGTTGCTCGCTGCATAGTTCACGCGACGAGCACCGATGCGCTGCACGACTTCGCGTCGCATGGTGATCGCCTCCGCCGCCTTGCCCTGAACAAACAGACTTTCCGCCATTTGCATCAGCGCGTGATCAAGCTTGCGCTCGTCGCCGAGTGATCGCATTAGCGCCACCAGTTCTGCCATCAACGGCTCGCCCTCAGCCGCGCGACCGGACACCTCCAGCCAATACGTGCGCGCCGTCAAGAGACCTTCGCGCATGACCGGTGGCCAGGTGTCCTCATAAAGATCGACTGCCTCGGCAATGGCGGCCTCGGCAGCGGGCAAGTCGTGCTGCCAGATATGCTTCTGCGCGAGGACAGTCATCGACTCGTAAAGCCCACGTCGGTCATCGACAGCACGATAAAGTGATACCGCCCGATGCAGTGCCGCGAGTTCCTTGCCCGCCTCCGATTGTCCCGATAGAACGGCAAAGCCCAGCAACAGTCTCGCCTCAATGATCGGCGGGGTGCGCGCAGGAATGCACTCTATCGCCGTTTTGTTCCAGCGCACGCCCTCCGCTGCCACGTTGGCTGGCTTCCAGAACCAGCTCGCAGCGCCAACCAGGGCCGCCAGGCAAGCCGGATCTCCCGCATCACGTGCCGCCCAGACAAGCGCCGCGCGCAAGTTGTCAATGTCCGGCAGTGTTGTCGAAAGCAGTTCCGCCGTATTGACGGTCCAGCGCGCGGCGAACGCGGTTTCGAATTGCACAAGCACTGCCTCTGCGAGACGCCGCATTGCAGCGGACAGTTCGCTGGTTTTCTCCAAGCGCTCCAGGGCAAAGGCGCGGGCACTTTCAAGTAACCGATAGCGCGGCTCCACCCCGGGTTCGCTGATGACCAAAGACTTGTCGACCAACGCGGCCAGGTGATCGAGCACGACCCATTCGTCGTAGTCACCGGCGGTGCCCACCACTTGCGCCGCATCAAGCCTAAAGCTGCCTTTGAAAACACCCAATCGATGGAACACGATCTGCTCGTCCGGCGCGAGCAGTGCGTGGCTCCACTCAAGCGCGGCATAGAGCGTTTGCTGGCGTTGCGGCGCGAGGCGCGTGCCGCCGACAAGCAGGCGAAAACGGTCGTCAAGTCGGCGCCGTAAACCTTCAATGCCCAACAGCGGCAAGCGCGCCGCCGCGAACTCAATCGCCAGTGGAATGCCGTCGAGCCGACGGCAGATGTCGACGACTGCGGACTGGTTATCGCTGCCCAATACGAACTGCGGCGTCGCCTCGCGCGCACGTGTTGCGAACAGTGCCACAGCGCCGTAGCGCTTGTGGTCGTGCGCATCGTCCTGCTCATCATGCGGCAACGAGAGCGCGCCCAGTCGCATGACCTGCTCGTCCGCCAACTTCAACGATTCCTGGCTGGTGGCGAGCAGACGCACATGCGGCGCAGCTAGCAAGAGCGCCGTAGCGACGGTTGCAACATAAGCAGCGATATGCTCGCAGTTGTCCAGCACAACCAACATTTTTCGGTCGGCCAGGCGCTCGGCCAATTCATCGGCGCTGGCGTCTGCGTCAAGCGCAACGCCGAGTGTGCGTGCGAGACTCACCAGTACCAGTTGCCGATCATTGACGGGTGCGAATTCAACCAGCCACACACCATCGGGGTAGGCCGAGCGATCATGGCTTACCGCAAGTGCCGCAGCCTGAGCCAGTCGCGTTTTGCCCATGCCGCCCGCGCCGGTGATGGTGATCAGGCGGTGCGAAGGCAACAGCGTTGCGAGCGTTGCCAGTTCGGTTTCGCGACCCAACAGCTGCGGCAATTGCGACGGTAGATTTCCGATCCGACTGGCGGCAGTGCTCGCCGCCATTGTGATTGCACTGGTATCGGATGTTGCGGGTGCGCCGAATGCATCATCCGGAGGGGCTGCAAACCGATAACCCTGCCCCGGAATGGTGACAATGGTCTGCGGCCCGAGCAGCTTTCGGAGCGTCGAAACGTGCACCTGAAGATTGTTCTCTTCGACCACCAGACCGGGCCAGACGACATCCAGTAGTTCGTTTTTGCTGACCACTTTGTCGCGCCGCTCAACCAGCGTCATCAGCACATCAAAAGCGCGTGCGCCGAGCCTTGCCGGTTGACCATTGACGACCACCTGCCGCGCTGCGCACTGGATGACAAAGCGGCCAAAACTCATGTCTTTGACCGCGTTGCCGGAGGAAGAGACGCTAGGTGGACGCACTCTGTTTTTGTAGTCTCTTGGGGTTTTCCTAGTTTACGACACAGTTGTGCAATTAAGAACGTTTAAGGACAATACCAAAGACTTAATCGCGATACTGGAAGATAGTTCATGCCATACCTGAGCGCGTCTTTTAAATGGACATTACGTTAATGACGAGTACCCCATGATTAGTCAGTGGCATCGATCCGCAGCAGCGATCGCGTTATGTGTCAGCACGACTATTGCTGCCCAGAGCGCGGAGGAACGAAAGGAAATCAGCAAGTCGACCCAAGCCGATGAACTGGCGCGCCTCAGTGCCGAGCATCAGGCAAAATTCGAACGCGAAGAGGCGCGTGTTCTTCTGTACCTGAGCCAGCACTCCGACCAGCTCCGTTCGTTTGAAAGGAACGGATCGACTTACTACCTCGCGCGGCTGGATGCTGACGGCAATCCGGTCTACATCAACACGAAGAGCAGCAACGGTCCAAAGCATCGCACGTTGGCGCGACCGATCAAGGCTGACTCGTTACACGGTGGCGGCTCGCGCTAGCTCCGCTTCCACATCCGCACGCAATACCAACACCTTCGTCACCCCTGTTTTTCACGTCACTTTTCCCGTAAACGCATCTCGATAAGGACAAATTTATGAACTACCCATGGCACTTCCTCGCGGCAACAGCCGCACTAGGCATCGGCACCCTTGCCGGTGCACAGACCGCCGATGAACGAAAGGCCCTACGCCAATCGGTCAGCGCAGAGAATTTGCAACGGCTGGGCACCGAGCTTCAAGGCGAATTTGATCGTCAGGAAATGCGCGTCCGTGACTACCTGGGACGCAACCCCGGTCAAGTGCGCGTGTTTCAGAAAAACGGCGCGACGCACTACCTGTCGCGCCTTGATGCGGAAGGCAATCCGGTGTATGTGAAGACCAGAGGCGGCGTCAACGGAACCAAAAGCAACCGCGAATCGGGTACGCTGATCAAGGCTGACCAACTCTACTCGGGTGGCTCCATTGGTGTGAACATCACCGGCACCGGCATGGTGGCGGGAGTATGGGACCCCGGCCTCGCACGCGAGTCGCACGAGTTGCTCGCGGGCCAGGTCGCCAATCAGGCGGGACAGACGATGGCCATCGACAACCACATGACGCACGTCTCAGGCACGATAGTGGGCAAGGACATCGCCACCCGTCCGGCAGCACGCGGCATCGCCTTTGGTGCGACGGCGCTGAACTACGATTCGTCCAACGACCTGGCGGAGATGGCGCCGTTTGCTGCCAGGGGATACCTGATTTCCAATCACTCGTACGGATTGGCCAACGACAGCACCACGCCGGTCTGGCAGTTCGGTGCATACGACGAAGAAGCGCGCTCGTGGGACGCGCTCCTCAAAAACGCACCGCACTATCTGCCGTTTGTTGCCGGTGGTAACGAACAGCAGACCAATGGCAATATGACCAAGGCTGGCTACGACCTGATCAGTGGCGCGTCGGCCGCGAAAAACGTGATGACCGTCGGCGCAGTCAATGCCGACAAGTCCATGTCGGACTACAGTAACTGGGGACCCACCGACGACGGTCGCATGAAGCCCGAGATCGTGGCCCGGGGTACCGGTATCGACTCTGCGCAAGCCTTCGATACGGCCACGCCGAAAGCCCCCTGTGACAACTGCTACAGCGGTTCTGGCAGTGACTCCAGCGGCACCTCCTATTCGGCACCGGCCGCTGCGGCCGCGGGTCTGTTGCTTCAGCAGTATTACAAGAGCCTGAACCCGAACTACATGCTCTCATCAACGCTCAAAGCGCTGATGATGGGCACGGCGGAAGACCTCGGCAACCCCGGTCCCGACCACAAATTCGGTTGGGGTTTGCTCAACGTTGAAGCGGCTGCGAATGCCATCAAAAAGAGCGGTGCAGTTGGCTCGGCCGCCGCCAGCAGAGGTTCGCTGGTTATGGAGCGCACGACCAATCCTGCAGCGGACTCGACCACAGAGGAGACGTTTACGGTCTACGCAAAAGGCGGCGTGCCACTGGTCGTGAATATGGCCTGGATTGATGACGAAGGCGTCGAGCAAAAGGCGACTGATGGCGTTGACCCAACGATGTCTCGTATGACTTACGAATTCGACATGGTGGTGCGCGGCGGTTCGCCATCGGCAGACGTTCATCCATGGAAAATTCCGTCGATGGTTGACCGTACTGCGAATGCGACTCAAGGCACGGCCTGGTTCGACGGCAACGGCGACGTCTTCAGGCAGATCATCATCGGCACGCCCGTGGTTGATGGCCAGTACACGATTGTGATTCGCAAGAAGGCCGGGTCTCCTGCTACTGCCCGGACGATTTCGTTTGTGATTACCGGTCTCAAAGAAAGCGCCGTTGATACGACGGCGAAGACGACCATGGTTGAGTACCTGTATGCGTCGCTCGGCTACTACTTCCTCACCTCGCGTGCGAATGAGATCGCGCTGCTTGACTCGGTGCCAGCGTTTACGCGGACGGGACAGAGCATCCCGGTGTTCGTTAACCGTGCTGCCGGTACGCAACCGATCACCCGCTTTCGCTTCGACAAGATCGCCCTGAATGGTGGTCGGGATGGTCATTTTTATACGCTGGTCGATGGAGAGATTTCCGCGCTGAACGCCTTGAATCCTACGAACACGCCGGGGCCGAGACTGCCTTTTAGCGAAGGTATCGATTCCTACGCTTATCTGCCTGCGGTTGAGGGCGTCGGCGGTTCCTGCGCCGCAGGTCTGACGCCGGTGCTGCGGGTGTTCCGGGGAGGCGCACGATTCCCGGATGACCCGAACCATCGCTTCACCACCAGTCAGGCCATCTACGACGAGTTCGTGGCCAAAGGCTGGGACGGCGAGGGCGTGAAGTTCTGCGTACCGGGGTAGCGCAGGCGGCAATGAGGCGGGTGTAACGCGCCCGCCTCATTGCAATCAGTCCAATTTCAACGGCAACCTGTTCAAACGCCGCATCGAGAGGGAAAAATCATGAAACGCCTGCTTGCAATCACCGTCACCAGCGCGGGTACGTCGGCGTCGTTTGCAGCCTCGACCCCTGCGGCTGACCTCGCATTTTTTCTGGGCCGAAGTTGCGACGAGTTGATCAAGGACATTGCGGCTGCCAACAAAGCAGCGGCTGTTGCGAACGATGCGATCACCCATGCGAGAGACAAGGCATCGAGAAAAAAAGGGCTCGCCACCGCGTCCGGTCTCCTGGTTTCATTGGGCTGGTGGTCGTCGCTGGATCGCAGCAATACCGACAATATTCTGGCCGAGATTCGCGTCGGGAAGGTGTTGATCACGCAGGCAGCACAACAGAAGCAGTGTGCAGCCTGACTTGGTGCGCAGTATTGACCCGCCACGACAATTTCGAGCCATGTCCGATCCCTTCGGTGGCGTTATCAGTCGGCGCACGGGTGACACCGCGCAGCCCGCGTCGATGGCAGCGCTCAGGCGGCGCAGCGTCGAGGCCATGGTGCTCTCTCCGGGCCAGCGCGTGCTGGATGTGGGCTGCGGCACCGGCACGGGCACGCTCGCGCTTGCCGAGCTGGTCGGATCCTGCGGCATGGTCTGCGGCGTTGACTACGATGTCGTCATGATTGAAGAGGCACAGCGCCGGGCGAGCGTTGACGGCCTCGACAACCGGGTTTCGTACCATCAGGCGAACGCCGCCGTACTGCCGTGGCCTGACGGCTACTTCGACGCCAGCCGCAGTGACCGCGTGTTGCAGCACATGCTCGATCCCGGGCGCGCGTTCTGTGAACTGCTTCGGGTGACGCAACAAGGCGGCAGAGTCGTGGTGATCGATGGCGATTGGGCCACGCTGAGCATCGATCCTGACGAAGCAGAAAGTGAAACGCGGCAAGCGTATTTTCAGGAAACACTGCGGGTCGCCAACCCGCTTTCCGGGCGATGCCTGCAACGAATGTTCGAGCGCCACGGACTGCTGAATATTGCAATTGACGTGCAACCCGTGTTCGAGCGCGACGCCGACGCCAACTGGTGCTGGCAGCAAAGCCGCACGCCAGGGTCCGACGCCGACGGACGGTTCGCCAGCGCGAACATCGTTATGGTGTCGGGGCGGAAGGTTTCTAGGGTCGCTTGATCCGACTTACGACTTATAGCTTTTTGATGAAAGCACGGCTGCATCGGGGCTAAAGCCAATGCCAGTCACTTAAGCGCCGATTTGTCGACTCCTGATTAGCAAGGTGCCTCAGCATGGGAGTGGTCATCCTGAGCATGGCGAAGGATCGGTGCGCCTACTAAAACGCGCTCCACGACGCTCAATGCTTGCCACCTGATGTTTCGCTTCACTCAACATGACAGCCTTCCCGAAAAGGCACTTTGCTGAGGCAGCTTGCTAATCGGGTGTCGACTTTGTAGGCGCGACCCCGGTCGCGCTCCACCGTGGACAAGCGCGACCGGGGTCGCGCCTACCGTTAAGTGACCGATATTGGGGCTAAAGCCCATTTACGAGAAAACTCGATAGGGTGACTTATTGCCACTTAGCCCCGACGCAGCGGTAGTTTCACGAAAAAGCTGCTACGTACATTCGGATTGATCAAACACTCACTGCCGCTCTGCGGGTCGACTCACGCCATTGCGACTGCGACCTACGGCTCGGTACCAGAGCACATTCTTTTCGAGGGCTGCGTCGCCCGAACCACGGGGTAGACTCCACGCATGATGGCTAAGTCGTGGCGAACCAAAATGCTGAGCACGTCGGCCGGGCACATATTGAAACATCCTGGGTCGTTTGCCTGGGGCACGTTGAAGGCATTTCGCGCCAACCAGGGACTGCTGCTGGCCGGCGCCGTTGCTTACTACGCGCTGCTGTCGATCGTGCCGTTGCTGATTCTCTCGGTCATTGCACTGTCGCATCTGACCGACCAGCAGCAGTTGTTGAGCACGATCGGGCGCTACCTCGAATGGCTGGTACCGGGCCAGTCGAAAGCGATCATTGGCGAGCTGGGCAACTTCCTGGCGCATCGGGACACGGTCGGCTGGCTCCTCCTCGCGACGATGCTGTTCTTCAGCACACTTGCCTTCACCGTCCTCGAAAACGCGATGTCGGTGATCTTCGTCCATCGCGTTGCCATTCGCCGTCGGCGCTATCTGGTCTCCGCGCTGCTTCCTTATTGCTACATTTTTTCGCTGGGTGTTGGGCTCCTGCTGGTCACGCTGGTGGCCGGCAGCCTTCAGGCGATCGGCGAGGAGAGTGTGGATTTTCTCGGTCGCGAGTGGTCGCTTCAGGGTGTGTCGGGCGCCCTGTTGTACCTGCTCGGCGTCGCCGGTGAGATTTTCGTGTTGACTTCGGTTTATCTGGTAATGCCGGTGGGCCGCCTGCGTTGGCGGCATGCGCTGATTGGCGGCGTGACCGCCGCGCTGTTGTGGGAGATCACCCGCCACGTTCTGCTCTGGTATTTCTCCACGCTGTCGCAGGTCAGCGTTGTCTACGGTTCACTGACCACCGCCATCGTCGTGCTGCTCAGCCTCGAAATTGCCGCAGCGCTGTTGCTGCTCGGCGCGCAGGTGATCGCGGAATACGAACGGATCGAAAAGGAGGCGCCCGATGCGCCTCCGAAACCGTTTCGCACGGAGCCGAGCGCAGGCGCGTCAACCTGACGTTTCGCAGCCCGCGGGCTGGATTACCGCTACGATGTCAGCTTTCTAGAACCCTTTGCTTGCTGAGCCCCCGTATGCACACCCGCCTCTCCCGCGCTGAAGTCCCAATCGATGAGACCTGGAACCTGAATGACCTGTTTGTTTCCGACGCCGACTGGGAGGGTGAGCTTGCCGCCGTCGATGCGGCGCGCGACGGTATAAGCCCGTACCAGGGACGCTTGTTTGAGGGTGCAGCCATGCTGCTGGCCTGCCTCAATGCCGTTGAAGCCCTGGAACAGCGTTTTGTGCGCGTCAGCACCTTTGCCCATCTGCGCAACGCGCAAGACGGCACCAACCCGCAGTCGCAAAGCGCCATGGCGCGAGTGGACTCACTGGAAGCCCGGCTAGGCGCGAGCATCGCCTTTGTTGACTCTGAGATATTGGAACTGCCCGACGGCATGCTGGAGCAGTACCTGGCCAGTGAGCCCTTCCTGGCGGTGCACACGATGCGCCTGCAGGATCTGCTGGAGCTCAAGCCCCACCGTCTCGGCGCGGACACCGAGCGCGTGCTCGCCTCGCTAGGGGAGGTGTTGGATGCCCCCTACATGGTGTACGGACGATCCAAGAGCAACGACATGCAGTTTCCGCCGTTCACCGATGCGGCGGGCACCACCTATGCCAACTCCTTCAACGGGTTTGAGTCCAACTTCGAGTCGCACGGCGACACCAGCGTGCGGCGCAATGCATGGCAGTCGTTCAGCGCCGGGCTCAAAGCCTACAACCACACCTATGCGGCCACGTTCGCGACCGAGGTCAACAAAAATGTGGTGCTGGCCCGTCTGCGCAACTATGCCAGCACTGAGGATTACCTGCTGCAGCCGCACAAGATTCCGCGCGCGGTCTACACCAGCATCGTGCAGATCATCCAGACCGAACTTGCGCCGCACATGCAGCGCTACGCCCGGTTGCGCCGCCGCGTGCTGGGGCTGGACAAGCTTTTGTACTGCGACATCAAGGTGCCGCTGGACGCCGAATTCAACCCGCGCATCACCTATGACGAAGGCTGCAAGCTGATCCTCGATTCGCTTGCGGTGATGGGCACCGAGTACTGTGACTTTGCCCGCAAAACCATGGGCGAGCGATGGGTCGACCGCTGCGACAACATTGGTAAATCGTCAGGTGCCTTTTGCGCATCGCCCTACGGCGTGCACCCCTACATCCTGATCAGCTGGTCCGACAGCATGCGCAATGTGTTCACGCTGGCGCACGAGCTGGGCCATGGCGGGCATTTTGGCCTCGCGATGCAGCACCAGCGCTACGTCAACACGCGCCCGGCCATGCCCTTTGTGGAGGCACCGTCGATCATGAACGAGATGCTGTTGGCGCAGCACATATTAGGCAAAAGCAGCGACCCGCGTATGCGCCGCTCCGTCATCATGCAAGTGCTCGGAACCTTCCACCACAACTTTGTGACCCATCTCCTGGAGGCCGAATTGCAGCGCCAGGTCTACGCGCTCGCCGAGTCCGGACAGTCCATTACCGCGGCCGTGCTGAACCAGCGCAAGGGGGACATCCTCGGTGCATTCTGGGGTGACACGGTGGAAATCGACGACGGCGCCCGCATGACGTGGATGCGCCAACCCCACTACTATCTGGGCCTGTACCCGTATACCTATTCGGTCGGTTTGGTCGCCTCCACCGCCATGGCAAATCTGATCCAGGAAGAGGGCCAGCCCGCAGTGCAGCGCTGGCTCAGCGTGCTAAAGGCCGGCGGTACGATGAGGCCACTGGAACTGATGCAGGCCGCCGGCATCGATATGTCCACGCCAGCGCCTATTCACCAGGCAGTGGCCTATGTGGGCAAGCTGGTGGACGAGTTGGAGCGCGCGTTCGCGGAGTGACGGGTAGGCGATGCTGTTGGCGCAGCTGCGCCCGGACCGGTTGAAACAGGCGCCCTCACGCCACCGCCCGCTCCCGAATCTCCCGCAACACCTGGACCATCGCCTCCACCTTCGTCGCCGGAAACACCGCGTCCGGGCCTTGCTGATGGATGTCGGTGAACGGTGATTCGTACAGCCTCGCGGCGTCCATCACGCCGTTCTCGGTGAGGTGTTCCACGATCAGTTCGATGAATTCAATTTGCGCACCAGTGGCAGTAGTACCCGCAATGAACTGACTAAACGCAGCCTTCGCGGTTTCGCGGTCAAGCCCGACTAGCGAGCGGACGAACAAACCCAGGCCGTGGCTCTGCTCCGCGGCTTGTTTGATCACTTGCTCCGTGCCGCCCGCCTCGATCAGCATGCGTTCCAGCTCGGTCATGTCAGACCCCGTCAGCGGTTGATTGCGGCGCAGTCGCTGCAACGACAAATGGCTTTCATGTTGGCCCAGAAACTGGCGCGCTTTGTCTTTGAATTTCGCCATGTCGAGCCCGTTGGCGATCTCGGGCAACGCGATCACGGACTCCGCCCCCATCTCGTCTTCGAAGTCGGTGTACACCACTTTCTTCTTCGATTTCTCGATCAGTTTGACCAGCGCGCGCAGCCGTTTGCGTGCGTTTTCCAGCATGCCTACGGTGACGTCCTGCCACCACTCCTCACCCGTGATGGACTGGATCAGCACCATCTCGGCCTTGATTGCAGGCACCGCTTCCTGCTCTTCCAGTGCTGCTGCAATAGCGCGCATGGTGTCGCGCAATCCGTCGAATCCGGGTCGCGCTTGAAGGATCGTCAGTTGCAATCGCAACACCAGCAGGTCGAACCGTTTGGCCTCTTCGTCATCATCGATGAGTTCAGTGGGCAGCTTCGCCAGCCGCTCAGCCGCTTCCTGCTGATCGTCGAGCGTGAGCCTGTCCCACGCCTCGGCCTTGACGAACTTCTCCACCGTCTTTCGCTGCGGGCGAACGACGAAATTGTCCATGTTCATCGCAGCGACGATGCGGTGCAAATGGCTCGCTGTGTCCGCTCGCAATTGATGCTC
>Ga0335397_10001117_pt1 | contig 36378 bp, 34 predicted proteins | sample MAT04_FD_205740 | JGI IMG/M metagenome (GOLD analysis project Ga0335397, IMG submission 205740) | Freshwater microbial communities from Lake Fryxell liftoff mats and glacier meltwater in Antarctica - MAT-04 (spades assembly) (version 2) ... | reverse complement strand
CAAGCTGCCTCAGCAAAGTGGCTTTTCGGGAAGGTTGTCATGTAGAGTAAAGCGAAACATCAGGTGGCAAGCATTGAGCGTCGTGGAGCGCGTTTTAGTAGGCGCACTGATCCTTCGCCATGCTCAGGATGACAACTCCCATGCTGAGGCACCTTGCTAATCAGGAGTCGATATTTAACTAATTCGCGCGCTGGCCCCAATCCAGTGGTCCTTTTGCCTGGAAGCTGCCACGTGGAATCAGCAACTTTCGCCGCTTATTAACCGATGCCTTCCGCCCGGAACGCCCAGCCCGTAAATCGCCGCTCCACCAGTGCGGTGATCGCATAAAGCGCGATGCCGAGAATCGCAAGCGCCATGACGCCAGCGAACACCAGCTCGACGTTAAAGCCGGCCTGCGCAGCAAGCATCATCTGGCCCAGACCAGAATTTGCGCCAATAGTTTCGGACACAACCGAACCGACGAATGCCAGCGTGATCGCGACCTTCAGCGAGCCAAAGAAGTACGGCATCGAACGTGGAATGCCGACCTTCATCACCACGTCGAGCTTGCTCGCACCGAGTGCGCGCAACACGTCCTGCAACTCAGGCTCCGTTGTCGCGAGCCCCGTCGCCACGTTCACCACAATCGGGAAAAACGAGATCAGAAACGCCGTCAAAATCGCTGGAATCGTGCCAATGCCAAACCAGATGATAAGGATCGGCACTACAGCCACTTTCGGAATTGCGTTGAATGCAATCATCACCGGATACAGCGCGCCGTAGATCATCTTCGACCAACCTATACCGACGCCAAGCACGAGCCCGAACACGATGGCGAGCGCAAAACCGAGCAGGGTCGTCATCAGCGTTTGCAGTGAGTTTTCCCAGATCGCGGGCCAGTATTGCACCATCGCTTTTGCGATCAGCGTGGGCGGTGGCAGCACGGTCGTCGGCAAGCCGAAGACACGGCAGGCAATCTCCCACAACACCAGCAGTACGATGGTGAACAACAGCGGCGCGAGGATGTTTTCTTTCCAGTTTTTCATCATGGCCTCCTAGTGCTTTCCGATGTGTGAACGCAGCTCATGAACGAGATCTTGAAACGGTTTGGTGTAGGTGATTTCGAGATCGCGCGGTCGCGGCAAATCAACATGCTGCACCTTGACAATCTTGCCCGGCCGGTCGCTCATGACATACACGGTGTCGGCCAGAAACACGGCCTCACGCAGGTCATGCGTGACCAGCATCGCGGTAACACCGCGCTGCTGGTGAATGTCGCGCGTCATGCACCAAAGCTCCTCGCGTGTAAACGCGTCGAGCGCGCTGAACGGCTCATCGAGCATCAAAATTTCCGGCTCATGAATCAGCGCGCGGCAAATACTGGTGCGCTGTTGCATGCCACCGGAGAGTTGCCACGGAAATTTTTCTGTGAACCCCGCGAGACCGACTGAGTCAAGCAGCGCGCGGGCTTTCTCGCGATACGCCGCCTTTTCCTTTCGAATGCGGGAGCGATGCGGCTGCACGATTTCGAGCGGCAACAACACGTTGTCGACCGCCGTGCGCCATGGCAGCAAGTTCGACGACTGAAACGCCATACCAACCTTGTTGATCGGGCCTTTCACCGGTTGACCTTCAATAGTCAAGGTGCCCTCAGACGTAGGCTTCAGACCGCTGATGAGCTTCATCATTGAGCTTTTGCCGCAGCCGGACGGCCCGACCACGGCGATGAATTCGCCTTTCTTGATCGTCAGCGTCAACTGGTCGACCGCTTTCACCGCGTTCGCGCCCTGTCCGTAGGTCATGCTCACGTTATTGAGCTCGACTAATGGTTCTCCCGCTTGCACCATAGTGTGCTTCCCTAAAAATGATTCGTTCACCAAGGCACGCAATTTGCGTACCGCCCCATACATAAATTTATCGGCAACGACCTTTCCCGGAGCTCCAATGAAAATGAAATTCCTCTTAGCCGCGCTCGCACTTGGTGCGGCCACAGTGGCGCACGCACAAACCCCCATCAAATTCGCACTGGATTGGCGCTTCGAAGGCCCTGCCGCGCCCTTTTTTGTAGCGTTGGACAAAGGCTACTACAAGGCCGAAGGCCTCGACGTCACTATCGACACCGGCAACGGTTCGACCGAGGCGATTAACCGTGCGGCGTCCGGTGCCTATCAATTCGTGTTTGGCGACATCAACACTTTAGTGCGCTTTCGCGATAACCCAACCAGTAAAAAGTTGACGATGGTGACGATGATTTACAACGCGCCGCCATTTGCCATTATCTCGCTCAAAAAAGGTGGCGTGAGCAAACCGAAGGATTTGGAAGGCAAGACCCTGGGCGCACCCGCTGCCGATGGGGCATATGCGCAGTGGCCTGCGTTCGTGAAGAAAAACGGCATCGATGCGAGCAAGGTGAAGATCGAAAACGTTGGCTTCCCGGTGCGCGAGCCGATGCTCGTTGAGGGCAAGGTCGACGCGATCACTGGGTTTTCGTTTTCGTCGTATATGAACCTGCGCGGCCGCGGCATTGCGCAGGACGACATCAACGTGATGCTGATGCGAAATTTAGGCCTTGAGTTGTACGGCAACGGCATCATCGTGGACAGCGAGTACGCCGCAAAAAATCCGAAGATTGTGCAGGGCTTTGTGCGCGCGACCATTCGCGGCTTTATGGACACGATGGGGGACCAAAAGGGCGCAATCGCGTCACTCATGAAGCGCAACAATATTCTGAACGACGGGCAGGAGTTTGTTCGCCTGAAAATGGCCCTCGACCAGAACGTGTTCACGCCTGAAGTGCTCGCCAACGGTTTCGGCGGCGTGGACGCTAAGCGCTTGACCCGATCAATCGATCAAATCGGCGAAGGCTTTAAATTCACCAACAAACCGAAAGCCGATGACATCTTCAATGCGGCTTATTTGCCACCGAAAGCGGAGCGCACGATTAAGCAGTAGCTTTTTGCGGAAAGCGCCTCTGCGTCTGGGCTGATCCGCAATTTTTGCTAAAACTGACTTTTGGCATTTTTTGCGCGCAGCCCCTTACAAGCCGTCATTACAAGAAAAAGCTGATGTTGCTGGATGCCAGCGTCATGCCCCGGTAAAATCGGGCGATGAACAAGTTCTTTGATGTCGCCGAATACATGCATCTGGTCGGGCGCTCGGCGCGCTCCGCCTCCCGCGTCATCGCCCGCGCCTCGACCGCCAGCAAAAACGAAGCGCTGCTGGCCATCGCCGACACGATCCTCAAACGCGAAGCGCACATCCTCGACGAAAACGCGGAAGACGTGCGTGACGCCAAAAAGGCCGATCTCGCCGCGCCGCTAATTGACCGGCTCACACTCACCTCGAAATCCGTCGCCGCGATGGCTGAAGGCCTGCGTCAGGTGGCGCAATTGCCCGACCCGGTCGGCGAAGTCAGCAACCTGCGCACCCGCCCGTCCGGCATTCAAGTCGGCAAGATGCGGGTGCCGCTCGGCGTCATCGGCATCATTTACGAATCGCGTCCGAACGTGACGGCGGACGCCGCAGGCCTGTGCCTGAAGAGCGGTAACGCGGTCATTTTGCGCGGCGGCTCGGAAGCCGCGCGCTCGAATCAGGCGATCGCTGGGTGCATTGCGGCAGGTCTCAAGGCGGCAAAACTGCCGGAGTCCATCGTTCAGGTTATCGAGACGACCGACCGCGCTGCCGTAGGCCAGATGATCACGCTACCCGAATACATCGACGTCATCATTCCACGCGGCGGCAAGAGCCTTATCGCGCGCATCGCTGCCGAGTCAAAGGTACCGGTCATCAAGCATCTCGACGGCAATTGTCACGTCTATGTCGACGAATTTGCCGACATGGAAAAAGCGGTGCGCATCTGCGACAACGCGAAGACCCGACGCTACGGCGTCTGCGGCGCAATGGAGTCGCTGCTGGTTCACGAAGCGCGCATGCACGACGTGCTGCCGCGCATCGCCAAAATCTTCGCGGACAAGGGTGTGGAGATGCGCGGCTGCGAACGCACCCGCGCCGTGCTTGCGGCATTTGACGTGTTGCCCGCGACGGAAGAGGACTGGTCGACTGAATATCTGGCGGCCATCGTCTCCATCAAGATCGTGGCCAATCTGGATGAGGCCATCGAGCACATCGAGCAGCACGGCTCACATCACACTGACAGCATCGTCAGCGAGCACTGGAGCCACGCCCAACGCTTCCTGCGTGAAGTGGATTCGGCGAGCGTCATGGTCAATGCGAGTACCCAATTCGCCGATGGATTTGAGTACGGTCTCGGTGCCGAAATCGGCATTTCCACGGACAAGCTGCATGCGCGAGGGCCGGTCGGGCTGGAAGGGCTGACGTCGCAGAAGTACGTGGTCCTGGGTGACGGCAGCGTTCGCGCGTAAGCGTTTTTGCAGTCACTCGATACGATGTCTGAAACCAACGTAAGCTCAGCCTCCGTCACGCCACCGAAGTCCCGAAACGATCCCTGTCCGTGTGGCAGCGGGAAGCGCTACAAAGCGTGTCATGGTGCAGTCGAGCTGTCAGCAACCAACCCCCTGCCATCGATCATGGGCGCGGCACTGCTCGCACAGACTTCAGGTGATTTGCTTGAGGCCGAGAGCCTGTATCGACAGGCCCTCACCATCGACCCGAATCAGACGGATTGCCTGCATATGCTGGGCGTGGTTCGCCTCCAGCGACTGGACCTGATCGAAGCTAAAACGTTGATCGCGCGAGCCGGGGAATTGGTCGGCTGGACGGTACCGAGTTTTCGCCATAACTATGGCCATGTGTTGTCATCGTTTTTGAGCGCTCGCGAGCCAGCGAACCTGCGTTCGCGACTGGAGCAGGTGAAGCAACAGCGTGAAAGGCTGCGCCACCGGGACTCAGGCGAACGTGACTGCTGCGTTGTCGTGATTGCAGCTGATGCGGTCTCCGGCTCATTGAATCGAACGCTTGGCACCGTCGCTGCGCTCTCTCTTGCCTGCGGCACTGTCACGGCGACAGTGATGAGCGCGGATAGGTCATCCCCAAGTGCCGAATCATCGTCAGTACGATGGGTTGATTGGTCGCCCACGGATGTGATCGGCAGTCTTTCTCGCGCGCTATCGCCACGCAATGATCGCTACGTCGTAATACTGCACGCAGGCGACGTCGTGGACAGCGCTCTGTCAAGCGCCTTCGCCGAACTGGCAAACGCGGGTGCCCGCTGGGGCGTAACGCGCTGCGTGGCCCAAGTGGATGCGCCTGGCGACTTTCCGGCTGCCGCGCTTGAAAATGCATTTTCTTTGCTGCAACATACGACGCGAATTGGCGCTGCACTTTTTGCCGATAGCGAACCGACCGTTGCGATTGCCAACACGTTGTGGGAGCGGCAATTCCTGCTCGACTTGCTCAGTCAACGCCCTGCCAATTTTCAGCAGCTATGTGAGTTGGCGATTTGGGCCAGTGAGCCGATTTTCGTAAATCGTGTTGCCGTTCGCTACCAAGCGCGGCTGCCCAAGAGCAGCGCGTTCTGGGATCGCACCGGCGCCGACATGGAACCGTACCTGACACTCGCACTCTCCGGGGAGACCGCGCCCAACGCCCTTGCGCCCTCACTCGAACTGGAAGGCCCGTCTTTTCTCAAGCGAGCCTTGCGAAACGGTCTCGGATCTCGCATGTCCCCCGACACCATTCGCGTCATGGCAGCGCTGGTTACCCGGCCATCGGAATACGCGCCGACGCTCGGCATCGACGGCCTGGAGTTGATCGGCTTTGTCCGCGCAGAAAATGGGCTGGGCGAAAGCCTGCGCTTACTGGCCAATTCCTGCCTTGCTGTGAGCCTGCCGATAGGTCTCACCAATATTCCGCTCGACATGGGCGTGCCTCAAACAGACACCCGGCTGGATGACTTTGCCGTCGACCAACCAACCTATCGAACTCGACTGATTTGCACCAACCCGGATTCTCTGGGTGAAGGCAACTTCGTCGACGGTGCGTTCGCTTTGCCGCAGGCTTACAACGTTGGTTACTGGTACTGGGAGCTGGAAAATTTGCCCGTGACGTGGGCCGATGCCGGGCACATTATTGACGAGCTTTGGGTGGCGACGGAGTTCGTCGCCACCGCCGCACGCAAGGTAATTGACAAGCCGGTGATCAAGATCACACCACCGATCATTCAGCCCAAAGCATTGCGCCCCTACCACCGCGCCGAGTTCGGCTTGCCGACCAACACTTTTGTGTTCCTGTTCAGTTTCGACTTTGGTTCGTTCCCGGCGCGCAAAAATCCAGAGGCTGTGGTGCGCGCGTTCCAGCTCGCTTTTCCAACACCAGCACCCGACGAACGCGACGTTTGTCTCGTTATCAAATGCCAGCGAGCGCATACCTTTCCTGCCGCCCGAGCTGCGCTGCTAGCTTCAATTGGTGAAGATGCGCGCATCATTTTGCTGGATCGTTCACTCTCGCGTGATGCCGTGACCGGACTGCAAACAGTCATCGACTGCTACGTCTCGTTGCATCGATCCGAGGGCCTGGGTCTGGGTATGGCTGAGTGCATGGCGCTCGGCAAGCCGGTGATTGCCACCGCCTATTCGGGCAACATGGAATTCATGAATGAAGACAACAGTCTGCTCGTCGATTATTCGCTGATACCAGTCAAGGAAGGCGACTATCTTGACTGGCGCAATCAGCGCTGGGCCAACGCCGACGTTGCGCACGCGGCGGCCCATATGCGCCGTGTTTTCGATGATCGGAGATTTGCAGAAGCGCTGGGTCGGACCGCGCAGCGCACCATCCTGACCGAGTTTTCTGCGGCAAGCGTTGGCGCGCGTATTCAGCGTCGCCTGGCCCAGATTAATTCGATACGCATGTAACCGGTGCGCCGTCGACCACGACATCGCGTAATACAAGCGACAATTGCGGCATGAGATTTTTCAAGTACCACGCTCTGGGCAACGATTATCTGGTGATCGACCCCGTTGATCATGCGCAGGAATTTACACCCGGAGAAATCGTTCGTATCTGCCATCGCCACTTTGGCATTGGTTCCGATGGAGTCTTGTGGGGGCCGCTGCCGACGTTGGACGGTGCGCCGTTCTCTCTGCGAATCTTCAATCCTGACGGAAGTGAAGCGCAAAAGAGCGGCAATGGACTGCGTATTTTTTGTCGGTATTTGTTTGATCAGGGCAAAGTGGATCACACGCCTTTCAAGGTTCATACGCGTGGTGGCGTGGTGCAGGCGACTGTGCACGGGCAAGGCCAGCGCGTGACGGTCGAATTGGGTGCCGTGAGCTTTGATTCCGCACGGATTCCTGTGGCGGGTGCGCGGCGTGACGTCGTACGTGAGACGCTCTCGGTGGGTGACGAAACGATAACGTTCACCGGTGCAACGATTGGCAATCCGCATTGCGTTGTCGAGCGCCCCAACACCTCGAAGGATGACGTACATCGCCTCGGCCCGTTGATCGAGACGCATGCTCTCTTCCCCGAGCGCACCAACGTGCAGTTTTTGACGGTGCAAGACCGCAGCAGTATCGCCATTGAAATCTGGGAGCGCGGCGCGGGCTATACGCTGGCGTCGGGCTCCAGCTCAAGTGCAGCGGCCGCGGTGGCGCATCGGCTGGGGCTGGTGGATCGCAGCGTCACGGTACACATGCCGGGCGGTACGATTGCCATTGAAATTGGTGACAATTACGCGATTACGATGACCGGTCCGGTGACCCATGTGGCCGACGGCACGCTCGATGAAGATTTGCTGGAGAACTTGTGATGACTGATACCAATGGTGCAAATGACGCAAACGACGTCAAGGCCGACGACGTAGCTGCCTGGTTAAAAGCCAACCCGGATTTTTTCATGGCGCATTCGGATGTGTTCTCCACAATGCGGGTGCCGCATCCGGAAGGAGGTCACGCGATCTCGATGGTGGAGCGGCAGTTGATTTCTCTGCGTGAACGCAATGCCAAGCTTGAAAAACAACTCTCGGAGTTGATCGGCTATGGTCAGCACAACGATAGTCTGATTGAGAAGTTACATCGACTGACGCTCGCCCTGCTACGCGCCGGGGACGCCGAAATGACGCTGGCCGTGGTGCATGAGAGCCTGCGCTCCGACTTCGCGATTCCGTTTTCGGCGACGCGCTGGTGGGGCGAACCGATCAGCGCTCATCCGCTCGAAGAGGCGAACCTGTGTTCTTCGGAGCTCAAGAGCTATGTCGCAGGGCTCGACCGGCCCTATGTCGGGCCCAACGCAGCGCACGAATCGCGCGGGTGGCTCGGCGAAGGAAGTTCGGAAGCACAGTCGTTTGCGTATGTGCCACTCCAGGATGGCGGCGTAAGCGGTGTGTTGATGCTGGCGAGCGACGACACGGAGCGATTTACGCCCGACATGGCGACCGACGTATTGACGCGGCTGGCGCATCTGACCAGCGCTGCGCTTGGCCGCTTTGCGATGCATCCGGCGGGCGGATAGAGGTACGGAGAAATTGCGATGGAAGCGAACCGTGAAGCACTGGATCGTTTCGCGCAAAGCCTGAAAGCACGAGGCTCACCGCAGACTGAGGCGCGATATGTTCGCGCTTGTGAATCACTCATCGCAGCGGCAGACACGACGCCGCTAGGTCAACTGAAACGGCACGACATTCAGCGTGCGCTGGCCAAACTTCACGCCAGCGGCCTGGCACCGCGCACGCTGGCGGTCACGCTCTCCGCGTGGCGCAGCTGGTTTCGCTATTTGGGAAAGACGGATGCGTCGGTGAGTTCCAAAATATTCACCGGGCTAAAAGCGCCCAAAGCCCCGAAACGGTTACCCAACGCGTTAACCGAGACCGAGGCCGTTCGTCTGGTAACCCCGCTGGAAATGCCGCAGGACGCCAGGAAATCATCGGCAAGCTCGGCGCGAGATCAGGCGATGTTTGAAGTGCTCTACGGGTGCGGCATCCGCATCGGTGAATTGATTGGTCTGGACGTTGCCGACGTTAATCTCGCGAACGGTGAAATTCGCGTGTTCGGCAAAGGCCGCAAAGAGCGTGTAGTGCCGATCGGTGCGCCTGCGTGCGGCGCAATTGAAGCGTGGTTGAGTGAGCGTTCTCGCAGCCATGGGCAAAGGCCCGAGGTCGCTTTGTTTCTTGGTGCACGCGGCGAACGCATCAGCGCGCCAGTGGTGCGCCGCACACTGAAATCTCGCGCGCTGGAGCGTGGCATTTCATCGCATGTTTATCCGCATCGCTTGCGCCATTCCTTCGCGTCGCATGTGCTGCAAAGTTCGGGCGACTTACGTGCGGTGCAGGAGCTGATGGGCCACGCCAGCATTGCTTCAACCCAAGTCTACACGCATCTGGATTTTCAGCACCTGGCGAAGGTCTACGATCAGGCACATCCGCGTGCGCGAAAGAAGCCGACTACCCCTTAGTGTCCATTCGTGATGCGCGCAGCGCCTTCATCCGTTTTGCTCGCGCCACCACGGGCCGCAGCCACAAATAGTTGGTCAACCAATATCCGTTGATCGCGAACCACGCTCCCATCACCGGCAGCCCGAGCACCAGCGGCCAGCCGAGCGCCTGTACCCATTCGGAGAGCGCGCTCACCCAACCGGGGCTGCCAAATCCGATGTCTGCGAAGGCTGGCATGACATGGACGCCGGGAATGAGCGTGTCGCCAATGTGAAAGGCGGCAATATAGAGCGGCACAATCGTCAGCGGATTGGTATAGAAAGTCGCCACTACCCCCGCCACGATGTTGCCTCGGAAAAGCGAGCAGACGATAACCGTCGCTGCCACTTGTAAAGGCCCCGGAATCAAGCCGCATAGCAAGCCAATCGCAACGCCCGCCGCAAGAGGACGGCGGGTGAACGAGAGCAGGTCGTGACGATCCAGCCACGGCTTTGCCCAGGCGAGCATCGGCCGGTCAAACTCGGCCAGTACTCGCGGCTCGAGCGAACGAAACCAGCGCTTAATTCGCACGACCTACTTTCCAGCGACCGATTTGCGGGTGCTGCGCGTGCTGTATAGCGACGCGAAAATCGACGCGGCAATCAGCGCGGCGGTCACACTCAGCGCCACGGCAATCGGAATCTTGTAAACGTCGAGCAACAGCATTTTGGTTCCGATGAAAATCAACACCAACGCCAATCCGTACGCCAACAAGTGGAAGCGATCAGCCAGATCCGCGAGCAGGAAATACAGCGCCCGTAGTCCGAGGATCGCAAAAATATTGGCCGTGAGAACGATGAACGGGTCTTTGGTGATGGCAAAAATGGCAGGAATCGAGTCCACCGCAAAAATTATGTCGGTGGTTCCGATCATCACGAGCACCACAAATATCGGCGTGTAGTGTTTGACCCCGCCGATCATCGTGGACATTTTTTCGCCATCGAAGTGCGTCGTAATTTTCATGCGTTTGCGCAACAAATTGAGCACGGGATTTTGTGTAATATCCGGCTCCTTGCCTGCAGCGAGCCACATTTTCACGCCCGTGAATACAAGAAAGGCGCCGAACACGTAAAGCAGCCAGTGAAACTGTTCTAGCAGCCATGCGCCCATCAAAATCAAAATCGCGCGCAACACAATGGCACCGATGATGCCAATAATGAGCGCGCGTTTCTGAAACTCAGCCGGAACGGCGAAGTACGAAAAGATCATCAGGAACACGAAGATGTTGTCGACCGACAAACTCTTTTCAACCAGATAGCCGGTGATAAATTGCATCGATACCGTGTTGGCTGTCTCCCGGCCCTGTGAACCATCAAGATACCACCACAACAACGCCACAAAAACGAACGAGAGCGAGAACCATAAAAGGCTCCAGCCCACGGCCTCCTTCGTGGTGACCTTATGCGCGCCCTGCTTTTCCATGACCAGCAAGTCAATAGCAATCGCAATCACAACGAACGCTGCGAAACCCGTCCACATCCACCAGGTGCCAATAGTCTCCATGTTATTGCTCCGACTGGCTGGTCAGTAAGGACGGGGTCTCGTTTAATCCAAGGCGCTTCTGACGCTTGCGCCACGTGAACGCACCGAGAATGGCTACGGTGAGAATCGCGCCGCTCAATTCATCGAACCAGCTGTGCGCAGGCAAGTACGGTGTGAGCAATTTCTCATCAAGGATCATTTGCGTGGCCGTCCAGATCAACACGCCGCAACCGATGGTGATGATCTGCGGAAAACGATCCACCCATTTCAGAACGAGTGTTGATCCCCAGACCATAATCGGCACGCTGATGAGCAGACCGAGCACCACAAGCAGAAAACTGCCCTGCGCCGCACCGGCGACACCCAGCACATTGTCCACGCCCATGAGTGCGTCAGCCACGATGATGGTCTTGATCGCACCCCAGAAGCCATTTTTGACACCCGTATGTTCGTCACCGTGATCGCTTGAAGGATTCATCAGTTTGTAGGCAACTGGCAGCAGCAGCAAGCCGCCCGCAAGCATCAGTCCCGGAATTTTTAGCAGCCAGACAATGCCCAGCGTGAACGCGATACGAATGATGATCGCACCCGCCGTACCCCAGAGGATCACCCGTTTTTGCAGATGCGCGGGGACGTTGCGAGCGGCGAGACCGATAACGAGCGCGTTGTCACCTGCCAGCACAAGGTCGATGACAATGATGGTCAACAGCGCCATCAAGAAGGTGGTTGAAAGGATTTCCATTGTTGTTTTTGTTGAGCTTCTGACGTTCCGAGGTTTCTAGGTCACGAGCACGCGACACCGGGCGCAGCCAACAACGGACTTCGAAAGAAGCGCCTTCGCCAGTGCATCCGCGCATACTGCGCGCTTGCGTTCAAGTGGCGAAGGTCTTGCCTGACAGATGCTCACCCATTGGGCCCGCCCGGTTGCGGATCATCTGCCCACCCGCACCGGAGGCACGCAAGATGAATCATTAACGTTCATTGCATGCACTCGTATTGACGACACGGATGTGGGAGCTACTCCCCTTCAACTGACCATTTTGGCATGAAGTGCGAAAAATCCCGAGACCATTTATTAGCCGCTTATCGGCTGAAACGCCCGTTTTATGGGGGTTTCAACCATTTTTAGTAAATTTGCGACTTTGTAGCTAATCCGGCTTCAGCCCATATTCAGCAGGGCTTCCAGACCAAAGCTATAAAACGCAGATTTGGCCTCCGAACCGGATCAGGATGCGGCGAAAGACATCATCGTTGCGGCTGCTACATCAGGGGAGCCCGGTGCCGATTTAGGGACACCTATGCGTGTCTGTTGTAGCCGGTCACATCATTTCTGGATTTGCGGCAACCGGCCCAAAAAGCCCTTGAGGAGTGCTGGCCTTTGCATAGAATCAAAGCAAATACCCACTCACCCCGCATTCCCCGCCCCCTATGTCCCTTACCGCCGCCACCGCGTCTGATCGCGCGCAGATTCTTGCTGACTCGCTGCCCTACATCCGACAATTTCACGACAAGACCATCGTCATCAAATACGGCGGTAACGCCATGACCGATCCGCTGTTGAAGAAGAGTTTTGCCTTCGATGTGGTGATGCTGAAGCTAGTCGGCATGAACCCGGTGGTAGTGCACGGCGGTGGCCCGCAGATCAATGACATGCTCGGCAAAACCGGCAAAAAAGGAACCTTCATCCAGGGCATGCGTGTGACCGATGACGAAACGCTCTACGTTGTTGAAGCAGTGCTCGGTGAATTGAATCAGGAGATCGTCGGCCTCATCAATCAGGCCGGTGGTCAGGCGGTCGGACTCAACGGTCAAGACGCGGGCTTCATCCGCGCGAAAAAGATGATGGTCGAGAGCGAAACGGAAAAGGGCAAGATGCTCGACATCGGTTTTGTCGGTGACATTTACAACATCGACCCGACGTTGATCAATCACCTCGACAAGGCCGATTTCATTCCCGTGGTAGCGCCGATTGGTGTCGGCGAGGACGGTCAGGCTTACAACATCAATGCTGATCTGGTTGCCTCTGAACTGGCGCAAACGCTCAAGGCTGAGAAGCTGGTGCTGATGACCAACACCCCTGGCGTGCTCGATAAAGGCGGCAAGCTGCTGACCGGCTTGACCTATACCGAGATCAACCGGCTGTTTGAGGATGGCACGATCAGCGGCGGCATGAAACCAAAGATTCAGGGCGCGCTCGACGCTGTACAACATGGCGTGAAGACATCTCACATCATTGATGGTCGGGTTGAACATGCGCTGTTGCTGGAGATTCTCACGTCGGAAGGCGTGGGCACAATGATTCGCGCAGAGTAGTCGACGAAAAATCGTGACGCTAACAGCAGGAGTGCTGTAGAGTTCGAAAAAAGGGGAACGGCTGATGGCACTGAAACCGGGTGAACGTAAGACCCAGATCCTGCAAACGCTGGCGACCATGCTTGAGCAGCCGCAGGGGGAGAAGATTACGACTGCTGCGCTCGCGGCGAAAGTTGGTGTGTCTGAAGCCGCGCTCTACCGCCATTTCGCTAGCAAAGCGCAGATGTTTGAAGCGCTCATCGAATTCATCGAAGAATCGGTGTTCACTCTGGTGAATCAGATCGCTCAGACTGAACGCGATGGTCGCGCGCAAGTGCAACAAATCGTTTCCATGCTGCTCAACTTCGCCGAAAAAAATCCCGGTATGGTGCGCGTTTTGATTGGCGATGCGCTGGTTAACGAAGATGCTCGCTTGCAAGTTCGCATCAATCAGTTAGTGGATCGCGTCGAGTCCTCACTCAAGCAGGCGCTGCAGCTCGTGAGTGTCGGCACGGCGGGTACTGCGCAAGTATCGACGGCGGCACATGCCAACGCGCTCACCGCGTTTGTTGTGGGTCGCTGGCAGCTTTACGCGAAGTCTGGTTTCAAGCGCTCACCCGGCGAGTATTGGTTAGAGCAGGCGGCATTTTTTCGGGTCTAGCCGAGCGATGGGTGAGCGGCTGATTTTGCAGCGCCAATCAATACGCACGTCGGGGGCCTCAGCCTTTGAGTCCGCTCGCGGTCAGGCCGCCAACGACACGGTCACGAAAAATCGCAATCACAACAGCCACCGGCACGATGGCGGCGACTAGCGCGACCGAAATGATGGGCCAAGGGAACGTGAATTCTCCCTGATACAACGTGATTCCGAGGGGCAGCGTACACATTGCTGCACTGGAATTGAGTGACAACGCCAGTAGGAATTCATCCCAAGCATTCGCAAAGGCAAGAAAGCTGGCCGTAAACACGCCCGGCGCCGACAACGGCAACACTACGCGCCATAGCGTCTCGAAGCGCGTACAGCCATCGATCATTGCGGCGTTTTCAAGGTCGCGTGGAATGCTCTGGAAAAAACTCACCAGAATCAACGTGCAAACGGGTAGATTAAGCACCACGTACGGAAACACCAAAGCCATGTAGCGATTGAGCCAGCCCAGTGCTCGCATGGTCTCAAAGATCGGCACCAACAGCGTGACCAGCGGAAACATCGATGAAGCGATGATTGCCGTCAGCATCAACTGACGGTGCTTCAAATTGAGCCGCGCAATCGCATAGGCGGCGAATGAGGCGACTACGATTCAACGTATTTTTTTCGCTGGTTGGTGGTCTCCGACCTACTTTCCGGACGCGTTCTACGTCTTCAAGCGAAGCCAGCAGCCAGAGATCAAGCGCTTTCCCGGACGATCAGTTGACAGCCGAGATCAAGCGTCTCGCTGCCGCACTCTGAGTCGGTGAATCGTCGCAGTAAGTGGTCGGCAACCGCGCGCCCAATTTCGGCACGCGGCGGGCGGATCGTCGTTAGCTTCGGTACGCAGTGGGCGGCAAAATCAAGGTCACCGAACCCAATCAGCGCGATGTCCTGCGGCACACGTAGTCCGCGCCGTTGGCATTCGAACAACGCACCGAGCATCGCGGCATCATTGGAAAAGAACACCCCGTCGACATTTGGAGAAATCTTTAGCAAAGCGTCCATGGCACTTCCGCCTTCCTGGACGCTAGCACGCTCCTTCATGTTGTACTCCCCAGCTAGCTTGCCGCCGCTCGCTTCTACAGTTTCCGCAAATCCCGCGCGCCGCTGGTTGGCACGGCGATCACTATCCAGAGCCGCACCAATGAACGCGATTTGCCGACAGCCACGCGCATGGAGATGCCGTGCCGCCGCTTGACCCGCAGCGCGATGAGAGAAACCCACCAGAGAATCAAGCGGGTTGTCGCCAAGCTCCCACATCTCGACAATGGGCAGATCAGCGCTGATCAGTCGTTTCCTTGTGCCTCGGCTGTGGAACTGCCCCGTCAGCACCATGGCCGACGGCGACCAAGACAAAAACGAATCGACCAGAGCCTCCTCACGCTCAACGGAATACCCGCTGTTGCCCAACATAATTTGATAGCCATGCACCTCAAGGCGCTCGGTCATCGCTTCAATCGTCGCAGCAAAAAACGAGTTAACCAACGATGGCACGATGACGCCAATCGTGCGGGTGTGCGCGGCAGCGAGCCCACCCGCCATGCGATTGGGCACGTAAGCGAGCTCCGAAACTGCATGATTAACGCGCATGCGCAACGCGCTGGAAACCGCTTCTGGGTTTCTAAATACGCGTGAAACAGTCGCCGTAGAGACGCCTGCGAGCGCCGCGACGTCTGCCATTTGGATGCGCCCAGTGCTGCGCCTAACTGCACGAACTGGGGTTTCAGTAGAGATCGTCATCGGAATCGAGGGCAATGGGGACATGTTTCGGCGGCCAGGAAACAGTTCGCGCTCAAAAAGGATCCTAATTTAGTTAGCGTTTGCATCTTAAAACATTCTTTAACGCATTGAATGATAAACAGTTATTTTGCTATTTCATTTTATTTGTAAGCGCTATCATCATTGTTGGTCGATTTCGATTATCATTCTGTGGCTGGTGCTACGGCCTAGCAATAAGCTCATAGCTTCATTTCGTTGTCGATAACCTACTTCTGAGAAAAATCACCCGATGGCCAGCGTAAAGCTCCAACAACTGGTCAAGTACTACGGCGATGTCAAGATCGTTCATGGCATCGATCTGGACATTGCGGACAACGAGTTTGTGGCATTGGTCGGCCCATCTGGTTGCGGAAAAAGCACGTCGCTAAGGATGATCGCAGGCCTCGAAGACATTAGTGAGGGTCAGGTGCTGATCGACGGTGTTGTGGTGAATGAACTGGCCCCCAAGGATCGCGACATCGCCATGGTGTTTCAGGATTACGCGCTCTACCCACACATGAGCGTTTATGAAAACATGTCATTCGGCCTGACTGTACAAAAGGTGCCGAAGTCAGAGATTGATTCGCGGGTGCGCGATGCCGCCGCGATCCTGAACATCACCAATCTTCTTGAGCGCAAGCCGAAGCAGTTGTCCGGTGGCCAACGCCAGCGAGTGGCGATGGGTCGTGCCATCGTGCGCCGCCCCAAGGTGTTTCTGTTTGACGAACCGCTGTCGAATCTGGACGCGCAACTGCGGGTGCAGATGCGCACGGAAATCAAAAAGTTGCATAAGCGAATTGCCACCACTGTCGTGTACGTGACCCACGATCAGGTGGAAGCGATGACGCTCGCCGACAAAATTGTGGTGATGCGCGACGGTCGGATTGAGCAGGCAGGCACGCCGGATGAGGTTTACAACCACCCGTGCTCAGTGTTCGTCGCTGGTTTTATTGGCTCGCCAACAATGAATTTCGTGCGAGGCCGACTCAGCGTGCAGAGGGCGTGCATTACTCTCATGGACGGCGCGAGTGGTATTTCTGTGCCAATAAACGCGACTCAGGCCGCCCGATACGCCGCGCACGACGAGACCGATGTCATCGTTGGCGTCCGACCAGAAAATATTACGCTCGCATTGAGCGATGCGGACGGATTTACCGCACTGACTGATGTGGTTGAACCGCTCGGTTCGGACACGCTGTTGTTCTTCTTGATTGGGAACAGCGAAATGATCGCGCGTTTGCCGCCGTCCACGAAGGCTGCGTCTGGAACTGCGATCCGATTGAGCATCGACAGTGCGCATCTGCACTTGTTTGACCCCGTCACCGAGCGCGTGCTGGCATGACCACGAATTTCGGACTGGTCGGCTATGGTCTCTGGGGCAAACACCATGCGCGCGCCATCCGGGCAAGCTCGCATTGCCGACTCGCCGCTATCGCATGTGCGTCGGCAGCAACGGCCGCTATTGCTCGTTCGGACTTTCCAGACGTCCCGGTCGTCATTGGTTATCAAGCCCTTCTCGATCTGCCGCAGGTCGATGCCGTTGATATCGTGGTCCCCAATGACTTGCACGCCGAGATAGCCACGGCAGCGCTTGCCAGCGGACGCAATGTGCTGCTGGAAAAGCCATTGGCGCTCACGCTGGCCGAATGTGACCGCATTATCGAAGCGGAACACCGAGCTGAGCGTACGCTGTCGGTCGTGCATCAGTTTCGCCTGTCAACCCAATGGGGTCGCATTAAAACGATGATTGATGCGGGCGATATTGGCGAGCCCCGCTACGCTAGCGTGAGCCTGTTTCGATTTCCTTTCCGGCCCGGCTCCGATGGTTGGCGCTACCAGAGAGCGCGGGTTGGCTCATGGATTCTTGAAGAGCCTGTGCACTTCTTTGATAGTGTGATGTGGTATTTCGATTCTCTTGGCGACCCAATTTCTGTGAGCGCAGTTGGCAACTCGCGGCAACCCGAGGCAGGTCTTGTCGACAACTTCAGTTGCGTGCTGCGCTGGTCAGGTGGTGCTTACGCGACCATCACCCAAACACTCACCGCGTTTGAAAACCATCAGACGGTCGAAGTGGTCGGAACACAAGGATCAATTCGCGCATGGTGGTCTGGCGCGTCAGACCGCACCCCGTATCCCACTTTTGAGCTCAAGCGTAGTGTTCGCGGTGGAACGTCCGGCGAAGTCGTCGACATCGGCCCTTCGGGCGAGGTCGTGGAACTAGCTGAGACGTTTGCACGAATCGACGGCGCGTTCTCAACACATCAACCACTAGTATCCGCCAAAGAAGCCCGAAAAAGAATTGTTGTTTGCCTAGAAGCCGAGCGTGCATTGGCCTCAGAAATGCCTGTGTCGCTCAGCTTCTAAAGAAGCTACTTAAAGTTCCATTCCGTATCTACACACGTCACACAATGAAGGAGGAAATTCATGTCTACGAAACTATCGCTCGGTCACCTCTCAGCAGGCGTCAAGCTCCTACTGGCATCGCTTGTCGTCGGCGCAACGCTTGCTGCCGCACCGGTTCAGGCACAACAAAAAAAGATCAGCTTCTTAACGTGGAACATCGCTGATCAGGAGGAGTTGTTCAAAGAATGGATTGCCGACTTCAAAAAGATTCGACCTGACGTTGACGTTGAATGGCTCGACAAGAAGGGGCCAGAGTTTCCAGCGTACTATCAAACACAGATCATTGCTGGAACGCCACCGGACATCATCAATACTCAAGGCGGTCTATGGCTAGAGTACGCCGCAGCGGGCGGGTTGGTCGATCTGACGCCGTTGATGGCAAAAGATCGGGACGTACGAGCCCGTTTTAACGCGGACTATTTGGGCAACTGGACGTACGAAAACAAGAACTACATGTTGCCGTTCTACATCAGTAAAACGCTCCTGTTCTACAACAAAACGATGTTCAAGGAGGCTGGGCTAACCGGACCACCGCAATCCTTTGAACAAATGATGGAGTTCGCGGCCAAGATGTCGAAGGGTGACAAGACAGGCATGCTGACGCTGAACTTCGACTGGCTGTACTGGCCGATGTTCAAGATGAATGGCGTTGAACTCCTCACCCCAGACTTGAAGAAAGCGGCGTTTAACACGCCGAAAGCCGTGCAGGTGCTCGATGCGCTGGCGAAAGCCACCGCGAGTGGCGGCATCAACAAGGTGTCTTGGACAGGGCGCTGGGTAGAACCGAACGGCGCCTTCGCAGCAGGCAACGTCGGTATGTTGCATGCGCATTCCCCAGCGTTCTTTTTCATTCGCGGTCAGGCACCCTGGCTCAACGCGGACACGTTCGGCGTGGCGCATGTGCCAGGCGCATGGTCGACGCCTAACTCACATGGCTGGGGCATCTCCAAAGGATCAAAGCATCCGGACGCCGCATGGGAATTCCTGAAAATGATCACCAGCGAAAAAGCAACGACAAAGTTCAGCGAACGACGTAAGGTCTTGACCGGAAACATCGCCTCCGACAAGACCACGCTCGACAAAATGCGCAAGGACGACCCACTCGCGGCATCGGTTCTGCAAACCCAAATCGAGCACACCGATAAGCTGACCGGAAACTGGCGTTTGGCCAACGATTCGCGCGTCAAAGAAGCGTTCTATCCTGAGATTCAGAATGCCGTGCTAGGCCGTAAAACAGCAGCCGAAGCGCTGAAAGACGCCGAGGTCAAAGTGAACCGGGCGCTGGTGCGATAACTCAAGCCGACTGCGCTGACATGTCGAAATCACTCGCCCCAATGCAAAAGACGCAGGCCGCGCGCAGCGCGCCGCGCGCAGGCGCTAAAGGGCGTCGTGAACTGATTCTGGTGTGGGTATTTCTACTGCCATCACTAGTGGTTTTTTTCCTGTATCGGATTTTGCCGCTAGTGTGGAACGCAGTGCTATCGGTTCAAAAATTCTCGCTGTTTGGTGAGAACTCGTGGATCGGCTTTGAGCACTATCGATACATGTTCGAGGACGACGTTTTCTGGACGTCACTGTGGAACACGTTGATCTACATTGCAAGTGCGCCCATCGGCATTGTGCTGGCTCTGGCCGTGGCGCTGATGGTCAATTCCGAGGTGCGGGGCCGCAATATCTATCGTACCGTCGTGTTCCTGTCGTACCCGTTGATGACGGTCGCTGTTGGCATCATTTGGCGCTGGATGTACGACGAAAAGGTAGGACTCTTTAATTTTGTGTTGCGCTCGCTCGGCATCATCGACACACCGCTGGCGTTCCTTCAATCCTTCGAGTGGGTACTTCCTTCCATCCTGTTGGCCAACGTCTGGCAAATCCTCGGGTTCTACATGATTATTTTGCTGGCCGGAATACAGAATATTCCGCAAAATTTGTATGAGGCGGCAGCGATCGACGGCGCCAGCGCCAGGCAACAACTGTTTCGCATCACATTGCCTCTGCTCCGCCCGTCCCTGTTTTTAGCCTTCGTCATTGGCATCATGACGTCGTTTACCAGTTTCGATTTGGTTTACGTGATGACGCAGGGTGGCCCAGCCCACAGCTCGGAGCTGTTGGTTACCTACATCTATAAAAACGCGTTTGAATTGTCCCGAGTCGACTACGCCGCCGCATTAACCGTGGTGCAATTTCTGCTGCTGGTTGTTCTGACCTGGGTGGGAAATCGGCTCGCGGGCGGTGAAGCGGGCGCGGTCAAAACAGAATGAGCCGTACTAAAAGAAAACCGGGTCGGGCGCCTTCGAATCGCTACGCTCATTGGCCGATTCATCTGGCGTTGCTCGCCATCAGCTTTGCCATGCTGGTGCCGTTTTACTGGGTACTTAAAACCAGTCTGACTGGCGAGAATATTTTCGTTTACCCGCCAAAACTGCTTCCGGTTGATCCGCAACCATTTTATTACGTTGATGTCTGGTATCTGATCCCGTTTGCCCGTTACCTCTTCAACAGCGTCATTGTTTCGCTGTTAGCGATTGTGGCCAACGTGGTGTTCAATGCGATGGCAGCTTACGCGTTGACGAAAAATTTTCGGGGGCGCGGCATCACGCTCATGCTGCTACTTTCCTGCATGATGATTCCGTTCCAGACGACCATCGTGCCCGCGTACCTGATTACCGGAAAGCTTGGGTTGCTCAACAGCTACTTGGGTATGGCGCTACCGACTTTTTCTACCATCGTGTGCATATTCGTCTACAAGGCCAGCTTCGATGCTGTGCCACGCTCGCTGATTGACGCCGCTCGAATCGATGGGCTATCAGAGCTTCAGGTGATCATGAAAATCATGATTCCCTTGTCCACGTCGGCAGTGGCCACAAACGTGATCCTTTCGTTCATTTGGTCGTGGAATAATTTCTTGTGGCCGCTGATCGTGGTGCGCGATCCGAATATGCAAACGCTGCCACTAGGGTTGTCGCGGTTTCTTACTTATCACGAGAACACGACAGGAGCGCTGTACGCGTTTTGTGTGATGGTTCTGTTGCCAGGACTCCTCTTGTTCCTTCTGGCGCAAAAAGAATTCATCCGTGGCCTCACCTCGGGTGCAACCAAAGGATAGCGATGAAGGCGAATTCATACGGCTGGATGGGCGGTCGCTTCGTACTCGTTCCACTCTGCATCGCGCTGGTCGCGGCTGCATGGAACGGGTATGTGTCGCTGCATGATGGGGGTCTTGTTCGCGGCGTCGTCGTTGGGCCGGATGGTCGGCCCGTGGCGGGTGCAACGGTAAGCATGATGGAGAAAAACTTCACCACTAACTCTGAAAAAGGCGCGACTCAAACGCGAGCCGACGGTAGTTTTGAATTCACCGATAATCGCTCGCATAATATCCAGCTGCGAGCCGAACAGGACGGCCTCGGACGTTCAGAGCAAGTCGTGATCCGCCTGTATTTTCGTGCGCAGAACGTAACGCTCGATGCGCCGCTCGTGATCAAACCGGATCATCGCAAAAGTGGCTAACGCTCGGCCAGTCGTGTTGCTGGATCCGTATCCACGCAACAACGGCATGATCTTCAGCCACCAACAAAGGGAGCGGCTGCAGGCGATGGCCGATGTGGTTACCGTGGAGAGTGGGCCGTTACCGGACGCCGTGATTGATGCAGCTCTGCCTCGCGTCACTGCGGTACTCGGGCAGACCGCCCTGCCCCGTGAACGGCTTGACCGTGCGCCGCATCTCAAAGCTATTTTGAATGTAGAAGGCAACTTTTTCCCTAATATCGACTATACCCATTGCTTTGCGCGCGGCATTCGCATTGCTTGCGTTTCTCCGGTCTTTGCGCAACCCGTCGCAGAATACGCATTAGCCCTTACGCTTGATTTGGTGCGAGGCATCACCGTTGGTGACCGTGCCATGCGAGAAGGCCGAGAACAATACGGCTGGCGAGGCAACGTCGGCTATTCGTCCCTATTTGGCGCTGACGTAGGCATCATCGGCTTCGGGAACATCGCACGCGCCTTGATGCCGCTGTTGGCACCGTTCCGTTGTCGCGTACGTGCGTTTGACCCGTGGTTGCCGGCGGCATCGCTTCGCGAGTTTGGCGCAGAAGCAACGGATCTCGAAGCCGTCTTGACGCTCTCAAGAGTCGTGATCGTCTTGGCGGCACCTACCGCGCAAAATCGACAATTTATTGGTGCCACTGAGCTGGCGTGTTTGCGGGACGGCTGCAAATTGATTGTGCTGAGTCGTGCCGACGTCGTGGACTTCGAGGCGCTGAATGCCGAGATGCGACGCGGTCGAATTGAAGTCGCAACCGATGTGTTCCCAGAAGAGCCCCTGCCACTGAAGGATCCGCTGCGCGGTATGACCGGCGTGCTGCTTTCTTCGCATCGGGCAGGCGGACTGGACGCTGCGCTCAAAGCGATTGGTGAAATGGCCATTGATGACCTTTCGTTAATCTTGCGCGGCCTGCCGCCCGTAAGAATGCAATCGGCGCAACCAGAAACGGTTGCGATGCAGCGTAGCAAACCCGGTTTGATGGCGAAGTAGTTGTCCCGGCGACTTCGCGTAACTGCCATGCGGGTTGAGTTGTTAAGCGCGGCTGCCATAATTACTGTCACGCAGCGAGCGCACAAAGAAGCATCCCCCGCACACTATGCCTTTCCTACCTCGAAATTTCGTGGTTCCGGCGCGCATTGATACCGAGCAGTTTCTGATGCGCTCAATTACCGTTCATGATGCGTTCAAGGACTATGACGCAGTCATGTCGAGTCGCGAGCATCTTTGGGGCCGCTTCGGTGCAGTCTGGGGTTGGCCTGCCGAAGATATGACGATTGAGCAGAATATCGTCGATCTCGGGTGGCATCAGAAGGAGATCACGCTTCGATCATCATTCGACTATGCGTTGATGACGAGAGACGAAAGCCGACCACTGGGCTGCGTCTACATCGATCCCCCAAGCGAAGATGGAACCGACGCAGAGGTGTGGTTCTGGGCGCGAACTTCCGAAAGGAATGGAGATATTTATGGAGGCGTTCCTACCCCATTGGCTGTCAACGGATTGGCCTTTTTCCATCGTCAGCATCAATGGGATTCGACATACCCTCAACCGTACGGGCGGGCCTAACCTCTCAGTCGAGGCGAGGCCCAACAGCTCGCGTCTCGCTGCCGGTCCCGCGTCACGTCTAACGTTAGGCCTCAAAGTACAAAATCATGACACTCCACGAACTAGTCCCGAATTACATTTGGCACGCACAGCAGTCGTTGCACTTCGGTCCGATCAAGATTAAGACGCGCATGACTGTTATCCGCCTCCAGGACGGTGCTCTTTGGGTCCACTCGCCCATTGAGCCTACTCCAAGCGTATTGGCGGAATTGTCAAGCTTAGGCGAGGTGCGGTATGTAGTAGCACCCAATCGAACCCATCACCTATTCTTTCGGCGCTTTCTGAAGTCGTTCCCACAAGCAAAAGGCTTTGTTGCCCCTGGCTTGCCTGAAAAGGTCAAAGATCTATCTCAGTATCCGGTCGTACCAATGCCCGGACCCTGGGGAGACGAATTACAGAGTTGGTTCATAGATGGGCTACCCGTTCTCAGTGAAACTGTCTGGTTTCACAAAAACACTGGGACGCTTTTACTGACGGATCTGCTGTTTTTCTTTGGTGCGAACAACACCGGTTTGGCAAAACTAGTCGCGAGACTTCTTGGCGTCTATGAACGACTGGGGATGTCTTTGACAATGAAGCTGATGACGAAGGACAAAGAGGCTCTGCGTCGCAGCATCGAACCACTTTTGTTGCTACCCGTTGAGCGCGTCGTTCTGGCTCACGACCAGATCGTTCAAGAACAACCAGCGGTAAAGCTCAGGAAAGCATTCGAGTGGTTGCGTTGAAGCCTAACCCCTCGCTCAGACGGAGCGCCAACGTTAGGCCGCACAAGCATTACAGCATGCGCAGAACCGATTTGGCCGAGTCCAATGTCCGCGCATCGCGTCTCGCGGTGCTCATACACGGTGTCCATTTGTTTTTTGCTTTCCAACCGAGCGCTACGCAGTCTTCACAAATAGCGTTACCAGCGGTTGATCGCCCACTTGGCAGCTCCGATGACCGTGCACAGAGTCGTTGAAGGTCGCGCCCGTCGGGAGCGTATCTGCCGAAAGGAAATGCTCGCCGGGTTTAAACCGTCGCGCCGTTCCGTCCTGAAGACCGATTTCCATCTCGCCTGAGAGAATAAATACCCATTGTGGGTTGGGGGAGCAGTGAAACGGGAATTTGAAGCCAACAGGGCTGTGCCTAAACTGAATCGCTGGCACACTGATCAGCTCAGTTAACTGCGCCAGCGGCGAACCTTGCGTCATCGGCACGACCCGTTCGCGAAAACGCGCGAGCCCATCGAGATCGGTATAGAGTTCTGTGATCGTGAAGGTGGGCGTTGTCATAGGACGTCTCAGTATGGGTTTGCGTGGTGTTCAGCTACGCTGCGGAGCGCAAATGAGGCCGCTCTTTGGCCAAAGCTTGAGCCTCTGCTTCGCGTCCTTGTCTGCGATACGCATGCATTAAAGTCAGGCTGACTAGATCAAGCTGCGCTTTGCTTCCGCCCAGGCGAACAAGCTCGGCGTGCCCTTCCAGCAAATGCGCAACAGCGGCGCTCCAGTCTTCGTGTGCGTACGCCGTCAGCCCCGCGCCCACAGCTGATGCGGTAGCACATGCCGGCCGATCTTTTGCGAGGTCAAACAACTGCTGCCGCAGCTTTGAGGCCGCAGCGGTACTTCCCGAACGTGCATGAACGATCAAACTATGAAAGTCGCCGTAGGGAATCCCCGCGTTAGGAAATCTACGGCTGGCAAATTCGGACAGTAGGCGCCAATCGTCGTCTTGCCTGGGCTCGCCTTTGAGTTCGGCGCGCCACAAAAAGGCGGTCGCGTCAGTCAAAATATTTAGCGGTGAGGTAGGGGCTTGTTCGGGGTGATGTAGCGGCAGTGCGACATCCGCTTGATAGCGTGCCCACGCCGCCGCTGGGTTGCCGAGGGCGAGATCGAGTAGCGCCAAGTGCCAGGCAAGGTGGCCTCGCAACAGTACTTTGTCGGTGTAAGTACCCAACCAGCGATCAAGAAACTGCGCACACTGCGGATGCTGCTCCAGTTCATAGTAAACATGCGTCCGGACGTGCACGGCGTTCGCGTTTCGCGGCTCTCGCTCGAGCGAGCGCTGCACCCGCGTCTCCGCCTCCAGAAGGCGGCCTGCATCAACCTCTGCGTAGGCGTGTATCGATTCGAACCACCAGTCGTCACCGTAGTGCGGCGCAAGGCCCTCTAGCAATGTCAGTAGTTCTTCAACACGATCAAGCCGACCAGAAAATCCTATAAAGCCAAACGCTGACACCGCGGGCTGCAAAACTAATGCGTCGCGAGGAAACTCTTCGAGATGTTCTCGAATTGCCCTTAGAGCCTCATTCGCACGGCCTTCCACAGCGAGTGCCAGTGCATTTACATGTTGTTGTTCACGACGGCTCGTATGCCGCGCCAATGATTGCGCGCGCGACGCCGATGCGCGCGCCCCGGCTCCCTCGCCATAAATCGCCAGGCATCTTGCGCGTGCGATCTCAGCGAGTGCGAAATCCGGGTCAAGCTTCAAAACATCGTCAAATCGTTCCACCAGTTTTGCGTCGGCGCGCAACAGATTATCGACCGCGCCTATGTAGGCCTCAGCCGCTTCTGTATGCGTTGAGAGAGGCAGATCAAAACGGTCATTCATTTGAGCAGGCCAGCCTGTTAGTTCGTCAGCTTAAGGTCGGTAACCAAGCCACGAAAAATCTCACTGTCTCGTAGCATTTGCGCCTTGAAGGCGGTGTCATTTGCAAATGCGGCGTTCAGATTCAACTTATTCATCGCTTCGATCAAGGCTGGCTCCCGCATCGCTTTGGCAGTTGCAGTCTTCAGTGTTTCTACAACTTTCGGTGGTGTGTTTTTTGGCACGCCAAGGCCTGCCCAAGAGCCAATAGCGAGGTCGATGTTGCGCTCTTTAAGGGTGGGTACAGAATCAAAGCCTTTGACACGTTGCTCGGACATCACCGCTAGTGTCTTGAGTTTTCCGCTTGCGACATAAGTCAGGACCTCAGCGGTGCTCACAGCAACCGCGTCGACGTGTCCTCCCAAGAGCGCCAGCACGGCCGGATTACCGCCTTGAAATGGAATGTGGCTGAACTCAACCTTCGCCTTGTTTTGCAATGCCGCAGCGGCCAAGTGCCAGATCGAACCGACTCCGGAGTTTCCAACTTTCACACTGCCGGGATTGCGCCGCGCGTAGTCCAGGAACTCTTCAATACTGTTCCACGGTGCATCCGCACGAACGGTGATTGCTGAGGCGAGTGCGTTGAAGCGCGCGATTGGGATGAAATCATCCTGCGTGACTTTACCGATACCCATATGCGGAATGATCAACAGTTCGGCGGTTAGAACAGCGACCTTATAGCCATCGGGACTCGCACGCGCGACGTCGGAAAAGCCAATCGATCCGGTCGCGCCGGGCTTGTTATTGACAATAAACGGTTGCGGTAGATGCTTCTTGGCGGCCTCAGCAAATGACCGAGTCATCGAGTCGGTTGCGCCACCCGCCGCCCATGGGACGACTAACTCAATGGGGCGATCCGGATAGTCCGCACTCAACACCGGCTGAGCTGCAGCAAAACCGATAAGTGCGAGAAGCGCGATCCGTGCAGCGAATAGGGGTTTTTTCATTGACGATTTCTCCTTATGTTCGGGCGCTCTGCGTGAAGCGTCCGTATGTTCGGAATGTACACTAATAAAACGGCGTTGCACCCATAAAATGTAATTTGCACCTGGTTTAGCTCGACTCAACGACGACGGGCTGCCTGATCGCGCAGAAAAATGTAGTACTGTGGCAACTTGAGTTTTTTCTCGACAGCCAATGAAACCAACGCCTCGACTTAAGGATCCCGTCTATCCTGTTCCCGCCCTTGAAAAGGGCCTGGACTTACTGGAAATCTTGTCCGCTAAGCCCGCTGGCTTCGCCCTCGTCGAACTTGCCGCAGCTACAGGCAGGAAAGTGACTGAAATATTTCGAATGGTCGCTTGCCTAAAGCGCCGGGGATACATCGTGGTCGATCCGCAGACCGAACGGCTCACTTTGGGTATGAAACTCTTTGAGCTTGCGCATCGACATCCGCCAACCGAGCGACTCATCGCGGTCGCTTTGTCGCAGATGCAAACGCTTGCTCAGCAAACCGGACAATCATGCCATCTTGCAGTTCACAGCAACGGCGAGATGTTGGTGATCGCTCAGGTTGATAGTACGCGGCACATGGGCTTTGCGGTTCACGTGGGCGCAAAAATTGGTCTTGCCACCTCCGCTTCAGGTCGAGTCTTTCTCGCATTTCAAGAGGCGCGGGAACAGTCACGGTTACTGAATTTAGCGCAAAGCACCCTGAGCTCGTCCACTGAGACAATCGCCACAAAGTCGCAAGCCTCAGGGGAAGCGGCATTCGAGGCCACCGGCCAACAGATTCGGCGCAAAGGCTATGTGTCGATGCCGAGCGACTTTATCCGCGGCATCACCAACATGAGTTTCCCCATTCTCAGTCGCTGCGGAGATTGTGTCGCGGCAATAACCATCCCCTACCTTCAATGGGCAGGAGATCACGGCTATCCAGACCTCGCCGCCACGCGCACTAGACTGGGGGAGATCGCACAAACAATCTCGTCGTCGGTGGGCAACATTGAGCGCGCGAGTTAATTTTTCTGGCTGCTCATCGAAGGCGGCGACGTGAAACGGGTCAATGGTGCCTGCGTTAGTCTGCCGAATTGCTCGATTGAGGATACCTTTGTTTTCAGTGCGAAAGTAACGGTAGGTTTGCAGAGTTCGGGGGCGTGCGATGCTCAGTGAACGTACTCGTGTTGGGCTTGATAACGCTCGCAAAGAGAGGCGAATTGGTAGACGTCGCCCAAAGCTCAATGAAGATTGGTTCTACGTGAAAAATTCGTCGGAATGACCTCAGGACGCGTTGAGCTGGAAACGTTGAAATAGTGACGTGGCAGCATAGGCGCTGCACGCATCACCGCAGCACGATTTGACCTGCTCGGGGTCGGCTTCGTAAATTACTGGAAATGCAGTCGCTAGCGCTTTAATTTGCCTTAGGCGCGCGCTACGTCACTCGGTAAGCACAATTGCTGCATGATTGGGAGCCTATCCCGCGTCTATCGCGACCTTCACTGCGAGCCAGCAGGCTCCACGACGTGCTCATCGCTAACCGGAATTAATCATCGTTCTGGCGGTAGTCATGCAAACCGCTGGACGCGACTTACCAGCTGTCCATAACTTCGCCAGCGGCTTCCGTCTTGTCGAAGCGCCTCCTTCTGCACGCACACTTCGTAGTTGTCGACCTTTCCAAATTCTGCGACTGCAACCACCGGCGTCAGACCCTCAAGCGGCCGCGTCGATTGCACCACCGGCCCAATCGGTATCGCCACGCCTGCTTTGACAAACACCGGAATGCGCTCAAGATCGTAGTTCAGAGTGATCACCTCACCGCCGTCCACGTGCAGGCCACTCCAGAGTTCGTGCCAGCCACCTTCGTGCTCTGGCAAATAGCCTTCGACATCGCCTTCGCGGTTGAGCACAGGCATCACGATAAGGTGCGGCCCGCAATAAAACTGCTGTTCAAAACCTCGCGCCACGCGATCATCCGGATGCATTATCGCCATTGAACGCATCACTGGCAGGCCCGTCTTCACTGCAAGATCACAGGCCCCACGCAGATACGGCAGCAGCTTGTAGCGAATCTCGAAAAAGTCGCGCGCGATGCGCTCGACGTCCTTGCCGAAGCACCACGGCTCGCGCGCACCGATACCGTGAATGCGGATGTGCGAGGCGAAGACGGCCGCTTGCACCCAACGCAAGTACAGAGCGCTCTCGGGTTGGGTTGCACCATAAAAACCACCCGCATCGGTCGCGTGAAATGGCGAACCCGAGTGCCCGTGATTGAGTCCGGCGCGAACACTCGCAGCAAGGCCCTCCCAGTCGCTCTGCGGGTCCCCTCCCCATTGCAGCGGATGACGCTGCGTGCCGATCCAGCCGGAGCGCGCCCAGACGCACGCTTCGTCGCCGTAAGCATTGCGGGAGGCCTCATAAACGCAGCGGTTGTAGAGTTGCGCGTTAACGTTGTGAACGCGCTCACCGGTATCGCCGTTGTGGGCGAGCGCATCGGCGGGCACCTGTTCGCCAAAGTCGGATTTGATGGTGTCCACACCAAGCGCCCACAATTTTTTGTGCCCGTCACGCCACCACGCATAGGCAGCAGGATTGGTGAAATCAACGAGCCCGGAGGGCGGCAACGGTGTCAGCGTCGGCCCGAACGGCGTCGTCTTCTTTCCAGTGTCCCATTCGTAGATCAACTCACTACCATCCACTTTTTTCAGAAAATAGCCGCTCTGCTCGTACGTCCGATAGTCTGGATGATGGATGGAGACCAGCGGATACTCCCAGCAGCAGATCTTGTAGTCGAGCGCTTTCAGCTCGCTCGTGACGCGGACCGGATCGGGGTAGCGCGACGGATCGAAGTTGAAGTGAAAGCGCGTCGGTGTGTCTTGCCAGGCGCGACCGTCGAACGTGATGACATCCACCGGGAATTGCCGATCACGGAATTCGCGCGCTGTCTTTAACGTGTCCGCTTCGTCACGGTAGTACGCACGGCTGATCCAGACGCCCAGCGACCACAGCGGTACATTTTCCGGCTTGCCAGTGATCTGGTGATACAGCGAAACAATTCGCGCAGGCGTATCGGCGACAAAGATAAACAGATCAAGCTGCGGTTCCTCGGCAACGATTACGTAGCTGCGATTGCTCCACTGCGCGTAGCCCACGCCGTGCGCCACATCTACTGTCGTGTGCGTGAGGATTCCCCAGCAGCCATTCGGTGTAATCGCCCACGCAAACGGCGTATTCTTGTAGCTTAGATCGGTGTTGACACCGAGCGCATCTTCAACGCGCGAATTGACGAGTTGGCCGCGTTTGTTGAGCGCGCCGCCTTTCTCACCAAGGCCATAAACAGGCGTATCGGACGACAGAGCAAACGAGGCAATCGCCTGCTTTTCGGTCACCGCGAAAGACGCGATGCGCGTCGCTTCCAGAGGCTTTGCCATACCGCGAAACTGCTCGTCAGTGATGCTGGTTAGTAGTGTTTCGCCTTTATATCGCAGGGTTAGATTGACGGCATGTGTCGAGTCGCTTGAGAGCGTCAACGACGCACCACTCGCCGAGATCGTCAGCGAAGAATTACCCTGTTTCACCGTCGCTGCATCGTCGTTTTTTACCGACACCAGTCCGTAGTCCGGCTTGGCGATCGGGTTCATACGCAAGCGAAAAATGCCCTTGCCGCAACTCGTAAGTGAGAAGGTAACTTGCAACCCATCAAGCGAAATAGCCGCAGCCTCGTGCGGCGACGCGGCACTTGGCTTAATCGAAATCAGGCGATCAAATTGTTTGAAATCCATGGTGCGGTGCGCGTCAGGCTAGTAGGCAGACGAAGGTGCGGTCTGTGTTGGCGGATCGCTCATCGGCGTATCCGAAGATAGCTGGCGAATTTGCGCAATGCCCGTTCTGGCGGCGTTCATCAGGAGACCGATATCGCTGCCGTGCGAAACAAAGTTAAAACCCACCGAATAGGCCCACGCAACCATCTCAGGGGTCGGTAAAACAGTGCCGAGTGGAACCCCGGCGCGACGACAAAAGCCACCGACCTCAGCCATCATTTCCTTGACTTGCGGATGTGTTACATCGCCCCCGTGACCCAGTGCAATCGAGAGATCGCCTGGCCCGACGAACAGCCCATCGATTCCCGGCACACCGGCGATTTGCATTGCGTTGGCCATCGCCTGCGGCGTCTCAAGTTGCGCGATGACACACACTTCCTGATTGATACGCTCGAAGTAATCCGGGATCGTGTTGTAGCGACTGCCCCGGTGCATCCGCGCAAACCCGCGATCGCCAAACGGGGGGTAGCGGCAGGCTCGCGCCAGCGTGACGGCTTGATCGACTGTGCCGACCATCGGGAAATAGAGCGATAGCGCCCCCAGATCCAGCGCAAATTTGACCTGAGTTTTGTCATGCGAGGGCATACGCACAACGGCTGCGGTTTCGCTTTCTGCTGTTGCTTGTAGCAGCGAGTGCAAGTCATGCGTGCTCGCGGTCGAGTGTTCGAGGTCGATGACCATAAAGTCATAACCCGCATTGGCGATTACCTCTGCCAGCACCGGCGAAGCCGACATGAACCAGGCACCAACCAGTCGCTCGCGTTTGAGTAACGCGTGCTTGAAAGTGTTGTGAAGCGACATGTCTGCGATCAAAAAATGGTGGGCTCGGGCAGCGGCTCATTGCCTTGAAGGAAATCGAAATCTGCGCCTTCATCGGCCTGAGTCACGTGCTGCTGATACAGCGCGGCGTAGCTACGGTTGTAGCGTAGGGTGGCCGGTTTGGCGAGTGTCCATTCGGCGTGGCGGCGATCCAGCTCCGCAACCGACACTTGCAGTGTGATGCTGCGCTCCGTAACGTCGAGCGCAATCATGTCGCCTTCGCGCACCAGCGCGAGCGGGCCTCCCACTGCCGCTTCCGGGCAAACGTGCAGTACGCAGGTTCCGTAGTGCGTGCCGCTCATGCGGGCGTCGGAGATGCGCACCATGTCGCGCACGCCTTCGGCCAAAAGCTTTTTCGGAATTGGCAGATTACCTGCTTCTGGCATTCCAGGCGCACCGACGGGGCCGACGTTCTTCAGCACCAGGATCGAGTCTTTCGTCACGTTCAAATCGGGCGAATCGATGCGCGCCTGCATGTCGGCGAAGTTCTCGAACACGACGGCGGGGCCGGTGTGTTGCAGCAGATGCGGCGACGCGGCGGACGGCTTCATCACTGCGCCTCGCGGCGCGAGATTACCAGTGACCACCGCAATCGCCTGCTTTGAAACAGGATTATCCAGAGTGCGGATGACATCATCGTTGAACACCTGCGCAGTGGCGATATTCTCGCTGAGTGACTTGCCGTTCACGTTGCCGGTCGAGGTGTCGAGATGCGACTCAATCCGCTTGAGCAGTCCGCGTAAACCGCCAGCAAAAAAGAAGTCTTCCATCAGCGCATCGCCCGCAGGCATGATGTTGGCCAGCACCGGAATATGCTGGTTATAGCGCTCCCAGACGTTGAGTGGCAACTTGATGCCGAGGCGTCCGGCCATCGCGGGCAAATGCACAACCGCGTTGGTCGAACCGCCGATCGCGAGCACGGTTTTTACCGCGTTGTGAAAACTGGCCTCGTTGCAAATGTCGGTCGGTTTCAGGTCCTCCATCACCATCGCCACGATGCGCTCGCCAACCTTTGAGCACATGCGCGGATGATGCGAATCCATCGCCGGAATCGACTGCGCACCGGGAAGCGAAAAGCCGAGCACCTCAGCCACCGCAGTCATCGTTGTTGCCGTGCCCGCCGTATTGCAGGTGCCGGGGCTGCGCGTCATGCAGCTTTCCAGCTCCTGCCAGTCGTCGTCCGGCATCTTTCCGGCGCGGCGTTCGTTCCAGAACTTCATGGTGTGGGTGCCGGTGCCGACCTTTTGCCCCTTGAAGGATGCATTCGACGAGGCACCGGCGGGAATAAAAATTGCCGGCAGGTTCACCGAAAATGCGCCCATCAACAGCGCTGGTGTCGTCTTGTCGCAACCGCCCATGAGCACCACACCGTCAATCGGGTGGGAGCGAATCAGTTCCTCGGCCTCCATTGCCAAAAAATTGCGATAGAGCATGGTGGTTGGCTTGACCCAAACCTCGCCCAGACTCATCGCGGGCAGCTCAATGGGCCAGCCTCCGGCGCGCAGCACACCCTCGCGCACCTTTTGCGCGCGTTCGCGCAGATGCGAGTGACAGGTCGATATGTCGCTCCAGGTGTTGAGGATTCCAATGACCGGGCGGCCCATGAAATCAGAGCGATTCCAGCCGGTCTGGGCAAGCCGCGCGCGATGCGAAAAGGTGCGCATACTGTCGCCAGCCAGCCAGCGTTGGCTGCGCAGGGATTCAATAGTTTTCTTTGTGGTGACCACGCCTACAACACTCCTCCGTCAGCGAATTGCGAGAATATCATAAGATTAGTGCAAACATATATATCATCTAGATCATCTATATGGCTGAGACTCTCAAGGCAGAACTAGCGCTCGACGCACGCGCCACGTTAGGTGAATGCGTCCGTTGGGACGCGCGCGACAAGCTCATTTACTGGATCGATATTCCGGGCAAAAAAATGCATCGGTACGATCCCGCAAGCGGTCGCGATGACAGCGTGGAGTTGCCACAGGAAATGGGTTGTTTCGCGCAGGACGAGCGCGGCGGTTTCATCGCGGGAATGCGCTCGGGCTACGCACGGATCAATCAGTTTGGCGGCGACATTACGTTGCTCACCAGCCCCGATTACGACCCCGCCAAGGCGCGCTTCAATGACGGTCGCTGTGACGCTGCCGGGCGATTCTGGGCGGGCACGATGTGGGAGCCGCGCGACAAGGCGGGCGCGTATGTTTACTGCATGGAAGCTGATGGGCGCTTCAGCGCCAAGGCGAATCCCGTGACCCTCTCCAATGGCATCACATTTTCGCTGGACAACAAGACGTTCACGCTGGCCGATACGCCCAATCATGTGCTGTGGGCGTTCGACTACGACATCGACGATGCCGCAGTCAGTAATCAACGCGTACTGCGTACATTCGATCCGCCGCAAGGGCGTCCGGATGGGGCCTGCGTCGATGCAGAGGGAAATGTCTACATCGCAATTTTTGCCGGTGGGCGTATCGAAAAAGTCTCGCCGCAAGGCGATTTGCTCGCAGTGATTGAACTACCTGCGCCAAACATCACCTGTTGCACCTTCGCGGGCGATGACCTGCAAACGCTCTACGTCACTACCGCCCGAGTGCGCATGACCGACGAGGAGTTGGCCGCAAAGCCGGAAGCGGGCGGACTGTTTGCCATCCGAATGCCCGGCCACCACGCGCCGGGCATTCTCGAACCACGCTTTGCAGGATAACCATGAGCCGACTGACCAATCGATACCCTTCTCTACGCGGCAAACACGCCTTCATCACGGGCGGCGCGACCGGCATCGGCGCTGCACTGGTGGAGAACTTTGTCCTGCAGGGCGCCAACGTCAGTTTTCTCGACATTGACGATGCGAGCGCTAATGAATTGATGGGTCGCCTGAACGCGAAACAGCAACTGCGCTATCAGCACTGTGACATCCGCGACGTCAGCGCGCTGCAAACCGCGATCACGGAAGCTGCGAACGCTCGCAATGCTCAGCTTGACGTCTACATTGGCAACGCCGCCAACGACGTGCGCCACGCCTTTGATGAACTGACACCCGAATTCTGGGATAACAATCAGTCAGTCAATTTACGGCCTCAGGTGTTTGGCGCGCAGGCGGCGGCGCGGATGATGCGCGACGGCGGATCGATCATTACGACCGGTTCGGTGAGCTGGATGCGTCGTCGTCCCGGGTTTGTGAGCTACACAACGAGCAAAGCAGCGATTCACGGCCTGACCCGCACCTTGGCGCAAGAGCTGGGGCCACGCGGCATCCGCGTGAACTGCATCGTACCCGGCGCGATTGTGACGCCAAAGCAATCGGCGCAAGTCGTGACACCCGAACTTGAAAAGCAGTTTCTAGACAATCAGGCGCTGAAATTCCGGCTCGATGCGGACGACGTGGTGGCGATGGCGCTGTGGCTGGCGAGCGATGACGCGCGCGGATGCGCCGGCCAGGCGTTTATCGTAGATGGCGGGATTGTTTAGTCATCAGCTTTACCGTGAATTGACGTCTTCACGTGTGCTATATCGTAATAGCGCCATAAGTCGACTGTGTGGATTTCACGCCCTTAGCCCCAATACAATGGCGATTACACATCAAAGCTGATACCCAATGTCGAACTCCATTCCTGGCCTGCGCTTTGGCGAATATCAGGGCTTTCCAGCGCTTCTGATCACCACTCCATTCTCGAAAGCCGCGATCAGTCTCTTTGGTGGTCACGTCTTGTCGTTCGTGCCGACAGGGTTTGACGATTTGCTGTGGATGTCACCGAACAGCAAGCGGCCGCCCGATCCAATTCGCGGCGGTATTCCGGTGTGCTGGCCGTACTTCGCGAAACAGGGGCAACCTCCGGACGCGCCGCAGCACGGGCTGGTGCGCACGCAGCAATGGCAGGTGACGCACGCCGAGCGAACCGCTGAAGGCGAAATCGTGCTTGCGCTCGCCGGGCCGGACGTGCCCGAAGTGCCGATGAATGTAATTCTCAGCATGCGCATCGGTCGCGCGCTGGAGCAAGCGCTCACCACGGTGAACCTGAGCAAGGAAACGGTGCGGTTCACCCAGGCGCTGCACACCTATTTCCGCGTCGCGGACGCGGATCGTGTGCATGTCACCGGGCTCGACGGACTCACCTATTCCGACAAGTTCGACAATTTCAATGAGCACACGCAGCGCGGCAACTGGCATTTGCAGGATGCGCGCGATCCGGGCCGAAGTGACCGGATTTACGTGGATACCGGCAACCACTTCGAGCTGATTGACCTGGCAGGGCATAGAAAAATTACGCTCACCACGTCGGGCAGCAAAACGCTAGTCGTGTGGAATCCGGGCGCGGAGTTCATCAAGACGTTTGCTGATTTGCCGCCTGAAGGCTGGCGAAATTACGTGTGTATTGAAGCCGCGAATTGCGGGGCGGATGTTGTCGAGTTGGGCACCGATGATTCGCACGTGTTGCAGCAGACGATCAGTGTCGCGGCGCTGACGGCGCATTGATTTAGCGCCTGCCGTATGCCAGTAGGAGCGGCGCGATTTGCCACTTCGGTTAACGCGCCGAGCTTGCCGCCCGGCGGTTCGGATTAGCCGAAATTAACGATAACGCCAGCCAGACACTTCATCACGCGTGAGGTAGCCATCGCGATTGTGATCCATGCGACCGAAGTTGCGCTGCCAGTGCGGGTACGCGGCGGCCTCTTCGTAGCTGATGTAGCCGTCGCCGTTAACGTCCGCATAGTTAAAGCCGTCCGCCACAGGCGCAGCGTAGTTCACGCCGTAGCTCACCGCAGCGGGCGCGTAATACGACGGCGCAACGTAGGACGACTGATTGTAGTAGTACGAGTTGCGGGCGATGGCGAGACCACCGATGGCAGCGGCGATTGCGACCGGAGCGATCCAGCGGTTACCGTGCCAGTAACCGCCGCGGTTGCCGTGTCCGTAACCTTGTCCGTAATAAGAGCGAACCGGTGCCGGTGCGACATAAGCCGGACGGTAATAACCGTTGCCGTGACCGTAGCGGAGATGCTTGGCATCGTCAGCTGCGCTCGCGGTCGTGGCAGCGATGGCCGAAA
>Ga0335397_10001115_pt1 | contig 36398 bp, 33 predicted proteins | sample MAT04_FD_205740 | JGI IMG/M metagenome (GOLD analysis project Ga0335397, IMG submission 205740) | Freshwater microbial communities from Lake Fryxell liftoff mats and glacier meltwater in Antarctica - MAT-04 (spades assembly) (version 2) ... | reverse complement strand
CGGGCAGTTTGCTAAATCACACTCAACGATCTCTCGCTTCACTTCTTCAAAATGTCTCGTCGGTCGATGGCGGGCCTGTTTTTTCATAGCCCTATTTTATCTCTCTCTACATGTAATATCAAGACACTCAGGGCTAGCTACCTCCATATATGGCGGTAAAACCTCTATATACCCCCATATATAGTGCCCCAGCCAGGAGTCGAACCCGGAACCTACTGATCCGAAGTCAGGCGCTCTATCCATTGAGCTACTGAGGCATGCGCAAGATTATACACGATTTGCCGGCATTGCAAACGGCATGATAGAGGCAAGCGTGACGCCCTATATATAGCGGTGTGAAATGGACTTGAAACCTTATGACAACTCGCCCGCAAATTGACCTGAATAAAATAATGCAAAGTAGAACGACCGACTCGGCAAATTCATTACCGCAAGACGAATACTTGCCGACACTTGCGGCGGCGTTCTTACTTGACCGTAAAGCGCAAAACTTGACGAAGAAGACGCTTATTTTTTACCGCTCGAATTTGCAAATATTTATAAACTGGCTTGACACGCAAGCAGTGAAAAGCATAAACCAATTGACCCCCGAATTATTACGGGGGTTTTTTATTGCCATGACTGAAAAGGGACACAAGGCGGGCGGCGTCCATGCGTTTTATAGGACTGTGCGCGTCTTCTTGCGCTGGTATGCGCTTGAATTTGAACCGCTTGAATGGCGTGACCCGTTGCGAAAAGTGAAACCGCCAAAGGTGGACATTGAACCGCTTGACCCCGTACCGCTTGAAACTATCCGCGCCATGTTAGACACTTGCAAGCGCGGACAATTCACGGGCGAACGTGACCGCGCTATTTTGCTTTTCTTGTTGGATACTGGCGTTCGTGCTGGCGAACTTCTCGCCCTGGACAAACAAGATGCGGACATTCTCACGGGTGACGTTCTTATTCGTAAAAGTAAAAGCCGTAAACCGCGCACAGTATTTTTAGGGCGAACGGCGCGGCGTGCGTTGCGTGCTTATTTGAAACTTCGCACGGATGCGGTGAAGGCTGTCTTCGTCACGGATGAAATAGAACGCTTGCAAATGGCAGGCTTGCGTATGGTCATTGTGAGACGCGCAAAAAAAGCGAATGTGCCTGTCCCGTCAATACATTCTTTTCGGCGTGCCTTCGCACTGGCTATGAAACGCGCTGGCGTTGACCTGTTGACCATTGCCCGCTTGTTAGGTGCGAGAATATATCTTCTAAGGATAAAAACAAAAAGGAAAATAAACCATGAATAAAATAATTTTGAAAAGCAAAGACCTTGCACGCATTGACCAAAACGCGGCGGCAATTTATTTGACGTCACTGAATAGCGAAAGCGGACGGCGCACAATGGCGCAAGCGTTGAATGTGTGCGCTGGCTTGTTATCCGACAATGCAAGCGCGGCGTCATTCGCCTGGCATGAATTACGTTTTCAGCATGTGGCGGCGATTCGCTCACGGCTGACCGAAGTTTATAAACCTGCGACCGTGAACAAAATTCTTGCGGCGTTGCGTGGCGCTTTGAAGTCGGCTTGGCAATCGGGGCAAATGTCCGCCGAAGACTTTCACAAAGCCGCAAGCGTGAAGGGCGTCAAGAATGACACACTACCAGCGGGGCGCGAATTGACTTCGGGCGAAATATCCGCGCTGATGGCTGACTGTGGACATGATACAACGAACGCGGGTGCAAGGGATGCGGCTATTATCGGGCTTATGTATTCTTGCGGCTTGCGGCGTGAAGAAGTGGTGACGCTTGACCTGGCTGACTTTGACAACGAAAGCGGGCGGCTTGTTGTACGTGGCAAAGGCAATAAAGAACGCCTTGCATGGCTGACAGGCGGCGCGGCGTGTGCTGTGGCTGACTGGCTGACTGTGCGCGGTGATGTGCCTGGCGCGTTGTTTGTTGCTGTGAATAAAAGCGGACGCATGTCTTCACAAAAAAACATGACGCCAAAAACTATCTATAACATGCTCTCGAAACGTGCGACCGAAGCGGGCGTGAAGTCATTCAGTCCGCACGATATGCGGCGGACGTTTGTTAGTGACCTGCTTGACGCGGGCGCGGATATTACAACCGTTTCAAAAATGGCGGGACATGCGAGCGTTACCACAACAGCGCGATATGACCGCCGACCCGAAGACGCGAAACGAAAAGCGGCGTCTTTGCTTCATGTGCCTTATGCGGGGCGCGCGTAAATAGAACGGCGGACTCTTGAAAAAGTCCGCTTATGTCAACTCAAAATATAGGCTATGTATAGGGCTTGGGGCGTGTTTGTGAATGTGCCTTTCCGAAGTCAGGCGCTCTATCCATTGAGCTACTGAGGCATGCGCAAGATTATACACGATTTGCCGGCATTGCAAACGGCATGATAGAATCACTTATTCTTCTTGAAAAGGATATTTATTCATGGCAGACATTAAAGCTTTTAGCGAACAGGTGATCGGCAATCTTGAAAAGGTGATCGTTGGCAAGCGCCAATCTATTGAGTTGATCGTGATTGGCTTGTTGTGTCAGGGACATGTCCTGATCGAGGATGTGCCCGGCGTAGGCAAGACCATGCTGGCGCGCAGTCTGGCTCGCTCATTGGACTGCATATTCAACCGCATTCAATTCACGCCCGATATGCTTCCAAGTGACGTAACGGGTGTTTCAATTTATAACCAGCAAAATAATAAATTTGAATTTCGCCCCGGACCTATTATTGGGCAGATTATCCTTGCGGATGAGATCAACCGCGCCACACCTAAAACCCAGGCGGCTTTGCTTGAGGCAATGGAAGAGCGCCAGGTGACCGTGGATGGCGTGACGCATATTTTGCCCAAACCGTTCATGGTGATGGCGACGCAAAACCCAATTGAGTACGAAGGCACTTTCCCGCTCCCCGAGGCGCAGTTGGATCGTTTTCTGCTCCGTTTGCGATTGGGGTATCCATCTGTTTCCGATGAAATTCGCGTATTGGATGATCAACAGTTGCAACATCCGCTTGAGGCATTGAAGTCCATTGTCAAATTGAAGGAGATATTGCAGGCGGTTGACGATGTGAAACATGTTTATATTTCTCCAGCCATCAAACGCTATGTGGTTGAATTGACAACGCACACGCGCCAAAATGCGGATGTTTATCTTGGAGCAAGTCCGCGTGGAAGCCTTTCCCTTGCGCGAGCAGGACAGGCGCGCGCTGCAATGCTGGGGCGTGACTATGTTTTACCAGATGATATTCAGGCTTTGGCTAAGGCAGTGCTGGCGCACCGTATTATCGTCAGCCCAGCCGCGCGTTTGCGTGACTTAAGCTCCGATAGCATTGTTCAGGAAGTAGTTTATGCCACGCCTGTGCCTGGCGGTGAATTTGCATCCGAACCTGCGAGAAAGAAACCCAAATGAAAGCCGGGCGGATTTTCATCGCCCTGTTGTTGACAGTTGGCGTAACGGGGGCGCTGGTAACTGGAGCCGACATCTATTCGCGCTTTCTTTACCTCGGTATTTTTTTGGCGGCTGGCTTTTGGGGGTGGATGTTCTGGGTGGCAAGGGGACTGCGTTTATCAAGGAACGCTCGCATACTGCGGGCGAATGTAGGTGATTTCTTCGAGGAACATTTTGAAGTAGTGAATGGCAGTCGTGTCCTTGCGCCGTGGATCGAGGTTTTCAACCAATCCACTATTCCTTATGCCTCCGGGTCGCGCCTGTTGACCCTGGTGCCTGGCCGCCAAAAGCGGAGGTATCTCGCGCGCACCTGGCTCACCAGACGCGGCGCTTTCACGCTGGGACCCACGCGCATCTCCACCGGCGACCTGTTTGGCTTGTTCCGTTCAAGCAAAGAGGTCGCTTCTACGCAAACGCTGATTGTCCTTCCGCTGCTTTTTGAAATAAAATCCTTTTTATTTCCGCCCGGCCTTTTGCCCGGCGGACAGGTCATTCGCAGAAAATCAACCGACATCACGCCGCACGCAGCAGGAGTGCGTGAATATATTCATGGTGACGCGATGAAGCGCATCCACTGGCCCACAAGTATTCGCCGCAATCAATTGATGGTCAAAGAGTTCGAGCAGGACCCGCAAGCCGAAGTATGGCTCTATCTTGATTTGCAAAATGACGCGCACCATGAGAAGCCTCATCAATACGAACAGGTTCCAACCGAATCAATTTTTTTTGGGCGCCGTCCAGATTTCAAATTGCCCCCATCTTCGCTTGAGTATGCGATCAGCATCACGGCATCGCTGGCGCATTATTTTATTGCACAGCGCCGCGCGGTCGGATACGCGAGCGCAGGGCAAGCCTTCACTGTGCATCACGCGGAACGCGGCGAGCGGCAGGAAGGAAAAATTTTGGAGACCCTCGCTTTTGTCGAAGCCAATGGCAATCTTTCCATTGCCGCGCTTGTGGCGGCGCAGGCTTCGCAATTGCCGCAAGGCTCAACCGCCATTCTGGTTACGCCATCCATTCGCCCCGATCTTTTGCAGGCAGTTGATGATCTGCAGAGACGGCATTTGCGTCCGGTTGTTATTTTGATTGACATTGAAACTTTTGGCGGCGCACGCGGCACAGCTAAAATCACCCGCTCTTTACAAGAGCGCCACGTGCCTGTTTGCGCCATCGTATGTGATGACGACCTCGCGCAGGCGCTTTCGAAACTTTCCACTGATTTTATATCCCAGGAGACGCGTACATGGCAAAATCCCATATTGTTACACTAGACCTCAATTTTCAGAACAAAACACAGGCGATTGCATCCTATTTAATTCGACATGCTGACGGTGCGGTCTTGATCGAAAGTGGACCCGGCTCGACCATTTCTGCGCTGGAAGCTGGTCTGACAAAAGAAGGTTTATCTCCCCGCGACATTACCCACGTTCTGCTGACGCACATTCACCTCGACCATGCGGGCGCGGCGGGCTGGCTCTCGCGTCAGGGCGCGCAGATATTCGTCCACCCGAACGGTGCGCCGCATTTGTTGCATCCCGAAAAGCTGATCGCCAGCGCCACACGCATTTACGGGGATCGGATGCAAACTCTCTGGGGTGAGTTTCTGCCCGTTGCCGAGAATCAGCTCACAGTGCCGAAGGATGCGGAGGAGATCGTCATCGGCAGCCTGCGCTTCCTTCCGATCAACACGCCAGGCCACGCAGAGCATCATTATTCCTATCTATTTGAAGATGTTTGTTTTAGCGGTGACGTGGGCGGAGTGCGGATTCCCGGCTATCAATATTTGCGCGCGCCTATGCCTCCGCCGGAATTGCATTTTGGAAAATGGCGCGAGAGCATCACCCGTTTGCGTTCCTTGAAATTCTCACGAATTGCGCCGACCCACTTTGGGATTTTCGATGACGCCGATTGGCAATTAAATGAACTGCAAAAAAATCTGGATGAGACCGAAAAATGGCTGGAAGAGATCATGCCTGCCGACCCGCCTGTGGACGAATTGCGCGCAAAGTTCGAAGCCTGGATGAACGAGCAAAGCACCGCGCAAAACTTGAGCCAGGATACGATTCGAGCCTACACTTTGGCGAACCCCCTCGGCATGGGCGCGGATGGGATGATGCGTTATTGGAAAAAAGTGCGCCACCCGTCCTGAGCGGAGTTACGAATGCTTTTGGAGGAACGCAGTCGAAGGACGGTGGCGCATACAAATTTTGGCGAAATGTCACGCATAAAGCGTGATGCTTGAAACATGGCAGAATTGCACAATAAAGATATACTTTGTGAAGTCCAATTTTTTCAGTCTTTGAAGAAATTCCCGCGATGGTGAACCAAAGACAATTTTCCCAAGGAGCAACCATGAAGGATTTTCTCGCGATCTCCGATTACACATCGGATGAAATTCAAGACCTGCTTGATGTGGCAGTGAAACTCAAAAAGCAATATTTCAAAAAAGGCAATAAACCCATTTTCGAAGGCAAAGTTTTGGGTATGATCTTCCAGAAGCCGAGCCTGCGCACACGTATTTCATTTGACATGGCAATGCGGCATTGCGGCGGCGACGCCCTTTACCTTTCGCCGAGTGAAATTGGTTTGGGCAAGCGCGAGTCCATTGCAGATGTGGCGCGTGTGCTTTCCGGTTATGTGCAGGGGCTGATGGCGCGTGTGTTTGAACATGAGCACGTGCTCGAACTGGCGAAATGGTCGGAAATCCCCGTTGTCAATGGACTGAGCGATTACAACCATCCCTGTCAGGGCATGGCAGATGCGCTGACCATCATCGAGAAATTCGGCAAGGACTCGAAAGGTTTGAATGTCAGTTATCTGGGCGATGGAAATAATGTCACGACTTCGTTGATGCATGTCTCCGCGCAATTGGGCTGGAATTTCACCGTTGCCACGCCCGAAGGTTACGATACAAATCCCAAGGCGATTGAAATTGCCGAAAACATCGCGAAGAAAACAGGCAGTAAATTGACCTTCCTGCGCGACCCGCATGAAGCAGTCAAAGGTGCGCACGTCATTTACACCGACACATGGACTTCGATGGGACAGGAAGAAGAAACTGCCAAACGCGAGAAAGTCTTCCCGCCATATCAGGTCAATGCTCAATTGGTTAATGAAGCCGACAAAGATGTGATCGTCATGCACTGCCTGCCGGCGCACCGCAATCACGAGCTGACAGATGAAGTGGCAGACGGCCCGCATTCGGTGATCTTCCCGCAGGCGCATAATCGTCTTCATGCACAGAAAGCAGTTCTGGCGCGTTTGTTTGGCGTGGCGTAAAAACAATATGTCATTGCGAGGGCGATGTTCTTTCGCCCGAAGCAATCTCTTCATGCTAATTGGAGATTGCTTCGTCGGGAAGTGCGCCCTCCTCGCAATGACGTGGAATAAGGATAATTAATGAATACACAAGACTATATCAAGATGGAAGAAGAATACGGCGCGCATAATTATCATCCTTTGGATGTGGTTATTGAAAAAGCTGAAGGCGTGTGGGTTTATGATGTGGAAGGAAAAAGATATCTCGATTGTTTGAGCGCGTATTCAGCGGTCAACCAGGGACATGTCCACCCTGAAATTTTGCAGGCATTGCTCACCCAGGCAAAGCGCGTCACACTCACTTCGCGCGCTTTCCGCAATGACCAATTGCCGCTTCTCTACAAAGAACTCTCCGAGATGACTGGTTACGAAATGTCTCTGCCGATGAATTCAGGCGCAGAGGCTGTTGAAACCGCGGTGAAACTTGCCCGAAAGTGGGCGTATCAAGTTAAGAAAGTCCCGCGTCATCAGGCTGAGATCATTGTCGCATCGAACAACTTCCACGGGCGCACCGTGACCATCGTTTCGTTTTCCACAGAGCCATCGTACCGCGATGACTTTGGTCCGTTCACACCTGGCTTTGTGACCGTCACCTACGGCGACGCAGATGCGCTTGAAAAGGCGATCACACCCAACACAGCCGCAGTTTTGCTCGAGCCGATTCAAGGCGAAGCCGGTGTCATTATTCCGCCCGCTGGATATTTGAAGAAGGTTTCTGAAATCTGCAAAAAGAATAATGTCTTGTTTATGGCAGATGAAATTCAAACCGGTCTGGCGCGGACTGGTAAACTGTTCGCGGCGCACCATGACGGCGTCCGCGCGGATGTGACGATTATCGGCAAGGCGCTGGCGGGTGGTTTCTATCCTGTCTCGGCGGTTCTGGCTGACAAGGCAATTCTCGGCTTGTTCACGCCCGGTGAGCATGGTTCAACCTTCGGCGGCAATCCGCTTGCGGCGGCGGTATCGCGTGCCGCGTTGCGTGTGATCCGTGATGAGAAACTTGCCGAGCGTTCACAAGAATTGGGTGAATATTTTGTTGAACAATTGAGTGAGATTTCGAGTCCGCATATTAAAGAGGTCCGCGGACGCGGTTTGTTGATCGGTGTGGAACTCAAGCCTGAAGCAAAGGGCGCGCGTCGTTTCTGTGAGGCTTTGCAGAAGAAAGGCATTCTTGCCAAAGAGACGCACGATAACGTCATCCGTTTTGCTCCGCCGCTTGTGATCGATAAGGAAACCATTGACTGGGCGCTTCCGTCTATCCGCGAAGTTCTCAATATGGCGTAAAAAAATTTTGACCCTAAAGGTCTTGAAGCCTTTAGGGTCTTTTATGTGGAGGCACATTATGTACATTGGAATTCCAAAAGAAAGTAGACCCTTTGAATACCGCGTGGGACTTTCTCCTGCCGGGGTGGAGATTCTCTCCCAGAACGGGCATCAGGTTTTCGTTGAGCATGACGCGGGCGTGATGGCGGGCTTTAGCGATGCTGATTATGAAAAAGTCGGCGCGCGTCTCGTCTTCTCGACCGAAGAAGCATTTGGTCGAGCGGACTTGTTATTGAAAGTCTCGCGTCCCACGCAGGCAGAATTGGACTGGCTTCGTCCTGGCACGATCCTTGCCGGTTTCCTGCACCTTGCTTCGACTCAGCAGGATAAGATCAATATCCTGCTTGAAAAGAAAATTATTTCCATCGCGTATGAGCAAATTCAGGCTCCCGATGGTTCGCTTCCCGTATTGCGTCCGTTCAGCCAGATCGGCGGCGCGATGGCGGCACAGATCGCGGCTCGTATGCTTCAAAACAACTGGGGCGGCAAGGGCATTCTGATGGGTGGCGTACCGGGCGTCCCTCCGGCTGAGGTTGTTATTTTAGGCGCGGGAGTGGTTGGAACATCTGCTACGCAAATGTTCCTGGGGATGGGCGCGCATGTGACGGTCATTGACCAGAACCTCGCCGCACTCCAGCGTATCTGGGATCGCTTCCCGAATATTGTAACGAAGATGTCGACCAAGCGTAACATTGAACGTTCGGTCCTGTATGCGGATGTCGTTGTTGGCGCAGTCCTGTCCTCTGGTCACCGTGCGCCGATTTTGGTGACGCGTGAGATGGTACGTTCGATGAAGCCGCGCTCCGTTATTATGGATGTCAGTATTGACGAAGGCGGTTGTGTTGAAACATCACGACCAACCACGCATGAACATCCGATTTATATTGAAGAAGGTATCTTGCACTATTGTGTGCCGAATATGCCTGGCGCCGTAGCTCGCACTGCCTCGCACGCCTTTGTGAATTCAGCCATGCCGTATATTACAGAAATTGCCGCGCTTGGACCTGATGCAATCTTGAACAATCCATCCATTGAACCCGCTATTAATACATACGATGGCAAACTTCGCAATCTTGTGCGCTTGAGTGCACAGGAGGAATAAAATGACTACGAAAAGTATTTATCAATCACGCGTGACCTCCCCGCAGGAAGCCGTCAAAGTAATCAAGTCGGGGCATCGCGTTTTTCTGACCGGCAATGTATCCGTTCCCCAAAAACTTCTTGCGGCTCTGGTTGAGTACGCTCCAGATTTGAAAGACGTGGAAATTTGCCAGGCATTAACGGTTGGCTCGGCTGATTATGTCGGTCCGGAAATGGAAGGACACCTACGGGTGAACTCCATGTTTATCAGTGCAAACATCCGCAAAGCTGTACAAGAAGGCCGCGCAGATTTTACACCTGTGTTGCTTTCTGAATTCCCCTTATTGTTCAAGAATGGTGTTCTGCCTGTGGACGTTGCCATGATCCACGTTTCACCGCCAGACGAACATGGTTTTTGCAGTTTGGGCGTGGAAGTTGGACTCACCAAATCTGCGGCTGAGTCTGCAAAAGTGATCATTGCCGAAGTAAATGAACAGATGCCGCGCACATTGGGCGACTCATTCATTCATATCAGCAAGTTGACGCATATTGTGCCTGTCAATTACCCGATCCCTGAACACGTTATGGGCGGAGAAGGTAATTCAGAAGTCGTTGAAAAGATTGCCGGTCACGTGGCTACGTTGATCCCCGATGGCGCAACCATGCAGCTTGGCATCGGCTCCATTCCTGATGCTGTCTTGAAATATCTTTATGATAAAAAAGATTTGGGCATTCACACCGAATTATTCTCTGACGGCGTGATTGATCTTTTCAACGCGGGTGTTTTAACCAGCGCGCGCAAATCCCTTCACCCCGGGAAAATCGTAGCAGGCTTTATTCTTGGCACAAAGAAATTATACGAATGGGTGCATGATAACCCGCTAATTGAAATGCATCCGACTGAATACGTGAATGATCCCTTTGTCATCGCGCAGAATGACCGCATGGTGTGCGTCAACTCAGCCATTGAAGTGGACCTGACCGGGCAGATCTGCGCCGACAGTATCGGTCCAAAATTGTTTAGCGGCGTAGGCGGGCAGCTTGACTTTATTTACGGCGCTTCACGTTCCAAAGGCGGCGTGCCAATTATCGCGTTGCCGAGCGTGGCTACTTTGAGAGACGGCACAAAGTTAAGCAAGATCGTTAACATGCTCAAACCCGGGGCGGGCGTTGTTACCACACGTAGCCACATTCGTTATGTGGTAACTGAGCATGGCATAGCAGAGTTGTATGGCAAGACCATCCGCCAGCGTGTGTATGCGTTGATCAATGTGGCTGATCCGCAATTCCGTGATGAGCTGACAAAGCAAGCCAGGGATTTACATTACATTTAGAAATTGATGTGATGGCGCGAAAACACTAAACAAAAAGCCTGCCTTAGGTTATTGTACCTTTGGCAGGCTTTTGTTAAATGACTTGACATTATCCATTTTTCATCTATTATATTAACAACACCCCGTAGTCCACAATTTCAATGTGACTGCTTTTGGGGTGCGCAGTTGAAAACTTTTTGGAACACAAAAGAAAGCAAGGAAAAAATATGAGAAGAGCAAAGATAGTCGCTACTATTGGGCCCGCCTCTGAATCAGAACAGGTGCTTGAATCACTCATCAAAGCTGGGATGAATGTAGCCCGCTTGAATTTTTCACATGGCACACATCAGGAACACGAGGCAAAGGTTGCCAGGATTCGTGCGGTTTCAAAAAGACTTGGCATGCCCGTCGGGATTTTGCAGGATTTGCAAGGACCGAAGATTCGCCTGGGAAATCTGGCTAAACCGCTTCAGCTTTCAATTGGCGAGCAGATTTGCCTGTATGCAACACAGGATGAAACGCCGAAGACCGATGATCAACTTCTCCCTGTCGATTTTCGTGAGCTTTTCGATTCAGTCCAAACAGGCGATAAGCTTCTCCTCGATGATGGACGCCTTGCACTGGAAGTGATGTCTGCCGAAGGACGCATAGTCCATGCTAAGGTTTTGGTGGGCGGCACGCTTACATCCCACAAGGGAATTAACCTGCCAGGTGTAAAACTCCGCATCTCGGGCTTCACCGAAAAAGATAAAGCCGACCTCGCTTTTGGTATTTCCCTGGGCGTGGATGCAGTTGCCATTTCCTTCGTTCGCAGCGCCGAAGATGTAAAGATCGTGCGCGCCGCGATGGAGGAATTTGCCAAAGGCAAGTTTGTCATGCCGCTTCTGATTGCAAAACTTGAAAAACCGGAAGCCATGAACGAACTGGAAGCCATCCTCGACATAGTGGATGGGGTCATGGTTGCGCGCGGTGACCTCGGCGTGGAACTTCCGCCAGAGCGTGTGCCATCCTTGCAGAAACACATTATTCGCTCGGCAAATGCGCGCGCCAAGCTGGTCATCACCGCCACGCAAATGCTCGAATCCATGATCCAGAATCCGCTGCCCACGCGTGCCGAGGCATCGGATGTGGCGAATGCAATTTTCGACGGCACAGATGCAGTCATGCTTTCCGCTGAAACTGCTTCAGGTGAATATCCAAGTGAAGCTGTCGCCATGATGTCGCGCATCGTCAAGGAAGCCGAGATACACTTCAGTGAGTGGGGCAGTCGTCAGGATAGACGGGTAGGCTTGGGCGAGAGTGACGCGGCTTCCATGGCGCGCGCCGCGAACGTGCTGGCAGAAGATCCCGAAGTCCGCGCAGTCGCTGTCTTCACCATGCAAGGTCGTTCTGCCTGGCTCATGTCCAAAGCCAGACCGCCAAAACGCATCCTTGCCTTTACCCCCGAGCAGGATGCATTTAATCAGCTTTCATTTTTATGGGGTGTGCAACCCCATCTTACAAAATATGCCAACACAATGGACGAGATGATTGCAGATGTTGATGCGGCTTTGTTGCAATCGGGCATCCAATCAGGGCAGCAGGTTGTAGTGGTCTGCGGCTATCCCGTGGGCGCGCAACGACCACCCAATATGGCATTGCTTCACACCGTTGGCAGTGAAGCTACGGTAAACCTGGCAGGTAATCTCGCCGAAGGAAATGTGAAGAAAGCCGGGTAGAATCCAAAAAGCGCTGAGATTTTTCTCGGCGCTTTTTTTGCAGATTTCCTGCCTGTGGATTTTTCACCTCAACTGAAATTTTCTACGCTGAAAAAATCCCTACTCAACAGCATCCGCAACCTTCCTCTCTGTAAATTGATTCTATCCATTGGGCATTTTTCTCGCCTGATTTCTTTCGAACGACGTCACCCCTTCGGGGTTTATTTTTCCAATTCATTCCAAGTCTATAATCATTTCACCCCTTTGGGGTTGAAAACCATTTTTACTCATGGATAAAAATTCCGGGATCATTGGGGGTTGCCGTGATCCCCCATATTTTGGGGTGGTTTTTCGGAAAATCACAAAAATCACCGCCATATGTAGTCAGCATCACGGCAAATCCTAGAGAACCAAATTCCGCCAATCCCGAAGGGATGCCATGATTCTAGAATTGCAATATTTCCGTTTGAATAATCCCGAAGGGATGACATGTCTCTTCGAAGATGTTCATCAAAAAATCAGTGTTCATCCTTTTTATCTGTGGCTTTAATTCTTTTCACTTGTTGCGATCAATATCCCAATTGCGATCAGGATACCGCCTGCTAAAAAGAGCGGTGTGATTCTTTCAGCGAGGAAAAACCAACCGAGAAGCGTACCCACTATGGGCTGGGCAAAGAACGTTAGGGATGCAACGGCAGCTGGCAATTCTGCGAAGGCATAATTCCACAGGAACATCGCAATCGCCGTGGAGATGATCCCCAAAAATAATAACCCCAGGATAATGCCGATGGTGATCTCGCCGATACCTTGCGTGCGCACTTCCCACATTCCAAACAACAGACTCGAAGGCAAACCACCTAATAGCATGATCGCGCTTGAAGTGAGCAAGTCGCCGGATTTTGACACCTTGCGGACTAGCACTGAATACAGCGCCCAGGTCAATGCCGCCGCCAACAGACTCATGTTGCCCCAAAATAAAGAAGGGGAGAGTTCTGCTGTACGCGGATCAATGACAGCTACCACGCCCAATGTGGAGATGACCAAAGCGATGATGCCGCGCGGAGTGGTGCGCTCGCCGAGCAAAAAGGGAGCGAAGATCAAAACGAAGGCTGGCGTGGCAGAGGTCACGAGTGAACCGTTGGATGCAGTTGAAAGTTTTGTCCCCACGAATTGAAACCCAAGCGAGATGCCGTATCCTACGAATCCGACCAGCGCGCTTTTCCAAAAAAATTCTTTCGTGATTTCAGGTTTGCTTTTGCGAAAGTAGATCACAAGCCCTAAAGCCATTGCGCCCATCATTAAGCGGAGCGTTAGCAGAGCAAACGGCGGAATGACTTCCAGCACAACTTTGCTGACAACATACATACCGCCCCAAATCGAAGCGGCGGCAAGACCTGCGAACAAACCTGCGAGTGCGTGGTGTTTTTGCATAATCCCCCGATTATATCGAAGATTGTAAGATCAAATTTTTCGTTTTTGCTATATAGGAACTTCCGGTGAGTTGATCTTCCAGTTTGTCTTGAAGCCGTGGGAATCGCGCAGAAGAGCAAGGCTTCGATCAGCCCGAAGCCCATGGATGGTATAGCCATATAATTCATACTCGACTATTTGCGTTCCGTCCGATAGCGTGAACGGCAGGTCGGGCCACATCTCCAAATAATCAGACCGTATCCACATATTTCCATTTGCTGCATCAGGATCGGTAATGAATGGAGTGTAGCAATCAAAACCTTTTGCAAGTTTTATCATGGTGCTCTTCATTGTGAATGCATTGAATTTATGCACGATCAAGCGCATGTCTTTGTCGAAAAAAGTTCCATTTAGGTCAGTCGCATGGCAGCTTGAAGCATAAACGTTGGAATATTCCACGCCCAGATTGACTCTGGTTTCTTTTACCACTACATGGTTCGCCGCCCAGGTAACTCTTTCGATCGTTGGCGGGATCGTCGGCTGATTGATCCAGCCCGAGTTTGGCACCAATATCCCTGCTTTTGTTTGTTCCCCATTCAGCCGACCAAGATAATCCAAGATCGGATCTGTCAACGGAATACGGGAACCTTTTCTGCTATCGCAAATGGTGTTGAACGTGACTGTATGTGGATAGGCATTCAATGGACCCACTTGACGCGGAGCAAATCCCCATTTTGGATTTTGCCAATCTACGAGCAGAGTTGCAATTCTGCCCTTGCGTTTTATTTCGGTGATAATGTTAGTTACAGCAGGCTGAGGTGGAGTGATAATCGGGTCGGTTATAACAGGCGGAGGCGGGGGAGTGATCGGATCAGGCACGATACGCCATTTAATATAGCGTTGCCCTGCGCCGGCATTAACCCATCCGCCGCCAAGAAGATGAAGCATCTGAAATTTATTTTCGGTGGCAAAAATTTCAACATTGGCGCCAATGACTCTAATTACTTTTTCACTGCCTAGCTTATCATACACCTCACGCTTTATCAGGGTTTTGCCTTTTATCATTTGTACTCCTGCAAGCATCTTACTGCGCCCATTGTTTGCCCGTTCTGTTCTTGGGGCGAGATTATCATGTTTTATTTATTCCGTCAAAACTTCAGAGCGGCTAAAATCTTTTCACGCAAGTTCACCAGAGGATGGTTACTCGAAAATACTTGTTGAACTTCCGCGATTTTTTTTGGTCTCACCCCTCTTCTTTTTCTCTTTCAATCTTTCCTCTTTTGAGGCTTTTGTTGGTTTTGTTTTATGACGCAACTTTGGCTTTTCGCTGGCTTTTTTCACCAATTCATTCAGCCGCCCAATGGCGTCTTCGCGATTTTTTTCCTGTGTGCGGAATTTACTGGCTTCGATAATCAGTACGCCTGCGTCGGTCATGCGTTTGCCCGCAAGTTTGGTCAGGCGCGTTTTTACATCCGCTGTCAGAGAAGGGGAGTTCGTCACATCAAAGCGCAGTTGAACCGCGGTGGCAACCTTGTTTACATTTTGCCCGCCCGGTCCGCCCGCGCGGATATAGTCAAGTTGAAGTTCGTGTTCCAAGGATTTCATGGAGTAAATTATAAGTGCAACCAGTAGATAAGTAAAAGCGTGGATGTGCAAAATGTCACATCCACGCTTTTATCGGTTTTATATTTCTTCATCCCCCCATCCTTGCACTTCACTAGAACATCAACGCGTTGACTGTGTCGATCATTGCGCGATCGGGTCTTAATTCGGCTTCGGTCAGGCGGTTGAGAGGCGTATCTGTGAGATCATACATTTGAGTCAGGGTTGGCTTGGTGGTGTCTAAATAAAGCAAGCCAGTGAGCAGCCAGTTGTTTTGCTGAGCTTCTTCCATCACGCGCAAAGCCTCGTAACGGCTGGTTGTGTCATAGCCTTTTTCAAGATTCTTCAAGACAATCACCGAACCATCGTGCATGGTAACTTCACGTGTTTCGCCTTCTTCCATTTCGCGTTCAAGCATGATCTCGCTGCGCGGCGCGATGTAGGAAATTTCCTGCAAAGGCTCTTCATGTTCCTTGCCATACGAGTAAGAGTGGTAAGCAGTATCCTGATTATTAAATGTAACACACGGACTGATGATATCCAGCACTGCAATGCCGTCGTGCGCAAGTGCGGCTTTGAGCAATTCCTTCACTTGCTTGGGGTTGCCCGCAAATGAGCGCGCGATAAAAGTTGCGTTCGATGCAAAGGCTTCCATGCAAATATCAATCGGGTGATAAAGATTTTCGCCCTGCTTTTTCAGTTGTAAACCTTTTTCAGCCGTTGCAGAGAATTGACCTTTTGTAAGCCCGTAGACACCGTTGTTTTCAATGATGTACACCATGTTCACATTGCGGCGCATCACATGTTTGAATTGACCCATGCCAATGCTGGCAGAGTCGCCGTCACCGGAAACGCCGATGCCTTTGAGGTGATGATCTCCAAACAACGCGCCTGTCGCAATCGACGGCATACGTCCGTGCAGGCTGTTGAAGCCAAACGAACGGTTCAGGAAATACGTCGGTGATTTCGAGGAACAGCCGATGCCGCTGAATTTCACGACATCTTCAGGCGTGATATTCATTTCATACAACGCGCTCACGATCTGGTTTGAGATCGAGTTATGCCCGCAGCCCTGGCACAACGTACTCGGAGCGCCGCGATAATCATTTTTTGAAAGACCAGCGAGATTGACATTTGCAGTTGCGCCAGCCATGGGAAGAGTTTCAGTCATTTTGTTTTACTCCTGGATTAAACTACTTTCGGTTCACTTTCTTGACCGTTTTGCCTGTTACGGCTTTCTTAGTCGCTTTCTTCGCTGACGGTTTCTTGGCAACTATCTTCTTGGCAGGTGTGGTCTTCTTGACGACCACTTTCTTCGCGGACGTGGCTTTCTTGCTGACCACTGACTTCTGATTACTGCTTACTTTTTTCGCGCTGCTTTCGTACTTCGCCAAAATACCTTCGCGGACCCACTTTGCAGAAGCAGGCATGCCATCGCCAAAAGCCACTGACTTAAATTTCGGAGCGAATTGTGCGTACTCGGTTTTCAGGATTTGATCCATCTGCCCATCGCGGTTCATTTCCACGATGAAGATTTGGTCATGCTTCGCGAGGAATGTATCCACTTCCTTGGTAAAGGGCAGGGCGCGGATACGCAGGAAGTCGGTTTTGATGCCGTGCTCAATATTCAATTGATGCCGCGCCTCGTTGACAGCCGCTTCGGTCGAGCCATAGGCGATGATGCCAACAGTCGCGCCTTTCATGGTATCAAGCACAGGCGCAGGGACGTATTGCTTGGCGGTTTCCTGTTTCTTCTTTAAACGATCCATGTTTGATAGATACACAGATGCTTCTTCACTGTATTTGGCTTGTTCATCATGCCCGGTGCCGCGTGTGAAATAGGAACTTAATGGATGTTTGTTCCCTGGGAAGGTGCGATACCCAATGCCGTCGCCGTCTTTATCAAGATAGCGTCCCCAATTTCCTGCAAGTTCTTCGATATCTTTTTCCCGCAATACTTTTCCGCGATCCATTGGTGTTTCAGGATATGCGAAGGGCTTGCTGATCCATTGATTTGTGCCCATGTCCAGATCGATCAATACAAATACGGGCGTTTGAATCCGCTCGGCTATATCAAAAGAACGCCAGCCGAATTCAAAACATTCAAATACATCTCCGGGCAACAGAATAATAGATTGCGAATCGCCATGACCTATGAAATAGGAAAAGGTCAGGTCGCCTTGTGATGTGCGTGTGGGCAGCCCTGTGCTGGGTCCGATGCGTTGCACGTCCCAGATCACGACCGGTACTTCTGCATAATATGCCAGCCCTGCAAACTCGGTCATAAGCGAGAGTCCGGGGCCTGAGGTATTGGTCATGGAGCGCAAGCCCGCCCAGCCTGCTCCGATGCACATGCCGAGCGCGGCGAGTTCATCTTCCGCTTGCACAACGGCGTAGGTCTGCTTGCCATCTTCGCGCTTGCGAAGTTGCGGCAAATACTCGTTTAATGATTCTGCGATGGAAGTTGCGGGTGTAATTGGATACCATGCCAAAAATTGTACGCCGCCAAAAATGGAGCCGAGTGCGGCGGCGGTATTTCCGTCTGCCATAATCAGCCCGTCGGTTTTATTCATGGGTTCAATATAAAATGGGTCTTTCTTTTCAAGATTGGCTTTTGCCCATTCTGCGCCAGCCTTGAGCGCGTTGAAGTTCATGTCAATTGGTTTCTGTTTGCCTTTGAAGTGAAAGGTCAACGCGGCAAGGATCATATCCATATCCAGGTTGATCATTTGCGCCAGGATGCCTACATAAACCATGTTGCTTACAAGATCGCGGAAATTGGTCGGGATGCTTGGGTCGCTGCGCATGATCGCTTTGATGGGCATGGGATAAACGGCGATATCCGTGCGGGTGACGGGCTGCTTTATATCGTCAGCATAGAAAAATGCTCCGCCGGGCACAACAGATGCCAGGTCACGTACGAACGAGGCGGCGTTCATCGCAATGACGATGTCGCGTTGTTCGTGGTGGGCAATAAATCCATCCTTGTTGGCGCGGATGGTATACCAGGTCGGCAATCCTTGAATGTTGGAAGGGAAGAGGTTCTTGCCCGAAACAGGGATGCCCATCTTAAAGATGGTGCGCAGAATGGTGTTGTTGGCGGTGGAACTGCCTGAGCCATTGACTGTGCCGACTGTGATCGAAAAATCGTTGATGATCTTGTTCATGTGACTCCTTGGTTTATAGCGGACGTTGCGCGAACAGGTCGATGTGTGTCACCAACGCTGTGCGCCCCGCCGCGTAATTTCCATTGCAGATACTTTGAACCATTGTTTGATGGTAGCCCCATACTTCTTCGAGATAATCCATGCCGCCCGCATACATGTTCAAGCCGACGGATTCATAGGCTTCCCAATAGCCTTCGAGCAGCCCGGTTACGAAAGGATTGTTGAGGCGGCTGTAAATCAATAAATGTAATTTGCGATGTTCTTCATGCGGAACTTGAACCGGGTTGCCACGCAATTTTTCAAATGCGTGGGCGATGATGTTTTGTAATTCGCGTTTATCATCTTCGGTCAGCAATGCCACCGCTTCATCCCAATATGCGGTTTCGATGTGGTTGCGTAATTCTGAATATTTTTCAAAATGACTTTGATTAAGTACCAGCGCATACGCGAGACTTTGCTTGACAGCGGGGGCGAACGAGTACGCCAGACGCCTCGTCCCTGTGCGCGGACGGACTTCGACCAGCCCGAGCGCGCGCGCTACTTCGAGTTGTTCGCGCAACCCTGCCACGCTGATACCAAGCTCGCGGCTTAGCTCACTTAAAGAGGGCAGGCTATTTTCTGCTTCAGGGTGTAAAGCCAGATAGCGCAGGAATTCCGAGATTTGAGGGGAAACGCGTTCACGTACTATCATCGTAGTTATCCGATTAATCAGATTAATACGATTTTACGCCGAGAAATGTGGAAAGTCAAGAGGAAGAATGGCGGCTCATTGTTTTTGCAAAGTCCGTTTTTGTCGCTTTCTCGTTAGAGAGTCAACTCCAAATGTTTTCGTAATTCCCCTTGATGCGCTTGCCTTCTGCAAAACGGTTTGGATTAAGCGAAGAAATGTCTACTGTTTTTGATACACCGTCGAGGATCACGTACTCAGCCCACGGCGAAGCAGGGGTCTCATGTGTTAAGTGTCATCTTGGCGAAAAGAAAGGTGTCGATGTATTTCACGTTGTCCCTGATCACAGCTTCCAGGTGGAACTAAATACATGCAGCGCCTGTCATGCGGAACAGATCCATCAACCTGTGAATGGGGCAGTGACGGCCACTCCCAGCCCAACTCCAATGATCGATTTTTACTTATACCCAGGATCACTATTTCTTTTTCTTGAAGTACCCCGTCACGAAGTTATCATCTCCAGAACTTGCCTGCATCACAGCCAGCCAGACTTGGGCGAGGTTTGCTGTGCCGCGATAGATCAGGTAACGCGGCGACCATTCAGGGTGGAATTTTTCCTTGAAACTGTGCAATCCTTTAAAATTATAAAATTGATTGACGTGTTCATAAATGAAATGCATCACCCGCTCAATGGCTGGATCGGTGGATTGTTCGCCTACGCCAGACAATGAGCTTAACCCAAGGTTGAATCCGTGATAGCCTTTGGCTTTTGCCCATTGGAAGAGCGAGACGAACAGGAATTCCATGGTGCCGTTTTCGATCTCGGTGCGGCGGCGCATCAGGTCAACAGTAATTTCGTTGAGTTGATGCGCCGGTACAAAGTTGACAAAGGCGCTGATCCAGCCTTCGGGCGCGTAGACTGCGCCGATTGGCGAGGCGCGGACGTATTCGTCGTCGAACCAGCCGAGCGAAAACTTTTTTTCTGTGCCGTGCATCATCGTCAGCCATTCGTCGCTGATGGCACGCAGTTCTTCGAGCAGATCATCTGATATGGGGGGCTCATGGACAATGAATTTATATCCCGCGTTTTTCAACTTGTTGATCGGCGCGCGCAGGGGTTTTCCTTCCTTGCCTTCGAGCGTAAAAGTTTCCAGGTTGACAACCCCTTCGTTGCCAATGCTGAGCGCATCGAACCCGGCTGACCTATAGGCGTCGAGAGTTCTCGGTTGAGTCTGATAGAAAACGGGCATCCAGTCGTTACGCTGACAGAGCGTAGTAAAAGCCTCAATGGTTGGAATCAGGTCCTCGTCGGGTCCGATCGGGTCGCCTAATGCGACCGCTGTCCGCCCGCCCAACGCGTATCCGATCACGGAATCGCCTTGAGAAAAGAAATAGCGTTTGTCGGCGAAGAGCAGAAAACGCGCCAATGAGGAGCGACCATATTTTTCGACAATGGTTTGAGCGCGGCGGCGTTCGTCATCGGTGGTGGCTTCGCGGATAAAAACGGGGCGCAAGAGCATCAACCCGGCATACCCGATTGCGACCGCGCCAACGATATAAATTGAGTCGGCAAAGAAAGTTCCAAAACGAGTCACGGCGATCAAACCCGGGTCATAGAATTGCGTGAACATCACCACGGTTTGCCGCAGTGCATCCCACAACCCAAAGTTGACGCTGTAATGCCGGTCGAGCAGGAAGAAGCCGATGACACCGTATGCCAGCGTGAACACGGATGCTTGCGCCAGCACGCGCAGTCCCTGCCGGATGGACGGGCGGTCGGAGCGGGCGTGAAAGTGATCGCGCATTTGCCAGAGCATAATTATCAATCCGCCTGCCAGCAAGGCTTCTTCATAATCCAAGCCTTTAACCAAATGGCTGACCATCGAAATTCCAAGCACTGTCAGGGTTAATAACCAGGCAACCAATTTGCGGCGGCTCAGATGACCGGCAAGGATGAGCAAGGCAAAACCAGCCAGCGCCGCGGTCAAGTGACCGCCGTGCCGCACTTCGAGTGGCATGAAATTTTCAAGGATCGTCAGGCGGTCTGACAGCGAAGGCGTTACCGCTGAAAGGATGTTGACGATTCCCATTAGCGCCACAAGGATTGCCGCAAACCGTACGCCCCATGTTTCGGCGAGGGTGCGTTGATTGGCGCCAATTGTTTGCAGGCGCTGAACGGCAAAAAATCCAAGGATCATCGGCAGCCAAAACGTCAGCCCGCGAAATGTCAACACCACCGTGGTTGCCACCGCGCCAGAGATTCCCAAAGAGGTGAAGACCAGCGCCATGACCCCTTCCACGACGCCGATCCCTTGCGGAGTGATTGAAACGATCCAGAATAAAATGCCCACTGCATATCCCGCCACTAAAATGCCCAAACCAATCGGTTGATTGAATGCGCGGAATAGGATGTACAACGAACTGATGTCGACCAGATGCGCCAGAAAGGCGATGCCGACTGTCCGCACCAGGCGTGACGGGTGGGCTGCCACCGCCGCAGAGGCTTGGTTGAACTCTTCGGCATTTTTCTGCGCCCAATCGTCAGCGAGTGAGAGCGACCGGTTGAGGCGTCCAAAAACCCAATTCGCAGTCTGATGCGACCAATCAAAAAGCCGATGCAGCCAATCGGGTTTCCAAATTCCCATTAATAAAATACTGCTCAAACCGAGGGTCAACAAAAGAAGGATGACCGCCCCTGTGATTTCATATAATTTCAGGTCATGTTCAATGAAGAGATAGATCATGCCGGGGATGAGTATTAACGCAAAGGCGGCGAAATCGGCGATCAATTGCAGCAATACTCCTGCCGCCGAGCGCGCCGCGGGTTGACCGCGCCGCGCAAGGTCTTCGGCAAAGAGCGCCGCGCCGCCTGCTCCGCCCACTGGCACAACCACATTGACGAACAACGATCCCAGAGTAACGGGCAGCAAGTCGCGCGTGCGGGTGGATACTCCCACCGTGTCGAAAGCAGACTGATACGACCAGGTGAAAACCCAGTAATATACAGCCTGCACTACCATCGCCGCCAGTACCAACTCCCATTTTCCCTGCGCCAGCGTATTTTTCAATTGCTCCAATTCAGTGAAGCGCGACAGCGCCACCCACAGGAACAGGACGGTTAGTACGATCAAAACCCAGCGTTTTTTCATACCCACTCCTTTTGGTGCTCAAACAATTATTGCTGAATATTAGATTGATGCATTATCCAGCCTGAAGTCCATCCAAGCGGGAAAGCCAACAGATGTGCCAAATCTGCTGAGAATTTGACTGCCACAGTTTCGCCTGTCCCAGGCGGCAGGAAAAGCGCGGCTACGAAGATCCCTAACAGGATGCCGCCGCTGATCCATTGCCACGAACGTTTCAATCGGGCGCTGACCAGCCCCAGGCAGGCGAAATATCCCGCCGATGGACCTACATCTCGCGCCAGCTCCGAGGCTTCCAATCCGAAGTTATGTAGTTGGTGAATCACAAGTGAAATAATCAACGAAAGCAGGACCAACGTCAATAAATGTATACCCCAAAAAGTAAGCGCAGCGCGTTTTGAGCCGGTCATCCATTCGGCTAACCCAACCGCGAAGGCGACAAAAAATAATGCCTCCCAGAAAACCAGTCCGCCTGATGTAACCAGCGCCGATGTGAACATGCGCTCCAATCTGCCGTACCAAAAGTCGTTTGGCGCAAAACCGGTGCGATTGAGCCAGTGATGGGTCAGCCCCTCAAAATATGTGTTGGTGACTATTGCTACCAGAATAAGACCGGATAACATAATCAACGTAAACGGGAAGCGGCGCAGAAAAGCAAAAAAATTACTAGTCACCCGACAGTTTCATAAATAGGTACATAAAGATAAAGGAAAGGATAGCAAGCGCAATAACTGTCTGTCAATAAAACGCCAACCGATTTGAAACAAACTTAAATCGCGTCGATCTTTTCTGTCAACGATGTGCCGTAAGCCAATATTAATAATTTTTGCTCCAGCAGAAATCAGCCAATTATATAAAAATGCTACCACCAAAGTAAGGCGTGACAGATGTTCGGAAGTACGCAACATAGTACTTTCCAAATCAAAGCCATGTTTTTTCAAGTCGCCAAACATTTCTTCGATCCACATTCTGCGCTTGTAACATTGTAAAACCAGTTTGCGATCAGATATATTGGTGGCCAAACACCACGGCTCTTTTTCTCCTGCTTTCCAATACACCAGTACAGAAGCAGGAAAGGCATTTTGCTTTGTCAGGAAACCTTTTGGCAGCCAGACGCTATCACCCGATTTATGAACAAAACTTTCCAGCGTTTGCCATGTACCGAATTTGCCAACTCGAAAACCTGTATTTGATTTTTGACGAAGCGCATAAAACCAGTGCCATTGATTTAACTGTTTCAGCGCCTGAATCGAGCCAAATTCGCTATCTCCGACCAGGAAAACAACCACTTTTTTGGGTAAAAGCGTTTTCACATATTTGAACAACTCGATCTGTTTTTTTGCGCTACTATGTCCGCGCACATGTTTAACCCAATCCCATGCAATGGGAATAGAACGCCTGCGATAGGCTAAACTGACCATCAACAGTTGGTGACCAAACCCTACTTTTGTGCCATCTACAATCAAACGAATTTCTCCAAGTTGTCTCCACTGTGCTTCAATCCATCGTTTCGCAATCGGCTCATACCATTCGCGTACTTCTATTATTTTGTTATCTACACCTGCCCTGGCGGGCGGTGCCAGGGAAAAACGCTCAAAGCGCCTGACCGTACTTAGCAACTTTGCGTTGCCTAATACTTTTCCTGCGATCTTGCTTAAATGCACACTGCGACTTTCATAGATCCCCACCATCATCCACGCAAAATTTTCGATTTGCGTAATTCTTTGGCTTGGACGCAATGCTCTTATTTGTTCTTTCCATGTACGGTACAATTTACCTGTCGGCATGAGGTTCTCCTGTCAAATCGTTTTTGGTAAAACAACTTTAACAGGTTTCCTCTGCCGATCCCTATTCATTTCTTAAAACTGTCGGGTGACTAGAAAAATTATTCAATTGTGTTCTCAATCTTGAAGAGGATATTTGCGGTTATTTAAATATCAAAACATGATAATAGTTTACACCTGATTGTGATTGATATCAGGGACAGGCCAAATGCAGTCACGAGCTCTTTGTTTATGTGGAATGTGCTTGCACGCACCACACCGTATCTATTTCTTGATTTCCAAAAGTGCCTCTTGAAATTTGGGGGAAAGGTGCTATGATTGTTTATGACTGATTAGTGAGCGAATATGAGCGAATTTACCCCAACCCCCGAAAGACAAAAACAGATACTTTCCCTGCTGATAAAGCAGGGACGATTAAGCGTCACCGAGATCGTAGAACAGTTCTCGATCAGTGAGGCGACCGTACGCCGTGATCTGGAGTCTCTTGCTTCACAAGGCAAGGCACAAAGAGTGCATGGCGGCGTGATCGCCGTCGAACAAGCTCCGCCTGAGTTGCCGATCCTTGAGCGCGAAGGTGAACAAACTGATGAAAAAGTCCGCATTGGACGCGCGGCCGCCGAACTTATCGCTGACGGGGAAGCCGTATTCCTCGGCTCAGGTACGACTGTCCTTGAAGTGGCGCGCAATTTGCGCAACCGCAAATCCCTGACCGTGATCACCAATTCGTTGCCTGTGTTAAATATGCTGGCGGGCATCAAAGAAATCACGGTGATCTCTTTGGGCGGAATGTTGCGTGAAAGCGAACTTTCATTCATTGGTCACATCACCGAACAGGCGCTGGCTGAATTGCGCGCAGATAGGGTCATCATGGGCACACGCGGACTTAGCCTTGAGCACGGCTTAACGAATGATTATTTGCAGGAAACCCTAACAGACCGCGCCATCTTGAAGATCGGACGTGAGGTAATTATTGTGGCAGATTATTCAAAAGTAAACCGTGTGTCCACTGCTTTGCTGGCTTCTTTTAAAAGCATGAACACATTTGTCACCGACGCAAAATCTGATAAAAAATTTGTTCAGGCATTAAAAAAACAAGACATCAAAGTCATTGTTTCATAACGGAGAAATAATGTTGCTTGAGAATTTTCGCCCGCGGTCAAAACTGGTGACCAAAACGACTTTGGTGAACAAACCAAAGTTTTCAGTGATTGATGCGCATAACCACCTCACTGAGCCATTCGGTGGCGGCTGGGATAATAAGCCGCTCAACCAGTTGCTTGACCTGCTCGATGAGGCAGGCGTGACTCATTATGTGGATCTAGACGGCGGCTGGGGCGAAGATATTCTTCATCGCCATCTCGATTATTTCAAAGCCAAAGCGCCTGAAAGATTTCAAATCTTCGGCGGCGTGGATTGGTCTAAGTGGCAAAGCATGGGCGACGCATTTCCTAAATGGGCGGCGAACAGGCTCAAGGTCCAGAAGGATGCGGGTGCGCAGGGGCTCAAAATCTGGAAACCGCTCGGGTTGGAGGTTAAAGATCATCAGGGGCAATTAGTCAAAGTGGACGATGCGCGCTTGAGTCCACTTTGGGAAACGGCAGGCGCGCTTGGATTGCCCGTGATGATTCATGTGGCAGACCCTGTCGCATTCTTCGATCCGATTGACGAAACGAACGAGCGCTGGGAAGAGATTGGCGCGAACCCTGATTGGGCATATACCAGCCCGCCGTTCCCGCCGTTCATGAAAATCATAAATGGATTATTCAATCTCGTGAAGCGACATGCGAACACAATTTTCATTGGCGCGCATGTCGGTTGTTATGGCGAAAATCTTGGCTGGGTGGGGCAGATGTTGGATGCCTGCCCAAACTATTACATCGATATTTCTGCGCGAGTGGGTGAGCTTGGAAGACAACCCTATACCGCGCGGAAATTTTTTATTCAATATCAGGATCGTATTTTATTTGGCTCAGACATGAGTCCCGATTTGGACGTGTATCGTTTGTATTACCGCTTTTTGGAAACGGACGACGAATATTTTAATTACAACACCAGCGAAATTCCCGGGCAGGGGCGCTGGTATGTGCATGGCATATATTTGCCAGACGATGTCTTGAAAAAAATCTATCGCGAAAACGCAATGAAGGTATTAAAAATAAAATGAAAACATATCAGACATACAACGAAATCAAATCACAGACTCAGGCTTGGGCACAGGCATTGGATGTGACAAACGCTTCCTCTCTCCCGAAAGCTGGGGACTACGACCAGGTTATTTTCACAGGCTGCGGCTCGACGTATTACCTGTCACTATCTGCTGCGGCAATGTATCAGGAGTTGACCGGTCGCGCGGCGCGGGCTGTACCTGGCGGGGAATTGCTATTGAATTCTCAAACCGTTCTTTCCGATCAAAGAACTTTGTTGGTTGCCATCAGCCGCTCAGGCACAACAACCGAGACAGTGAAGGCAGTTGAGAAATTCAAGAAGGAAAAACGCGGAGATGTGGTTGTCATCAGCAATTATGATGAAATCCTTTCGCGCATGGCAGATGTGAATATCGTGATCGACAAGGGGCAGGAAGAATCTGTGGCACAGACCCGCTCGTTCGCTTCGATGTTTGTGGCGGTCTCTGCTTTTTGCGCGCGCATGGCTAGCAGAGATGACTTGCTTGCCGCGATGGCAGGCTTGCCAAAGATCGGCGGTCAGTTGATTGAAAAGTATGAGGCATTCGCAAAAGAGCTTGGGGAGAACCTAAACTTCGACCGTTTCTATTTCCTGGGTTCGGGCATCCGCTATGGGCTTGCGTGTGAAGTGAATCTCAAAATGAAAGAGATGACACTGACTCACAGCGAGCCATTCCACTTTTTGGAATTCCGTCATGGACCGATGAGCATGGTGAATCAAAATGCGGTCGTGGTGGGAATGTTGTCGGATGCAAACCGAGTCCACGAGGCGAAGGTGCTATCAGAGATGAGAATGTTTGGGGGAACAGTGACAAGCTTGGGCGGGGCAGGGGCGGATGTGGTCTTTGAGTCGAATATCCCTGAAAGTGTGCGCGGCGTTTTATATCTGCCCGTATTGCAGTTGATGGCTTTTTATCGTTCTGTGGCGAAAGGTCTCAATCCCGACCGTCCAACGAATTTGACGGCTGTGGTCAAACTTGATATGTAACCAAAAGGAGAGAAGCATGAAAAAGCTGATGTTCGTTCTTGTGATTGCGAGCCTGATGCTGTCTGCGTGTGGAAACAAACCTGCCAGCGGCGGCCCTGTGGAGATCACCTACATGATGTGGGGCTCACCCGAAGAACTGGCTGTTTGGCAAACGATCGTGGATGATTTCCATGCGCAGAATCCCGACATCACAGTTAAAGTGGATGTGAGTGATTGGGATGGCTACTGGGAAAAATTGAAAGTGTTATATGCCAGTAATACCCCGCCCGATGTTTTTGCGATGGATGCGCCGCTTTATCCAGATTGGCAGTCGCGCGGAGTGTTGCTCAACTTGCAACCTTATATTGATGCGAACCCAGGCTTTTTGGACGGCATTTATCCTGCCGCGCTGCAAAACTATAAACGCGATGACGGCTACTATGGCATGCCCCGCGATTTCCAAACCATTGTCATGTTCTACAACAAGGATATGTTCGATGCGGCGGGTGTAGCTTACCCCGCAACAGGTTGGACATATGATGATTTCCGCGGCGCTGCAAAAAAGTTAACCCTCGATACCAATAATGATGGCAGCATGGATCAATGGGGTTTTGACACGGATCTGTGGGACATGGAACTTTTTTGGAGCAGCGCCATCTGGTCACACGGCGGCGAGATCGTCAGCGTTGACCGCACAAAGACTCTGTTAGGCGAGCCGAAAGCGCGTGAAGCGTGGCAGATGATCGACGATATGATCCACAAAGATAAATCCATGCCCGACCCCGATACCGCTGCACAATTTGGCTATGATTTGTTCGCCGCGGGAAAAGTAGCCATGTGGCCGATCGGACATTGGGCAGTACCTGACTATGCCAAACTCGGTTTCAAGTGGGACGTGGCTCCCATGCCAGTTGGACCTGCTGGTCAGGCTACGAGCGCAAATAGCGCGGGCTTCGTTGTTTCCAAAGATTCCAAAAATTCTGATGCAGCCTGGAAGTTCATTCAATTCGCTCTTGGCACAAAAGGTCAAACAGGTTTGACCGAACTCGGCTTTGCGATCCCGGTGCTTAAATCTGTGGCTGAAAGCCCGGTCTTCCTTGAGCAGAAGTCAGTTCAAATTAACCAGCAGGTATTCCTGGATTCAATCGCTTTTGCCCATGTGAAACCTGCGTTCAAGGGATATGACCAATGGGCAAGCACCTTCGGTGACGGTCTCCTGCCTGTTTGGAATGGACAGGCTGAACTTAATGCCACGCTCGATGCTCTCGTTCCGCAAGGGGATGAGATATTGGCACAGAATAAGTAACCTGCCGAAACTTGATTTAGCCCTCCTCCGTATAGGAGGAGGGCTGCGTAGGAGTATCCATGGAATCGGGACTGAGACCACTTGGGCGTGAAAAACTCTGGCTATTTTTATTGCTTCTGCCCACATTATTTGGTTTGTTGTTTGGCACGTTCGGGTCACTGTTTGCCACGATCGGACTCAGCTTCACCAATTGGGATTTGCTTACCCCGCCTCAGTGGGATGGATTAAACAACTACATAGAAGCCTTTCAGAGTGAAGCCTTCCTCAAAGCCTTGCGCAATACGCTCACATTCTCCGCGCTGTATGTGCCGGGAGTAATCGTAATTTCATTAATTGTCGCGCTGCTGCTCAACCGCAAACTCAAGGGCGTCAGCATATTTCGGACCGCTTTTTTTCTTCCATCTGTCACCTCGGCGGTTGCGGTCAGTTTGATGTTCCAGTGGCTGTATGCAAAAGACAACGGCTTGATTAATGTCGCGTTGGGTTCTTTTGGAATTTCACCTGTCAATTGGCTGGGTACGGATATGGCGATGATCGCCGTGGTCATTGCCAATATTTGGGGCGCGATTGGCGAAGGCATGATCGTTTTTCTTTCCGGACTGCAAGCCGTGCCGCGTGAGTATTATGAAGCCGCCGAAGTGGACGGTGCAAACGGCTGGCACAAGTTCTGGGGCATCACCCTGCCATTGATCTCGCCCAGCATATTTTTTCAATTGCTGATTACAACCATCAATGCCTTTCAGGCTTTTGAATATATCTACATGCTTACCCGCGTTGGGAATGGCGATAGCCGCATTCCGGTGGTGGTTTTTTCCATTTATCGCAACGCGTTTTTCTGGTTCAACATGGGAGGCGCCAGTGCGCAGGCGCTGATCCTTGCCGCGCTGATCAGCATTCTGATGGCTTTCTACCTGTGGGCTGAACGCCGCTGGGTTGTTTACGAATAGGAGTTGCCGCATGACGCGTAAAAATCGCACTCGCCTCACGGATATTATTTTTTATGTCGTTTTGACCGTCTTCGGGCTGGTCATGGTCATGCCATTCTTGTGGATGATCGCCACCTCCTTCAAATTGCCAGCCGACCAATATTCGCGCAGTTTTATCCCGCCGACATTCACGGTGCAAAACTATCTTGATCTCGGCAGCAAGATTCCCTTCTTTCGGGAAATGTGGAACAGCTTCTTCATTGCCGCGCTCGTTACCATTGGTCAACTGTTGACCTGTGCCATGGCGGCATTTTGTTTTGCGGTCGTCCAGTTCCGATTCCGCAATACGCTGTTTGTCCTTTTGCTCATCACTTTCATTATTCCGTTCCACGTCACTTTGATCCCGAACTTTATTATTTTCAGCAGGGTCTTTCATCTGGTCGGCACAAGCATTCCCCTTTGGCTTCCCGCTTTTTGGGGCGGAGCTTTTGGCACATTCCTTTTGCGGCAATACTTTTTGACCATTCCGCGCGAATTGGCTGAAGCCGCGCGCATTGACGGCGCATCATTGCCACAGATATTCTGGCAAATTTATCTTCCGTTGGCACGCCCCGCACTCGCCGCGCTTGCCATTTTTACCTTCATGGGCGCATGGAACGACCTGCTGCATCCGCTGATTTATCTGCCCAGCGATTTGCAGAAAACCACCATTCAAGTTGGGCTATCCCTTTTTCAGAGCCAGTATTCTGGCAAGTGGACTATCATGATGGCGGGGACAGTTGCCAGTGTCACGCCCATGATTGTCATTTTCTTTATTGCACAGAAACAATTTATCGAAGGCATCGCCCTGTCAGGCGTCAAGCGATAATTACATAAGAAATCAAGGAGCATAACATGACAAAAATTGCATTCATCGGCGCAGGCAGTCTCGGCTTTACAGGCGAACTTGTGCGCGACATCCTCACTTTTCCGCTTTTGGAAGATGCCACCATCTCGCTCATGGACATCCACCCCGAAAGACTCGCATGGGCAAAAAAAGGAGTCGAAAAATTGATCGCAGCTGGCAACCGTCCCGCGAAGGTCGAGGCTACGCTCGATCGAGCCGAAGCGCTCAAAGGCGCAGACGTCGTCTTGACCACCATCCTCGCGGGCAGTACCGATGTCTGGCGGCATGATATTGAGATCCCAAAAAAATACGGCGTGGATATTAACGTCGGCGACACACGCGGACCGAGCGGCATCTTCCGCTTCCTGCGCACGATCAACCCGATGCTGGATATTGTGCGCGACATGGAAAAGTATTGTCCCAACGCGGTGCTTCTGAATTACACCAATCCAATGGCGATGTTGTGTGCCGCGCTGCAACGTCAAACCTTTATTACCGTCACGGGACTTTGTCATTCCGTGCAAGGTTCAGCCATGATGCTTGCCGAATGGATCGGCGCGCCTTTCAACGAGATTGATTATGTCTGCGCGGGTATCAATCATCAGGCTTGGTATCTCGAATACAAATGGAACGGCAAAGATGCGTATCCGCTCATTCATCAAGCCATTACCGAGCGCAAGGAAATTTATAATGAAGAGGTCGTCCGCAACGAAATGTATCTTGCACTTGGCAAGTACGTCACCGAGTCCAGCGGGCACAACTCTGAATACAATCCATGGTTCCGCAAACGCCCCGACCTGATCGAAAAATATTGCAAAGATGGCACGGGTTGGAATCCTGGCGAGTATGCTTATATCCTCAAAGAATATCAACACAACGAAGCCACCTGGCAGGATCAGGTCAAGGAGCGCCTCGCCGAAAAAATCACCGACGAAGATTTAAAGCGCGGACAGGAATATGCGGCTTACATCATCAACGCGCTCAAAGGCGGCGAGATGTTCAAGTTCAATGGCAACGTCCGCAACACGCATCTCATTACCAACCTGCCCGAAGGCGCGTGCGTTGAGGTGCCTGTCGTCGTGGATAAGGCTGGCTTCCATCCCATTCACGTCGGCGCGCTGCCTGCCGAATGTGTATTGCTTACACAGCTTTCCAGCGGCATCGAAGAGATGGCGATCACCGCATCCATTGAAGGCGACCCCACGATGGTTTATCGTGCCATCGCTCACGACCCGCTCACATCGGCTGTCCTGTCCCTCGCCGAGATTCGCCAAATGACCAATGAGTTATTTGCCCAGCACAAAGACTATCTGCCGCAATTCAAACATCATGTGGTTTAAAAAGACTTTACCTCTCTTCCTTCTTTTTCTTATGGGATGTAGCCCCGCATCACGCTTCGCCTCGCCTCAACCTGATTCTGCTTCGACGGAGACTTCAACCCCCATGCCTTCTGCTCCACGTCCCACGCAACACGCACCATCCTGGTGGCATCCCACAGCGGGACTCACCTGGCAATGGCAAATCGGCGACCTCGATATTGACACATCCATCGCAGCCGATGTGTATGATGTTGATTTATATGTTGACCAAGCCATCATCGACGAGTTACACGCCAAAGGTCGCAAGGTCATTTGCTACATCAGTGTTGGCTCGTATGAAGATTGGCGTCCAGACAAAGACCAGTTCCCACCCGAAGTGTTGGGCAATGACTACGAAGGCTGGAAAGGCGAAAAATGGCTCGACATCCGCGAGATAGATAAACTTGCGCCGATCATGCTTGCCCGCCTTGACTTGTGTGCATCGAAAGGCTTCGACGCGCTTGAGCCGGACAATATGGAAATCTATGCCAACGACACAGGCTTTCCGCTGACGTATGAAGATCAGTTGAAATACGCGCTCTGGCTTGCAGACGAAGCTCACAAACGCGGTCTCGCCATTGGGCAGAAAAATGCCTCTGACCAAGTCAAAGACCTTGTGGATATCTATGACTTCGCCATCACCGAAGATTATTTCTTCTACAACGATGCAGAATCCATGCTCCCATATATCAAAGCAGGCAAACCTGTCTTCGCCGCCGAATACACTGATCTCGGCGGTGACTTTGAATCGTATTGCCAGAAATCCAAAACACTAAACTTCAGCACCATCCTCAAAAATCGTGAACTGGATTCGTGGATGAAGACCTGTCCCAAATAAAAAAAACCGCGCCTTTTGGGAACGGTTTTTTTAGGAAACTAATTTGCAAAAGCCGCCAGTTGATAAATGGCGGGACGATATTTGGGCTTGGGAATGGATTTGCCTTCCTTCCTCGCCGCTTCAAGCCATACCTTTTTAGCAGCCAATGCCTGATCCAATGCTTCTTCTGGTGTTTCGCCAAATGCAGAACAATGAGCCAAATCAGGAATATCGGCAATATAGCCACCGTCTTCTTCACTGTAAAAAATGTTAATGTGATAGTCTTTCATGGTTACTCCTCAATCTGCAAAGCGTACCGTTCGACCAATTCCATGAATTGCTTTATTTGGTAAGGCTTCACTTGCCCTTTAACATTTTGCAGGTTTACCAATTCTTTCACTTTCGGATGAACAAAAATATGATGACTTCCATTCACTCGTGAAAGATGAAAGCCAAATCCTTCGGCAAGCAGGAAAAAATCATTGAAGGCAATATTCTTTAAACCTGCCAGAACTTTTTCAAGGATTTTCTTCAACTTTGCCATTTCAAAATATTATACAACGAAACTCTCTCGATACAGGAAACGCTCAAAATGAAACCAATCACCATCGGAAAATTACGCGGACTACAACAAATTTCCTCTCAGCGCGGAACGTTTACCGCGCTTGCCCTCGACCATCGCCAAAACCTGCGCAAAGCAAATCCTGCGCTTGCCAGCGACGAGCAGCTCTCACGTTTCAAACTGGATGTAACCTCCACGCTTGCCTCCAGAGCCACGGCTGTTTTACTCGACCCCGAAGTCTCTGCCGCGCAAGCCATCGCCGCGCGCAGCATTCCAAATAATGTTGGCTTGGTCGTGGCAGTCGAATCCACTGGATATACGGGAGATGCCACTGCGCGTCAGGCGCAGATCATCCCAGGCTGGAGCGTGGAAAAAGCCAAACGCATGGGCGCATCTGCGATCAAATTGCTTGTATATTACCATCCCGATTCGCCCACCGCAGCAGACATCGAATCCTTTACAAAAAATATCGTCGAAGATTGCAGGAAGCACGATCTTGTACTCATGCTTGAGCCGCTATCGTACTCACTCGATGAGAGCAAAAAACTTTCATCCGAAGAAAAAAGATACATCGTGGTGGAAACTGCAAAACGATTAACCCCATTGGGCGCAGATATTCTTAAAGCGGAGTTCCCTCTCGATGCTTCGACTACGCTTAGCACAGAAACAGACCAAAAAGTCTGGGCTGAGGCGTGCGCTGAAATTTCCGCCGCATCCATCGTCCCGTGGATTCTTCTTTCCGCCGCAGTCGATTATGAAATCTTTCTTCAACAAGTCACTGTTGCCTGCAACGCAGGCGCAAGCGGTATTGCCGTGGGGCGCGCCGTGTGGAAGGAAGCCGTGATGCTCGATGGTGACGAACGAATTAAATTTCTGCGCACCGTTGCACGCCACAGAATTTCTCGCCTCACATCATTGTGCCACGCGCTCGCAAAACCCTACACAGATTTCTACTCAGCCGATGCGCCCTTTGATTGGCACAAAGTTTATTAATATGTTCGATATTTTGGTTGCCGGCGAAATCAACCCAGACCTGATTCTTTCAGGCAATGTTATTCCTGAGTTTGGTCAGGCTGAAAAACTGGTAGACAGTGCAACGCTTGCCATCGGTTCGTCGTCCGCGATCTTTGCGTGCGGAGCGGCGCGGCTTGGGCTGATGGTGGCATTCATCGGCGTGTGCGGCGACGATGTCTTTGGTCGCTTCATGCTTGATGAAATGCAAAAAAGAAATGTGGATGTGAGCAGCGTGATCATCCGCTCGAATGAACAAACTGGACTGAGCGTGATTCTCAATCAGCCTTTCGACTATGCTCAGGGAGACCGCGCGATCCTGACGCACCTCGGCTTGATAGCTGACCTTCAAGCATCAGATGTCTCTGATAGTTTACTGCGCAAAACCCGTCACCTGCATGTCGCGTCGTATTTTTTGCAAAGCAAACTTCAACCTGATCTGCCTTCGTTATTTCAACGCGCACATTCGCTGGGGCTGACCACTTCGCTCGACACGAACTACGACCCATCTGAAAAATGGCTCGGCTTTGACGAATTACTTTCGCTTACAGATGTTTTTCTGCCAAATAAAACCGAAGCGCTTTCCATCACTCAAGTCGATAATGTTGAATTCGCCGCGAGACGGCTTGCAGATAAAAGTAAACTCGTCGCCATCAAACTCGGCGCAGATGGCGCGTTAACTTGCAAGGATAAGGAAATTCTCCAATCTGAATCAATCTTAGTAAATGTTGTGGACACCGTCGGCGCAGGGGATACTTTCGATGCAGGCTTCATGCTCGGTTATCTCAATGACTGGTCGCTTGGAAAATCTCTGCGGCTGGCATGTGTCTGTGGAGCGTTGTCCACGCAAAAGGCGGGCGGCACAAATGGTCAACCCACACTGGCAGAGGCTATGAAATATGTACCTTGATGAAATTGTCGCTGCTCAAAAAAGAGGAGAAGCCAGGGGAATTACGTCAATCTGTTCGGCGCATCCCTGGGTGTTGAAAACTGCCATGCAGACAACTCAACAGACCTCCGAGGTCTCCAAGACCTCGGAGGTCTTACTTATCGAATCCACCTGCAACCAGGTCAACCAGTTTGGCGGATACACAGGGATGACCCCCGCAGACTTTATCCGTTATGTGCGCGAGATCGCTGAGGAGAATCAATTTCCATTTGAAAATATTATTCTGGGCGGCGATCATCTTGGTCCCAATGTTTGGCAAAACGAACCTGCCGACTCAGCCATGCAAAAATCCGCTGTGATGCTGAGGGATTATGTGCAAGCCGGTTTTGTGAAGATCCATTTGGATTGCAGTATGCGACTCGGAGATGACCCAATGGGTGCGCTGGATATGGAAGTATCTGCGCGACGCGCCGCTCAATTGGCAAAGGTTGCAGAGGATTCAGCAGGGGAGGAGCGGTGTTCTGCCCTGCGTTATGTGATCGGAACAGAAGTCCCTGTTCCAGGCGGAGCGCGGGAGCACGAGGAAACTGTCAGCGTGACAAATGTTGGGGATGTAGGGCAAACAATTCAGGTTACGCGCGAAGCGTTTTTGAGAGAAGGATTGGCTGAGGCGTGGGAAAAGGTCATGGGAGTGGTGGTGCAGCCAGGCGTGGAATTCGGCGATGATTTTGTCCTGCCATACAACCCTGATGCTGCGAAGGAATTATCGCGCTTTATCGAAAGCCAGTCGATGGTCTACGAAGCGCATTCCACAGATTATCAGACACGTGATGCGCTGAAAGGTTTGGTGCGCGATCACTTTGCCATTCTCAAAGTCGGTCCCGGACTTACATTTGCATTTCGTGAGGCTGTCTTTGCGTTGGCGATGATCGAAAATGAACTGATTGAAAAAGATAAACGGTCCAACATCATTCAAATTCTTGACGATGTTATGACAAGGCGTCCCGAATACTGGGAAAAATATTATCGGGGCGATGAGCAAGAGCAGGCTTTCAAACGCAAATATAGTTTAAGCGACCGTGCGCGCTATTATTGGACTCAACCCGAGGTACAGGATGCGTTTGCACGGTTGATGAAAAACCTTGGTCAGAAGACGTTGCCCTATTCGTTGTTAAGCCAGTTTATCGGCAGTGCAGATCTGAATGCTGTTCAGGTCATCAACTGGAAGATCGGCTGGATATTAAAAGATTATTTGTTTGCTTGCGGATTCTGAGCATTTGGGAATCAAGCTATCTGGCTGCAAAAAGTGGTTAATATAAGGCGAACCCGCAACCTTTTGTGGCAAACTGTCAAAGAAAAAATCTATTAAAGATTAAAGTTTGAAATAAAATAAGCTCACCTTTTCATATCAATACCCTTTCCTAGCAGCCTGTCGGAGAGAGAAACGCAATTGGACTTGATGTGAGTTTCTTGGAGGAAAATGGATGTGATGGAGGCAAAAGTAATGCAAAACAGAGTGTATGCGGGACAAAACTCCAGCATCA
>Ga0335397_10001114_pt1 | contig 36402 bp, 38 predicted proteins | sample MAT04_FD_205740 | JGI IMG/M metagenome (GOLD analysis project Ga0335397, IMG submission 205740) | Freshwater microbial communities from Lake Fryxell liftoff mats and glacier meltwater in Antarctica - MAT-04 (spades assembly) (version 2) ... | reverse complement strand
TCGATACCGCTTCGTACCGCCGTGGAGGCGCTGCTCAGCGAAGGGTGACGGCGGCCCAACCGTCCATCTCGTCCGCGGCGACGACGCGCAGCGGCTCCAGTGCGGCCAGAACGTGCCCGTGCGCAGCTGTCAGGATGCCGCTGATCACCAGCGCTCCCCCGGGCGCAAGAACCCGCCGCAGGTCGCCGGCAAGCGCAATCAGCGTCGGCGCCAGGATGTTGGCCACGACCAGGTCGTAAGTGCCATCCACGTCCGCCAGGTCGGTGGTGCTGACCTCGATACGTTCGGCAACACCGTTGGCGTGCGCGTTCGCAATGGTGACCGAGACGGCGGCAGGTGCGATGTCCACAGCCACTGCAGACCCAGCCCCGAAGACACATGCCCCGATCGCCAGTACGCCCGACCCGCACCCCACGTCGAGCACCGTGCTGCCGGGCTGCATCAGTTGACGGATGGCGCGCAGCGACAGAATCGTGGTGGGGTGATCGCCCATGCCGAAGGTGGCACCTGGCTCGATGTGCAGCACCGTCACGCCGAGCGGCGTCTCGAACGGCACCCACGCGGGTCGTACGACAAGGTCGGCTTCCACCCATACGGGCTCGGCGAACTGCCGCCACGTGTCGGAGACGGACTCGTCGACCTCGACGAATCGGAACGGCCACGGCTGCGGCAACAGCACGTCACTGTCGAGCGCTTCGTTGCCGATCGATGTCCACAACTCGACGTGCCCGTCGATGCCTGCCCGCTCCTCCACGGCCACGACGCCCAGCCCCCACAGCGCGTCGCTGGCGAGTTCGACGTCGGCCTCATCAACGGTGACCACAAGTTGGCGCATCAGTCGAGCCGACGCAGTTCCACCTTGTACCGAGCAGTCCTGGCGACGTACGACGCGACACCCATGTCGATGTCGCTCTGCCGGGCGCGCCCGCTCTTGATGACTGCCGGGGTGCCGACGGCCAACGAGCCGCCGGGCACTTCGGTGTCGTTGAGCACGACTGCGTTGGCGGCGACGATGGCGCCCGTGCGCACCATGGCCCGGTGCATCACGATGCTGCCGTTGCCGACGAGGCAGCCCGATTCGATGGTGCAGGCTTCGAGGTGGACCATGTGCCCGATGACGCAGTCGTCGCCGACCACCGTTGGCCGCTCGGCAGTCGTGTGCAGCACACAGTTGTCCTGCACGCTGGTACGGGCTCCGATGGTGATGTAGCCGTCGTCGCCGCGCAGCACCGCGCCGGGCCAGACGGAGCTGTCGGGGCCGATGTGAACATCGCCGATGATGACTGCGTCGGGGTGCACGAAGGCATCAGGATGGATGTTGGGAACGCGGTCTCCGAGGGCATAAATGGGCACCGCGTGAGGGTACCGATCCATGACGACGTGAAGCGAAGCGCCTTACAGCAGATACCGTGGACGCCTATGTCCCGCAGGATCGAAATCGAGCTCACCAGCGCGCGCCAAGACGGCACGTGGACGTGGCGAGCTGCAGGTGCCCAGAAACCCAAAGGCGTGCTCGACGGCACGTTGCTTCCCGAGGGCGCCGTCATCGGCATGATCCTGAAGGCGGACGCCGAAACGGAGATGGATGGCACCAGCATCCTCTCGGTCACGCAGGGCAAGGCCAAGGCCGAAAAGGCCGGCGTGCTGGAGATGATCGGTAGCGACAAGCCCTTCGAGGCTGTCATCGAGACGAAGGCTCGCCGTGACCGTGGCGACCGCCCCGGCGGCGACCGTGACCGTGGCGACCGACCGCGTCGCGATGGCGACCGTCCCGGCGGCCCCCGCCGCGACCGCCCCGCCGGTGGCCCTGGCGGCGACCGTGGCCCGCGCGCCGCAGGCGACCGTCCCGGTGGCCCCCGCCCTGACCGGGGCCCGCGCCCCGGTGGCGACCGTCCGCAGGGCCGGCCCCGCTTCGAGGCCCCGCCCGAGCTGCCCCAGCGCCCGAAGGCCAAGCGCCTCAAGCCCGGTCGCAAGCACCGCAGCGCCGTGCTGGCCGAGTTGCCCGAGGCACAGCGTGCAGTGGCCGAGCGCGTCCTGCAGGGGGGTGTTCCGGCCGTCCGCCAGGCAGTCAACGAGCAGAATGCTCGCTTGAAGTCGGAAGGCAAGGAAGAGATTCCTGCCGCCGGCCTGTTGGCCATCGCCGAGCAGCTGCAACCGAAGTTGCGAGTTGCCGAGTGGCTCGACCGTGCCGACGCCGCACTCGCGGATCTCGAGGAACTGGACTTGCGCGATCTGCGCAGCGTTGTTGCTTCGGGTGAAGACCCCATCGTTGCGCGTGACGAGACCACCCGCGAGATCTCGGCCAAGCTGAAGGAAGCCCTAATCACCAAGCAGGACAAGGAACTGAGCCTGTGGTTCGGTGACATAGGTGCTGCGATGGGTGTCGGCCGCGTGGTGCGTGCGCTCAAGCTGTCGTCGCAGCCACCGAAGGCCGGCGTCCGTTTCCCCGCTGACCTGGCCGGCAAATTGGCCGCAGCGGCCACGGGCAACCTCACCGCTGACGCCATGCCCGACCGCTGGGTAGCTGTGCTGGAGGCCGTCGCCTTCAGCCCGATCCGTGCCCTGGTGCAGCCCACCGAGAAGCCTGCTCAGGTCAACGACGAGCTGTTGGCAACGGTCAAGCGTATTGGCCCGCTGCTGCCGCAGATCGCCGCCCTGTTCGGCGTCGACGTCGACGCAAAGGCTCAGCCCAAGCCTTTGCGCCCCACTCGTCCCAGCGCACCAGCCAAGAAGCTGCCCCCGAAGCCGCCTGCTCCCCCGGCCGCCAAGGCACCCAAGCCTGCCCCGGCACCCAAGGCTCCGGTCGAGGTCGCCGACGTTGTGACCGAGGCTCCGGTCGAGGTCGCCGACGTTGTGACCGAGGCTCCGGTCGAGGTCGCCGACGTTGTGACCGAGGCTCCGGTCGAGGTCGCCGACGTTGTGATCGAGGCTCCGGCCGCAGCAGTCGAGACTGCTGCCGACGAGGCCTGATCGCCGGTTCGGCGCCGACGGCGCCGCACACCTACAGTCGGGCCCATGTCCGACATTGTGAAGTATGAAGTCCATGGTCGCATCGCGCTCATCACGCTGAACCGTCCCGAGGCGCGCAACGCCGTCAACGGTGATGTGGCGCAAGGCGTGGAAGCCGCGATCGACCAGATGGAAGCCGACCCAGGTGTGTGGATCGGCATCATCACTGCGAACACCGAGGGTCAGGAGCGCCCCGTCTTTTGCGCGGGTGCCGACCTGAAGGCCATCAATTCGGGCAACGCTGCTGGGCTCAACACCAAGCGCGGCGGCTTTGCGGGCTTCGTCTACCGCGAGCGCACCAAGCCGGTGATCGTTGCAGTCGACGGTCTGGCAACCGCCGGTGGCTGCGAGATCGTGCTGGCCGCGGACTTGGTGGTCGCCACCACCCGCAGCGCCTTCGGCCTGGCCGAAGTGAAGCGCAACCTCATCGCCGGCGCCGGCGGCTTGTTCCGTCTGCCCCGTGCCATCGGCCAGGCAGCCGCGATGGAGGCCATTCTCACCGGTGAGCCGATTCCCGCTGCGCGTGCCTACGAGCTCGGTCTGATCAGCCGCTTGGTCGAGCCGGGCAAGGCCGTCGAGGAGGCAATGGCGCTGGCCGGAAAGATCACCGAGTCCGCTCCCCTGGCCGTGTGGGCCAGCCGCAAGGTCGTCCTCGCCGCTGCCTACAGCGACGACGAGACCCTCAAGCGCATGACCAACGAAGAGTTCGCCAAGGTGATGGGTTCTGAGGACACGAAGGAGGGCCTCACCGCCTTCATCGAGAAGCGCACCCCCAACTGGCAGGGCAAGTAGTCAAAAACCCCTCTGATTTGCGAAGTGACGCGCTGCCGGCACCGTGAGCTGGCTCACATACGACAAACCGCGTCACTTCGGCGGAATGCCGACGACTGGCCGCTAGAGCGGCACGGAGACGGTGATCTTGCGGGCTTTGATGCCCGCTCGCTCGTACAGGTTCTTGGTCGCGCGGTCGCCGGGCAGTGCGGTGCCTTCCAACACCGTGCAATCCAGCGATCGCGCCGCCTCCATCGCCGCCTCCAGCAGCCAGTCGCCGAACCCGACCTCGCGCGCCTCAGGGTGCACGTATACCTGCATCACTTCGGCGGCGGTACCGGCGATGTGCAGCTGCAGGTAACCAACCACTGCGCCGTCAATGGTGGCCACCCACACGTGCTGGCCGGCCTGCACCAGAACCTCGGCCCAGTCCCCCACCGCGGCACGCTCTGCGAGATGCGCTGGGCCGCCACGTTGCTCCAGCAGTGCCGTGCGTGCCTCACTCTCGAGCCCGGCCACCTGTGCTGCATCTACCTGCGTCAGCGGGCGAACGGCTTGCTCCATCATTCACTTCCGAGTAGCTGGTCGAGCTTGGCCAGAATCGTGCGCCGCCTGCGATTGGCGCGCTCGTATGTGCGGATGGCCGCCAATTCGTAGACCGGTAGCCGACCCAGAAGTTGCACCACCTGCGCTGCGGCAAGGTGCTGGTAGCCATCGAACGGTGGCGTGAGCGGCGGAATTTCCACCACGAGCTGCGGCTCAATCGCCGGTGCGCCAGCAACCGGTGCGACAGCGGCGCCGGCCATCCTTTTCTCCAGCTCGCGCCGCCCGTAGGTGACCGTCATCTCGCCGACCCAGCGTGCCACCTGGACGCGCTCAGAGACCCGTGTACGGCCGCTGCTGATGAACGTGCTGAGGTCTGACTGGAGCTGCACCGCAAGCCCCACAGGGGCGTACAACGCAATGTCCAGCACCTTCTCGATGAACGGTCGCTGGTCAGACATCAACTGATCAGCTGAAGATGGGGCACTCGTCGTCGCCGATGGGGCACACCGGGGCACCGAGGCGAACGAGTAGGAAACACGTCGGGCACAGCTGCTCGTCGGCGCGCTTGGGCTGCAGCCGGTCGGCGGCTTCGCCCTTTTCTTCGGGCTCGTCGTCCTCGTTCTCGTCTTCGTCGTCGGCTGCGACGAGTCGATCCTTCAAGATGGTGTCGAGGTCGGCCTCGACATCGTCGGGAGCGATGATGTCGTCGTCTTCGTCCTCTTCCTCGCCGGCAGGCACCGAGCGACGGACTGGACCACTGGTGTCGTCCTCGTCCTCGTCCTCGTCGGCGGTAACGAAATCTTCGTCGAGAGCGACGAAGTCGTCGTCCTCCTCGAGAGCGTCTTCCTCGAGTGCATCTTCGTCCAGCTCGGCCGGGTCGATGTCGGCCTCTTCTTCGACTTCCTCGAACTCTTCCGCTGGTTCGGTTGGGATTTCTTCGTCGTCTGCCATGATCGGTTCCTTGTCGTTACCAGCGCGTACTCAGTGCGTCATCCCGTGCGAGGCCGGGGATACTACGGCGAGCGCCAGCGGAGGCTACCCGCGCGCACTGTGACAGCAGTCACTTTCCTCGATCGGGCACAAAATTTGCCCGCTGTTCACGTCTGACTGCGACGTGCTTCCGCACGTCGTTCTGCCGCCAAACGCTCGAGCTCGGGTGCTTCGGTGGTCATGTGCGTCATCGCCGCCGCAATGGAACGGTGGCCCGCTTGCTCGTCGATCAGGCGGTGCATCTCCAGCGCAATCCGCCGATACGACGGGTGACCCTGTGGTGACGAACGCAATTCCAGCATGTGGATGGCCTCGCGAGCATTGAACTGCATCGTGTAGCGCATCCGGTAGGCCATGCTGACTGCGTACTGCGCCTGCTGCGGGAACTCTTCCTTGAGTGCGTCGTACAGCGAGGCCGAGCGGGCCATTGCGTCGTCGAAGACGTCGGTCATGCCCGCCTCCTCCACCAGTTCCGGGCGTACGTACCCGTGGTTCGGCGTGAGGGACTGCCACTCGATGGTCAGCATGCGATGGCGCTGGAGGTCGCGGAAGGCCCCATAGTCGCTGAGCACGTCGAAGCGATAGTCGACGCGCTCAAAGGCACGGCCTGGCTTGTGCCGCCGGTTCTCGCGGTCGCCGATGTACGCCTGCAGCAGTGCCAGCCGTTCGGTGGGCCCCAGCGTCTTCACGCGGTCGGCCAGTTGACTTTCGGGAAGATGCGACAGCGGATAGCAGATGGCCGCGAGCAGCTTGTTCTCTGCGTCGGGGTCGAAGTCGACCAGTTGCACGCCAGGCACCTGCTGGACGGGAGTGTCGCCGAACAGCGAGTCCACCAGTGCGAACGTGTGCTCGCGGGTACCTGAGAGGTATTGGCTCCAGCGACCGCCACGGTCGGCAAGGTCGACACGCTTGAGGAAGCTGGGAATCACCTTGCGCAGTTCGTGCAACATCAGGTCGGCGTAGTGACGTGCCTCGGGCAGCGGGTGCGCACGCATGCGGATCAGCAGCGCTTCGAAGGCCTGGCCGCTGCCGTAGATGCCGACGTTGCTGAGCGACGCTGCCGGCAGCACGCCACGAACCGCATCGAGCGCCTTCGCCTTGGTGGCCATGCGGTACACGAAGTCGCTGTCGCTCGGATCGCGAGGAACTGTGGCGCGCACGTGGTCGGTCACGCGTGTGAGCAGCAGGCTGTAGCTGTCGAACATGCGGTCCATGTCGCCCACGTAGCGCGTGCCGAAGCGGCTGGAGAGCAATGCCGGGTCGCGGAAGAACCGGTAGCGACCACCGAGGCGAGCGTCGTAGCTGATATAGCGCGTGCTCTGCTCCAAGTAGCTCATCATGCGGCCCCACTCGAGGACCTTGGTGAGAATGTTGGAGGCCTGCTCGCAGGCGAGATGCACCCCGCCGAGCTGTGCCACGGAGTCGTCGCCGTACTCGAAGAAGACCTTCTCGTACAATTCCTCGGCGCGTTCCAGCCCAATCGTGGCATCGACCGACATGTCGCCGGCAATGTCGAGATCGCCGACGAACTCGTCGAGGAACAGCCGCCGCAAACTCTTCGGGCTACGGCTGTAGCGCGCGAAGAGCGCCCCCTTCACCACCTCTGGCAGGTTCACGAGCGCGAACACTGGCCCATCGAGGTTGGTGAAGTAGCGACGGAGTACGTCTTCTTCTTGGGGGGTGAATTCTTCGGGGACGTAGACCGTCACGAGGAGTCATCCTAGGTTGGCGCATGGCGCACGGCTGGGATGCAGCCGAGGCAATCCTGTGGCGGCGAAGGTGACCAGTTCAGAGCACCTGCACGCCGGCTGGGCGGCCGGCGAACGCAGTGTTCATGCGCTCGCGAAGGTCGGCTTGCAACCACAGATCGACGACGGTCATCGCCATCGACTTCGCACCATCGAGCACGGCCTGGTCGCCGGCAGGGCTGGCTGCCCAGGTGGCGAAGTCGATGCTATGGATCGGCACACCGTCGGGTGCAACCTTGATCATTGGGTGAATCGACGGCACCAGGTAGCTGACATTGCCCATATCGGTGCTGCCCATCACTCGCCGTCCGCTGGTCACCGGGTCGAGCACGGTGCGCCCGACACGTTGCGCATTGGCGACATAGGCGGCCACCATCGGGCCGTTGTCGATCATGTCGGCACAGGGGTTCGGGTCCCATTCGTGGGTCATCGTGCATCCGCACGCTGCTGCCGAGCTCTCCAGAGCGGTCACTACCCGTTGCTTGAGGGGCTGCAGCGACTCGATCGTGCCAGAGCGGACGTACCAGTCCATCGCTGCTTCGGAGGGGACGATGTTGGGCTTGTCGCCACCGTTGGTGAAGATGCCGTGGATGCGCTCGTTGGGGCGAATGTGCTGGCGCATGGCGGCGATGTTCATGTAGCCCAGGACGGCGGCGTCGAGGGCGTTGCGGCCCTCCCACGGCGCAGCGGAGGCATGCGCGGACTTGCCGTGGTACTGCACGATCAGCTCCTGGATGGCGATGCAGTCCATCGAGATCAGGTCGGCGTCCGCTGGGTGCACCATCATCGCCGCGTCGACCCCGTCGAACGCGCCCTTGCGGGCCATGTGAACTTTGCCGGCGCCACCCTCTTCGGCAGGGGTGCCCATGATGCGGACGCGGCCGCCGGCGGCTTCGGCAACGAACGCTGCAGCCAAACCTGCGCCAAGACCGGCAGTGCCGATGATGTTGTGGCCGCAGGCATGGCCGACTCCGGGCAGCGCGTCGTATTCACACAGCACTGCAATGGTCGCGCCGCTGGTGCCGACGCTGGAGTCGAAGGCGGTCTCCAAGTCGTAGGCGTGACGGGTGGGTGCAACCCCATTGCGCTCCAGCAAGCCGGTGAGGAGGTCGTGCGCGAAGTGCTCCTGGAAGTTCAGCTCCGGGTGCGCATGAATCTGGTGGCTGGCGTCGATCAGCTGGTCGGCCAGTTCGTCGATGCGGCTGCACACCGCTTCCTTCAGCGCTTCTGAATCGGGTGTCGACTCGGTCATGTTCAGTTCTCCTCGTGGGTGAGCACGATCTTGCCCAGTTGTTGGCCGTCTTCCAAGCGGGCCAGCGCCTGGGCGTAGTCGGCAATCGGGTACACCGTGTCGATGCGGATGTCGAGACCCTGCGCAACGAGTGCCGACACCTCATCGAATTCTTGGTAACTGCCCATCGTGCTGCCGATGATCTCGATCTGCTTGAAGAACAGCCGCGGAAGGTTCAGTTCCACCTTCGGGCCTGACGTGCCGCCACACACCACCAGCCGCCCGCCTGGCTTGAGCGAACGCACGGATTGCTCCCATGTGGCAGGGCCGACGCTTTCGATGACGACGTCGGCTTCCACCGGCCACTTGCCGGCGGCACTGTCGTACACGGCGGCGGCCCCCATGGTGAGCGCCTCGGTGCGCTTGGCTTCGCTGCGACTGGTGGCGACCACAGTGCAGCCCATGTGGCGGGCGATGGCGAGCGCGGCGCACGACACACCGGAACCGATTCCCACCACCAGCACCGTCTGCCCGGCATGAACGCGGGCCCTGCGCAGCATGCGGTAGGCCGTGAGATATGCCAGCGGATAGGCAGCGCATTCGGCCCAGCTGCGGTTGGCGGGGCGAGGCCGAACGTTGCGGCTTGGTGCGACCGCGAACTGCGCGTGGCCGCCCCAGCAGTGTTCGCCGTAGATCATGAAACCTGGGCCCATCGGGCTGTCGTTGCCCAGCGCGACGATGTCGGCCACGGGCGAGACCCCAGGATTGATGACCACTTCGTCGCCTTGCCGTACATTGCTCACGGCCGCACCGACCGCCTCGACAAAACCGGCCACATCGCAGCCGGGAACGTGCGGCAGCGGCGGCTTGGGCATTCCCCGGGTCACCCACAGATCCATGTGGTTCAGTGCCGAGGCGACCACCCTGATGAGCACGTCGTCGTCGCCCACCACCGGCTGATCGATCTCGCCGAAGCGGTAGTTGCCGGGTGATTCGTCGAGGATCCAGGACTGCATGATCGATGACCCTACTGCCCCGCCGCTGACGCATCAGGCGTAGACCTGCAGCGCATCGGGCTCGCACGTGACGGTGATGTCGGTTGCTGTGCCCCACCGCACACCGTCCACCCACACCACCAACGGCGCCTCGAATGTTGCAGTGACCGAGGCGGATTGTGTTGTCTGCAACTGCGGGTGCGGAAGGTGCGTACCGGTGCGGGCTCGCTCGCGGCCCTGGCGGCGCGCCCGCATTGGCATCGCAGACTGCACATGCACCACGTCGACCTTGCCGTCGTTTGGATGCGAACGCGGAGCGACGTCGTACTCGCCGTAGAACTGGGCGTTCATCGCCAGCCACACTTCGCCGCGCCACCACCCCCGACGAGCCACGACGTGCGCGACGGCCCACGTCGTTCGGTCCCCTGCATCAACTCTGAGGAGGTCGATCGGCGCGCTCACGACGAGGCCGGGGAAGCGACCGGGCGTACCACCGCCAAGGGTGCGGGCCATGTCGCCCCCGCCGAGTCCGACCGGCTCCATCGGCCTGGAAGCTTTGCGCGTGGCGAGAACCCAGTCGCGGGCGTCGCGGTCCGTTGGGACGACCCTGATGAAGTCGGGCGACTGCACCTGTCCGCCCCATGGCCCGCCACGACGAATGGTCACGGGGCTCCGTGCTCGGGTTCAGGATCGGCGACTTCTACCGAGCTCGACGACGCGACGACGCCTCGGAACAGCGCTTCGGCGGCGGCATCGGCAGCACGGCGGGTGGTCTTCAGCGGCGCGACGATCGCGAACTGGCGTAGAAGATCGATGAGTTGCTTCATCGTGCGCACGAAGTCGCCACCGGACAGTTCCTCCTGCGCAACGACATCGGCGAACCCCTCGCCTGCTGCCCACGCGTAGGCGACCGCGATGAAGGTGGGGTCCGGTGGGCGGTGCACGCTGAGCCCAGCGGCCTCCTCGGCGTCCTGCAGTTCGTAGCTGATGCGGGCAATCGCCTGCCACTTGCCACGCACATCGGACGACGGATACCACGGCGTGGGTGGCGGCTCGGGGCTGCGGTGCTCGTAGACGAACACGCTCGCAAGGCCGGCCAGAGCAGCCGGATCAAGTCCGTCGAGCAGGCCTCGGCGGACGCACTCGACGACGAGAAGGTCGCTCTCATGGAACAACCGCGACAGGGTCTCGCCTGCCTCGGTCAGCGTCCACCCTTCGACGTAGCCCCAATACTCGAGGACGCCCAAGACGCGGTCGAAGTCACGGGCGATCGACGAACTGCGGCCGCGCACACGTACGCGAAGGTCATCGATTTCGCGCGCCACTCTGTCTGCCTGGTTGGCGGCCTTCAGCCGGTCGGCCAGATCAGGGTCGTCCTCCACCGGATGCTCGCCGTCGTACTCGGGTTCCGCTGGACGTCGGCTGCGCTTGTGTGGCGCGACCTCGGCCTGTTCCAGACGAGCGGCGACTGATCGTTGGAAGTCGTTACGATTGGGTGCGAAGTCGGCCGGAAGTTCGATGCGGCCGATTGCTGTCGGAGGCTCGTCGAAATCGAGCGCGGTCAACATCAACAGGTCGCGCCGTGTGGTGATGGTGGTCAGGCGCACCCCGCCCTTGCGATGAGCGTTGGCCAACACTGCAGCACGCCCCGAGTAACGGCCCTTCTCGATGTAGACGATGTCGCCCGGACGAAGCTTCATCAGCGCCAGTGAGATCGGATCGTCGCGCACGATCACGCCTGCTCGCGGCCCCGCATCGGTGCCGCTCTTCAGGCGGCGATAGTCGTCGATGTCGCCGAAGGGGCTGCGGGCCTTCTCCAGCAGCGTGGAGAGGTGCTCCTGGCGGCGCTCGAGGCGGGCTTCGACCTTCACCACATCACGATCAGCCTGGTACTGAGCGAAGGAGAGGTTGAGCAGATGATGGGCGCGCTCGCTGGTGTACGAGCGCACCAGATTGGCTGCCATGTTGTACGTCGGCCGGAACGCAGAGTTGAGATGGAACGTGCGACTGCTGGCCAGCGCAGCGACCTGCTCGAAGGGTACGAACGGGCTCCACAGCACGACTGCATTGCCCAGGTCATCGAGACCACGACGGCCGGCCCGCCCGGTCAGCTGGGTGTACTCCCCCGGTGTCAGGAAGGTGTGGTGGTCGCCGGTGAACTTGCTGAGCTTTTCGATGACGACCGTCTTGGCCGGCATGTTGATGCCGACCGCGAGCGTCTCGGTGGCGAAGACCACCTTGACCAATCCCTCGACGAAGCACGCTTCGACAGCCTCCTTGAACGGCGGCACCATGCCCGCATGGTGGGCGGCGACCCCCGCCTCCAGTTGGGCGAGGAACTGGCCGTAGCCGAGCACTGCCAGGTCTGCGGGGTCGATTCCGCCGAGGCGTGCATCCACGATCTCACGCACTCGCTCACGTTCGGCTCCGGTGGTGAGGTGCACCCCTGCCGCCAGCACGCTGCGCGCGGCCTCGTCGCACTGATTGCGACTGAAGATGAAACAGATCGCCGGCAACATCCCGTGGCGGTCGAGCACCTCCACCACTTCCAGCCTCGACGGTGTGTACAGCCGCCGGCGGCCCTGCTGCTTGTTGCTACCCTTGCGATCGCGATTGCTGCGCGCTGCCTCGGCATCCACTCGCATTGCCTCGTGGTTGGGGCGACCGTTGATGAGCACGGGCAGCAGCGACAGCCGGTCGTGCGTCCTGTCGCCGATCAGGTACAGGTTGTCGAGGCGAACGGGCCGTCGGTCTTCGACAATGGCCTTCGTTGCGCCACGCACCGTCGTGATCCACTCGGCCAGCTCGGCAGCGTTGCTCACGGTCGCCGACAGACACACCAGTCGCACACGCACCGGTAGGTGAATGATGACTTCTTCCCAGACCGGGCCGCGATACGTGTCCTGCAGGAAGTGCACTTCATCGAGTACGACAACGGCGAGGTCTTTCAGGGCCGGGCTGCGCGCATAGATCATGTTGCGCAGCACCTCCGTGGTCATCACCACGACCGGTGCGTCACCGTTGATGTTGTTGTCGCCGGTGAGCAGGCCGACCTGCTGCGGGCCCAGCCGTGCGACCAGATCGTGGTACTTCTGGTTCGACAGCGCCTTCACCGGGGCTGTGTAGAACGCTCGCTTTCCATCTGCGACCGCAGCATCAATTGCGTACTCGGCCACCACCGTCTTGCCGCTGCCCGTCGGCGCGGCCACCAGCACGGATTCACCGTCGTCGAGCGCATCGAGCGCCCGCAACTGGAACATGTCCAGCGGAAACTCGTAGTGCGCAATGAGCTCGGACCGGTCGGTACGCACCGTGCTATCGGCTCACTCTTCTGCGGCTTCGCGGGCGCGCTTTCGCTTCTGTGCATACAGCCCGATGAGGATCGAGATGAGGTAGAAGAGTGTCATCGGCCCGGCCAGCGCCATCATCGAGTACGGGTCGCCGCTGGGGGTGATGACCGCCGCGATCACGAAGATGATGACGATTGCGTAACGCCACTGCTTGGCCAACATCTGCGGCGTGAGCACACCAACCAGCTGCAAGAACACGAGCAACACGGGGAATTCGAAGGCGATTCCGAACGCAGCGATCATCAGGCCGACCAGGCTGATGTACTTACTGACCTGGAAATTGGCCTGCACATCGCTGCCGGCCCACGAAATCAGGAAGTCGAGTGCGGGTCCAAGTGTCCAGTAGGCAATGAGCCCACCGAGCAGAAAGAGGAACACCGAGGACAGCACGAACGGAATCGCGTACTTCTTCTCCTTGGCGTGCAGCGCCGGCACGATGAAGCGCCACAGCTGCCACATCAGCACGGGAAGGGCGATGATGATGCCGCCGTACGTCGCGATGGACAGCCGTGTCGACAGGCCCTCCAACGGACCGAGGAACTGCAGCTCACCGCAGTTCGCCCACTGCTTCCTCGCGCAGAGATCGGTGTACGGCTTGCGCAGGAAACGGAGCACCTGATCGTAGAACGCGACGATGATGATGATGCCGAACACGATCGCGAGCACCGAACGGATGATGCGGGTGCGCAGCTCCGCGAGGTGCTGCGTCAGTGTCATACGGTCGTCTGGCGTCGTAACCTTTGGTTGATCAGAACCGCCCCGAAAGGGAACCTTCATTCGGTGGCATCCCCGGTGGAGTCTTGAGTGGGTGCTACTTCGGCAACCGGAGGTTCGGCGGCCTCGGCCACGACGTCGGTGTCCGACTCGGTGACAGGCGTGTCGGCGGCAGCGACACGTTCCTGGCGGCGGGGATTCGCACTACCGAAGTTCAGCCCGGCTTCTCGCCGGACTTCCGGTGGGGTCTTGGGCCCAATTTCGCTGACGGGTGGAGTGGCCTTCTCCATCACATCGGCGCCACCACCGTCGACATCGAACTTCGCGGCATCGCGTACCAGATTGGCGGTCTCGCGCAACTCTCGTATCGGCTCGTCCATCGCGTCGCGGAATTCGTTCTGGAAGCCACCGATCGTCTTCTTGAACTCGGCGTAGGTCTTGGTGAACTTCCGGACGGCTTCTGGCAGCTTTTCTGGCCCCAGCACGACGAGCGCGATGAGCAACAGGAAGATCATCTCGCTGCCCTGAACGTTGAACACGTGGCGAGTCTAGGAGCTAGCAAGTCAGTCGTGGCATCATCGCGAGGTGCAACAACGGATCCCTTCGCTGCTCGACACTCCGATTGCGTTCGCCCACCGTGGCGCCAAGGGGTATGCGCCCGAGAACACGCTGGAAGCGTTCACAGTTGGCCTCAAACTCGGTGCCAACGGGCTGGAGAGCGACGTGTGGGTCACGGCCGACGGGGTGCCGGTGCTCGATCATGACGGGCTGGTCAAGCGGTCTATGGGCCGTGGCAAGCCGATTTCCGGTTATCGGCGTGACGAACTGCCCTCGCACATCCCCTCGCTGGCAGACCTACTGGAACGCTGCGGGTCGACCTATCACCTCTCGCTCGACCTGAAGGACCCCGCGTCTGGGCAGGCCGTGATCGATGTCGTCCGCGAGGCTGCACCGGCAATGCTCGAGCGGCTGTGGCTGTGTTCGCCGGTGTGGGAGTCGCTGTTACCGCTGCGCGACCAGGGTGCCCGGCTGGTGGACAGCACCGGGCTGCAGAGGATCAAGGAGGGTGCCGAGCGTCGCGCCGCCACGCTGGCGGCAAATGGCATCGACGCGCTCAACATGCACCATCGCGACTGGAATGGTGGACTGGTGGTGCTGTTGCATCGCTTCAACCGCGTAGCATTCGGCTGGGACATGCAAGAGCCGCACATCCTCGAACGGTCGCTACGGATGGGTCTCGACGGCGTGTACTGCGACTATCCGGACCGAATGATGGATGCGTACCGCAACCAATTGGGTACGCCGACGCCGATCACGTGATCGGCGTGCGCTTACAGCCACGTCCAATCGCCCATCGGCCAAATGACGACGAAGGCCCGGCCGATGAGGTTGCCGTAGGTGATGGGGCCGAGCGCTCTGCTGTCCTTCGACCCTGGGCGGTTGTCACCCATCACGAAGACCGAGTCGTCGGGAACCGCGAGTGCGGGCTGCGCCTCTCCGCAACTGGTGGGCGTCACGACTGTCGGGTCGAGGTAGGGCTCTACCAGCTCACGGCCGTCGATGTAGAGGACGCACGAGCGGTATTCGACCGTCTCGCCAGGCAGGGCGATTACTCGTTTGATCAGGTCGCGTTCGCCCGCGCCCTCGATGGTCTTGAGCACCACCACGTCGCCACGCCGGGGGTCGTGCAAGCGATAGCTGAGCTTGTTGACCAGCACGCGGTCGCCGTCGTGCAGGGTGTTGATCATCGAGTAGCCAGACACAGCGAATTGCTGGAGCACGAAGGCACGAACCAGAAGCGCCGCGCTGACCGCAACGCCAATCACGATGATCCATTCGGAAAAAGCGTTGCCGCGCTTGCGCCTTCGTGGAGCCGGCGCTGGTGCGGTGTCGTCGTCGTCAGGCGTCATATCGGCCGGCGGACCGTTGTCGCTACCGCCACCTCCAACTCCACCACCTGCAATCGGCGGTGCAGCCTCCTCGAGCGGGTGGCCAGGGTCGTCTGGCGAGAGATCCTTCATCAGGGCATCGATCTGCGTGGATCGCCTCGGCTCGTCAGACATCGGCCACACGCTAGCGGTGAGGAGGTCGTGCGCAGCGGAAGGTCAATGCCGTCACTCGCAGTGCTAGAGCGAGGCGATCAGCTTCTCGACACGCTCGTCGCGGCTCTTGAACGGGTCCTTGCACAACACGGTGCGCTGCGCCTGATCGTTGAGCTTCAGATGCACCCAATCGACGGTGTAGTCACGCTTGCGCTCCTTGGCCCGCTTCACGAACTCGCCGCGCAGCCGGGCACGGGTGGTCTGCGGTGGAACCTCGATGGCGGTCTCGATGTCGGAGTCGAGGCACATGCGCTCGATCATTCCGCGGTCCTGCAGCTTGTAGAAGGGGCTGCGCTCGCGTGAAATGTCGTGGTACTGCAGGTCGAGCAGCTGCACGCGGGCGTGCCCCAGCGGCAGGTCGTGGCGCGTGCGGAACGCTTCGATCAGGTTGTGCTTGATCACCCAGTCGACTTCGCGGTCCAACTTCAACGGGTCGTTCTCGATGGTGCTGATGCAGTGCTCCCACATGTCCAGCGCCTTTTGCTCCATCGGTGGGAAGCCTTTGGTGTCGGCATAGCGCAGCGCCCGGTCGAGGTACTCACGCTGAATGTCGAGAGCGCTGACCTCCCTGCCGTTGGCAAGGCGCACCTTGCGCCGGCAGGTGATGTCGTGGCTGATGTCGCGAATCGCGCGGATGGGGTTCTCCAGCGTCATGTCGCGCAGCACCACCGTGGGGTCCTCCAACATCCGCAGCATGCACGCCGCCGAACCGACCTTGACAAAGGTGGTGTACTCGCTCATGTTGCTGTCGCCGACGATGACGTGCAGTCGGCGGTACTTCTCGGCGTCGGCGTGGGGCTCGTCGCGGGTGTTGATGATGGGGCGGCTGCGGGTGGTGGCGCTACTGACGCCCTCCCAGATGTGCTCGGCACGTTGTGCCATCGAGAACGTTGCGCCGCGTGCGGTCTGCAGCACCTTGCCGGCGCCGGTGAAGATCTGGCGGCTGACGAAGAACGGGATCAATACTTCCGCGTAGTGAGCCATGTCGTCGGCACGGCTGGTGAGGTAGTTCTCGTGGCAGCCGTAGCTGTTGCCGGCGGAGTCGGTGTTGTTCTTGAACAGGTAGATCGTGCCGCGAATGCCCTCTTCGCGAAGACGCTGCTCGGCGGATTGCAATAGCCCATCAAGAATGCGCTCGCCCGCCTTGTCGTGCACCACAAGGTCGTAGAGGCTGTCGCATTCGGGCGTCGCGTACTCGGGGTGCGAGCCGACGTCGAGGTACAGACGGGCGCCGTTCTGCAGGAAGACGTTGCTACTGCGACCCCAGCTGACCACCTTGCGGAACAGATAGCGGGCAACCTCGTCGGGGCTGAGCCGACGCTGGCCGCGCAGCGTGCACGTCACCCCGTATTCATTCTCGAGCCCGAAAATTCGCCGCTCCATGCGCGCACCGTAGCGCACCAATCCGAAGTCCGCCCGACCAAACTCTCACCCGTCAGCGGACGGGGATGAAACGGAGTGTCGTGCCGGCGGCAGCTTGGGCTGCGTGATGGAGGTCGACGGGGTCGATCACCGCAATGACGGGGTAGCCGCCGGTCGTGGGGTGGTCGGCCAGCATGATGATCGGCCGACCATCTGGTGGGACCTGAATTGCCCCCTCGACCAGGCCTTCGGATGGCAGCTGGCGGTCGTGCTGGCGAAGCAACGGGGTGCCTCCGAGACGGACTCCGACGCGGCTGGTGCTGTTGACCTCGAACGTTGCAGCCAGCAGTGCATGCCACGCGGTGGCGACGAACCAGTCCAACCGTGGGCCCGGCCACACCCGCAACTGTGCGGAGAGAGCTGCTCGTGGCGCCGATTGGACCGCTGCCGGCGTTGCCGGGTCAGGGCCGACGATCAGCTCGTCGGCGGCCCGCACGACACCGCCACGCACGGCGATGTAGAGACGGGCTCCATCAGTCAGGCGGACGACTCGTAGCCGTGCGCCAGCGGGCAACACGACCGGGCTCCCCCACCCCACTGCCGGGCCGTCGCTCACCGACACGTCCGCGGCGGCGCCGGCAATCGCAATCATCGTTGGCTGCCCGAAACTGAGTGCCAGACCCCCTGATGTCTCGATGCTGGTGCTGCTTTCGGGGTTGCCGACCAGTCGATTGGCGAGCGACAGGGACACGGCATCGACTGCTCCCCCACGGCTCTGGCCCAGCCACGCCAGCCCGGCCCGGCCATGATCTACCACGGAGCCGGCGATGCCCCACGACTGGACGGAGATCATGTTGGCCGGAACCGGACGCGGGTGCCCGGGGGCAGCAGTGCCGGCGGCGTACGGGATTCATTCCAGAGCACTGTGTCAGTGCGTCCGAGGAGGTGCCAGCCGCCAGGGCTTTGTCGTGGGTACACGCCCGTGAACTCGGCGGCGATTGCCACCGAGCCCGCCGGAACGCGAGTGCGCGGTGTGTCGCGTCGAGGCATTTGCAGCAGCGATGGCAGGCCGACCAGATACGCGAAGCCGGGCATGAAGCCGCAGAACGCCACCGTGTACTCCGTACCGCTGTGAAGTTCAACGACCTCGTCGGCACGGAGGCCGCACGCCTGCGCGACGTCCTCCAGGTCGGCCCCGTCGTACACGACGTCCAGGGTCACTCCCTCGTTGACAGCTGCGACCTGAGTCATCACTTCTGGTGCGACCAACTGGCCGCTATCGAGTGTGCCGTCGTGAACTACGAGGACGGTCCGAGCAGCGGGAACGACGTCGACAACGCCGGCCAGGGCCGCCTCTCGCCATACGGCGGCGGCACTCATCACTTCGGCCAATGTGTCGAACTCGACCAGCACCGCCCGCGGGCCGTACGGCAGCAACTTCACCGCAGACATCTCACAAAACGAACGGCTGCGTCTGAAACCCGGCAGTCACGAGCGCGACGGCGACGGTTGCCAGAATCTCCGGCGCGCCTGGAGTGTCGGAGTGTACGCAGACGGACTGCACCCCGCGCTGGGCGAGCGCGAGTGCCTGCACCGCGGCCGCATCCGGGTCAGTGATCAGCGCTCCAGGTTCTGTGCGCGCGACAAGAGCCTCTTGATCGGTGTACGCACGGTCGGCGAAGCCTTCTTCGACGAAGCGCAGGCCGAGCCGTCCACACTCGGTGCCGATCGCCGACCTGGGCAGGCCGAGCACCGCCAGCGACGGGTCGTACGCATGAACCGCAGCGGCAACGGCTGCCGCCTGGACCTCGTGTCGGACAATCGCGTTGTACAGCGCCCCATGGGGCTTCACGTACCGGACCTTGTCGCCGGCCAACCGGGCAAACGCATCGAGCGCGCCGAGTTGGTAGATCACCGCCGACGTCAGTTCCGCGGGCTGCATATCCATGAACCGCCGGCCGAAGCCCGCCAGATCTGGGTAGCTGACCTGGGCACCGATGGTGCAGCCGTGCTGGCGAGCCAGCGCACACGTGCGCTGCATGATGACCGGGTCTCCGGCGTGAAAGCCGCACGCCACATTGACCGACGTGAGTAATGGCATCAACGCGTCATCTGGCCCGCCCGGCCACGCCCCGTAACCCTCCCCCACATCACTGTTGAGATCGATGTATCGGGGGCCGGCCACGCTCAGCCGGCCAATGCAGCAGCGACTGTTTCGTCGTCGAGTCGTCGGAAGCACCGGCGCCCGTTGCTGCGCGAGAGAATGGCCACCTCGAGGTCGGTGGCCACGAGGGTGCGCTCGGCACCCGACAGTGCCCTGGTTGCTTCCTGCACGGCGGCGCTCAGGCTCTGGCCCTCTGCGAATGACGCCTTCATGCGGTCGCCGATGGCTTCTGCGTCGCCGCCCAAGACGGTGTAGCGCCGCTCGTCGACGACGGTGCCGTCGTACTGGATGTGGAACAGCTGGTCGCCGCTGGCAACGTGGCCGACTTCGGCCACCAGGATCTCGACCTCCATCGGTTTCATCTCGTTGGTGAAGATGCCGCCGAGTATCTGTGCGTAGTTGTTGGCCAGGCTGCGCGCGTCGACGTCGTCACGGCTGTACTGGAAGCCTTTCAGGTCGGCGGCGCGCACACCCGCGACTCGTAGTTGGTCGAACTCGTTGTACTTACCGGCACCGGCAAACGCAATGCGGTCGTAGATCTCGCTGATCTTTCGCAACGTGTTGCTGGGGTTCTCCGCAACCAACGCAATGCCGTCGTCGTAGAGCACTGCGACCAGCGCTCGACCTCGTGCGATTCCTTTGCGCGCATAGTCGGCCCGGTCTTTCATGACCTGTTCCGGCGATACGTAGAACGGCTGGCTCATCGGCTGCGCACCTCCGCGGCGATCGACCCGAACACTGACGCCAGCTCGGCGTCATCCACGCGTGTCCAGCCGGCGGCAGTGATGATGGCAACGACCGGGTAAATTCCGCGCAGCGCATCGGGCCCACCGGTTGCGCTGTCGGCATCGGCGGCTTCCCAGAGACCACGGCATGCCAACGCTATGGCCGCGCCGCGATCGAGAGTGTCGCGCCAGCCGATCTTGATGACGGTTCCGGCATGCAGCATGCCCGAGCCTGTGGCGATGTAATCGCGCTCTTCATAGCGACCGCCGGTGACGTCGTAGGTGAACAGCCGGCCGTCGGCGCGGCGCAGGTCGTATCCGGCAAAGATCGGTACCACGACCATGCCCTGCATCGCGGCGGGCAGGTTGCCGCGCACCATCATGCTGAGCTGATTCGCCTTGCCTTCCAGGCTGAGCGAGACGCCCTCGACCTTTTCATAGTGCTCCAGCTGTAGTTGAAAGAGCTTGACCATCTCCATGGCGGGGCCGGCGGCGCCGGCGATGGCGACGCCGCTGTGCAGATCGGCTTGGACGACCTTTTCCATGCCGCGGTGGCTGATGAGGTTGCCGCTCGTGGCACGACGATCGCCCGCCATGATCACGCCGTCGGCGAAGCGCAGGGCGACACAGGTGGTGGCGTGCGGTACCGAGAGATCACAGTGGGCAGCGCTCGCCGGATCAGCGGCGAGACCCATTCGCTTCAGTAGTTCAGGAAAGCTGGAGCCAGGGTCCGTCCCGGGCGTGAACATCGGCATCGACATCGAACTACTGGCCACCCTTTTGCACGTAGGACTTCACGAAGTCCTCCGCGTTGGTCTCCAAGACATCATCGATCTCATCGAGCAGGTCGTCGAGCTCGGCCTTCAACTTGTCGCTGCCACCCACCACCGCCGGGGCAGCTTCGACCGTCTCTTCGGTGCGGCTCGGTGTCGGTTTCTGTTTCTGCGTGCGCTCAGCCATGTGTTCTCCTGTGTGGACGAAGCCCGTGTGCGGACCGTTCAGGAACCCAGCCGGGCCAGCAGCTCGGCTGGGGTATCGCTTTCGTCGATCAACATAGCCACGGATTCCGCAGTGCCGCGCAATGGTTCCATCATCGGCACTCGTCGCAGTGGCTCGTGCCCGATGTCGAAGACCATGCTGTCCCAGTTGGCAGCGACGATTTCGGTGGGCCACTTCGTCAGACAGCGGCCTCGAAAATAGGCGCGAGTGGTGAGCGGCGGGTTGGTCATCGCGTGGTGCACTTCCTCGTTGGTGGTCAATACGTCAAGACCGACGCGGCGGGCCAGGCACTTGTCGCGGCGCAGGTCGTGATACTGCAGGTCGAGCGCTTTCAGACGGGCATCGCCGGGGCCGGCATCGTGGCGGGCGGCGTACGCCTCGACAACCCGTCGCTTGGCAATCCAGTCGACCTGATGGGCCACCGACTCGGGCTCGCGCTCCAGGCCGGTGAGAATGCTTTCCCACAACCCCAGTACTTCCCTGCCGACCTCGTGCCCTACCGGCTCGAGGCCGTGTGACCGCTCGTACTTCAGGGCCAGCTCCAACAGCCCCCACTGAATCTCGAGGGCGGTCGCCCGCCGGCCGTTGCGCAGCAGGACGGTGCGCTGCAGCGACGGGTCGTGGCTGATGTGTCGAATCGCAGCAACCGGGTTGGCCAGCGCCAGATCGTCACCGATGACATCGTCCTCGATCATCGCCAACAGGATCGAAGTGGCACCCACCTTGACCAGGGTGGCGGTCTCGCTCATGTTGGCGTCGCCGACGATGACGTGCAGGCGGCGATATTTGCTGGGGTCGCAGTGCGGTTCGTCGCGGGTGTTGATGATTGGCCGCTTGAGCGTGGTCTCGAGTCCGACCTCCTCCTCGAAGAAGTCGGCGCGTTGGCTGATCTGAAACGGCACGTCCGTGACCGACACTCCGTTCAGCTCACAGCCCACCTTGCCGGCGCCGACGACGATCTGGCGGGTCACGAAGTGCGGTGTGATCTGGTGCACGATGCGGCCGAAGGGCACCTCGCGGGCGACAAGATAGTTCTCGTGGCAGCCGTAGCTGTTGCCCTTGCCGTCCGAGTTGTTCTTGTGGCACAGCACCTCAGCACCCGGAGGCAGAAGCGCATTGGCGGCCTGCATACTTGCCCACACGATCTCCTCCGCCGCCCGGTCGAAGACCAGCGCTTCGCGGGCCGTGCGGCACTCAGGGGTGCTGATCTCGGGGTGTGCGTGGTCGACGTAATAGCGGGCGCCGTTGGTGAGTACCGCGTTGACCAGGTGCGTCTCGATCTCGGGTTCGAGCAGATCGCTGACACTGAAGCCGCGGGCATCACTACCGGGATGCTCGTCTTCGAAGTCCCATCCGACCTTGCGCAGGTTGGCAGCGAGGTAGGCGTTGATCAGCAGCGACGAGGCCGAGACCGGGTTGCTCGTGTTGTCGCTGACTGGTCCGCGCACCAAGATGCCGTACTCGGTCTCGATGCCGCAGACCTTGGGGATCGCCATAGGTGGACCCTAACAACGCAATCAGGCGCTGAACAGTTGGCGAGCAGCGGACCACAGATCGTCAACGAGGTCCCAGCCGGCCGAGTTCGTCTCCTCGTAGTGCCCAGCGGGCTCCCCCAGCTCGCGTCCGAGCGCCTGCCCGTAGCGGCACACGGCCTGGAGAGCCGTCAGCTGCTCGGGGGTGTACGAAGCGCTCGCAGGATCGTCAGTGACACTGCGGCAGACCGGGCCAGCGACGGCATCGACCGTGACCAGCAGTCCCTCGTCGAAGAGTCGCTGACAGGTGTAACCGCTGGCCGGATCGAATACCAGGTCGAGACACTTCAGGCGTGCTTCGTTGATGGGGACCCAATAGCCCAGTTCGTCGCCGCCAAGGCCCACCGTGAACGTGGTCTTCGTCGGCACCAGATCGAGCAGGTAGCCGGGGATCTGGTAGTCGGCGCCTACTGCATGCAGGTCCGGCTCGGTGTAATACGCCGCCGTATTGGTCGCGAAGTCTTCGGGCAGCCCGGTGACCAGTTCCGGCGGCAACTCACCGGGCATGAACAGAAACCCGACATCGCCAACGCTCACCCAGGTGATCTGCGTCTTCAACACGTCACCCTTGCGAACCTGGCTGTCCACCAGTGGGGTGAGTATGGGATCGTCCTCGAACGCTCCCCCGTCGTCGGTGCAGTTGTCGTCGGTGTACGGCTTGGCGGTGCAGTTGTATGCGGCCGGCACCTGCCAGCCGAGGTCACCGTCGGCCAGCAACACGCGGAAGCCGATGTTGGTGAGTGCTGTGTAGAACGGCTGCTTGCGCCATCCGATCTCGTTCACCTCGGTCGGCTTCGCCGCTGCGACGAGTTCCAGAACATGGGTGGCCAGCTCAGTACCGATTGCCTCGGTGCGAGCCATGTTCTGGTCGCGCAGGTCGGCAGCGCCAGGTACTGGCAGGGCACCCGCAGGTGCGGTCACGCCGTCGCCGACCGGATGCGCCGCGTCGATCTGCCACACGTCGGCGTCACCGGGTCCGATCTGGCTGCCGAGGGCGCCGTTGAAGTACAACACCTCGCCGCCAAGAGCGGCACCCACTTGTTCACGGACGATTCCCGGGTAGTCGGCAGTGAGGTACCGGCCATCAGCACTGCAATCGTCTGCCGCCCAGCCCTTCGTGGCGCACTGGGCGGTGTAGTCGCCGGGCGGGTTCCAACCAAGAGTGGTCTCGGGGTGGCTGGCCCACTGCACGACGGTGGCAATGGTGCGGGCGTCGTCGCCGTCAGCTGCGACGCGCATGATGTTCAGCCGGGGGTCGACGATGACCGGGTCGCGCCCGTCACTCTGACCAAAGTGGTGTTCGCCAGTGAGCACCTCGAGCCGAGCCGGCTCCATCGCGATGGCCGCGTTGTGGATCGCGTCGGCGACCTGGTCGGCCATGGTGTCGTACCAGTCGTCATTGACACTGAAGGCAGTGTCGGGGCCGTGATGGTTGTGAGTGGCGCTGATCACGATCTTGGTCATCTCGTTGAGTCCCGGAGGCAGCAGTGCTCGCGCCCGCTTCTCGATCTCGGCGGCGTCGGCGGCGAAGATCATGTACACGTCGACAGTGGCCATGATGACCATTGAGCTGCCGCGCCGCAGCGACAGTGCGGTAGCCCGGAGATCGTCGTGCACCCACGAGGAGTCATCGCTTCCGTTGCCGACATCAACTCGACCCTGGTCCCACGTCGGCACGAAAACGCCGATGTCATTGGGGTCGAGATTGCTCCAGCCGGGGGCATCTTGCAGGTACGCGCGGTCACCATCGACCGTCGGCAAGATGCTGTTGCTCGCCGCACCGGCATAAAGCCCGTCTTGCGCCGGAAGTGTCGTGTCGGGGGTGACGGTGCCCGCATCGCTCGTCGGCGCCGAAGCGTCGCCCACGGACACCTCGGTGGCGGACGACGTGGTGGCCGGCCCCGCGTCACCTCCAGAGCATGCAGCAACCGACAACGATGTAACCGCAATTGCGGCGAAGAACTTCTTCACGGCGCCTCCCCTGTGGTCCGACGAAGTGGACAGTAGCCAATTCGATGGACACGTGACGCGTTTGGTGCCTGCAACACTCAGGGCATGACGGACTGGCTCTCGATCACTCGCCGCAACGCACGTTCCGTACAGACCACGATCGGGTGGATCTTCTGGGATCCGGGAGCGGTGCAGCGATACCACGCAGCGGGGCTTCCTGAGGCTTTCGCCGGTCCACTGGGCTACATGGCCGCCCGCAGCGCACCGCTGGCAGCAGCGGGTCCAGCGGCAGTGACAGCCGCCTTCGGTTCGATCAGTCCGTTGGGCATCGCGGCCCTCTTCGATCTGCTCGGTAGCGCCGACCGGTTCGCCGACATGTGGACGGCTCGAGACGAGGCGATCCTGGCTGGGCTCCGCGAGCACGCACCTGCCATCGTCGAACCGTTGGTCGAGTATGCCGACGAGCTGTGGGCAGCCGTCGAGCAGTTGCCGTTGGTCGGCCGCACGTTCTTCGGTGCCCACCTCGCCATGCCGCGTCCCAGCGACGACCTGCTGTCGGGCTGGCACGCGATCAACTGCCTTCGCGAGTGGCGCGGCGACACACACTGGGCGCTCGTGGTGGCAGCCGGCCTCACACATGCAGAAGCGTCGATCCTTCACAATGCCTGGCTCGGCTACGAGACCGATTGGTTGTCTCGTTCCCGTGGCACATCTTCAGGTGACATCGAGGCAGGCTGGTTGCGCCTGCAGCAGCGCGGCCTCGTTGTCGAGGGTGCCGTCACCGATGCGGGAGTGCAGATGCGCCAGCAGTTGGAGGACGACACCGACCGTCTCACCACGCTGCCGTGGGAACTCATCGGCGAGCGGCGATCCACGGGGTTCGCCGAACGGTTCGAGCCCTCGTGTGAGCTGCTCTTACTTCGCGTGGACGAGACGGCAGGCGTCAACTATCAGCCTGCCTCGCGCCTTCGCCCTGGCAAGAAACCCTGACTTGATCGCTCAGAGGTACTGGCCGGTGGCGACGCGCTCGATTGCGCGCCCGCCGGCGCGGTCCTTCTCTTCGCGACCCTTGACGAGTGTGCGGATGAAGACGATGCGCTCGCCCTTCTTGCCGCTGATCTTCGCCCAGTCGTCCGGGTTTGTCGTGTTGGGCAGATCTTCGTGCTCTTTGTACTCCTGGCGGATGCTGTCGAGCAGGTCGTTCAGGCACACACCGCGAGTGCCGCCGGCGATGACCCGTTTGATGGCCAGCTTCTTCGCGCGGCGCACGATGTTTTCGATCATCGCGCCCGACGAGAAGTCCTTGTAGTAAAGAACTTCCTTGTCGCCGTTCTGGTACGTGACCTCCAGGAACTGGTTGGCCTCGTCGTCGCGGTACATCTCGATCACCGTTGCGTCGATCATCTCGGGCACCGACGAGTTGGCGTCGATGGGGATCTCGTCGGTGAGGTACTGCGCAAAGATCTGCTTCGCCGCAGCAGCAGTTGGTCGCTCGATCTTGATCTTCACGTCGAGCCGACCGGGCCGCAGAATGGCCGGGTCGATGAGGTCTTCGCGGTTGGTGGCCCCGATGACGATGACGTTGCGTAGGCCCTCCACGCCGTCGATCTCTGCCAGCAACTGGGGCACGATGGTGCTCTCCATGTCGCTGCTGATGCCCGAGCCACGAGTACGGAACATGCTGTCCATCTCATCGAAGAAGACGATGACCGGCCATCCTTCTTCGCTCTTCTCACGAGCACGCTGAAAGACCAGACGAATCTGGCGCTCGGTCTCGCCGACGTACTTGTTCAGCAGCTCCGGACCCTTGATGTTGATGAAGTAGCTGCGGCCCTTTTCGCCACCGGTCTTCTCCGCAACCTTCTTCGCCAGCGAGTTGGCGACCGCCTTGGCGATGAGGGTCTTGCCGCAGCCGGGAGGACCGTAGAGAAGGATTCCCTTAGGTGCCGGCAAGCGGTGTTCGGCGAAGAGGTCGGCGTAGAGGAACGGCAGCTCCACGGCGTCGGCGATCTGTTCGATCTGCGTATCGAGACCGCCGATGTCGGAGTACGAAATGTCGGGTACTTCCTCCAGCAGCAGGTCTTCGACCTCGGGTCTCGGCAGCTTCTCCAACAGCAGGTTGCTGCGCGAGTCCAGACGCATGGTGTCGCCGTTGCGCAGGTGCACACCCCGCAGCGAGTCGGCCAGTTCACACACGCGTTCCTCGTCGGCACGGCCAACCACAAGAGCTCGAACGCCGTCGTCCATCAGGTCCTTGATGGTGACGACTTCACCGGTGATCTCGGCGTGACGGGCATGGACGATGTTGAAGCTTTCGTTGAGCACTACCTCCGCACCGCGCTCCAGTTCGTCGTGCTCGATCTCTGGGTGCAAGCCGACGCGCATCTTGCGACCGCTGGTGAGCACGTCGACGGTGCCGTCTTCGTTCTTACCCACGATGATGCCGTATGCGGACGGAGGCTGCGTGAGCTTCTCGACCTCGTCGCGCAAGGCGGCGATGTGCTCGCGGGCCTCACGGAGCGTGTAGCTGAGCTTCTCGTTCTGCGACACCGCGTGCGCCAGTTGACCCTTGGTCTCCAGCAGACGCTCTTCGAGCGCACGCTGTCGCTTGGGCGCATCGGCCAACTTCCGGCGCAGTTGCTCGATCTCGCCCTCGAGGACGATCACTTGCGAATGCAGCACCGCCATGGACTCGTTGGTGTCACCCTCGGTCATGTCAGGAACCTAACACCGTGGCAGCCGCCGATGCCTGCCATCAGCGAACCCCACGGTGTGACTTTCTCGTGCTGCTCAGGCCTGGATGCGACGTGCGGTGAGGACCAAGGAGAGGCCGATGAGACACAGTCCCAAGGCCACCAACGCCATCGGACCGTTGTCGCCGCCTGTGCGAGGCAGACCCCTTGCAACGGTGGTCGTGGGGGCGTTGGACGCCACTGCCGTCGTGGTCGTGGCAATGGTCGTAGGAGCGTTCGAGGCCACCTGGGTGGTGGTTGTTGTCGTAGCTGGGACGGTCGTGGTCGTAGTTTCCTGGACCGTGGTCGTAGTTTCCTGGACCGTGGTCGTAGTTTCCTGGACCGTGGTCGTAGCTTCGCTGCAGTCGAGCCGAACCATCACCGATCTGGCGTCGCCGCCCCCGAAGCCGTTACCCCACGCTCCCACAGCAGTGACGGTGAGGTCGACTCGGGTGGCACCTGCGGGCCAGGGGAACTGGCCACTGAACTGGAAGTCGCCTGGGCTGAACTGCCCGCTCGTAAGAGGCATTGACGCGCCAAGGTCCACCGAGTAGGTGACAACCACGTCAGGATTCGTGCGGCTGGCGTCATCAGGACCATTCCACGCGTATGCCGTCCATCGGACGATGTTGTCGCAGCTTGCGATGGCGGAAATCTCGGGGTGGTGCGCCGAGGCCACGCCACCCCCGACAACGACACCAGCGACCGCGATGGCGACACCGGCGACGAACATAGCGAAACGAGTTCTTGTTCTGGGTTGATTCTTCATGGCTGCCCTTCTGGGCCCGCTGGACCCGACATCATTGCAGCTCAACCTCATCACTGTGAGTGTTGGGCTACCCGCTACTTTGTTGATCAAACCATACCCCAATCACCACCCAGCGTGGAGAATTCGTGCCTAAATGCCCGAGAATGAGTCGTTTGGCCTGCCTGAACATCACTGTAAGTGGTGTCACCGTCACCGGCGGCGCCTCGCCCAGTGGGAGTGCAGACGAATCCTCCTCACACTCAGGCTCCAGCGCGGCGGCGACAACCGTCACCATCAAGGTTCTCGGCAGTCTCGGCATGTATGCTCACCTGGTCTGACCCTCGGAAATAGGAGACAAAACGATATGAAGGTCTGGATCGACCAGGATTTGTGCACCGGCGATGGCCTGTGCGAAGAGATCGCCCCCGACGTTTTCACCCTCCTCGACGACGGCCTTGCCTACGTCAAGGAAGGCGACAAGATCTACGCCGCCGCCAAGGGCTTGCCCCAAGGTGCCGAAGGCATGGCCAGCTTCCCGGATAGCCGCCTCGATGCGGTCATCGAGAGCGCCGAGGAATGCCCCGGCGAGTGCATCTTCATCGAGCCCTAGTTCCGACTGGTACCCGTTCATGAAAGAGGGCGGCCTCACGGCCGCCTTCTTCGCGTCTTGGCTCAGCAGCTCAGCCGATGAAGCGGCCGACGGTGAGGAACCCGGTGTGAGCCACCATGCGGTGGTCGGGGCGGACCGCTTGACCCTCGATGTGCCAGCCACGGTGCAGCACTTCCAGCGTACGTGTGCCGCTCCACTCGCGTGTGGCCATGACCTCGCGTGTCTGCGCAGCCTGGGTGATGGATGGTGTGTAGGCGATCAGGATGCCGCCGGGTCGCAAGGCGTGAACCGCGTGCGGAACGACCTTCCATGGCTCGGGAAGATCGAGCACGACGCGATCGACGTCGCGCTCGTCGATGCCGTCGTAGCAGTCGCGTAGGTGCAGCTCATAACGGCCCAGCGCTTCTTCACCGAGGAACGAGCGCACATTGGTGCGGGCTCGATTGAGGAAGTCTTCGCGCAGCTCGTAGCCGACGATCTCCGCGCCGTAGCGCAGCATCGTCATGCTGAGCGCGCCGGAGCCGACGCCGCTCTCCAGCACCCGCACCCCGGGGCCGATGTCGGCGAGCATGCAGATCGGCCCAAGGTCCTTCGGGTAGATCACCTGCGCGCCGCGTGGCATCTCCAACACGAAGTCCTCCAGCGTGGGTCGCAACGCTGTGTAGGACGCACCCTTCGTGCTCTTCATCACGACGCCCTCCGGCTTGCCGACGAACTCCGCGTGCGGCACCAGGCCTGCATGGGTGTGGAACTCGGCGCCTTCGGCCAGCGTGATGAGGTATCGCCGCTGCTTGTTGTCCAGCAGCAACACCTTGTCGCCGTAGTCGAGTGGTCGGTTCATCGTCGTCCTCTTCCCTTTCCGAGCACCAGTTCCACCGGTACCGGTTCGTGTGCACGCGCCTTGTCCGCCACACGGCAGAAGGCGCACAGATCGCCCGTGGTCGGCGCCCCGCACGAGACGCAGCTGAGCAGCGAATCGGTGGCGGCAGCCGTGCCGCCCGCGAGCAGCGGGGACATGTTGTCGAGGAAGTTCAGGTAGAAGGCGGCCTTGCTGCCAGGCGACTGCTGCTCTATCGCGTTGAGCGCTTCCTTGTAGGCGATGTGCTTGTTGCCCAGCGCCATCGGGCACTCGTCGACCAGGTAGTCGATGCCACGCACGATGCACCACGCAGCCATCTCGCGCTCGGTGAGGCGAATCAGCGGCTTGACCTTCTTCGGGAAGCCGTTGCGCGCAGGCAGCACCGGCGACTGTCGTGCCAGGTACTCCACATCCCACCGCAGCGTGTTGCCGAACAACACCGCTGCTTCGTCGTCCATGTTGTGGCCGGTGACCAGCACGGTGTAGCCGCCGTCGAGCGCGGCTTTGTCGAAGAGGTGCCGTTTGCTGATGCCGCACGCACTGCACGGCACTCGCTTGGTGGCCTTGGCGGCGGTCGGCACGTCGTAGCCGTAGTCGTTGCGTAGCGAGACTTCGATGAGCTTCAGGCTGCGCTCGGCAGCGAAGGCGCGGGCGTACTCGGCGGAGGTCTCGCTGTAGTCACCAATCCCCAGACCGATGTACAGGCCGTCGGCTTGGTAGCCCAGGTCGAGCAGAATGTCCCACACCGCAAGGCTGTCCTTGCCGCCGGAGACGGCGACCAGAATGCGGTCGTCCTTCGAGACCATGTCGAACTTCTCGATGGCCTTGACCACCTGGCGGCGGCACAGCTCGAGGAAGTGCTCGGCACAGAAGTGGGCGTTGTGGCGGGGCAGGTCGATGATGGCCGGCGCTTTGCAGACGCGGCACTTCGACCCAACTGCCACCATCAGCTGCCACCGGAGATCACGGGGCGGATCTCCACCACATCGTCGGCAGTGAGATCGGCGTCGCCGGGAACGAGAGTACCGTTACGAATGACGAGGTGCGACTCGCGCGGCAGCTGCAGTTCGGCAAGCAGCGCGTTGACACTGCGCCTGCCTTCGATGACCAGTTCTCGACGTGGATTGCGCAGCAGCACCTTCATCGCACCATTGTGCCTGGGTACGGCCTACTTGGCGCGCTTGATGGCCCTGCGCTGCCGACGAGTGGGCGGCGCAATCGACTCCAGATATACGAACTGGCCGGCCGTCAGCTTCTCGACTGCGATGACCTCCTCGTGCTTTCCGAGGTACTTGCGGGCCAGTCGCGGTCCCCACAGCACGATGCCGACCGCCATCCACCCGCGGTGGCCACCGAAGAACCCTTTGTACAGGGCGCTGCGGCGAAGTATGGCGGTGGGTGAGAGCAGCGATGAGCGACGCCGAGCCACGCTGGCTACACCCGCCGGATTTCGACGAACGTGGTCTTCTTCCGGCCAGAGCGCTTGCCCAGCAGGAAGAAGATGATGAGCAGCACGATGCCACCGGTGGTGGCCACCGTCATCAGTGTCTGCTTCTTGTCGTTGAGCTTGCCCTGTAGGCCACTCTGGGTCTCGCGGAACTTGGACTCGAGGTCGGCGCGGGTTATGCGTTGCTGAGCCATTGTCAGCGCTTCTCCTTCGTCAGGGGTGTCTTGTTGATGCGCTGCAGGGCCAGTCCCATGACGATGCCAGCGAAGGCGAGACCGCACAGGTAGGGGATCAGGTTCATCCAGCGACCGGAGAACGTGGCCGGCCATTCGGTTTGCACCATCCGCAGGAGGCCCAGGACGAGGAAGGCGGTGCCGAAGCCGATGCACATCGCACCGATGAGCCCCGAGAGGATCCAACGGCCGGTGTTGCCGAGCGGATCGCGCAACTCTTGGCGTGCGTAGTCCTGCAGGAGCTGAGCGGTCTGGGCCAACTGACCCTGGGGTGCGCTCTTCTTGGTGTCGCGGGCTGTCTCGGGCACGTCACATGTGTAGCACGCGAGAGACCCATTCCCCCACCGATCGGCGAATTTCGCCAGCTCAGGGGTTCTGCAGCCGAAAGGCGTTGATTACCTCGACACCTACGAGCAGCTCGTCGAGCGCCTTCATCCGAGCGAGCGGACCGGCCGCGCACAACAGGTCGTAGGCATCGGCGGCACCGATCGGGGCAAGGTCGATGAGTTGATAGCTGGCAGTCAGTACGTCATCGGCAAGTTCGGTTCCAGGCTCGTTTCCTTCGTCGCCCAGTTCGAGTGCGAGCGCGGCGGAACGTCGGGCCCGGGCGGTCACTGCTCGCAGCATCTCGTCGCTGTCCTGATCAGTGTCATCGACATCGGGCACGTCATCCACGTCGGCGAGGGGGTACGGGTCGTCGAGCAGCCACACGCTGACTCGCATTCGTCGCATGCCGATCGCGATCACCGCATAGCGACCGCCGTCGAGCTCTGCAACCTGCACCATGCGTGCGACGGTGCCCATGGGGCGGCGTTGGTCGTCGCCGCCGACCTCGTGCCCCCGATCGATCAGGACGACACCGAACTCATGGTCCTCGGCGGCCACGCAGTCCTTCACCAGCGACTGGTAGCGGGGTTCGAACACGTGAAGTTGCAGTACTCCCCCGGGCACCAACACATTGCCGAGCGGAAACATCGGTAAAACGGCCACGAGACGCACCGTACTGCCACACGTCGCTGACTCCGAGCGTCGTGCCGGTGACTTTTCTGATCCTGTGAAGCCTGCCGCAGGGGCGGAGCGTTGGCGCCGGGAGGCCGCACACCGGCACCTGAACCCCAATGCACTAGCGAGGAGCCAGCGCGTCCGGGGTGGGGCCGGTGAGGTAGGCGGCCAGGATCGATGCCAACAGCTCCCAGGTCGGGCGGTACTCGCTCTTGTTGGTGATCGTTTCGCCGTTCAACAAGAGCGAGAACTCGATGGCGCCGCCACCGGGCAGCGGTACGTAGCCGCTGAGGGCCTTCGCTCCGGGCTTGTTGGCGACTCCGTCGGTGTTGTCCAAGGTGCCGGTCTTGGCGCGCAGCACGCCTGACAGCGGCTCGCCCTCCTGGAAGGCGTCGTACAGCGTGCCGCCCTTCTTGCCACCGAGCGGCAAGCCTTGACCAACGGCATCGTCGACGGAGCCGTGCTGGAGCACGGCCAAGAGCGCCTGACAGGTGAGTCGGTTCTCGTCCGACAATCCGGAGCCATCGACGAGGGTGACGCCCTCGAGTGGAATACCCCACTCTCCCAACGTGGTCATCACCTTCTCCAAACCGAGGACGGTGGTTCCAGCTCCGCCGGCCGCGAGACCGATCTCCTTCAGCACCAGCTCGGCGGTGTTGTTGTCGCTGGTGGTCAGCATCTCCTGCAGCACAGCGGGCAGCGGCTGAGAGTCGACCTTGGCGACGGCCGGCGACCCGTCGGAAGTGCCCTCCTTCGGTGGCCCGCCAACGGTGACGCCGCGCTCCTGGAGCAGCTGCGTGAGGACGGTGGCAGCACCGACGACGGGGTCGTTCGACGACAGGTCTGCAGCTTCGCGTGAGTCGTTGACCAGCAGTGCCGACAAGGGCCCACCTTCGCTGAACCGAAGCGAGGGCGCCCACGTCGGCAGGTACCACTCGTCGTCATAGCGAGTTGCATCGCCGACGATCGAACCGCTGATCGATGTCACACCGGCGGCCTTCACCGCCTCGGCCAACACCTCGATGGAGGTCACATTGACAGGTGGGAACTTCTGGTTCGGGCCGACCCACCACGTACTGTTGAGCACCGGGTCACCGCCACCGATGAGAAACAGATCGCCCGCCACCACTCCTCCTGCCCCGACGACACCGTTCACCGTCGTCGTGTAGACGAACTCCTCGCCGAGTACCTCCAGCGCCACCGAGGCGGTGACCAACTTGACGTTGCTCGCCGGTCGCAGAGGTACCGTCTCGTTGACCGCCGCGACGGGCGAGCCGTCGATCGAGACGGCGAAACACGAGCTGCTGTCGATCGAATCCAGCAGCGGCTGCAGCTCGCTTAGAAAGGCAGCCGAGTTGGCGTCGCGGGACAGAACCGCCGGCGCGCGACGGACCGAGAGCAGCGGTGTGTTGATCGCTACGGGAGCAGACGTCGCCGGCACTGAGTCGTCGACAGCCACGAACACCTCGTCCGGTGCCCGGCCGTCAGCGAAGCGCCAGCAGCCGCCGAAGAGCAGCGCGGGGACCAGCGCGACGACGATCAAACCCGGGTAGGGATTTCGACGCCGTGTGGCCACGTCAGCGAGGCACCCCACCGTTCAGCCCGCGCGACTCGCGGAACTGTGCGTACTGCCACAGGTGACCAAGCGCCGTGACCGCCCTGTTGCCGCTCGCGTAACACAGGCGACCACTCGCCCGCACCGCTCGCGGCCCCGCATTGTCCGGATCCGCAACTGCCAGTTCCGTGGCCGTCAGAATCGGCTTGTCGTACCGAACGGACAGCTCATGTGCTGCCTCCGCGAACCGCTCGTCCTGACGCTCGTGATACGCCACGATGCGCTCCAATCCGTTGCCAGGGTAGAACTTGCCTTCCTTCATCAGCCGCGCCTGGTTGCTCTGGATACCAATGCCGAGATACACGATCGCGTGCACGTCAGGGTGCGCCGCGATCATCTCCATGACTTCCGGAATGGTGTCGCGCACCTCGCCGCCCGCGCAGTCGACAGGGTTGTTGCGGCTCCAGCGCGGTGGCAGCTTGGTGTCGATCTGCGCCTGCAGGTCGGCGGGCAGTTCCATGAGCATCAGCCGCCCGTCGCGCATGATCGCATCGCTGGTGACCACGCCCCAACCACCCGCGGTCGTCAGCACGATGGTGTTCGGGCCTTTCGGCAGCGGTTGCGTGGCAAACGTGGCTGCTGCCTCGAACGCTTCTTCCACCGTCACCGCGCGTGTGACGCCCGCTTGCCGGCAGGCACCATCGAACACCTTGTCGTCGGCTGCCAGCGCGCCGGTGTGACTTGCTGCAGCGCGCGCACCGCCTTCGGTGGCCCCGCCCTTCACGACCACCAGTGGCTTGCGCGCCGCGACGGACGCGAACCGCTCCAGCAACCCGCGCCCATCGGTTATGCCCTCGACGTACGCCAACGACACCGAGGTGGCGTCGTCCCCGGCGTACCAGTCCAGGTAGTCCGCGGGCGTCACCGCTGCCGCATTTCCGGCGGACACTGCACGGCTGATACCGACGCCGGTCTGGCGCGAGTAGTTGAGGAAACTGCTGACGAAGTTGCCGCTCTGGCTGGCAACTCCGATACGGCCGGCAGGCGGAAGGGGAGCGACGATCTGCGCGCACAGGTTGGCCGGCGTACTGACGACGCCTTGGCCGTTGGGCCCCGCGAGCAGAATGCCCAACTCGTCGGCGAGTGCCACCAACTCTGCCTCCGCAATGCGGCCCTCATCGCCGGCCTCGCCGTAGCCGGCGCTGGTCAGGAACGCGGCCTTGACACCCTTGGCGGCGCAGGCTCGAAGCATGGACGGGTTGGCACTGGCCGGGGTGCAGACGAACACGAGGTCGATCTCGCCCTCGGGCAGCTCGGCGATGTCGGCAACGGTGCGAATGCCCAGCACTTCCTCGCCCTGCAGGTTGGTGCCGTACACCCTGCCGGCGTAGCCGCTGGCCAGGATGTTGTGCAGACTGACGAAACCGAACTTGCCCGGATGGGTGGAGGCGCCGGTGACCAGCACACCCTTGGGGTCGAACAGCGCGCGGAACTGCTCGTCTGTGGGGCGCTGACGACGGGAAGCACTGGAGGTGTCGGGCTCGCCCAACTCGACCAGCGCGTCGACGGCAACGGGAGCGCCATCGGCACGAACGATGAGTGGGTTGACATCGACACTGGCAACGTCCGGCCGGGCAGCAGCCAATGCCGACAGGCCCATCAGTACCGCTGCAAGGGCGCTGCGATCGACAGCGGCCTCACCGCGAAACTCGCCGAGCAGCTTCTGCATCGCCAGCGCGGCGATCATCTCGTCTGCATCGAGTGCGCCGAGCGGCACCGGCCGAAAAACGACGTCGGCCACCGCTTCGGCGAGCACACCGCCGACCCCGAGCATCACGTTGGCACCGAACTGGGGGTCGCGCACAATTCCAGCGATGAGCTCGCGGTTGCCGCTGATCATCGGCGCCACGAGGAGACTGACATCGCCATCGTCGGCGGTGGCCTTGCTCAACAGTTCAGCTGCGGCTGATTGGGCGGCGGCTGCATCGCCGAGACGCAGCTTGACGAGGCCACGCTCCGTCTTGTGGGCGATGGCGTCGCCGCACAGCTTGATGACGACCGGAAAGCCGAGTTGGGCGGCAGCAGCCGCAGCTGCCGCTGGGTCGTTGACCTCACGCTCGTCGGCCATCGGCACACCGAACTCACGCAACAATGCTTTGGAGGCGGCTTCCGACAGGGTTGTTCCGTGACTGGTCATCGCCACCAACGTAGCGAATGGGGGCCTCACGGCACCGGACGGCGCGAGACAGCGATTCGTCTTGTGAGTACGTTCGCCATTGAACGATGAGTAGCGCGTGCTCATGTTCTGCACCGAGTGCTGGCGCATCGTCGTGGCATGATCACTACACATCACGCATCCACCGGCGCGCGTTCGCGCGTCTCACTGGCTTCCAAGCTTGCCGCCCTTGCCCTTGCTCTCGTAGGGGTGGCTGCAATCTCAGCTTCCGTCGCACTGCCAACGGCTCAGGCCGACGCAATCGGACCGCTTCCACACATTGAGATCGACCACCAATGCGTGGAAGGTGAGCTGCACTACGAAGTGACGATGACCAACACGGGTCTCGGCACGACCCATTTCGACGTGTCGGTCAACTACGGCTCGGGTGCAACCAGCCACGGGTACGACGTGATCAGCGGAGCGATCGTGGTGGCGACGTTCGCCGTCGAGCAGGGCGATTACGGCATCTTCGACGTCTCGAACGTCGATGACGCAACAATCGTCGACCACCAGCTGCTGAAAGCCGACTGCAAGGCAGAGCCGTACACCGAGATCGGCGTCATCTGCCCCGCAGACCATTCGACTCCTTTCGTATACCTCGAATGGGTCAACCTCAGCTACACCCACGAGGCGTACTTCGACGTCTACCTCAATGGTGACACCGTCGCTAGCGCGTTCTCCCATGGCGCAGCCAATACGCATTTGCTCTCGTTCGACCTGGTCCATGGACAACACGTAGCAGCGGCGATCCTTGCCGATGGCGTTGTCATCGAGGAAGTCAACACCGATGTCGATTGCCCGCCCGCGTCG
>Ga0335397_10001110_pt1 | contig 36423 bp, 31 predicted proteins | sample MAT04_FD_205740 | JGI IMG/M metagenome (GOLD analysis project Ga0335397, IMG submission 205740) | Freshwater microbial communities from Lake Fryxell liftoff mats and glacier meltwater in Antarctica - MAT-04 (spades assembly) (version 2) ... | reverse complement strand
CTGGAGATCCCCCTAAATCCCCCTTAAGAAAGGGGGACTTTGAGTTCCGAAGCCCCCTTTCTTAAGGGGGGTTGGGGGGATCGAGCGTAAAAGTCTCGTGATTTGCTACTTTTCAAACATCCTCTTACACCCTGGTGTTACACCGACGAGTTTTCAGACATCCTCTAAGAGCGGCGGATGTTCATACAACACCAGTCCTGCTTCCGCCACAGGGTGGCAACAATCCAGCCGTGCTGCTCTAGGGTGTTGGCGATCGGTTTGATTTGATCAAGTAAAATGCCGCTGAGTACGCCCCAGGTCGTCGGTTTGGCGATCTTTTCCAGATCGGGGATCAAGTCCAAAATCACCTCTGCCAGGATGTTACAGACGAAGCCATCAACAGGACAGGGCAGAATTTCAATCATTTTTTGCAGACTGCCTTCCGCTACCGTGAGGCGATTGCCAGCAAGATGATTCATCTCCCGATTCTCCCGCGTGGCATTCACTGCTAAGGGATCAGTGTCCACTGCATAGGCGTGCTTCGCGCCCAACAGCAAAGCACCCACCGAAAGGATGCCAGAGCCGCAGCCAATATCGGCAATGACAGCATCGGGCAGGGGTTCACTGAAGCGCATTTCTAAAGACTCTAAGCAGAGCTGGGTGGTAGCGTGGGCACCTGTGCCGAAGGCAACGCCGGGATCAAGGGTGATGATCAGGCGATTAGTCTGAAGTGGGGCGGGTATCCACGCAGGATTGATGAGGAAGCGATCGCCAATTTCCTGGGGATGCCAATGCGACTTCCAACTGCTCGACCAATCTTCTTCATCAATCAATCGCCACTGCACCACAGGAGCCGTCATCTCAGCGCACAGGGCATCTTGCCGCAGCCGCAGCGCCAAAGCCGCTAAATCTAACTGCTGTGCCTTAAATTGCGGCAAATATGCCTGCACTAAGCAAGCTTGTCCTTTTTGTTCACAGGACGTGCCTTTACAGCCAAAATCTTCCAGCCGCCAGAAGAGCAGGTCTTCCGCCGTTGGATCAGCAATAATTTGAATTTCCCACCAGCTATTTACCAAGATTTTCCTTTATCGTACAGAACCCATTTGGATCTTTTGGGTCGTTGCAAATATCCTGTAGGGTCGAAGCATTTGCAGTAATAGGCTGGAAACGTAGCCGAGATCTCGATGCAAATGCTTCGCCCCTGCTTCGCCAACAATTCCCAAATTTTCCTATTCTGCCAACGTCACTGCATAAGCTTCCCGAATCCCTGGCACTTTAGTAATTTCAGCTAGAATGCCCTCAGGCAGGGGATCGTCGATGCTCAGAACCATCACAGCATCACCTCTGAGGATCTTGCGACCCACTTGCATGCTGGCGATGTTGACGTTATAACCGCCCAAGAACGAGCCAATCTTACCAATGATCCCCGGCATATCACGGTGCAGCGTGAACAGCATATAGCGGTTAGGCGGCACGTTGACAGGGAAATCGTTAATGCTGGTGATGCGGATTTCTTTGTCGCCCAAAATTGCGCCAGAGACAGAATGCTCACCTAAAGAACCTTTTGCTGAAAGATAAAGAGAACCCGTGTAATCTTTAACCGAAGCATCCCGCGTTTCAATAACGCGAATGCCGCGTTCTTTGGCTTCAATGCTGGCGTTGACGTAGTTGACTCGCTCTTGTAAGGCGTGAGAAAGCAAACCTTTGAGGGCGGCGACCACGACGGGCTGGCTTTCGTTGGTAGCAAGTTCGCCCTGGAGCTTCACCGTGAGCGACTCAATGCGACCTCCAGCAAGCTGACTGACTAGGTTGCCCAGGGTTTCTGCCAATTGCAGGTAGGGGCGCAGTTTTTCCATCAGGTCGGGGCGCAGACCGGGGATATTAACGGCTGAGCGAGCGGGTAAGCCGAGGATGACATCGCGGATTTGCTCGGCAACATCGATCGCCACATTTGCCTGTGCTTCTTCCGTCGATGCGCCTAGGTGCGGCGTCAGGATCACTTCTTTACCCAGGCTCCGCAGCGCCGATTCTCCCAAAGGTTCTTCTTCGTACACATCCAATGCCGCACCGCCAATTTTGCCTTGCTGCAACGCTTCGGCTAATGCCGCTTCATCGATAATGCCGCCACGAGCGCAGTTGATGATACGAACATTGGGCTTCATTTTTTCGAGGGCGATCGCATCAATTAAATGAAACGTTTCTGGAGTTTTAGGCAAGTGCAGCGTGATGTAATCCGCCTCCCGAAACAGAAAATCTAGCTCTACCAACTGACAGCCCAACTGCTCGGCGCGTTCGCTAGAAAGGAAGGGATCATAAGCCAACAGCCGCATTCCCATCGAACGAGCAATGCCCGCGACGTGCGCCCCAATTTTGCCTAGGCCCACAATGCCTATGGTTTTCTTATAGACCTCAACGCCTGTAAAACTTTTGCGATCCCACTTGCCGCTTTTAACAGAGTGGTTAGCATCGGGAATGTAGCGCGATAAAGAAAGCATCATCGCAACTGCGTGTTCGGCGGCGGCGACCGTATTGCCTTCAGGCGAGTTGACGACTAAAATACCCCGACGGGTCGCAGCCGGCACATCGACGTTATCAACGCCAACGCCCGCTCGCCCAATAATCTTAAGCTGCTTGCCTGCCTCAATCACCGCTTGGGTAACGCGCGTGCCTGAGCGAATCATCAAAGCATCGTAATCAGGAATAATTTGAACTAATTCTTCAGGAGAGAGGCTGGTTTTGACATCAACCTGGGCAACTTGAGAAAGAATGTCAATTCCTACTTGGTCAATGGGATCAGAAACTAAAACCTTTGGCATGATTCAGTGGGGGTTACTTTAATTGAGGGGATAACAACCCCAAAGGCACGACATTATTATGTCGGCAGGGTTATGTCAGCGGAGTTTTCGCAAGGTTTCTCACGGGGCTATTTTACTGCAAAGGGGCGGGAGGAACGGGTGATCGCCCAAAAGTTTTTGTCTTTCCCTGTTTAGGCTCTCAAGGGAGCGTATAGGAACAAGAACGTTGGAAAACCAATCTTTAAACCCAACTGTTTAACCATACCCAGTGGGCAAATGCTGCTGAGGGATGAGATTTTGACTGAAGCGCTCGGTCAAGATCGAGCTGGATTATTCACACTCGATCGCGCGATCTCTCCTCAACAGGGGATAATTGCCAAGGGATCTATCAAACAGTATTCTTCATGAAGACTGTCTTCCTGTATTTTGCGCTTTTCTGGACTGCAAGGGCTAAAGTATGCAACCTTATAATTCTCTGATCGCTCTAAGCGTGAGTGCCATGTTCGCCATCAGCTTGGGCAAGATTGATCCAGCCCAGGCTGAATCTGCTCCTAACCTTCAAGCGCGTGCCGAGGCTCAAGACAGCCCAATGCCATCAGAAGTGAGGCAACAGCGCCTTGCTAAAGTTCGCACGGCTCAGGCGGCACCTTCATCAGCACCTGAAGCCTCGCCTCTAGCGCCTGAGCGTCCTAGTGCGCCTACGCCACCCGCGACACCGCCACCGCCAAAACCTGCGGCTCCCGCCGAGTCTGCGCCCTTACCGGCTCCCGGTCAGACTTCTCCAGAGCCAGACGCTAGCCCAAAACCGCCAGCACCTCCCGCAACTGAGACTCCAGCGCCTGTTGTCGTTCCAACTAAGCCTCTAACGCCAGCGCCTTCTGAGTCGGCGCCGTTGCCTTCATCGGGTCAAGAAAACCCGGCGCCCAGCGCTCCGGCTGCGCCCAGGAGTCGTGCAGGGAATGCTAATGCGGCACCCGAAAACCTTAACCCTAGCCCTAATCCGCTGAATTTTCCTACTGAACCTGAAGAAGTAACGGTGTCCGAGAGTCAGGCAATCACGTTGCAGCAGGCGATCGAACTAGCGGTTCGCAATAACCCCGCTCTCCAGCAGACCCGATTAGAACTATCCCAATCGAGAGATGCCCTACGAGAAGCACAGGCGGCAAACTCTCCTACCCTAGATGCCATCTCAAACCTGAATGGTTCTGCCAATGAAGAATTGCAAGGCGATAGCACTACGCCAGGTCTTCCACCAACCAGTAGCAGCCGAGATACAACCACTAGCCTCAACTTAGAAGCCAGACTGGAAGCGAATTACAGCATTTTCACATCAGGGCGGCGCTCATCCTCAATTCGCGCGGCTGAAAGAACCGTGCGCTTTCGGGAGTTGGCAGTAGAAGTAGATACCAAGCAGCTTGTTTTGGATGTCTCTACGAGCTATTATGACCTTCAAGAAGCCGACCAGCAAGTGGAAATTTTTCAGGCAGCACTTAGTGAGGCGCTGCAAAGTCTTAAGGATGCTCAGGCTTTGGAACGGGCAGGGGTTGGCACCCGGTTTGATGTGCTGCAATCGGAGGTAGATGCCGCCAATGCTAAGCAAGACTTGACCCAGCAACTGAGCCGTCAAGAAGTAGCTCGACGAACACTGGCACAGCGTCTTAGCATTGCCCAAGGCACTGATGTGAGTGCTGCCGATGAGGTGGCGGCGGCAGGCACCTGGGAGCTTAGCCTAGAGCAGAGTGTAGTCCAGGCATTTAAGAACCGCGCAGAGTTAGAGCAACAGCTTGTCCAACGCGATATTGGCGAGCAGCGGCGGCGGAATGCACTGAGTCAGTTGGGCCCGCAGATTGCCGCTGGCGCCACGTATAGGGCTGCAAATTTACTTTCTAGCAGTAGTGAAAGTTCTGACTTCTCTAGAGAGGGCAAGGGCTTTTTTAATAACGCCTCTATTGCATTGAACGCCAGTATCAATTTGTTCGATGGCGGCTTAGCTCGGGCACAGGCAAGGCAGCAAGAGGCAAATATTGCGATCGCCGAATCTCAATTTGTTACCGCCCGCGATCAGGTGCGCTTTCAGGTCGAGCAATCTTACTCCACCCTGCAAGCCAGTTCTGAAAACATTCAAACCACAACCTTAGCGGTTCAACGTGCCGAAGAGGCACTTCGTCTGGCTCGGTTGCGCTTCCAGGCTGGGGTAGGCACCCAGACCGATGTGATTCAGCAGCAGACGGCTTTAACGCGCTCAAGGGTCAATAACCTGCGGGCAGTTTTAGACTACAACCGCTCTTTGGCTCAACTTCAGCGATTTGTGAGCAATTTGCCAGAGGGGAATTTATCTGAAACGCCCTAGAGATCAAGGCGTTAAGCTCAGTTCTAGTCGCTTTTGGGAGGTTTTGAGGGCGGCTTCGGGAGTGTTTTTTTGCAACAATACTGTCTCGATCGCCCTTCCTAAATTTTCTGAAATGCGACTGTAGCCAGGGAAGATTGGACGCGATCGCCCAAATTCTGCTTGTTTCAAAAACACGTCTACTGCTGGTTGCTGTTCCGCAAACTGTCGGTAGGCTAAACTTTGCCGCGAACTCAGGTTAACAGGCAAATAGCCAGTGCCGATCGCCCATTCGGTTTGAAATTCCTCACTGAGCACATACTCTGCAAACACTAGAGATGCCTGTTCTTCGGTAGGCGTGGTTTTAAACACAAAGAGGTTTTCGCCGCCAATGCTGGTGGCGGGTCGAGCGTCAATAGGGATGGGCATAACGGCATAATCTACGTCAGTGGCTTGCAGCTGCCCCAGCGTCCAAGGGCCAGTCAGCTGCATAGCAACTTTACCTGCCAGAAATCCATCTAGCTCGTAGCCGCGTTCGGGTTGGGAAAGAATGGCAGAACCATCGGTGATCAGATCTTGCCAGAGATGGAGAGCGGCGATCGCCCCAGCATTATCAATTTGAACGGCTCCATTGGTCATCAACTCGCCGCCACCGCTCCACATGAACGGCAGCCAGGTAAACACTGTCCACTCGCCTTTTCCAAGGGGGAGGATCATGCCGTGCTGTTGTTTGGTGGCGATCGTTAACTGCCGAGCGACTTGCCGAAGCTCCTGCCAAGTCTGGGGCAATTGGGTCACTCCTGCCGACTTAAATAAGCTAGGGCGATAAAAAATCCCGACATTATTAACCCCAAACGGGACTGACCAAATTCGGTCTTCCCACTGCATTGCTTCAAACAGCGCCGGGTCAATTTGATCTTTAACCTGCGTGGTCGCTAGCCATTCTTCCAAGGGCTTAATTGCCTCTAGTTCCACTAACTGCCCCGTAATCATCGGCGCAAACCACAACAGATTGGGTGGCGCATTGCCTACCACTGCCGCCAAAATTTTGGGCATCTGCTGATCGCCCTGCCCTACGTACAGCGACTCGACCTGAATATTAGGGTGGCGTTGGTTAAACTTGTTCACCAGCTTTTGCAGCACATCTCGGTTAGGCGGCGGGTTGACGCCTTGCCAGAGAGTCAGGTGAACCATGCTAGCGCCATTACTAGACCCAGCACTAGAATCAATCGCAGGCTTGCAGGCAGATAGAGAAATCAGACAGCAGACCAGGCAGATCCCCATGACCCATCGCTTTAATCTGCTCATTATCTAGCATCCTCGATTAATTCTGGGGGAAGTTTAAATCCTTCTGGGGCTGGCTTAAAGTCTATCACCCGAACGACGGCATCCAGGTTTAGCGCTCCATAAAGGTGGGGAAATTCATCGCCATCAGCAGCTTCGTAGCGAAGTTCGGCTTGCAGATGGGCGATCGCCATACTCAACAGCACCAAACCCGACTGCCCCGCATAAAATCGATTTGCCACCCCTACTACTTGCCTCAACTCTGAGCAATGAATAAATCCTTCGGTGTCCAGCGTGTCACTGCGATAGCTGCCAATCCTTTGGGCAGATTCCCACTGCTGTCGGGGGGTAATGTGAAAAATCAGCGTCATGTGGCTCTGCTCTTACAAAGATCTGCCGCCTCATTGTAGAAATCTTTCAGATTTTCTTTTCTAAACTTTCCCGAAGTTCCCATCACCCCGCTGCATTAGGAGAGTGGTAGATGCATCCTGATTGCAGCCTCCTGGTTTACCAGGAGGTTTTTTGTTTCGGGGCCTAAAGGGATTCGCTACCCCGTTCATGACACTCCTCGTCTAGTTACCTTTTCAATCGATCTGCCCTGAGTTCTTCAAGGGGGATTTAAGCGCATCTTTGACGTTAAAGTGCTTGGTAACGACTTTTCAGCCATCTACTTACCCTTCATCACCAAAATTTTCGTTGGATTCAACGCTTAAAGAAATCGAGCTCCGCACATTTGCCTCTAGCTCCATGCGCTGTTCCATACGGCGGAGGAAGTAGCCTGTCATCATGGCAGAAGCCAGCAAACCAGCCAAATTTTCGCGATCGGTGGTGATTTGGATGTTGAAGGCTTCTGAGGGGAGAACGCCCACCAAACCCTGTACGTTTTGAGAAATAATTTGTTTGATTTCAGGGCTAACCGACTTGGCAACCCTTGCCAGAACCTCTGGAGACTGGTGCTGAAGGTATTTCAATAAGTGGTTTACCTGACTTTCTTCAGCATCTTCACCGAAGAAATCAAAGTTGTCAGGGTTAAATACCATAGCAGCCTCTAGTTCCTAACGTTCTCAACAATTGCTTCAAATTCTTCACCATTGTTACATCATGCCTGCGGATGTGACCACTCAATGTTTAACTTCTTTAAAGAAAGGTCTAGTGATGGGTTTTGAAAGACGTTATATAGCCTACGCAGATACCTTAGGAAAAGGAGCTTAGGGATCTGCATTGAAATAAAGTCCCAATGGGATGCGTTAGCTTTCTAGCCCCCTAAATCCCCCAATTCTGGGGGACTTTGAAAGGCTCGGAAGTCCCCCAGAATTGGGGGATTTAGGGGGCGGATCGGGACGTTATTTCATTGCTACTCCCTTAAGGTAGCTTAGGGCGTGTTTTAAAGGTCTTATTAGTAGGCGCTTTAGTCTTAGAGATCCCCCTAAATCCCCCTTTTAAAGGGGGACTTTGAAGGGGTCGGTTCCCTTTATTAAGGAGGGTTGGGGAGGATCCAAGGGTTTTAAAACACTGCCTAAGCCCCTTGTTGCTTTGACGGCGACACAGCGTCCTGATGCAATTTCGTATTGCCATACCGTAAATGTTCTTCTGTCTGTTTCTACTGACAGGTATTGATTTCCCAACTTGCGCCATAACTGCGCTATAACTTCTAGGTTGAAGTCTTGCAACTCGTGCAACTCATGTCCGATCGCCCCAACACTCGTGAAAACCGAGATGTTTCGCTCATCCGCTCTGCCCCCTTCTTTGCAGAGCTGAACGATGCATCTGTAGACCAGGCAACCGCCCATGCCGTTATCCGCAATCACCCCGCAAATCAAGTGATTTTGCTAGAGAATGATTGGGGCAGCTCGGTCTATTTTATTCTGGAAGGCTGGGTCAAGATTCGGACTTACAACCTAGATGGCAAAGAAGTCACGCTTAATATTTTGGGTAAAGGCGAAGTGTTTGGCGAAATGGCTCCTCTGGATGAAGCGCCTCGCTCTACCGATGTTATGACCCTGGTGCCCACCGTTATTGCCAACATTCCGGCACAAGATTTTGTACACCTTCTAAGCGTTGAGGCACAGGCGGGCATTCGGTTAGCTAAGCTGATGGCGCGCCGACTGCGCCAAGTCAATCGGCGGCTGCGCCTACGCGAGTCGGACAGCACTTCGCGGGTGGCAGATGTGCTGTTGTTTTTGGCAGATGGACAAGGTATTCATGGCGATCAGGGCATTGAAATTCCTAATTTACCCCACCGCGAGTTGAGCAGTTTGAGCGGCTTGGCGCGAGAAACGGTGACGCGGGTGCTGAGCAAGCTAGAGAAGAAAGGTCTAATTCAAAGAAATCAAGATATTCTGTGCATTCCCAGTGCTACGGCATTAGAGAAAATTATGGTCTAAGAGGATGTTTGAAAAGTCTGATCAAGCACCTCAATTCTGGAGATCCCCCTAAATCCCCCTTAAGAGAGGGGGACTTTGAGTTCCGAAGCCCCCTTTCTTAAGGGGGGTTGGGGGGATCGAGCGTAAAAGTCTCGTGATTTGCTACTTTTCAAACATCCTCCAAGAGGATGTTTGAAAAGTAGCAAATCATCGGTAGGGGCGTGGCATTCGGCACAAAAGCTCTCGGACTCACCGAAAAATGGTCGTCCGAATGCCGCGCTCTTACCTCGTGATGTCACACCGAAGACTTTTCAAACATTCTCTAAGGTTGATATTCGATGAATACAGAAAAACCGGAAACTTGGGAAGTATAGATAAATGTAAAAGAAGTTCATAGAAGATTAAGAATGACTCCCATGTTCCCGATAGTCGTCCACGAAGCGACGGTTCGTGCATTCAACTACTACTTTGAAGGGCAAATTTGCCAGGGCATGTGTTGCTTCAGAAAGTTCTATAGGCTAGTAGATACCTTCAGTTCGCGCGATCGCGCCCAAGCTTGCATTGGGGCACAATCCCTAACGGACAAAAATGACCAAGCCGTCATTACGGCATCTGATCAAACCTATAAAGTTTGGCTAGAAATCCGTGCCCAGCCCGAGCCCGCAGAACTGACAGAAGCGCCAACAGAACCCACGGTGTTAGACCGCTAGGAACCGCTGAATCACTTCATTACTCAGTTCATGGGTTGCCCCAGAAGCCACAATGCCGCCTTTTTGCATGGCATAGTACCAATCGGCTTGCCGGACGAAATGGAGGTGCTGCTCTACCAGCAACACCGAAATGCCAGTGGTCGCCACAATTTTCTTGACAGCAGATTCAATATCCAAAATAATGGAGGGCTGAATTCCTTCGGTTGGTTCATCTAAAACCAAGAGCTGCGGCTTACCCACGAGGGCACGGGCGATCGCCAACTGCTGCTGCTGTCCTCCGCTCAAATCGCCGCCCATCCGCGACAGCATCGTTTCGAGAACGGGAAACAGCTCAAAAATTTCATCAGGAACCACCTGCGTATTGCGAGGGCGATCGGCTCTGGCTTCATAGCCTAGCAGCAGGTTCTCCTTCACTGTCAGGCGGGGAATCACCTCTCGACCTTGGGGCACGTAGCCAATTCCAATGCGGGCACGTTGGTCGGGGCGCTTGGCTAAGATGCCTTGCCCGTCAAAAACCAGATTGCCGCTGCGAGGCTTCAGCAAACCCATGATGGTTTTGAGCAGGGTGGTTTTTCCCACACCATTTCGCCCAATCAGGCAAACCATTTTACCTTTCGGCACACTCAGATCAACATTGCGCAGAATATGGCTTTCGCCGTAGTAAACGTTCAGCCCTGATACTTTGAGCATGAAATCAGTATCAACAGGAGAAGTGAGGGTCGCGGAGTTAAGTTGGGTCATAGTGAGATGAAGAGTGAGATAGAAAGAACGTTAAAACGATTTGAGTGCGCTTAATTTAAACTCATTTCTTCTTTGTGCCCTATCTCCTCTTCATGCCCCGCCTCCTGCCCCAGGTACACCTCAATTACACGCGGATCGACCTGGACATCGTCAAATGCGCCTTCGCACAGCACAGATCCCTGGTGCAAAACGGTGACCGTGCCCTGGGCAATTTGACGGACAAACTCCATGTCATGCTCAATCACAATGATGGAGTGGCTTTCTGCCAGTGAAAGGAGTAGCTCACCTGTCTGTTCAGTTTCTTCATCGGTTAGCCCAGCAACGGGTTCATCTACCAGCAGCAGATCGGGAGATTGAGCTACCAACATCCCAATTTCTAACCATTGCTTTTCGCCATGAGAAAGAAGGTTTGCTGACATATCAGATTTATGGGTTAAGCCAATGGTTTGTAACAAGCCTGATACTGTGCGGCGCTCGGCAGTGGGAACGGGGCTGAACAAGCTGCTAAACACGTCCTTTTTACGGTTGCAAGCAAGCTCTAGGTTCTCGCGGGGGGTGAGATTGAGATAAACGCGAGGGGTTTGAAACTTTCGCCCCACTCCCATCCGGGCGATCTGGTATTCAGGGCGCGATCGCAAATTCTGCCCTTTAAACAACACCCTGCCTTCAGTCGGCTTCGTCTTGCCCGTAATGATATCTAGAAAAGTTGTTTTCCCTGCCCCGTTAGGCCCAATAATGACCCTCAGTTCGCCCGTATCCAAACTAAAATTCAAATCATTGAGCGCCTTGAACCCGTCAAAGCTTACCGTCAGGTTTTCAATCTCTAAGATTTTCTGGCTCATGGTCTAATCCTTGAATTGACTGCGTTCATACTGGGTTTCAGGGTCTTCTTCAAGGCTGGGGTATGTGACTGCTTTGCGCTTTCCAGTGAAAAATTTGAACGCATCGACACCCTCAGTTCGGAGCCAGCCTAAAATACCGTTAGGCAGAAGCAACACTACTATTAGAAACAATCCGCCCTGAAAAAACAGCCAGATCTCAGGAAATTTGATGCTTAAGAGGCTCTTGGCAAAGTTAACAGCCAGCGCGCCCAAAATAGCTCCAATCAGCGTTGCCCGTCCGCCCACTGCCACCCAAATCACCATTTCAATGGAAAAAGCAATGTTCATGGTTCCAGGCGAAATAATTCCAGTTTGAATGGTATAAAGCGCCCCCGAAATGCCTGCCAATGCCCCTGAAACCGCAAAGACCAGCACCTTAAAACCCGTGGGGTCGTAGCCCGTAAATCTTACTCTGGGTTCATCATCGCGGATTGCCACTAACAGCTTTCCAAAGCGTCCACTGGTTAACCAACGACACAATCCGTAAGCCAGCGCTAAAATAACGACCGTGGCAACGTAAAAATAGTATTGGGGAACAAATTTGTTAACGTCATACCCCAACAAAGTTTTGAAGTCAGTCAGCCCATTAGTACCGTTAAACATCTTGAGCTGACCATTAAAGAAATTGAAAAAGATAATGGTGGTTGCTTGAGTCAAAATTGCAAAATAAACGCCTCGAATCCGATTGCGAAAAATCAGATAACCTAGAATTCCTGCGACAATTCCAGGCAACAGAAAAATGGCTAATACGGTAAAAGGAAAAGAGGCAAAAGGCTCCCAAAACCAGGGCAGTTTTTCCACCCCATACAGAGACATAAATTCGGGTAATCGACTGCTGGCATTGGCTGGAATCTGCATCTTTAGGTACATAGCCAGAGCATAGCCGCCCAAGGTGAAGAAAACGCCGTGCCCCAGACTGAGTAGCCCTGTGTAACCCCAAATTAAATCAATGCCCAGCGCCACGATCGCCAGTGCCAAAAACCGCCCCATTGAGTTGAGCCAGAACCCTGGCAACACTCGCGGCACCACAACAATAAAAAACAGGGCGATCGCTGCCACAATAGCGACTTCAACCCAGGGCGATCGCGTCTTCACTCCATTCGCACTACGGCGAGTTTCGGCTAGCTGCACAGCCATAATATTTCCCTATTAACGAGTTTGACCTGAGTCACAAGCTTAGATTTAAGCATCTACCGATCGCCCCTTTTGGGGGAACAGTCCAGCCGGACGGAATTGTAGAAATACCACAATCAAGAAAAACACCATCACGGTTGCCATGCTGGTATCGCCAAAGAAGGTAAAGAAGTCAGAGATAGGCTTGATTTGGCTGGTTAACGGAACCAAAATTTTTGCCCCAATCACGTAGTTCAAAACGCCAATGGTCATTGCGCCTACGATCGCGCCCACCAGCTTACCCACACCACCAACCACCACCACCATGAACGTGTTGACGATGTAAACCTGACCTGTGTTGGGCCCTACCGAACCCAGCAGACTGACGGCACAACCTGCTACACCCGCCAACCCAGAACCAATGGCAAACGTGAGCGCATCCACTTTTTCAGTAGAAATTCCTAGGCAAGAACTCATTGAGCGGTTTTGCGTCACGGCTCGAATGCGAAGCCCCCAGGGCGATCGCTGCAAAAATTGATAAATTCCCAGCACGCACAGTACCGTTAGCACCATGATGAACATGCGGGTGTAGGGCAACTGAAAATTACCTATCGGCAACCCCCCTCGCAGCCATGCAGGAGCTGTAACATCGACGTTCTGGGCGCCAAACCAGGGCTTCGTAACTGCGAGTTTGTAGGTGCTGCCCAAGACAGAGCCAACTGCCAGAGAGATAGCGGCTGAGAGGGGCAAGAGAATGGCGATCGCGCCTTTGCGAATGCGCTCAAAGTCAGGACGCTTTTTAAGCAATGCCATACCGCCAAAAAACAGTAAACAAAACACAGCCAAGATTGCCACCAAAGACCAGCTCACGCTGCGCACAAACTGCTGCAAAATTAAACTAACGCCCCATGTTGCCAATAATGTTTCTAAAGGTCGCCCATATAAATAGCGAATCACGCCGCGCTCTAAAATTAAGCCCATCAGCGCTGCGACAAAGAACGCTGCAATGAGCGCAAAAAATATATAGCTGCCGAAAACAAACTCGCCCACTCCAGGCAGTTGCTTGAATGGCTTAAAAATATTCTGAACCACAAAAGTTGTATAAGCGCCAAGCATCATTAACTCGCCATGAGCCATGTTGATTACGCCCATCAAGCCAAAGACGATCGCCAGCCCTAGCGCCGACAAAAGCAGGATCGAGCCAATGCTCAAGCCACTGAAAATCCCATCTAAAATACTGGGTAACAAAAGTATCCCCCTGATTAACGACCTAGTATCAATATCGTTCAACTCAAAGTATCAATTCTGTATAAAAAGCTTCTAAAATTACACCGACCGATTTTATCCCTCTAGTCCCACCTTGGTTAAGTAGCGATAAAAACGCATTTCTGACTCATCTAAGAAGATGGTTGAAAAGTTGTGGATCGTGTATCAGATGTGAGGGTGTAGCATTCGGACGACCATTTTTCGGTGAGTCCGAGAATTTTTTTGCCAAATGCCACGCCCCTACAGGTAATTAACGATACTTTTCAAGCATCCTCTAACTGGCTGGCTTAATCATCCCACTGATCTAGAACAGCTCCCCCGACTTATTAACTGAGTCGAGAGGCTGCCCTGGCAAAACCTAGATCTTGAACTTACCCGGAGTTTCACCGCTCTTCACGTTGGTCTTTGTCCAGTCGCAAGTAAAGCCCTTGGTTTCTGTGACAAACTGGTTCCAAGGAATGGGATCAACGGGCTTGGGAGTTGAGAAGACAATCTCAAACAAACCGTCATCCCGCACTTCTCCAATCCGCACCGTCTTAGAAATATGGTGGTTATTGTTCATCTTCACCGGACCTTCAGGCGCATCGAAGGCTTGCCCGTATGCCGCCGTCCGCACCTTTTCTAAATCGGTAGGAGAACCGGCACTGCCTGCTTTTTCAACCGCTTGCTTCCAAATGTTGACCGAGATGTAGCCCGCTTCCATGGGGTCATTGGTGACGCGATCGTCGCCATACATTTTCTTAAACGCTGCCACGTACTTTTTGTTTTCGGGGCTGTCTACAGTCATGAAATAGTTCCAAGCGGCATAGTGTCCTTTCAGGAACTCGGTGCCGATCGCCTTCACTTCTTCTTCAGCAATACTGACCGACATCACCGGATACTTCTCAGGAGTCAACCCTGCACCCTGCATTTGCTTGAAAAACGCCACGTTGCTGTCGCCATTCAGCGTGTTGTAAATCACGCCGCCATTGGGCAGAACGCTCTTAATCTTGGCAATAATTGGCGCCACCTCAGTGCCGCCCAGAGGCAAATAATCTTCACCCACGGTCTTGCCGCCCTTTGCTGCTAACTGCGCTTTGATGATAGTGTTAGCTGTTTTAGGGAACACATAGTCAGAGCCAACTAGATAAAAGTTTTTGCCCTTGTTTTCCAATAGCCAGTCTACAGAAGGCTCGATCTGCTGGTTAGGTGCAGCTCCTGTGTAAAAAATGTTCTTAGAACACTCTTGCCCTTCATACTGCACCGGATAGTACAGCATGTGGTTCTTTTCTTCAAACACAGGCAAAACCGCTTTACGGCTTGCCGAAGTCCAGCAGCCAAAGATCACCACAACCTGATCTTGCTCAATCAATTTCTTCGCTTTTTCGGCAAAAGTGGGCCAGTCAGAAGCGCCATCTTCCTGAATCGCCTCAATTTTCTTACCGCCGACACCGCCAGCAGCGTTAATTTCTTCGATCGCCAACAGCGTAGAATCTACCACGCTCTTTTCGCTAATCGCCATCGTGCCGCTCAAAGAATGCAGCACTCCTACTTTAATAGTGTCTCCACTTCCTGCTGCTGGGGCTGCACTAGGAGACTCGCCAGATGCGGCGGTTTCGCCACTGGGTGCAGGGGCACAACCTTTCAACAGCAGGCTAGTGCCCAGGGCTGCCGAACCATAAATCAAAAACTTACGACGATTCAATGGGCTTGACATGTTAATTCACCACTCCTCTCGGATAGCGCCTAATACATAAGGGGTTAAGCTAACCGTGATGGTAGGGCTGCAGTCGACTACATAAGTGTATAAGAGGATACATTTAAGCCTGGAATTTGTTGGAAAAATTAAAGTTTAGTAAACATTATTTTTTAAGCATCAAATTTAACTGAGGTCTTCAGATTGCCTGCGTGCACCCGAATAAAATTTATGATCTGATCAAGTCCCTGCTTAATTTTGAGGTTGGTAAAGACAAAGGGCTTGTCGCCTCTCATTTTTTGGGAATCGCGCTCCATCACGCCCAAATCTGCACCTACCATGGGTGCCAGGTCAATTTTATTGATTACGAGCAAGTCCGATTTTGTAATACCGGGCCCGCCTTTGCGAGGAATCTTGTCTCCTGCGGCAACATCAATGACGTAGATCGTCAGATCTACCAACTCTGGACTGAAGGTAGAAGCAAGGTTGTCGCCGCCGCTTTCAACAAAAACTAAATCGAGGGTCGTAAACTTTTGCTCTAATTGTTCGATCGCCACTAAATTAATTGAAGCATCTTCTCGAATCGCCGTGTGAGGGCAACCGCCCGTTTCTACTCCAATAATGCGATCGCCATCCAATGCCCCATGCCGCACCAAAAACTGTGCATCTTCTTGGGTGTAAATATCATTGGTTACCACAGCAATATTGAACTCATCTCGCATGGCTTTACAAAGCGCTTCAACCAACGCTGTTTTTCCTGATCCGACTGGCCCCGCAATCCCGACTCGAAATGGACTCATGCTTTCCTCTTGATAGATTATTCTAAGATTTTGATTAGCTACGGAACAATCGAGAATAAAGAGTTTCGTGTTGCATACTGGCGATCGCCAATCCCCAACCGCAGTTCTTTAGATCATCATCGCGCGCGTTCATAATAGTTGCAACCGTTTGTTCTAAAATCGGGTAAAGATTAAGCAATAAATGTTGTCCTTGAGTTTGTCCTAGTGGGATTAACCGGACACCTGCATTTGCTAAGTTTGAAGCCCAACTATACAGGTAGCCCAGCACTGCTGTTTGTGGATCAACTTGCCAATGATGGGCGGCGATCGCAAACGCTACTGTAAAGTTACAGATATTCCCGCAGGCTGCAAGGGTAGGTTGCAATGAGGGCTGAAGATCAACTAAAAGACGAGTTAGCGATCGCCCCATCTGCCAACTCTGCTCCCGCATTTCCTCTGTTTCTCGAAACGCCGAAAGCCAGTTATTCCAGGATTTGAGGCGATCGAGATCCCCACTTTCAACACAACGATAAGCCCTCAGTAAAACGGTCGCCTCAACCGAAATCGCCCCATATTCTAGCTCTTGTTCTAGCCAATGTTCTAGCGTTAATCCGTCTTTAACCTTGCCATTCTGTACTAGGGTTTCGATGCCTTCGGAATAGCTGTAAGCCCCGACTGGTAAGGCTGGACTGGCAAATTGCAAGAGTGCTAGAAGCGAGTTCTTTGAGATGCCCGTAAGGGGTTGCCCATTTTCTATATCTGTTTCCATAATGCCTAGATTACGAGTGTGCATGACTGTGCCTATACGCCCCAGTTTCTGGATGAAAGGGCAAAATTTCCTCCGTCATCTGCAATCCTAGTTGCTCTAACATCGCTTGCAGAACCGGGTCAGGAGACAGCCGCAGGTAGGTTTCAGTAACTTCTAAAGGCACATGACGATTGCCGACGTGGTAGGCGGCTCTGAGCAAATCTAGGGGCGTTTTGGCAGTCACGGTGATAACGGGTTCGGGCTTGGCGATGATCTGCACAAGTTCGCCCGATTCTGCTTTGAGTACATCGTGGTGATAAAGAACCGTCCCTCTGGGCAATTGTAGGGAAAAGGATTGATTATCGGACTCGAAATGATGGCGCGATCGCACTCGATCTTCGGCGGTTAGTGCTAGTATAAAACTAACTTTTTCACTGGTATTTGCTGGTAATCGTTGAGTCAAAATCATGTTCATTGCTCTTTTCGTTCCTGAACCTACGATCGCTGCGATCGGATCACGGCATTATCGTCATCTGTATCCTTTCCCTGTTCCAAAAAACCTTGAATAACAGCAGCAGAGACCATCGAGAATGCCAAGCTGTACTCACAGGAAAGATATTCCCCATCTTGAAGTTGTCTAATTTCAATAGACCTTGCTGCATAAAGCCATATTTCAGTAACCTTTAAGCGCCTATAGATCTCGAACCTTTGGGTTGAAGCACTGATAATATCTACCTCTAATATCGACCTCCACCACCAAATTGGGGGGAGGACGTTAATCAAGTCTAGTTTTCTGCCCCGAATTTGACTAGCATTTTGAATGTAGAAGCCAGAATCTGGTTCTACACCTTGGGCTAAATCTTCTCGGTTCAGGGTGACTGAGCCGACGCTACGAATTTTAAGATTCAGCTCTTCGGTTAGTATAGTAATAATGCGTTTTTACAAACGCTTAGTAAAATAAATCTACAAGGCTTCTAGCGAATTAGAGCTAAACTTTTGCTAGAAAGAGTCAATAGGAAAGCACTTTATTGAGCGATCTATGCCATTTTGGCTCAATGAACACTTAACTATTTCATTGCATCTGTGCGATCGCATCTTCAATGACAACATCCTCATAAATCTCCTTGATCGTGGTGTAAAAATCCACACTCTTGAAATGAACTCTGTCACCCAGTTTATAGGACTGCAAAACCCAAAATCCTTCTTCATTGCGACGAAAGCAATCAAGCCGCTGTCTGGATTGGCTAATTAAAACGTATTCTGTCAGAGTTTCTATTTCTTGATAGTCAGCAAACTTGTTGCCTCGGTCAAAAGCTTCGGTTGAGTCGGATAATACTTCGATAATTAGACAGGGGTAGCATTTGATCAGAGGAGTGGAGCGATCGCGCTCATCACAAGTCACCATCACATCAGGATAGAAAAAGCGATTCAATCGATTAACCCGAGCCTTCATGTCTGCCATAAACACTCGACAGCCCGTTCCTCGCAGGTGACTCTTTAGGAGAGATGCACAGTTAAGTGAGATAGTGACATGGGCATCTGAGGCGCCTGCCATTGCGTACACATCGCCATCAATATATTCATGCTTGATGGGGCTAATTTCTTCTGCTGCTAAATATTCTTCTGGAGAGAGGTAAGGCTGACTTTGTGTCGCAATCATAGTTTTGGGGACGCGATTTGATTTGTCCCTAAATTCTATTGCATCAGCCGCTGGCTCACATTTCTCCACCACCGTGCTACAAATGTAAAGGCTCTTAGCTCACCCAATCTTCTCAACGGTACATCTCTGTGGCTTCTCAGTCTTCACTCCGGTTGAATCCAGGATTTAATCATTCACTCGGCACCCTTCTGAGCGATAGCCTTACTGTTTTTTGGGGCGATTGGCTTGATCTGCGAGTCCGCATTCTTCAAGTCGTTGCCTCTGGCTTAATTTCGCCACTGATCTACATTCTGGCGTTTGGGTTGGGGCTGGGCAGTGCCCTTGGCAAGCCGTCTGTGGGCGATACCTATCTTCAGTTCATTTTGCCAGGAATGGTGGCGTTGTCTTCTATGACCATTAGCTTCGGCGGCACCACGTTTTCGATCTGCGGAGAGCGGCTTTACTCTAAAACTTTTGAGGAGATTTTGCTTTTGCCTGTGAGTCCTTTAGCACTGTTCCTGGGCAAAATGCTGGCGGGTGTGGTGCGGGGACTCATGACTTCTGCTTCGGTGCTGTTGCTGGCGGTGCTGTTCACGGGGCAGTGGAATTTTCTGAATCCGCTGTTTCTGTTGATTCTCGTTCTTAACTGTGCGGTGTTTTCAGGGTTGGGTGTGATTGTGGGGCTGAATGTAAAGTCTCTGGAAGGCGTGGGGATTTTGAATAATTTCTTGATTGTGCCGATGTCTTTTCTGGGCGGAACGTTTTTTGACCCTAGTACTTTACCGATCGCCCTGAAATTTATCGTCTATCTGTTGCCGTTGACTTATACTAGCTTGGGTCTAAGAGCAGCGGCTTACCTGCCGTTTAGTCAGTTTCCCTGGTATGTTTTGCCGATTTTGCTGGTTGTGGCGATGATCGTTTGTTTGATCGGCGCGCGCCAGTTTTCTAGTCAGCAAGACTGAGCTGGGCAGGCACGGGGGCGCTACCCTTACTATCTATTCACATCTCATCTTTGTTATCTATGGCTTCTGACGATCTGCGTGCTACTCGCCTTGAAAAAGTTGCTCAGCTAAAAGCGCTGGGGCTGAATCCTTATGCTTACCGATGGGATGTTACCCATCAGGCACAGGAGTTGCAGGAACAATATAGCGACTTGGCGAATGGAGAAGAGGTAGATGTGGAAGTGGCGATCGCCGGGCGCATTTTGACGCGCCGGGTTTTTGGCAAGCTGGCATTTTTCACGCTGCAAGACGAAACGGGCACCATTCAGCTTTACCTCGACAAAGCCCAAATCGAAGCCGCAATGCCAGAGCTGGCAGATGCCTTCAGTCACCTCAAGCAACTGACTGATGCAGGCGACATTTTAGGCGTTAAGGGCAACATTAAACGTACCGATAAGGGTGAACTGTCGGTCAAGGTGAGCCAATACAGCATTCTCACTAAGTCGCTCTTGCCGCTGCCCGATAAGTGGCATGGCTTGACGGATGTTGAGAAGCGCTACCGTCAGCGCTACGTTGATCTGATTGTCAATCCAGAGGTACAGCAAACCTTTCGGCGGCGAGCTTTAATGACTGCATCGATCCGCAGATTGCTCAATCTTAAGAACTTTATTGAAATTGAAACGCCTGTCTTGCAATCTGAGGCAGGTGGAGCAGATGCCCGTCCGTTTGTGACTTACCACAACACGCTGGAGATGGATTTATATCTGCGGATTGCGACTGAGCTGCACTTGAAACGGCTGGTAGTTGGCGGCTTTGAGCGCGTCTTTGAGCTAGGACGAATTTTCCGTAATGAGGGCGTTTCAACTCGGCATAACCCCGAATTCACTTCCATCGAAGTCTATCAGGCATACGGCGACTACGAAGACATGATGACGCTGACGGAGGAAATGATTACTACTCCAGCGCAGGAAGTTTTGAAGACTTTGAAGATTAACTATCAGGGTGAAGCGATCGACCTCACCCCTCCTTGGCGCAGAGTAACGATGCATGATCTGGTCAAAGAGCACACTGGCTTAGACTTCGCAGCGTTCGCCACGCTTGATGAAGCGAAAGCTGCCGCGCAGGCAGCAGGAATTCAGGGCACTGAAAATTGTGAAGCGATCGGCAGGCTATTAAACGAAGCCTTTGAGCAAAGGGTAGAAGCCACTCTGATTCAACCTACTTTCGTCACAGATTACCCAGTGGAAATTTCGCCCTTAGCCAAGCCTCACCGCAGCAAGCCAGGATTAGTAGAGCGGTTTGAGCTATTTATCGTAGGGCGAGAAACTGCTAATGGGTTCTCAGAGTTAACTGACCCCATTGATCAGCGGGAGCGACTAGAGGCACAGGCAGCCCGTAGAGCGGCGGGTGATTTGGAGGCGCAAGGCGTGGATGAGGACTTTTTGACGGCGTTGGAATATGGAATGCCGCCGACAGTTGGTATGGGGATGGGGATCGATCGCCTCATCATGCTGCTGTGCGACTGTGCCAGCATTCGAGATGCGATCGCCTTTCCTCTGCTTAAGCCCGAAGTGGGGCTAAACGACTAGCGTGTAAAATCATTGACTCTTTTTTGGGTGCTGGGTTGTAGCCGCCCATAAGCCTTTGCCAATTCCACCAACGTCTCACTCCCTGGGCTATTCCAAGACGAAACCCGTCGCCTAGTGGCTAGTTCTCCAATGCCAGAACTAAGCAAGAAAAAATACTCCCTCGCTACTAAAATCGTTCTATCTGCCCAGCCCATACCCACTGGGAAATCGCTGGGCACTGGGATCACTTGGAACCCCATAAACTGGTAGTCTTGGAGCGATCGCCAAATGTGCGCCCGATCCGTTACTAAAATAATTTTCTTGACACCCCGCGCTTGCAAAATTGCCGCCGTAAACAACCCATTCTCCGCCGTCGTCAACGAGCAATTCTCGCCATCTAACGCTCCTACCGGGACTCCTGCTGCTGACAGCATCGGCAGCATTTTCGGTGCGTCAGCAATACCGCTAACAAAGACAATTGGCGCACGTTTCGATCGCCATAATTCTGTGCCCAATGCTACTCGCGAAGCTCTCCACTCTGTCCCTCGCCCCAGAATCACAATTGCATCGGCTGGAGTGCCAGGATCACTGGGCAAGAACAGTGTCAGACCCCGTTCTGCAACTGAGAGGAGAGCGATCGTCACCACCATGCCACCCAGCAGCCCTACAAAAACTTGGTGGCGGCTAAACTCTTGCCCTAGGCGCTGAATGACCCAGCCCAACCCAGCCACTAGCCCCAACGCAAGACCCAAAATCAGAGGCAGCTTCAGTCCATTCCACATGCCCCAATCAAAAGAGAGGGGGACACCTGTAAAGGGTCGGAGGCATTGGGGCGAGTCGAACATAGGGATAGTGTTAGTTCGAGACTTCCGCCATCTCAATCACTCGTCCATCCAAATCTTTGACCAAAAAGTTTAAAGGCTTCTCCCGCCGAATTTTATACTTGACTCGATAAGACTGGGTGCGCATGAGCAACAGCTCTAAGCAGTCATGGTCAAAACAAACGTGGCGCTGCCGATCTTTTTGCCCCAGGCTTGCCCCAGAGATTACATGCAGCTGCGTATTTTTCTTAATCTGGTACCAAAGCCCTTCTGGATTAGTGTAGTTCGTGGTTGCAGCAGGTCGCCCGATCGCCGCTGAGGCATACATAGGGTCAATCCCGACCGTTCCTAAAGTTTGTTCGTAGTTGTAGTAGTAGTGTAGCGGCACGTCCGCCACCGTCAAATCTAGTAGCCCTTCGTAAAATCGTTTTGCCAGTTCCAGGTCAGATACCATGATGGTATGCACCTTGGGGGCGCTCGTCAAAAACATCCACATTGCCCCGGCATAGGCAACCAACAGCGCCACCATAATGCCTTGAGTAGAGAGCAAGCTATCGAGGGGAAGGAACGTTCCTAGAGTCTGGAACATAGATGGGGTGAAGGTGTTGGAAATGGTCATGAATGGAAATAAAGTGGCTTTAAGATAAGTTTACAACTACAGCTCTGAACCACAATGAACTCGGTTAAGGCTCCTCATAGCCCCTAGTCTATCAAGGACTTCCCAATTTCGTCTAAATCTCAACGTCTGTTTTAGATCAGAACATTAGATAATAGAGTGAATTAAACCTGGTATTGTCTTCGGACTTGCGCCGTCTCAATCAGGAATTTTTGAACCGGAATCAAGAGGGATATCGATGGCAGGGCAATTATTGTTAGTAGATGATGAACCCGGTTTACGGCAAGCCGTGCAAGCTTATCTTGAAGAAGATGGCTTTACGGTGCATACTGCCAGCAACGCGCGGGAAGGTTGGGATATGTTGCAGCGCATTTCCCCCGATCTAGTAATTTCTGACATTATGATGCCTCAGGTGGATGGCTACCAATTTCTCAAGCAGCTTCGGGAAGATCCTCGGTTTGAGGCGTTGCCCGTGATTTTTCTGACGGCACGAGGCATGACGTCCGATCGCATTTCAGGCTATAACGCGGGGTGCGATGCCTATCTCTCCAAACCCTTTGACCCCGATGAGTTGGTGGCGATCGTTACTAGCATTCTAGAGCGCCGAGCCGCTGCAGCGAAGGTCGCTGCGGGCGATGGCGAAGAAATCGACATTGCCGACTTAGCTAAGCAGATGGCAGAGATTAAAGCCATGTTGACGCAACGAAGCGGCATTATTCAAACCCCTGCTCCGATCAAGCTCGACTTCACGCCGCGTGAGCAAAGCGTGCTGGAACTGGTGGCACAAGGGCTAATGAACAAAGAAATTGCTCGACGGCTAGAGACGAGCGTCCGGAATGTGGAGAAGTATGTCAGTCGGTTGTTTAGCAAAACGGGAACGAATAGCCGGACAGAGTTGGTGCGATATGCCCTAGAGCATGGGTTGGCAAATTAGGAGGGCGCCATTCTGTATTTAAGCGACTGGAGGGACAATCGACTAGAGGGGGCTATTGTGGTAGTTTCAAAATTTTGATGGTTTTGCTGGCGCTGCCTGTGGCGATCGCATTCCCCTGTGGGCTAATCACAAAATAGTTGATAGCATCCCCATAGCCCATTAGCGTTTGTTTCACCTGCCCTGTTTCTAAATCCCAAATTTTGAGGGTTTGATCGCCGCTGCCACTAATCAACGTTTTACCGTCGGGTTTGAGGGCGATCGCATTGATAAAGCTAGTATGTCCGGTCAAGGTTTGAGGCGGTGCGGTGCCGACCACATCCCATACTTTAATGGTTTGATCGGCACTGCTGCTGATTAGGGTTTTACCGTCGGCGCTAATTGCCAGACCATTAACAAAGCTAGTATGACCCATGAAGGTGCGCACCTTTTTACCGCTACTGACTTCCCACTGTTGGATAATGTCGTCGGCACCGCTACTGAAAAGCGATCGCCCATCGAGGCTAAAGATCACGGCGTTAACATAATTTTTGTGCTCCTTCAAAGTCCGCACCGTAATACCCGTTGCTAAATCCCAGAGCTTGACGGTTTTATCGGTACCTCCACTCGCTAAAATTTTCCCGTCGGGGCTAATGTCTAGGGCGTTGACAAAACCTTGATGCCCTCGCAATGTCTTAAGTTCTTTGCCAGAGACTAAATCCCAAAGTTTGATAGTGGTATCGGCGCTGCCACTGACCAGGGTTTTGCCATCGGGCGTAATGGCGATCGCATTAACATAGCTTGCGTGTCCGGTCAGGGTCTTTAGGGCTTGTCCTGTCGCAAAGTCCCACAGTCGGATAGTGTTATCAGCGCTACCGCTTACTAAGGTTGCTCCGTCTGGGCTGATAGCGAGGCAATTGATGAAACTCGTGTGTCCGGCTAACTCTTTAGAAATAGAGATTTGCTGAGTGCGGCTATTTGGGAAGCGTTGAGCGTAGTAATTTTGCTTGAGACCATAGCCGCCGACCATCAAAACGGTGAGGGCGATCGCTCCTCCCCATAACCAACGCCTCTCCCAACGTTTCCCTAATCTTTCAACAACCTCGCTTTGATTCACCGTTTCTTTATCTATCTTTCTGACAATGGTGGAAGGCGTAAGCTGGGTAGGATAGGTCTGTTGAGCAGCATCTTCCGCAAGTTGAGGAAGCGTATCAAGAATTTCTTGGGTATCTTTGGGGCGATCGCTCACCCGATTAGCCACTAGGCGATCGATAAAATCTGCAAATGCTGGCGACAAATTGGGCGCATATTTTCGCCAGGTCAGCTCATTATTGAAATAGTCGTACATCCCTATATCGGTGGGCTGGCTACCCGTGAGCAGATAAATTAGAGTGCAGCCCAAGGCATAGAAATCCGACTGAGGAACCGCTTGCCCCTTTTCCTGTTCTGGCGGCGTGTAGCCCGCCGAGCTAATGCGGGTAATGCCGCCCGTTTTGCCTACCTGTTCTAAATACGTAGAAGTCATTTCACGGGCAGCCCCAAAATCGACTAGAACAATTTGCCCTGTCGATCGCAGCATAATATTCTCGGGCTTAATGTCTCGATGAAAGTAATTTTTTTGGTGAACTAAGTGAAGAACTTCAACCAGTTGCTTCAACCAGTTCAAAGCCTGTTTTTCGCTAATCGGATTATGACCCTGCTGCCGCATCCACTCGCGCAAGTTCAGTCCATCAATTTTTTCCATCACCAGGCAATGCAACGGCTCTGAGCTTTGGTTCGGAAAGTATTGAAAATATCCATCTGCCTCTACTGCCGGAACGCTAGGATGAGCCAACTGGCTCAAAACCAGCGCTTCTTGGCGAAACAAATTTAACGCTTTCGGGTTGCTGCCACATTCTTCTTTCAAAACTTTGAGCAGCTTGGGCACGTTGCGCTCAAATGCCTCATAAACATTCCCAAAGCCGCTCTTGTCGCTAATCAAGCGCATAACCCGGTAGCGCCCTTGCAAAATTAGCTCGGAGTGACAGCTTTGGCAGAATTGTTGAACTTCGTTTTCTGGGCGCTCAGGCTGTGGACATTGGGGGTTAATACAAAGGCTCATGGCAAACTGACTTGTAACTGGCTCGTAACTGGCTCGTAGATGCATCCTGGTAAGGGCAAGCCTTACGATATCAATATACCCAGAGGGATAAAATCTACGACTTGTTTAGGGTTCGACTTGTTTACAGGGCAAATTAAGGAAGCAGCAGGTATGACAGAATTTTGGCGACCCTTGGCAGATATCTCGAAAAACTTACCCCTTGGCTCACAGCGCGACTGGATTTGGAGAGGTTGGCAAGTCCGCTATACCCATCTGCGGGGTGGCAAAGACTATGCGCCTATGCTCTTGCTCCACGGGTTTGGCTCAGCCTTAACGCAGTGGCAGGAAAACTTCGTGCCACTGAGCCAATCACGGACTGTCTATGCCCTAGATTTACTAGGTTTTGGGGGTTCGGAAAAAGCCGCTGCGCCTTACAAAATTAGCTTTTGGGTAGAGCAGGTTTACGAGTTCTGGCGTACTTTTATCCATCAGCCCATTGTGCTGGTAGGGCATTCTTTAGGGGCGTTGGTCGCGTTAACAGCGGCGATCGCCCACCCCGACATGGTGCAAAGCCTGGTGTTAGTTACTCTACCTGCTGCCCGCCAAGAGCTATTGCCCACCTTACCCAACTGGCTCCAGTCGATTGCAGGTGAAGCCGAAAGTTTCTTTGCCTCGCCACTGCTGATTGGAGTGTTGTTTCAATTTATTAGCCGACCTCAAGTGATTCGGGCAATCTTGCGAGCAATCTATGTCAATAAAGATCGAGTTACAGAGGAATTGGTAGAAAGCTTTCTGGCACCAGGGCGCGATCGCGGGGCAGCCCAAACCCTCAGTCGTTTAACCAAAGCCAGAACTCAAAATGACTTTAGCCCCTTAACGAAAGAACTTCTCCCCCAAGTCCAAGTCCCTACTCTTGTCTTGTGGGGCACCGAAGACCGCGTTATTCCCCTTACTTGGGGGCGACAGCTCCCGGCTCTCAACCCGCGACTCAAGCTGGTCGAAATCCCTGATGGCGGACACTGCGCCTATGATGAATGTGCCGAACGGGTGAATGAGGAGATTTTAGCGTGGTTGCGGGGATGATCGCTTTCAAAAAAGCAACTTAGCTGACCAAACCTCAGAAAACCCAATCTTTGCCATCACAAATTTCTGGGTTTCAGAAATGGCGATCGCCACTTCTCTTATCCCATCAAGCGATAGTATCGAGTACTAAGCGATTCTTAAATCCGGGGCGCTTATCCACCCTGTGAGAGGTATTTGTATTCATGACTGTCATCCAAGCTCCTGCCTTCTGCGAAGGAATTCAATATTTTAGTGAAACCCTGCCAGGGTTTGATACCTATGGCATAATTCCCGCCATTATCGAAGGCAGCAAGGCGATCGCCGCTCCCAACGACCCCTGTGCCGTTTATCAAACCCTGCTCTATGCCGATGCCTTACGTTATTTGACCTTACAAATCACAGCCAGCAAAGCATCGGGGCACCCTGGCGGCTTTGCTAGCCAAGCTGAGGCTTACGCAGCGCTAGTCATGCTGGGGCACAAGAACATCTTGACCGAGGTGGGGCACCATGCGCCCGGTTTCTACAGCGCCATGTTTTTAGATCGATCGCTAGAGGCGATGGAGATCACCACAGTACAGCAAGCGCGCGATCGTTTCCGCGAAAAGCACGGGCTGCTGGGTCATCTCTCTGGCTACATCCCCGGCATCCTTGCGCCTGCGGGGCCGTTAGGACAAGGACAGCATTTTGCAATGGCAGCGGCGCTCCTCCACCGCGACACGCTTTTCCCATTCACAATGGGCGACGGCGGCATGGGCGAACCCTATCCCATGAGCAGCATGACGCACTTCCATACGGCTTATCCTGAAGTCACCAACTTTTTGCCCGTCCTGGTTTGGAACGGCTTTTCCCAAGAGCATCACAGCATGGTGTCACTGCAATCCAACGATCGCATGACGGCATACTGGCAGGGTAACGGCTTTGAAAAAGTGATTCTAGTTGATGCCAAAGAGTTTGATGACCAAAATCAATCCGGTGCGTATGTAGACAGCACCATCTTCTCGCTGGAACAGCGGATGGCGTTTACGCAAGCAGTGCTAACAGGCATGGATAAAGCGGCGAAATTTGCGTTAAGTGGCAAACTGACCGTTTTCATCATCAAGCAACTAAAAGGCGCAGGGGTTCACGCTAGAGGGGCAAAATCGCACAACCTCTACGCTCACCACACCCTAGAGAACGCCGAGATTATTGCGGGATTAAAGAGCTGCGCTTTAACTATCCCCGCGTGGGAACTGGTGCGGACGAACTGTGAGCGGGCAGGCGGTGGATCTGCAAGCCAAGTAGCGGTGACAGAATCGGTGCTGCCGTTGATAGATTTGGGGCAGCTATCGTTGGAAGAATATGCGATCGGGGGAGATTCTAAAGTCTCAACAACGGCGATCGGGCGGCTAGTCGGAGAAGTGGGGGGGCGCGATCGCTCTTACCTAGTCACCAACGCCGACGGTAACGAAGCTTCTGGGATCGCTAACATCAACCAAGCGCTAAAGATCAACCATCCCACCGAAGATCCGCTTTATAATCAGGCTCCGGGCGGTCAAGTCTACGAGCCATTGAGCGAAGATGCCTGTGCGGGGCTGGCGGTAGGGCTGGCGCTCATGGGTTCTCGGACGCTTTGGTGTTCCTACGAATCCTTCGCTATCAACGGGTTACCCATTTGGCAAACCGTCACTCAGGCGATGGCAGAACTTCGCCGCTCCACGCCTTCTACCATGACGCTGTTTACGGCTGGAGCTTTGGAGCAAGGGCGCAACGGCTGGACACATCAACGCCCTGAAATCGAAGCCTACTTTGCAGCAATGATGCGAAACGGCAATATCTTCCCCGTCTTTCCACCCGATGCGAATAGCGCTCAGGTCTGCTACGAGTGGGGGCTAACGACCCGGAATAAGGGCATTGTCATCACTGCCAGTAAGTCGCCCTTGCCCATTCGGACAACCCTGGCACAGACCCGTCAGGCGTTGCAAGATGGTGCAGTGGTGTTAAAGGAAATGCCAGGTACTAAAACCGTTGTGTTCGCGGTCATTGGCGATATGACCCTGCTGCCCGTTTTTGATGCAGCTGCTCAACTCGAATCCCAAGGCGTTGGCGTGCGGATTGTTTCAGTCATTAGCCCTCGTCGCCTTTATCGCCCTGACGACGTGGCATGGAGCACCTGCTCTGAGCCAGATGGCATCTTTTTAGACGATGCCAGATTTGATGCCATGTTCGGCGGCGATGCCTTGATTGGGGTGACGGGTGGCCCTAGCAATATGCTGGAGCCAATCATGCTTCGCAGCACTGTCAAGCGCGATACCCTAGCCTGGAAGCGCGGGGAAACCACAGCGAGTGCGGGTGAATTGATGGCGTTTAACGGCATTACGGCTGAAGCACTGGTGAAACGGGCGATCGCTCTAACCCTCTAACCTTCAGACCGCTCCCAGTGGTAATCCCTATTACAAATAAAGATTACAGATAAAGCGATCGCGCCTGGCAGGGATGCGATCGCTTTATTCGTTAGGCAAAAATCACAGAAAAATCACAGAAAAAACACTAAAACACTGAGAAGAAGAGTTTTTCCGCCCCATTGAAGTTATTTGCCAAATACTTTGAAAAGTCTTAAAGATTCTGTAAAATTTGAGGCTCAGGTTGAAGAGCGATCGGTTTGACCGATTAAACTAGCACTCGTTATCTGTTAAATAGCTTCAGTACACGCGCAGCAGCGTTAGAGGATGTCTGAAAAGTATCGCCAATCATCTGTAGGGGCGTGGCATTCGGTCTAAAAGTTCTCGGACACACCGAAAAATGGTCGCCCGAATGCCGTGCCCTGACGCTCGGGTGTCACATCTACGACTTTTCAGACATCCGTTTAGATACCTTTCAGGCTTACTCATGTTTTAAGATTTTGATGTTGACTGTAGAGAATCAGAAGCTAGAGGGAACTCTAGAGCAACCTGGTTCTACTTACAGAAGACTAGCTGTACACAGAGAGCTGTAAAAGATTATGCGAATTTTAGTCACAGGTGGTGCGGGTTTCATCGGCTCTCACCTCATCGATCGATTGATGAATCAGGGGCACGAAGTCCTCTGCTTAGACAACTTCTATACGGGGCACAAGCGGAACATTACCCACTGGTTAGGCAATCCTTCTTTTGAGTTGATCCGCCACGATGTGACCGAACCCATTCGCCTTGAAGTTGACCAAATTTATCATTTGGCTTGTCCGGCATCTCCAGTTCACTATCAATATAATCCCGTCAAGACGATTAAAACCAACGTGCTGGGAACCATGAACATGCTGGGCTTAGCCAAGCGGGTTAAGGCGCGGTTCTTACTTGCCTCAACATCCGAAGTTTATGGCGACCCAGAGGTTCATCCTCAAACCGAAGAATATCGCGGCAGCGTTAACACTATTGGGATTCGGAGTTGCTATGACGAAGGCAAGCGGGTTGCTGAAACCTTAGCATTCGACTACCACCGGCAAAACGATGTCGATATCCGCGTCGTTCGGATTTTCAATACCTATGGGCCTCGGATGCTCGAAAACGATGGTCGAGTCGTCAGCAACTTTATTGTGCAGGCGCTCCGAGGTCAACCGCTCACCATCTATGGCGAAGGCTCTCAAACTCGCAGCTTTTGCTATGCGTCTGACTTGGTGGAAGGCATCATGCGGTTAATGAACGGCGACCAAAAAGGCCCTATGAATTTAGGCAACCCTGGAGAATACACCATTTTAGAACTGGCAAAAGCGGTTCAGCAAATGGTTAACCCTGACGTTCCGCTCAAGTTTGAGCCTCTCCCTCAAGACGACCCACGGCGGCGTAAGCCCGACATCACCAAAGCCAAATCCTGGCTAGGGTGGGAACCCACTGTTCCGCTGATGGAAGGCTTACAGCTAACCGTTGCAGACTTCCGGAGTCGGATGGGAGAGGATGCCGTGAAAAGTAGCTCGGTATCTGCCCCAAGGGTCTAAACCGTTCGGTCGATTAACAAATTCAAAGAGGGAGATGGGCGATCGCTTACAAGGATCTTGAAGAGATTGCCTATCATTCTTCCCTCAACCAGTTTCCTGATTTCTTGCTTCTGTTGTCGAACTTAGTTGTTATTCATCATTGAGGACTAACTCCATGCGCGTTTGTGTCATTGGTACTGGATATGTTGGCTTGGTGACAGGCGTTTGCCTCGCTCACATTGGACATCACGTGATCTGCGTAGACAACAATGAAGAGAAAGTAAAGCTGATGCAGTCTGGGCAATCCCCAATTTTTGAACCGGGACTTTCGGAATTAATGCAAAGCGCCATTCAAGACCAAAATATTGAATTCACTACTGACTTAGCCGCTGGAGTTTCCCATGGCGAAATTCTATTTATTGCGGTGGGCACGCCGCCCCTACCCACCGGAGAAAGTGATACCCGCTACGTTGAAGCGGTCGCCAGAGGCATTGGCGAGCATCTTAATGGTGGATACAAGGTTGTAGTCAACAAATCCACCGTGCCCATTGGTTCGGGCGACTGGGTAAGGATGATTGTGTTAGACGGGATTGCCGAGCGGCAGAAGTCGCTGGTGACTGCGGGCGGTGGCGTGAGTGAATTGGATGCAGATTTTGACGTGGTCAGCAATCCTGAGTTTCTGCGGGAAGGATCGGCTGTGCTAGATACCTTTAACCCTGATCGGATTGTGTTAGGGGGCAATAGCTCACGGGCGATCGCCATGATGAAAGAACTCTACGCGCCCATCGTTTCCCGCGAGTTTGCCGAAGATAAATCTTTGCCTACCGTCCCTGTTGTCGTGACCGATCTTAGCTCAGCAGAGATGGTCAAGTATGCCTCGAACGCCTTCTTGGCAACCAAGATTAGCTTTATTAACGAAGTCGCAAACATTTGCGATCGCGTCGGTGCAGATGTGACCCAAGTTGCTAGAGGCATTGGTCTAGACTCGCGCATTGGCAGCAAATTTCTTCAGGCAGGGATTGGCTGGGGTGGCTCTTGCTTCCCTAAAGACGTATCGGCGCTCATCCATACCGCCGATGACTATGGGTACGAAACCCAATTACTGAAGGCAGCCGTTAGCGTTAACCAACGGCAACGACTGATTGCGATCGAAAAGCTTCAGCAAGCGCTCAAAATTCTCAAAGGAAAAACGGTCGGGCTACTAGGGCTAACCTTCAAGCCAGACACCGATGATCTCCGTGATGCACCTGCGCTAGATCTGATTGAACAACTCCACCGATTAGGCACCAAAATTAAAGCGTTCGATCCCCTGGTTTCTCAAACTGGAATGCGTCATGGCTTATCGAACGTCATTGTAGAAACTGATGCCGAGCGTTTAGCAGATGGCTGCGATGCCCTGGTGTTAGTGACTGACTGGAAGCAATTCCGAACCTTAGATTACGACAAAATGGCAAAGCTAATGAATAATCCTGTCATGATTGACGGTCGGAACTATCTTGACCAAGAGGTTTTAGAAAAAGCAGGATTCCGCTACATCGGTATTGGGCGCTAACGTATTGCCTGTTTCAATTGATCTACCCCGGCTTTCTAAGAAAGCCGGGGCTTTTAATGAACCGTGATAACAGCATTTTTCAAACATGAAGCTGGTATAAACTTGCGATCGCTTTATTCTTATAGAGCCGTATTTTTACGTAGAATAGAGCCATTATTTAGCAACTTTTAAGACCGCTCATGCTGCCGCAGGTTATCAATCAACAATCAGGACAGATATTCAAGTTTTGGCGTAACGGAATTTATACTGGAATGCGTCATGGCAACAACCTATACGCCTGTTACCGAACCTATCCCATTGAGGGCAGGTTAAAAGCCTATGATTTGGGCTGTGGGCTTTTGATGGAAGGCATCCAAACTTGTATTACCTGCTCGGCTTTTCATTACATAGTCTGGATTAGCCTCCGTGCCCCCTTGCCATTAAGTCCACAGGGTCGAAGCTCTTCAGCGCTGTGAGGTCTGCAATCAGTTGCCAAACAGAGTACCGGTCTGGTACCTATGTTGAGTTGTCCTTTAATGATTGCGCTCTATGAGTACCGATAAACAAACCCCGCTGCCCCAGACCATTGAGCCGAATGACCCGCCTGCTTTTGGATGGACAGCTTATGCCGAGCAAATCAATGGGAGTTTTGCCATGATGGGGTTCATGGCGCTGCTATCGTTGGAGTTCGTCACTGGTCAAGGTTTCTTTACCTGGATAGGTTTGCGTTAGCAGAAAACGTTAGGCTAGCTTGTGTGTTTTAGACTACTAATTTCTTAAACTATTTAGTAGCTAAAGCTACAGATTCGTTTTGCTTATGATATAGTTGGAGAAAAGCAATACACATAAAAAACTTTAGGACTGCTCGCCATGAACAAAAATCGTCAAGAAACCGTTAAAAAAGCTGCTCAAACTCATCACGTCAACATGCAAAGAAACCTACAGCGTCGGCTAGAAGCTGCCAGAGCAAAAGGCGACGAAGCGCTGATCCGTCAGTTGGAAGCAGAAGCAAAGTACATCGGCTAAGCTAGTCTTCCATTTGTTTCCTATTGTGCTTAAAGTTATTCATTAAAAACCTCTCGTGCCTTGCGCGAGAGGTTTTTAACTTTAGCTACAGCCACAACCTAGCGGACGCTCAGGGTATATTGCCCTCGCCCAGTCCTATCGTAAGTGTTGGCAATCACGCGGTAGGTTCCAGTAGAAGGAAGAGTGACTGTTAAGGCAGAGTTCATCGTACTTGAGGAAGCATCATCATTTTCTCCAATTTTTTTGCCGTCTTGATCGAGCAGAATCAGATAAGAGTCGAACTCTCGGCTTTCTAGTAAAATTGTGATGCGTTGCCCTGCGGTACCTTGAAAGACGTGTTCTTGGTAGGGGCTGCGATCGCTCTGTAAAATCTGAGAATTTGCCCCCAGGCTGCCCTGGATTTGCAACGGTAAACTTCCAGACGCCTGCTGAGAGGCATTGGGTCTGGGCGTCGAGCCGCTAGCTCCACCGTTTACGGTACCGCTCCCGCCACTCGCCGAAGCCCGCAAGCTATAACGCCCCATTTCCCGGGCACTATGGGTATTTGCCAAAACGGTATAGGTACCGTTCTCTGGCAAGGTAATGGTTAGCTTCGAGTTCTTTCCACCTGCGCCATTGTCGTCTTGCCCCAAATCATCCCCATTGGGTGACAGCAGAATTAGGTAAGCATCCACTTCACTACTGGTCATTTCAATAACCAGTCGTTGTCCTGCTCTCCCTTCAAAGGTGTAGCGGGAGTAGTAGCTGTTATCGTCTTCTAGCACACTGCTGTTGGAGTCAAGTCGCCCCTGAACTGGCGTCCCATTTAGCATAATAGACTGTGCCACGAGTCCACTCTGAGGAGTCTGAGGAGCGCTGCCATCGCGCACAGCGGTTAAGAAGGGCTGAACCCGATTGGTGTTGATAGCAAAGCCAATACCGATGTTGCCCGAATCTCTAGAGATGGCGTAAATAGAAGTGTTGACCCCAATCAGTTGCCCTTGACTATTGAGCAAAGGACCGCCGGAGTTGCCGGGGTTAATGGCTGCATCGGTTTGAATTAAGCCCCGCTCGTTGTCTATGCGGCTAACAATGCCAGTGGTAAAGGTTCCTTCTAAACCGAATGGGTTGCCGATCGCAAAGGCTTTTTGCCCGACTTTGGCAGTTGCTGAAGCGAGAGGAATCGTTGGAAAGTTGTTGCCCTGAATTCGGACGGCTGCCAAGTCCAGCCCGTCTCCATAGCCCACGACACGCCCTTCTAAAACTCTGCCATCTTCTAACCGGACTTTAACCGTGCGAGAATTGCCGATCACATGGGCATTAGTCAGAATCAAGCCATCGGCAGAAATGATGCTACCACTGCCTGTTCCTTCATCTGATTCAATAGAAACGACGGCAGGACGAGCGTTGGCGTAGACCCGTTCGTTGGTGGTTTCGTCGGCATCTTGGGCAGAGGCTTGGTGAGAATACCCAAACTGCTGAAAGCTCAAAAGTTCTGTGGGTGTAACCCCATTGAGAAGGTTGAACCCAAGGGCAGTTCCTAAGATGGCGAATCCTGAAGTTGCGAGCCGACGGAGTTTAATGTTCATATTTGTGATTACATAGCGATTATTGTATTGGGGCTGATAGTAGATACTTGGGAGTAGTCGCCAATTCCTTACACCCTCTCAGCACTTCACACCTTCTATACCGACATCCAACTGAACGTTGAAGAATCCGCAAGAATCTGTATCACCCCTTAAGAAATACAGCTAGACGTTCCCTAGGTATAGTCTCTACTTCTTATTACTGCCTATTAACCGGAGTCCTTGTCAAGGTTGATCACGATTTAAAGCTTTCAGGGTAGGCCTAGATAGTGTGCCCGTCATAGAATAACCAGACTCTATTACAAACCAAAAAGTGCCGAGCTTTGAACCCCTGTTCTCACTCGGCACTTCGATAACAAGTATTCGTTGAATCGCAGACTTATTCGTAGTCTCTGGTGCCACCCGATTCGGGATGGTCAATAGGCTGATAGTCTACGTAGTCTGAGGATTGCTCTGAACTGCGGCGACGGCTAGAGGATTCTGGGCGGGTTCTCTTGGGGCGAGACGAGGAGCTTTCGGCATCGTTGAGGCGGGGGTGACGGACGGGTTTGTCGCCATCCCAGGAACTGTTGGCACGCTCAACAGAACGATCGGGCGGCAAGGAGCGAGCCGCGCGGAGGCGGGGGCGATCGTCCTCGTCGTCCACCATGGGGCTACCGTTCAGGGAACCTCTGGGGCGACGAGGCACGTCGTCGGCATATTTGTTACGCCGAGTCGTTCGCCGACTGCCTTCCCAATCGTCATCCCGACTATCCCGCCCGCCCCGAATCCGGCGGCTAGTGCGCTGGTCTTCTAACGGCGTTAGATCGTCCAATTCGGCGCGATAGACTCGGCTGACGGGGCGATCGTCATCCACCATTGGAGCGCCACGGCGGGACATATCTTTGGCACTGCCCAACCCCCACACACCATCCAGCATTCCACGCCGCGCTCCCACATTTTTCGGCTGGCGAGCCTGGATATTTTCCCACATCAGCGTGATCAGCGCGCCGATCATCAGCAACTGCTGGAACGACATCCCCAAAGATAGATCGAAGGCCGAGCCGAACAAAATCAGCGCACAGACGACGCCAACAATGGCGTAAACGCTGTCTGAATCTCGCTGAATTTCGGGCTTGAGCCGCCCAAAAATAAATAGGGCGATCGACGCCACCAATAGGATTAAGCCGAACAACAGGGCGGGTGTATTGAAATTCACAGTGGGTTCCTCTCGTGACGCGGGACGTTCCTGGGGGGAACGTGCCCCTGATGCTGGGCGATCGCTGCAAAGAAAATATCTTGATCTCTGGCGAGGGTGGGGCGCATTGTCCGTAGAAGATAAAGCCCTACGCCCGAAAGCACCAGAATAATGCCTAGTATGCTGCCCAGCCCGAAGCTAGAGTTGATCATCGCAGTTCTCCGTGGTATGTCCCTATGTTAGCGGCTGTGAGAAAAGAATCTCTTGATCTCAATTAAATCCTTTGGTTGATAGAGTAACCTGGTCTACCCATTGCACCTGACCGCACCTGACAAATAAGCCCGACCAGTCAGAATGCAGTGAAAGTTGTAGAACAGCCTGATTTACTGCCCTGCTTTTCATCCTGCACATAACTTTGCCGGACTTAAGTGACAATTTAACGAGATAGGACTTAGGAGCGTTGGATTTTGTCCTTTTGGCTAATGAAGATTAAACCAACGGTAGCGGGAATTACCACGATCGCCACACCGGCAAGAAGACTGTAAAGGAAATTAGCTAAAGAAGGTGTCATAGAGTTTTGCCTTTAGGGTTGAAGCAACATCTGCATTAACAATCTTATCGATCTGTTAATCCTTTGAGAAGATCTTTAAGGAAATTTGTGGGGGCGATCGCCTTAGAGGGTGTTTGAAAAGTATCGCCAATCACCGGTAGGGGCGTGGCATTCGGCACAAAAGTTCTCGGACTCACCGAAAAATGGTCGTCCGAATGCCGCGCCCTTAGGGAGTAGCAATGAAATAACGTCCCGATCCGCCCCCTAAATCCCCCAATTCTGGGGGACTTCCGAGCCTTTCAAAGTCCCCCAGAATTGGGGGATTTAGGGGGCTAGAAAGCTAACGCATCCC
>Ga0335397_10001107_pt1 | contig 36441 bp, 34 predicted proteins | sample MAT04_FD_205740 | JGI IMG/M metagenome (GOLD analysis project Ga0335397, IMG submission 205740) | Freshwater microbial communities from Lake Fryxell liftoff mats and glacier meltwater in Antarctica - MAT-04 (spades assembly) (version 2) ... | reverse complement strand
CTGGCCTTCCGGCCGCGAGTTACCCGCTTGTGCGGCCCCCGGGGCACCGGAGGCCGCTTAACCCGTGAACTCGCGCAGCGCGTCCGCCTGCGGCGGCGGGCGCTGGCGGCAGGCGGCAGGCGGCAGGCGGCAGGCGGCAGGGAGACCTTCTTCCCTTGCCGGTGGTCCTCCACCTCGGCAGACTTGGGCGCATGAATGCGAAGCCAACCCCTCCCCGTCACAAGGCCAGATCGGGCTGGCCGTGGGGCGCGCTCATCGGCGGTTCGCTCGGATTCGCTCTCGGCTGGGGCCTCTACTCGTTCGCGACGCCGATCCTCGAATCGACGACCGGCCTGGCCAGGGAGTTGCAGGGCCTCGCCTGGAATCTGGTGCCGGCCCTCACGATCGTCGGTGCGATTCTCGGCGGACTTCTCGTGGTGCTGTTGCGGCGGAAGTGACTGTGGAGACGAGGGGAATCGAACCCCTAACCCCCGCCTTGCAAAGGCGGTGCTCTGCCAATTGAGCTACGTCCCCGAAGGGGCCCAGAGATTCTGGGGATCCTTCTGTGGGGCTACCTGGACTCGAACCAGGGACCTCTTCGTTATCAGCGAAGCGCTCTAACCGCCTGAGCTATAGCCCCGTACGGGCAGATACGAGAGTATCGCACCCTGTGCGAAACACTAAATCGGCCGCGCCCGGTGCGCGCGCCGCGCACGCCACCGGTCGCGAATCGATCAGGTGTTCTGGAATCCCACGAGAAGACCGCCCGTGATGCGGGAAGCCAGGTTGTAGAGGACCGCGAAAATCGCACCGAGCGCGGTGCCGATGACGACGTTGAGGGCGGCCACGATGAGAGCGAAGCTCGCGACCGTTGCGAGCGAGAACTCCGTCGTGACGCTGAACGACGGGTCGTTCAGGATGTCCTGGAATAGGCGATCCATCTCGCCGAACACGCCGATGGAGCTGAGCAGGGTCCACACGAGCACCGCGAAGACGACCTGCACGATTCCCAGGCAGATGGCGGTGAGAAAGGAGAGCTTCAGAACCGACCAGAAGTCGAGATAGACCAGCCGCAGACGAACCTGTTTCGAGGTGGTCTTCTTGGGTGCCTTGCTCTGGAGTTTTTCGGCGACGCTACTCATCTACTGTTTCGTCCTTCCCAGCCTGGCTCTCGCCGGCTGAAACCGCTTCGGTCGAATCGATTCCGACCGAATCCGGGTCTGTCACTTCGTCCCCGGTCGGGGAGTCCGCCTCCTGGGCAACCAGGTTACGTTCACTGTTCTTTGCGACTTCGATGATTCGGTCATCGTCGGCGAACCTTGCGAAGACCACGCCCATGGTATCCCGGCCCTTCGCGGGTACCTCGGCGACAGACGAGCGTACCACCTTGCCGCTTTCGAGGACCACGAGCACCTCGTCGTCCTCCCCCACGATGAGCGCCCCGGCCAGGTCGCCGCGGTTCTCGGCGAGCTTTGCGACCTTGATGCCCAGCCCTCCCCGGTTCTGCACGCGATACTGGTCGACGCTCGTGCGCTTGGCGTAGCCGCCCTCGGTGACAACGAACACGTATCCCTCGTCCGAGACCACCGAGGCGTCGAGCAGCGTGTCCTCGCCGCGGAAATGCATCCCGATCACGCCGGAGGTGGAACGACCCATCGGGCGCAGGGCGTCGTTGGTCGCCGTGAACCGGATGGACATGCCCTTGCGGGAGACCAGCAGCAGGTCCGAGTGCTCCTCGACGAGCATCGCCGAGACGAGAAGGTCGTCGTCGCGCAGATTGATCGCGATGATGCCGCCAGTGCGGTTCGTGTCGTACTCGGTCAGGGCGGTCTTCTTGATCAGGCCGCCGCGCGTCGCGAGGACGAGGTATTGGGCCGCCTCGTAGTCGCGGATGTCGAGGATCTGGGCAATCTCCTCGTCGGGCTGCAGGGCGAGCAGGTTGGCCACGTGCTGGCCCTTGGCGTCGCGCCCCGCCTCCTGTACCTCGTAGGCCTTGGCACGGTAGACCCGCCCCTTGTTGGTGAAGAACAGGAGCCAGTGGTGGGTCGTCGTGACGAAGAGGTGTTCCACGACGTCGTCGGCGCGCAGCTGCGCTCCGCGCACCCCCTTTCCGCCGCGGTGCTGGCTGCGGTAGTTGTCGCTGCGGGTGCGCTTGATGTAACCGTCGCGGGTGACGGTGACGACCATCTCCTCCTCGGGGATAAGGTCCTCGACGTTCATGTCGCCGTCGAAGCCGAACATAATCTCAGTGCGGCGGGCATCGCCGTACTTCGCGACGATCTCGGCGAGCTCGTCGCTCACGATCGTGCGCTGGCGCTCTTGGCTGGCCAGGATGGCCTTGAAGTCGGTGATCTCGATTTCGATCGCGTCGTGCTCATCGATGATCTTCTGGCGTTCGAGGGCCGCGAGCCGGCGCAGCTGCATCTCGAGGATCGCGCGGGCCTGAAGCTCGTCGATGTCGAGCAGGGCCATGAGCCCTTCGCGCGCATCTTCGACCGTCGAGGATGCTCGGATGAGCGCGATCACCTCGTCGAGCGCGTCGAGCGCCTTGAGGTAACCGCGCAGGATGTGCGCGCGCTCCTCGGCCCGGCGCAGCCGGAACGTCGTGCGACGCACGATGACATCGATCTGGTGCGCAATCCATGCGGAGATGAAGCCGTCGATCGGAAGCGTCCGCGGGATGCCGTCGACGATCGCGAGCATGTTCGCCCCGAAGTTCTCCTGCAGCGGGGTGTGCTTGTAAAGGTTGTTGAGGACGACCTTCGCCACCGCATCGCGCTTGAGAACGATGACGAGGCGCTGGCCGGTGCGTCCTGAGGTCTCGTCACGGATATCGGCGATGCCGCCAAGCTTTCCCTCCTTGACGAGTTCGGCGATCTTGATCGCGAGATTGTCGGGGTTCACCTGGTAGGGCAGCTCGGTGATGACGAGGCAAGTGCGTCCCTGCAGTTCCTCTACGCTCACCACCGCGCGCATCGTGATCGAGCCGCGTCCGGTGCGATAGGCATCCTGGATGCCCTTGATGCCGAGGATCTGCGCCCCGGTCGGGAAGTCGGGACCCTTGATGCGCTGCAGCAGTGCCTCGAGGAGCTCCTCACGAGAGGCATCGGGATTCTCGAGCGCCCAGAGCGCGCCGGCGGCGACCTCGCGCAGGTTGTGCGGCGGGATATTGGTCGCCATTCCGACGGCGATACCGACCGATCCGTTGACGAGGAGGTTCGGGAAGCGGGCGGGAAGCACGTCCGGCTCGAGGGTGCGGCCGTCGTAGTTGTCGGAGAAGTCGACGGTGTCCTCGTCGATGTCGCGCACCATCTCGAGGGCGAGCGGGGCCATCTTCGTCTCGGTATACCGCGCCGCGGCCGCTCCGTCGTTGCCGGCCGACCCGAAGTTGCCCTGGCCGAGCGCGAGCGGATAGCGGAGGTTCCACGGCTGCACCAGACGCACGAGCGCGTCGTAGATCGAGGAGTCACCGTGCGGGTGGAACTTGCCCATCACCTCGCCGACGACACGCGCGCTCTTCGAGAACGCGCGGTCCGGACGGTAGCCGCCGTCGTACATCGCATAGATGACGCGCCGGTGCACGGGCTTGAGCCCGTCCCGCACCTCGGGGAGCGCACGCCCGACAATGACGCTCATCGCGTAGTCGAGGTAGGAGCGCTGCATTTCGAGCTGCAGGTCGACCTGCTCCACCTTGTCGTGGCCCAGGTCGATCTCGCGGCCCGCGATCTGCGGTTCCGCGTCGTCCGCGGGTGTTACATCAGCCATTTGTCTTCTTTTCCCGTGCTGGGTCGTTCGTTCGAGGGTGCCTCTCAGTGCCGGGCATCCAGGTGCCCGCGGACACTGCCGGCGCGATCAGATGTCGAGGAACCGCACGTCCTTGGCGTTCTTCTGGATGAAGTTGCGGCGGGACTCGACGTTCTCCCCCATGAGGGTCGAGAAGGTCTCGTCGGCCGTGAGCGCATCGTCGAGGGTCACCTGCAGCAGGGTGCGCGTCTCGGGGTTCATCGTCGTGTCCCACAGCTCCTTGTAGTCCATCTCGCCGAGTCCCTTGTAGCGCTGGATGCCATTGTCCTTCGGGATCCGCTTACCTGCCGCCGTGCCCGCGGCCAGCAGCGCGTCGCGCTCACGGTCGGTGTAGACGTACTCGTGCGGCGAGTTGCTCCACTTCAGCCGGTACAGCGGCGGCTGCGCGAGATAGACGTAGCCGAGGTCGATGAGCGGGCGCATGTAGCGGAAGAGGAGAGTCAGCAGCAACGTCGTGATGTGCTGCCCGTCGACGTCGGCATCCGCCATGAGGACGATCTTGTGGTACCTGGCCTTCTCGGGGACGAAGTCCTCCGCGATCCCCGCTCCAAACGCGGTGATCATGGCCTGCACCTCGTTGTTGCCGAGCGCGCGATCGAGCCGCGCCTTCTCGACGTTGAGGATCTTTCCGCGCAGCGGCAGGATCGCCTGGAACTCCGGGTTGCGGCCCTGGACCGCCGAACCGCCGGCGGAGTCGCCCTCGACGATGAAGATCTCGCTGAGCGCCGGATTCTTGCTCGAGCAGTCCTTGAGCTTGCCTGGCATCCCGCCCGATTCGAGCAGCCCCTTGCGGCGGGTCTGCTCGCGCGCCTTGCGTGCCGCCAGGCGTGCCTGCGACGCCTGGATTGCCTTGCGGATGACGTCGCGCGCTTGCGTGGGGCTGCGGTCGAACCAGTCGGCGAGCTGCTCCCCGGCGATCTTCTGCACGAACGACTTCGCCTCGGTGTTTCCGAGCTTGGTCTTGGTCTGGCCCTCGAACTGCGGCTCGGCGAGCTTCACGGAGAGAACCGCGGTGAGTCCCTCGCGCACGTCATCGCCGGTGAGGTTGTCATCCTTCTCCTTGATGATCCCCTTCTCGCGGGCATACCGGTTGACGAGGCTCGTCAGGGCGGCGCGAAACCCCTCCTCGTGGGTTCCGCCCTCGTGCGTATTGATCGTGTTCGCGTAGGTGTGCACGCTCTCCTGATAGGAGTTGGTCCACTGCATTGCCACCTCAACGGCGATCTTGCGTTCCTTGTCCTCCCACTCGAACGAGATGATGTCGGGGTGCACGACCTCGACCTTCTTCGCCGAGTTGAGGTATTCGACGTAGTCAACGAGACCGTTCTCGTAGAGATACTGCACCTCGCTGCTCTCGGCGTCGTCGATCTCGCGCTCGTCGATGAGCGTGATCGTCAGCCCCTTGTTGAGGAAGGCCATCTGCTGAAACCGGGCACGGAGGGTGTCGTAGTCGAATTCGACGGTCTCGAACGTGTCGGGGCTCGGCCAGAAGGTGACCGTCGTTCCGGTCTGATCCGACGCTTCGCCCCGTTCGAGCGGCGCGTTCGGCACTCCGTGGGTGAAGCTCTGGCGCCAGACGTGCCCCTGACGGTGCACCTCGACATCCAGCTCCTTTGACAGCGCATTGACGACCGAGATGCCGACACCGTGCAGGCCACCGGAGACGGAATAGCCGCCCCCGCCGAATTTCCCCCCGGCGTGGAGGATCGTGAGGACGACCTCAACGGTCGACTTGTTCTCGGACTTGTTGAGATCGACGGGAATTCCCCGCCCGTTGTCGACGACCCGGATGCCACCGTCCCTGCGCATCGTGATGACGATGAGATCGCAGTGGCCGGCGAGGGCCTCATCGACCGAGTTGTCGACGACCTCGTACACGAGGTGGTGCAGGCCACGCGGCCCGGTCGAGCCGATGTACATACCCGGGCGCTTGCGCACCGCCTCCAGGCCCTCGAGTACCTGGATCTGGTCGGCGCCGTAACTGTCTTCTGGCAGAGGAGTAGAGGGAACTGTCGTCATGAAGGAATTAGGCTCCTTGCCAGGTAGATCGGAACTGTCAACCGTGGCCGAACTCTCGCGTTGTGGAAAGATGCCTCGAGGACCTCCCGATTCTACCAAACCCACAGACGGCGGCGGCCCGAAAACGCCCGTCTGAGGAGAGATTCGGCTCGGGTCGACCTTATTTGCCCTGTTATCCGTAGGTATCGCGCGGGCCGCGGCCTGGGATTGATCTGGGGCCCCGTTTCCAGGAGGGGGCACCCGGCCCTTCGAAGCGGATGGACTCGATGCCGGCATCCGGGTACTTTGCGGCGATCTCCGTGGTGATCTGCACACGCATCAGGCGAAGCTGCGTGGCCCACGCGGTCGAGTCGCATTTGACCGTGAGGGTGCCCTCGACTATTCCCACCGGAGTAGAGTGCTCCGCTGTCTCGGCACCGGCGATCTCGGCCCACGATGTGAGCAGCTCCGACTGAGCGAGGGGGGAGTTCCAGCCGAGCGTCGACGTGAGCGAGTCCAGTACCTCGCCGAGTCCACGCGCGTCACGTCCCGCCCCGAATGCGGCGCTGGATCCCGGCTCCTTCTTTGCCCTCTTCCGCGCGTCGAGCGTCCTCGACGCTCCGTTGCCGAACACGCGTCGGAATCTCTCGAAGACGGAGCTCGACTCCGACTGCTCACCGCTCACGTGTCGACGACCCTTCCCTGGTGAATGCGCACCGTCTTCGCCGTCAGAGCCTCCGGCACGTCCTCGAGCACCGCCGCGGTGATGAGCACCTGCTCGAAGTCGGCGACAGCGCCGGCGAGCCTGGCGCGCCGGGACTGGTCGAGCTCGGCGAAGACGTCGTCGAGGATGAGCACCGGATCCCCGCTCGTCGACTCCCGGCGCAGCACCTGCGCCGATGCCAGCTTCAGGGCGAGGGCGAACGACCACGATTCGCCGTGGCTCGCATAGCCGCGCGCGCCCATGCCGTTCAGCTCGAGTACGAGATCGTCGCGGTGCGGGCCGATGAGGGTGATCGCGCGGTCGAGCTCCGCACGCCGCACCTGGCCGAGCGCCTCACGGAAATGAACCGCGGCCACCTCGGCCGTGATCGGGACGAGCTCGGCATCCTGGGCGCCACCGGACGGGGCCTGGTCGGCACCGAGGATACTGAGCTGGCTCGACAACCGCGCCAGATGGTCCGCGCCCGCGATGGCGATATAGGCCGCTCCGACCTCCGGCACGAGACTGGAGACCAGGGCGCTGCGGGCCGCAATGATCTCCGAGCCGAGCGCCACGAGGCGATCATCCCAGATATCGAGCGTCGACAGCTGGGCTCCCCTCACGCCGGATGCCCTCGCCGACTTGAGGAGGCTGTTGCGCTGCTTGAGCACGCGATCGTAGTCGGCCATCACGCCCGAAAGCCTGGGGGAAGACAGCACCAGCAGCTCGTCGAGAAACCGGCGGCGCCCCGACGGATCGCCGCGAACCAGGGCAAGATCCTCCGGGGCGAAGAGCACGCTCGAAAAATACCGTGGCAGCTCCCGGGTCTTGATTGCGGACCGGTTGATCTGGGCGCGGTTCGCGGAGGCGCGGTTGAGCTGGACCTCAGCGAGCACCTGACGGTCGCCGTTCTGCAGCCGCGCCCGCACTATTGCGGCGTCGCACCCCTGGCGGATCATCGCGTGGTCGGTCGAAACCCGGTGTGAGCCGAGGGTGCTGAGATAGCCGAGGGACTCGACCAGGTTGGTCTTGCCCTGCCCGTTGCTTCCGACGAACAGGTTGGGACCTGGCGCGAAGCCGACCTCGGCCCTCTCATAGTTGCGAAAGTCGGTGAGGCTCAGATGGGTGACGAACACGCTCGCGGTCCCCTCTGTGCCCTGCGAGGCGGAAGCACGGACATCACTCGGCCCTCATGACTCCGTGCCGCACCGGTCAGCGCAGCAGGAGATTCGGCTGCAACAGGTAGCGGTAGTCGTCCGCGCCCGGCTGATCCTTCGACGACTGGCTCGTGATCAGGACCGGCCCCGGCTTGTTCGGGTTGTCGGTTTTCGTAAACGAGATGCGCACGAATTCCGACCTCACGGCGCCCAGTCCGTCGAGCAGGAACTGCGGTTTGAGCGACACGATGGTGTCGGAGCCGGTGAGGAACGCGTCGATCGACTCGGAGGCCTGGGCCTGCTCGGAGCCGATCGCTTCGAGGGTCAGTCCATCAATGGAGAAGGAGAAACGCAGTGCGGCCTCGCGTTCGAGCACGAGGGACACGCGCCGCACCGACTCGATCAACTCGGCCGTGTTGATGACGGCGTAGTTGTCGACCGTCTCGGGGAAGAGTCGCTTCACGGGCGGGAAATTGCCCTTGATCAACAGGGAGGTCACAGTCTTGCGGTCGGCACGGAAGGCAATCAGCTCGCGGTCGTCGGTGCTCGTGATGGCGACGGAGATTGTTCCGCTGTGCCCAAAGGTCTTGCCGATCTCCTGCAGTGTGCGGGCTGGCACGAGAGCGGTGACCGAGTCGACCGAGGAGCCGGCCGAGTCCCAGTCAATCGCACGCACGGCGACCCGGTAGCGGTCGGTGGCGACGAGGCTGAGGGAATTCTGGGTCACCTCGAGCTGAACACCGGTGATGACCGGGGTGACGTCGTCCCGCGACGCGGCGACCGCGACCTGGGCCACCGCGGTGGCGAAATCCTCGGCGGGGAGCAGGCCCGTCTGCTCGGAGACCTGGGGCAGTGTGGGATATTCCTCGACCGGCATGCTGAGTAGGGTGAAATGCGCCGAACCGCATGTGACCTTGATCCGGTTCTCCTCGGTGGAGAACTGTACCGGCGCCGAGGGGAGGCGGCTCGCGATGTCCGCGAGGAGCCGTCCGGAGACGAGGATTTTGCCGCCTTCCTCGACCTCGGCGGTGATCGACGTCTGAGCGGAGACTTCGTAGTCGAATGATGACAGGGTGAGGCCTTCATCGGTGGCCTCGATGAGCACTCCGCTGAGAATCGGAAGCGTTGTCCGTTGGGGCAGGAGCTTCACGGCAAAGGAAACGGCCTCGCTGAAGACGTCGCGATTGACCTGAAACTTCATTGGGGCTCCCCTGCGGCGATGGATGACTCGGGCCTCAATACTGACATAGCCCGGGGCCGGTCGTTCGTCGGCCGAGTTGGTCGCGATGGGCGCTGAGGTTCTTTTCTCCACCCCGGAGATTCTTTAAAGAACAATTGCATTAACCGGTGTGCGAACTGTGAATAACGTGCGATTCGCGTGCTGGACGCTGGGAACTACAAGCTTGTGAGTTGTGGACGCGGTGTGGGAAATGACAGGGGTTTGTGACACGGGCGGGATTCTTGTCATGCGGACATTCCACAGGCTGCCCCGGATCGTGTCGGCGCGTCGGGGAGTTATCCACCGTTTTCCACAAGTTATCCACACTGTGTAGAAATGCCCCAGTTTCTGGGGCGCGGTCACAGGTTGCTGTACCGATGATTCTGCTTGATCCGGCTGGTGAGCTCGGTGACCTGGTTGTAGATCGATCGCCTCTCCTTCATCAGCTCACTGATCTTCTTGTTCGCGTACATCACCGTGGTGTGATCGCGGTTGCCAAACAGCTGGCCGATCTTCGGGAGGGAGAGGTTCGTGAGTTCGCGGCAGAGGTACATCGCGATCTGTCTCGCCGTGGCGACAGCCTGGGACCTGGAAGATCCGTAGAGGTCGTCGACGGTGAGCTTGAAGTAGCCGGCGGTGTGGTTGATGATGTCGACCGGCGCGATCACGTTGTCGTCGTCAAGGGTGATGAGGTCTTTCAGCACCGTCTGCACGAGGGCCATGTCGACGGGCATCCTGTTGAGGCTCGAGAACGCGGTCACGCGGATGAGCGTTCCCTCCAGCTCACGGATATTCGACGAGACCTTCGAGGCGATGTACTCGAGGATGTCGTGTGGCACCTGGAGCCGGTCGCTCTGCGCCTTCTTGCGGAGGATCGCGATGCGGGTTTCGAGGTCCGGCGCCTGCACATCGGTGATGAGGCCCCATTCGAATCGCGACCGCATGCGGTCTTCGAACCCCGTGAGCTGCTTCGGGGGCAGGTCGCTCGTGATGACCACCTGCTTGTTGTGGTCGTGGAGGGTGTTGAAGGTGTGGAAGAACGCCTCCTGCGTGGAGTCCTTGCCCTGGAGAAACTGGATGTCATCGATGAGGAGGATATCGATGTCGCGATAGCGGGACTGGAAGACCGATGCCCGGTTGTTCGCGATCGAATTGATGAAGTCGTTGGTGAATTCCTCGGAACTGACGTAGCGCACGCGGATTCCCGGGTAGAGGCTCTCGGCGTAGTGGCCGATCGCGTGCAGGAGGTGGGTCTTGCCGAGGCCGGAGTCCCCGTAGATGAAGAGCGGGTTGTATGCCTTGGCCGGCGCTTCGGCCACGGCGACCGCGGCGGCGTGGGCGAAGCGGTTCGATCCTCCGATGACGAAGTTGTCGAAGTTGTACTTGGGATTCAGACGCGAGTCCGAACGCTTGCCTGATGCCTCGGCGGGTGAGGGCACCATCTTCGGTTGCAGCCAGGTGGTCTCGGTCTCGACCTTGTCGGGCTCGTCGGAGGGGTCGAGCGAGTCATGCGAGATATCGGGATTGACGACGATGGCGAAATTGGCGACCGAGACGCCGTCGCCAAGATCGGCGATGGCGTTCAGGAGGGGAATGCGGATCCGCTGTTCGAGCATTCCGCGGGTGAGGTCGTTCGGAACCTCGAGGTACAGGGTGCCCGCCATCACGCCCTTCGGCTCGACAAGGCTGAGGAACCCCTGGAGCTGGGGTGTGATTCGGTCGTCGGAGCGCAAGCTCGCGAGCACGGATCGCCAAATCGGCTGGATCTCTTCCGCGGCGTCAGTCATGCTTCCCCTTAGCTGCAATTCTTGGGTTTACTCACAGGGTTATCCACCGGCTGTGTCGTTGACCCACCTTAGTTTGCGGGGCTGGGGCGGAAGCAAGGCGAGTTATCCACATGGGGAGAAACAAGTTGTGCCACCCCTGTGGTTTGACCGCAGCGCCGAAAGACCGTATTTTTAATCAGTTGACTTCAGGCCTATCGGCCATCCCACGCCCCGGTTCGGCCGCACGACATGGCCGCTCGGGGCTCCGGGCATCATCGCATTACCGCACAACCGTGGAGATACATTATGAGCAAGCGCACATTCCAGCCCAACAACCGTCGTCGCGCGAAGGTGCACGGATTCCGCCTCCGTATGCGCACCCGCGCCGGCCGCGCGATCCTCGGCGCACGCCGCCGCAAGGGTCGCATCGAACTCTCCGCGTAGTCTCGCGGCTTCTCGCCACGGTGATTGCGCGGCTCAACCGGATAGTCAGATCCGATGACTACAGGTCGGTCGTGCGGTCCGGTCGGCGGTCGTCGAGCCCGAACGCGATCGTCTATCTCCGGAAGTCGGCGGAATCCCGCCCGGCCCGCGTGGGGTTCATCGTTGCCAAAACAGTGGGAAACGCCGTTCACCGCAATCTCGTACGGCGACGCCTCAAGGCCATCGCCTTCGATTTGGTCTCCTCGCTTCCCCCCGGAACGGATCTTGTGATCCGGGCGTTGCCAGGCGCGGCGCAGGCTTCCTGGGCTACCCTGAACAGGGAAATCACCCAGGTCCTGAACAAAGGTATGGCGCGCTCATGAGCCGGACAGTGTCGTTCGTCATGATGCTGCCGCGAAACTTCTGCGTGATCGTTCTCCGTGCCTATCGGGCCATTATCTCGCCGCTCTACGGCGATGTATGCCGGTACTACCCATCCTGCTCGTCGTACGCGTTGCAGGCGATCCAGCATCATGGCGTAATTCGCGGGGTCTGGTTCGGCTCAGTCCGCCTCGTGCGTTGCCATCCCTGGGCGGCGGGCGGCGTCGATGACATTCCACAACCGAGCACCACCCCCCTCACGATCAGCCCATTCGGTTTCGTGACACACGCTCCACTCAGCCGGTCGGATGCAGACCTGGTAGCTAGCCACGGAAAGGGCTGACCCGACACATGGATATTCTCGGCACGATTCTCTGGCCCATCAAATGGGTTATCGAGGCGATCCTTGTCGCGTTCCACAGCGTGATCACCACGTTCGGCCTCGACCCTGACGCCGGCTTCACCTGGGTGCTGTCGATCGTCGGGCTCGTTCTCGTCGTGCGTGCCGCCCTGATCCCGGTGTTCGTTCGGCAGATCAAGAGCCAGAGACGCATGCTGGAGGTGGCGCCCCACCTCAAGAAGATCCAGGACAAGTACAAGGGCAAGAAGGACCAGTTCTCCCGTGAGGCGATGCAGCGCGAGACGATGGCGCTGTACAAGAAGACGGGCACCAATCCACTCAGCTCCTGCCTTCCACTGCTGCTGCAGATGCCGATTTTCTTCGGGCTGTTCTCAGTGCTGCAGAGCGCCCAGAGCGAGGGGAATCCGGCCGGAATCGGCCTGCTGAACCAGGAACTCGCGACCTCGTTCGGAACATCGGAATTGCTCGGAGCGCCCCTGCACCTCGCCATCAGCACCGCGGATGGCAACGTCGCGGTGATCGTGATCGCCTCGATCATGGTCGTGCTGATGACCGCGTCGCAGTTCATCACCCAACTGCAGATCATGTCGAAGAACCAGTCGCCCGAGATGCAGAACTCCCCTATGTTCAAGCAGCAGAAGGTGCTGCTGTACCTACTGCCCCTCGTTTTCGCCTTCTCGGGCTTCACCTTCCCCCTCGGAGTCATGTTCTACTGGCTCGTCTCGAACTTCTGGACGATGGTGCAGCAGTTCATCGTCATCCGCAATATGCCGACCCCCGGCAGCGAGGCCGCGTTGGCTCGCGAGAACCGTATGGCCAAGAAGAATCAACGTCGAGGAATCGTCGTTATTGAAGATGAGGACGAGAAGCCCGCGCGCGAGGTAAAGCCTGCTCAGCGGCAGCAGCCCGTCGGTAAGGCGCGCGCCAAGAAGAAGCCCAACACCAAGCGCTAACGCACCCCTCCCCCGACAGAAAGCAGTGCCGTGAGCGACACCCATACGCCCAACGATGTCAACGCGATGACGGCGTCGATCGCCACCGATATCCCCGCGGCCAATCCCGTGCCCGACGCCGCGCGCACCGTCGCACAGCTCGAGGAGGAGGGCGACATCGCTGCCGACTACATCGAAGAGCTACTGGACATCACCGACCTTGACGGCGACATCGATATCGATGCCCGCGAGGGGCGCGCGTATCTCTCGGTGAACTCGAGCCAGGACAGCAATCTGCGGATTCTCTCGAAGCCGGACACCGTCACAGCGCTACAGGAGCTCACTCGCCTCGCCGTCCAGGCGAAGACTGGGTCCTATTCCCGACTAATCCTCGACGTTGGTGGATCTCGCGCGGCTCGTCTTGCGGAGCTGACGGCCCTCGTGGATCACGCTGTCAGCCGCATCGAAGGCGGGGCGCACTCCGCGGCGTTGCCCCCGATGTCGTCGTATGAGCGCAAGCTGGTGCACGACATCGTGAGCGAGCGCGGGCTGGTCTCCGCATCCGAGGGTGAAGGACGGGACCGCCACACCGTCGTTACTCAGGCGTAGCAGTTTCACGTGAAACATTTCGATCGCCCTCGATGAGTGTCCCTGCTTACGAGCCCGAGCCCCCGATTGCCGTCGTTCTGTTCGGGTCGACAATCGACCGAGCGCGACAGTACACACGAGACCTCGCGCGGCGAGGAGAGGAGCTGGGGCTCATTGGGCCGCTTGAACTCCCCCGCCTCTGGTCTCGGCACATCCTTAATTCCGCTCTGGTCGCGCCGCTCCTGTGGGAGGGAGCCAGGGTGGGAGATATCGGTAGCGGGGCCGGCTTGCCCGGCCTGGTCCTCGCCATTGCTCGCCCCGATGTGCACCTCGTCCTCATAGAGCCGATGGAGCGTCGCGCGGACTGGCTTCGGCATGAAACAGCCGAACTCGGACTCAAGAATGTGGACGTCATCCGCGCACGGGCCGAGGACGCCACATCGGGGCCGCTCCTCGACCAGGCCACCGCGCGCGCGGTGAGCGCTCTTTCGAAGCTGCTGCCCCTCACCGTGCCACTTGTGCGCTCAGGAGGGGAACTGATTCTAATGAAGGGGGCCAGCGTTGACGCGGAGGTCGCCGCTGCCGCGAAGGTGGTCCGTCGGCTGAGGTTGACAAACACAGCAGTGCAGCTGCTCGGGGATGGTCTCTCGACCGAAACGACGTGGGTGTTTCGGGCTACAGTGGACTGACCTCGTTCGCGGCCCCCGCCCCGGATACACCTTATCGACGCGGACGGCTTCCTGTCCGCGAAAATCAGCATGACCGCCCCGAGGCGGTCGAGGATGGTTTCACGTGAAACATAACGGATCAAAACGGCGCACCACCTTCATCGCCTCTCCCCCGACCACGACCCAGGCAACAGCTCCGACCGAGCGCCAAGCAACCGCAGGACCCGCGGTGCCCGGGGAGCCCGAAGCAGCGTCGATGGCTACCGCGACGCCGGCCCAGGAGGGCCGACCCGTCCCAGCGACGGTCGCGTCGGAGGCACCCGTCCCCGCCGCGACGGCGCCGCGGCCGCTGACCGGCCCTACGGGGGGCGACTCACCGCTTGCCCGCGAGCTCACTGAACTTACCCAGCGACGTCGGGCCCTCGCCGACGAAAGACACCCGCTGCCGGCGTCGACACGCATTTTCACGGTGGCGAACCAGAAGGGCGGGGTCGGGAAGACCACGACGACGGTCAATCTCGCTGCAGCGCTCGCGCGCGGTGGCGCACGAGTGCTCGTGATCGACCTTGACCCGCAGGGCAACGCGTCAACCGCGCTCGGGGCCGAACACCGCGCCGAGACCCCGAGCGTCTATGACGTCATCGTGCACGGAGATCCGATCGCCGACATCATGCAGCAGTGCGGCGAGTTCGACGGCCTGTACTGTCTTCCGGCGACCATCGATCTTGCTGGCGCTGAGATCGAGCTCGTGGCGATGGAGTCGCGGGAACACCGACTGCGTGCCCCCCTACACCGGTTCCTTTCCGAGACGGACGAGCCATTCCACTACGTGTTCATCGACTGCCCTCCCTCGCTCGGCCTGTTGACGATTAATGCCTTCGTCGCCGCGAATGAGGTGCTGATCCCGATCCAGTGCGAGTACTACGCGCTCGAGGGCCTCAGCCAGTTGCTCAACAACATCTCCCTGATCGAACGTCACCTGAATCCGGCGCTCACGGTGTCCACAATCCTGCTGACGATGTTCGATTCGCGCACGAATCTCGCGAACCAGGTCGCGCAGGATGTGCGAGACCACTTTCCCGGTCAAGTGCTGCCGACGGCGATCCCTCGGTCCGTGCGCGTCTCCGAGGCTCCGAGCTACGGCCAGACCGTCATCACCTACGATCCAAACTCGGCAGGATCACTGTCCTACCGTGAAGCAGCAGCAGAAATCGCACGACGGGGAGCATCAGACTAATGGCAACGAAGAGAACTGGTCTCGGACGGGGTATCGGCTCCCTCATTCCGGTGGATGACTCGACGGCGGCGCGGCCGGTCGACGTGTTCTTCCCGACTACCCAGGCGTCAAGCGAAACGCTCGTGGCCGTGCCGGGCGCGAGCCTCGCGAGCCTGGCACCTGGCGACATCGCGCCCAACGCGGTGCAGCCGCGATCGGTCTTCGTGCAGGAGGACCTTGACGAGCTGGTTCACTCGATCCGCGAGGTGGGGGTGCTGCAGCCGATCGTTGTGCGCCCCATTTCCGGCGCAGGAGCGGGGGAACCCCATTACGAGCTCGTAATGGGCGAGCGGCGGCTGCGTGCCGCGAAGATCATCGGGCTGGCGACCATCCCGGCGGTGGTGAAGAACACAGCCGATGAGGCGATGCTTCGTGATGCGCTGCTTGAGAACCTCCACCGAGCGAACCTGAATCCTCTCGAGGAGGCCTCGGCCTACCAGCAGTTGCTGTCGGACTTCGGGATCACGCAGGAGCAACTCGCGACCCGGATCGGGCGTTCGCGCCCGCAGATCACGAATACCATCCGGCTGCTTCGCCTGCCAGAGCCGATCCAGCTCCGCGTCGCCGCAGGCGTGCTCAGCGCCGGTCACGCCCGCGCCATTCTCTCCGTCGGCGATCCGGTCTCGATGCAGCGCCTCGCCGATAAGATCGTCAATGAGGATCTCTCAGTAAGGGCGGCGGAAGCCGCCGCGGCGGTGGGGGCGCGGCCCACGTCGTCGGTCCCCGCGAGTCCCGGGCGCCGCCAGGGCCAGCTGGACGAAATCGCCGAGAGGCTTGGCGACCGGCTCAACACCCGCGTGCGTGTGAGCCTCGGCGTCAGGAAGGGTCAGGTCGTCATCGACTTCTCCAATGTCGCCGATCTCAACCGGATTCTCGGGGAGATGGGCGAGCCGGGCTTCGGCTGAGCCTCAGTTACGCTGCTGCACGCCTGCTGCGGGCCGGGGACCCCCCTGCGGGCCGGGTGCGGCGTCGCGCAGCTCGAACGCGGCCCTTTCTACCCGACGGAGTTCCGCGCGGCCTCCCGGATCGCCGCATCCGCGAGGGCTTCGTAGACCCAGCCGAGGTCGTGCCCGGCCGCCTCGAGCGCCAGCGGGAGGAGCGAGGTCTCGGTGAGCCCCGGCTGCACGTTGGCCTCCAGAAACTGCGGGGTGCCGCTCGAATCGATGATGAGGTCGATTCGCGAGAGGTGTCGCATGCCGAGCGCGGTGTGCGCGCGGATCGCGGCATCGGCGGCGGCGGCCGCGGTTTCGTCAGCGATGCGGGCCGGAGTGTAGAAAATCGTCTCGCCGGCATTATACCTGGCTTCAAAGCTGTACACACCCGTGATGGCCTCGATCTCGACCGCTGGCAGTGCGACAGGGCCGTCCCCGCTATCGATGATCCCGACGGCGATCTCGGTTCCGATCACCTGTTTCTCGATGAGCGCGACGTCGCAGTAGGTGAACGCGTCGACCATCGCGCGCGGGAGCTCGCTGGGTTCGGTGACGATGCTCACGCCCTGGGCCGATCCGCCGCGGGCCGGCTTCACGACGACCGGGACCGGAAATTCCTGGCCGATCGCCTCGAGCACCCCGTTGGTGCCGAGCTCGCGGAATGTTTCACGGGGGAGCGTGAGCGAGGGCGGGGTGGCGACTCCGGCGCGCGAGACGATCGCCTTGGCGGTCGGCTTGTCCCACGCGAGCCGCGCCGCGCCGGGCCGCGAGCCGACGTAGGGAATGCCCAGCAGGTCGAGCAGCTCGCGCAGCGCGCCGTCCTCGCCGCTGGCGCCGTGGAGGGCGGGCCACACCACGTCGGGACGGGTGTCGCGGAGGTAGGCGAGCAGGGTGGAATCCGGATCCTTGAGGATCACGCCGATTCCGTGCTCGGCGAGACTGTCGGCGACACGGCGCCCCGAGCGGAGCGAGACGTCCCGCTCGTGCGAGATCCCCCCGGCGAGAACGACGATGGTGCGGGTGGTGGTCATGGTCATGGCGAGCCGTTCGTAACAAAAGTGCCGGTCAGAGGATATATACCAGAACTGCGCGTATATGCCGTTCAGTTCATATTGGGTGGGGGTGCGCTGAACTTCTCGGAGCGGGCACTGAACGCCGTCTGCCCGGAGGGAGTGAAGGCGGCGACGAGGTCGAGCTCGCCGTTGATGACCGTGGCGAGGCGCCGGATTCCGGTCCGGATCGTGTCGGACGTTGGATAGCAGAACGACAGCCTCATGAACCGCTGCCCGGTTCCGTCGGCGAAGAATGCGGTGCCGGGTGTGTATGCCACGAGCTCCTTGACGGCCCTCGGCAGCATCGCCTTCGAGTCGAGCTCCTCGGGGAGCGTGACCCACACGTAGAAGCCGCCAGTGGGATTCGTCCAGTGCAGCTCGGGAAGGTGCTCGTGGAGCGCGGTCAGCATCGCGTCCCTCCGCTCACGGTACACGCCCCGGAAGGTGTCGATCTGGGCCTTCCAGTCGGCTGTGCGCAGGTACTCGGAGACGACGAATTGGCTGAACGAACTCGGCGAAAGGATCGCTGACTCGTTCGCGAGGATCAGCTTCTCGCGGATCGCATGCGGGGCGAGAACCCAGCCGATGCGGAATCCGGGGGCGAGCGTCTTGGAGAATGAGCCGAGGTAGACCACGCCGTCCTCGTTGACCGAGCGCATGGCCTGCGGCGGGGGGGCATCGAAGTACAGCAGCCCGTAGGGGTTGTCTTCAAGTACGAGGATTCCGTTCTCGCGGCAGATCTCGAGAATCTCGACGCGGCGCTCCCAGCTGAGCGTGACGCCGGAGGGGTTGTGGAAGTTCGGGATTGTGTAGAGCAGTTTGATGCTCTTGCCGGCGGCCCGCAGTTCGGCGATGCGTTGTCGAAGTGCCTCGGGCACGAGACCGGCGTCGTCGAGTGCGACGTGGCTGATCTCGGCCTGGTAGGAGCGGAACACGCCGATGGCGCCGACGTAGCTCGGCGCCTCAGCAAGGACGACATCGCCCGGGTTGATGAACAGCTTCGTCACGAGGTCGAGGCCCTGCTGGGATCCGGTCGTGACGACGACGTCGTCGACGCCCCCGTGGATGCCCTCGAGCGCCATGATCTCGAGAATCTGCTCCCGCAGCGCCGGCGTGCCCTGCCCGGAACCGTACTGCAGGGCCTGCGGGCCCGAATCGGTCATGACCCGATCGAACGAGGAGCGGATGAGCTCGCTCGGCAGGGCGGAGACGAAGGGCATCCCCCCCGCGAGCGAGACCACCTCCGGCCTCGACGCGACCGCGAACAGCGCGCGTACCTCCGACGTGCTCAAACCGGCGGCGCGATCGGCGTAGTGGTGGTACCAGGGGTCGAGATTCGTGCCCGATCCGGTGGGTGTGCTGCCGTGAGTTGTCATGCGGTGTCCCGAGTGGGTTGTCGTGTCCGTCAGGCGGAGCCGAGAGGCGGTTGGTCCAAGAATAGGGGATGGGCCAAAAGGGCTGCGTGACCGCGCAGACGGAACGGGCCCGCCCACGGCGTGGACGGGCCCGTTGGCGATACGGCCGGCAAGTGCGGCCGGCGGCCGCGAGTGGTGCGGACTAGGCCAGGTACTCGGCCAGGTCCGACTCGAGGGCGCCCTTGGGCTTGGCTCCGATGACCGTCTTCACGACCTCGCCGCCGCGGTAGACCTTCATCGCCGGGATCGAGGTGATCTGGTACTTCGCGGCCGTCTGCGGATTGTCGTCGACGTTGAGCTTGACGACGGTGATCTTGTCGGCGTGCTCGGCGGCGATCTGGTCGAGGATGGGGCTGACCGCACGGCACGGGCCACACCACTCCGCCCAGAAGTCGACGAGGATCGTCTTGTCGGAGGAGAGGACTTCGGCCTGGAAGGTGGCGTCGGTGACGTCGAGGGCGTTGGACATGGTGGTTCCTGCTTTCAGTCGGTGGTGGGGGTGGTCAGTTGGACGCGGCGATCAGACTGTTGCCGCGTCGAGGACGGTGTTGGGGAGCGAGGCGAGGTAGTGCTCGACGTCGAGGGCGGCGACCGTTCCCGATCCGGCGGCGGTGATCGCCTGGCGGTAGGTCACGTCGAGCACGTCGCCGGCCGCGAACACGCCGGGCAGATTGGTGCGCGAGCTTCGCCCTTCGACCGCGATCGTGCCCTCGTCGGTGAGTTCGAGCTGGCCGTGCACGAGGTGCACTCGCGGGTCGTTCCCGATCGCGATGAACAGTCCGTGCAGCTCGATCGTCGACTCCGATCCGTCACTGGTGTCGCGCAGGCCGACTCCGGAGACGAGCGTGTCGCCATAGATGTGCTCGACGGTCTTGTTGAACAGGAACTCGATCTTCGGGTTGGCAAGGGCCCGGTCCTGCATGATTTTCGACGCCCGCAGCTTGTCCGAGCGGTGAATCACGTAGACCTTGTCGGCGAACTTCGTCAGGAAGGTCGCCTCCTCCATTGCGGAGTCCCCGCCTCCGACCACGGCCACGGTCTTCTGACGGAAGAAGAATCCGTCGCACGTGGCGCACCAGGAGACCCCGTAGCCGCTCAGGCGGGTCTCGTCGGCAATGCCGAGCTTGCGGTACGCGGACCCGGTGGCGTAGATCACGCTCAGGGCCTCGTGCACGTCGCCGCCTCCGAGGGTGACCCTCTTCACGTCGCTGGCGAGGTCGAGCGACACGACGTCGTCGAGCACGACCTCCGTGCCGAACTTCTCGGCCTGCGCCTGCATGTTCATCATGAGTTCCGGACCCATGATCCCCTCGGGAAAACCGGGAAAGTTCTCGACCTCCGTCGTCTTCATGAGCTCACCGCCGGCCTCGACGGAACTCGCGATCAGCAGCGGCGAGAGGTTGGCCCTCGCGGCGTAGATCGCGGCGGTGTACCCGGCGGGGCCGGACCCGATGATGATGACCTGGCGCAACGAATCTCCTCGATAGTGGGGGGTGCGGCGGGCCGTGCCCTGCCGCGTCGATCGGTACAACACTAGCTATCGACCGGCTATTCCGGCCTGTGCGTCCCGCTAGCGCCGGCGGCGCAGGCGCCGGACGGCCGACTCGAGCGCGACGCTCGCATCCGGGTTCCTGATCAGGAGCAGCACACCGAAATAGACCGCAGCCATCCCGGCGCCGACCGCGGAGATCGCGACGATCGCGGGAATGCGCGCCGCCTGCGCGTAGCCGTCGGGATCGAGGCCGCCGAGGCTCACGAGGATGCCGACCCCGACAACCCCCGCGACCACCGCCGCCGAAAGGTACTGCAGGTGGCGGCGCAGCAGCAGGCGCCCTCCGATCGGACCGAGCCGCCGCCGCAACAGCGCGAAGGTCAGGATGGTCTGGACGAGGCACGCGAGTGTTGTCACGAGCGCGATCCCGACCCCGACGAATTCGACGGGGAGCAGGGTACACGAGAGCGCGCCGGCGATGAACAGGCCAGCCTTGACCGTCTCGACCAGGAACGGCGTGCGGGTGTCCTCGAGCGCATAGAAGACCCGCTGCAGCACGAAGACGGCACTGAAGGGCACTAGTCCGATCGAGAACGCGATGATCACGAGGGCCATCGCGGTCACATTGTCGAACCCGGTCTGCTCGAAGACCCGTGCGAAGGGGAAGGCGACGACCACGAGGGCGACCGAGGCGAAGGTGATGAAGAGCCCGATCGTGCGCAGCGACGAGGTCACGTCCTCGCGCACCCCGGCGAGGTTCGCGGTCGAGGCGTGGCCACTCATCCTGGTGAAGTAGGCGGTCGCGATCGAGACGGCGATCACAGAGTGCGGCAGCATGAAGATGAGCCACGAGTTCTGCAGCGTGAACAGCGAGGCGCCCTCTCCCGCGGCCTGGGAGGCGATGCGGCTCTGGAAGATGCCGGCGGTCTGGGTGACGAGGATCATGCCGAACACCCACCCGGCCGCCTTTCCGGTGCGGCGGAGGCCGACCCCGCGAAAGTGGAAGTCCGGGCGGAATCCGAGGCCCGCCCTCCTCCAGAACAGCGCGAGCACGAGGGCCTGCGCGGCGACTCCGACGGTCGCACTGCCGGCGAGGAGTGCGATGCGCGCGGGGTCCCAGACCTCGACGGTGTTGTTCTCGGCGTATCCGCCGAAGATCACCGAGAACACCAGGAGGCCGGCGATCGCGACGACGTTGTTGAGTACGGGCGCCCAGGTGAAGGGGCCGAAGGCCTTCCTCGCGTTGAGCACCTCGCCGAGCAGGCTGTAGAGCGCGTAGAACAGCACCTGCGGCAGGCACCAGTAAGCGAAGGCGGTCGCGAGGGCGATCCCCTCGGCGCTGAAGCCGCGGGTGCCGCTCGAGGCGTAGAGCGCGACGAGCAGCGGCGCGGCGGCGGTGGCGAGCACCGCGATGACGATGAAGACAATCGTGCCGAGGGTGACAATCTTGTTGATGAACCGCTGGCCGCCGTCGTCGTGCAGCCCGGCCCGCACGATCTGCGGCACCAGAATTGCACCGAGCACCCCGCCGGCGATGAGCGCGTAGATGTTGTTCGGCAGCTGGTTGCCGAGGGCGAACGCGTCGCCGGCTGCGCTGCCGACCTGGCCGATCGTCGCCGCGAGCACGATCGCCTTGAGGAAGCCGAGAAGCCTCGAGACGAGCGTGCCGGATGCCAGCAGCGCGCTGGCCCGGCCGAGGCCCGACGAGGGGCGTGGCTCGGGCGCCTCGGCGCCGGGCGGGTTACTCATGGGCCGCGCCCTCCGCGGCCGGCCGGCGGCGGCGTCGTATGGTGCGGAGGATCCCGAGCACGAAGACGGCGAGGATCAGCGCGGCGAGCACCGTCGTCGCTGCCGTCTCCCACCCTGCCTGCACGGTGATCTCCGCCTGGGTGGGCTGGGAGATGGGCACCCCGGCCTCGCTCTGGAGATAAATGGTGATGACGACCTTTCCGTTGGCGACCGATTCCACCGGGATCGAGGCGCGGTTCTGCGAGTTCGGCGCGATCGTCACCTTGACGCTCGAGGCGCGCACGTCGAGGATCGCCGTGCTCGACTCGACCGTCACGAAGACGGTGACGGGAATACCGAGCGCGTTGCTGATGGTGATCGGGAGAGGTCCGCTGTCGGACCACTGGGTGATCGTGCCGGTCTCGACCCTGACCGACGACAGGATCTCGGCCGACTCCGCAAGGTAGGTCTCCACGGCCGCCGCCCAGTTCGGGTCGGAGGGCGTCCAGGACTGCGAGGCCAGGGCGAGCAGGGACAGCCGGCGCTCCTCGGTCAGCACGGTCGGGTCGTCGGTGATGGTGGCGAAGTCCACGATCGCCCTCTCGGATCCGAGCATCGCCTCCAGCCGCGCGATCTGCTCCGCGCCGACGGGGGAATCGACGACCACCCGCTCGACCGGGCTTGCGGCGCGGGCCGCCTCGAGCGGCGCCGGCGTCGACCACTCCAGCGAGTCGAGCGCGGCGATCGTCTCGGAGAGCCGGAAGCCGCCGAGTGCCTCGTCGCGGCCGAGCGTGGCCAGCACCGGGCCGCTTCGGCCGGCATCCTCGACCGAGAGGGTCGCGAGGGAAGAGGCGAGCCGAGCCATCGCGCTCTCCCAGGCCATGGTGCTCGGGGCCTCGACCGCCTCGCGCAGCAGCGTCGAGATGACTCGGTCGGAGGTGAGCGCCTCGTGCTCGCTGATCGTCGCGGCGGCCCCCGGGTTGGGCTCGGCCTCGGGAGACGTGGCGTTGGATGAGGTGAGGATGGTCGTCGTCAAGCCTGCGGCGGCGAACGCCTCGAGGTCGCTCGCCACGACGCTGCCGTCACGCGGCCAGGCGATCCCCGTCGTCGTGTAGTTCCAGGCGAGCAGCGACTCGAGGGTCGGCGTCTCGGGCACCGCCGGCGTCGCGGACGGCGTCGGCCCAGGGCTTGCCTCCTCCTGCACCTCGCCCTCCGCGGTGAACAGGTCGGGGTCGATAGGGATGCCGGTCGGCGCGAGCACGCCCCCTCCCGCCTGGCTCGTCGCGGCGATATCCGTGTCGGCGTAGCTGAGGGCAAAGGTTTCGTTGGGCGCCGAGGCGAGTCGGGCGAGCCACTGCGTCGCCGATTCGGGCGCGGAGTCCCCGAGAAGGCGGATCGAGGCGATGATGCGCGGGTCGACGCCGAGGGCGACAGGGCGCCCGAGCGCCTGGTCGAGCTGGCGCGAGAGCAGCCCACCTGGTGCGGTGTAGGTTTCGAGCATCGCGCTCGGGATGGTTCCCTCCGGCGACGAGGGCAGGGCGATCGGCGCAGCGATGCTGAGCGCGGTGGCCTCGAACCTCGGCGCGGTCTCGATGGGTGGGTCCGTGGTGGGGGCGGTGACGGTCGGCGGGCCCGGATCGACGGTGATGCTCGATCGGCCCTCGACGTGCGCGTCGCCCGCCGCCAGCACTACCGAAAGGCGCCGCGCCCCGAACTCCGACTCGTCGTCGAAGCCGAGGCTCTCGGCCGCGACGACGATCGGGGGGAGCGCCCTCGACTCGCCGGGGAACAGCTCGGGAGCCGCGACCGTCCCGACGCTCTCGCCGCGGTCGGCTAGGGCCCCGTCGCCATCGGTGTCGCCCCTGAGCCACCGTGACAGCGCGTTGCGCCCGTCGACGGGGGAGCGGTCGAGGTAGAGCGTTGCGGTTCCGGGGGCGAGGGTCTCGCTGGTGCGATTGGCGACGACGACCGAGACGGTCAGGTCCCCGCCGGCCTCGACGATCCCGAGCGCGGAGGGGACCACCTCGACCGCGATGCCGGCCTCCACGGCGAGGGCGACCGCCTGCTGGCGGGGATCCCCCGCCGCGGACGCGGGGCCCGCCATCACGCCGGGCAGGCCGAACAGGCCGACGACGACGGCGAACGCGAGCAGGGGTGTGGGGATTCTCATGGCTGGGCGTCGATCCGCTGGCTGGGCCCGGCCGACATCAAGCGATTCTAGGCCGTTACCGGCCGCGAACCACGGAGGCGGACGGGCCAAGGGCGACGGGCGCGGTGTGGCAAGCTTGACGACCATGGAGAGCGTAGCGTCGGCACTTGAGCGGCTGGCGGACCTCGCGGCACTGCCCCACATCTCGCGACTGGCCGGCGCATTCGCCGCGGCCGGCCACGAACTGGCGCTCGTCGGCGGCCCCGTTCGCGATGCCTTCGTCGGCCGGGAGCTCAACGACCTCGACTTCGCGACCAGCGCGCGTCCCGACGAGATCCTCGCGATCGTCATGCCGCTCTCCGACGCACACTGGGACATCGGGCGGGACTTCGGCACCATCGGTGCGCGAATCGACGGGCACACCGTCGAGATCACCACCTACCGCACGGACGCGTACGACGGGGAGAGCCGCAAGCCGGCGGTCGAGTTCGGCGACAGCCTCGAGGCCGACCTCGTGCGGCGGGACTTCACGATCAACGCGATGGCGCTGCGGCTGCCCGGACTCGTGCTCGTCGATCCGGCCGGCGGAATCGACGACCTCATCGCGGGGCGCATTACGACGCCCGGCGCCCCGGAGGCCTCCTTCGGTGACGACCCGCTGCGGATGATGCGGGCCGCCCGGTTCACGGCCCAGCTCGGATTCGCGGTCGCCGAGCCCACCCGGCTCGCGATGGCCGGCCTCGCCGAGCAGATCGGGATCGTGTCGGTCGAGCGCATCAGCGAGGAGCTCTCGAAGCTACTGCGCACGGCGGAGCCACGGGTCGGCCTCGAGCTGCTCGACGCGACGGGGATCGCCGCGCTGATCCTGCCGGAGTTCCCGGCGCTGCGGCTCGAGATCGACGAGCACCACCATCACAAGGACGTCTACGAGCACAGCCTGACCGTGCTCGACCAGGTCATCGAGCTCGAGGCGGCCCGCGCGCATCCGGGATCCCCCGACCTCGTGCTGCGCATGGCCGCGCTGCTGCACGACATCGGCAAGCCGTCGACCAAGCGCACCGAGCCGGGCGGGGTCGTCACCTTCCACCACCACGACGTCGTCGGAGCGAAGCTCGCCGCCAGGAGGCTCAAGGCGCTGCGCTTCGACAAGCAGTTCATCGCGGATGTCTCACGCCTCGTGGAGCTGCACCTGCGGTTCTTCGGATACACCGAGGGGGCGTGGACCGACTCGGCCGTGCGTCGCTACGTGCGCGATGCCGGTCCGCTGCTCGACAGGCTGCACATCCTCGTTCGCGCCGACGTGACGACCCGTAACCGGCGCAAGGCCGATCGGCTCTCCTTCGCCTACGACGACCTCGAGGATCGCATCGCGGCTCTCGGGGAGGAGGAGGAGCTCGCCGCCATCCGGCCCGACCTCGACGGGGAGCAGATCATGGCGATCCTCGGTATCCGTCCGGGTCGCGAGGTCGGCGAAGCGTACCGGTTCCTGCTCGAGCTGCGGCTCGACGAGGGTTCCCTCGGCGACGAGGAGGCCACCCGCCGGCTCTCCGCCTGGTGGGCCAACCGCGCCTGACCCCGCCCTTCACTTTCATCATTCAGGAGTGGGCAGCGGTGGGCAGCAGAATTCAGGAGTAGGGCGCACCCGGGTGGCCTCAGCTCCCTGACCGGCCGGGGCCGATCGGGTTCCCGGCCCCGGCCAACTCCTGAATACTGCCCACCCCTCCTGAATAATGAAAGCTGGGGACGGGTCAGGCGTTGTCGAGGATGAAGCGTTCGAGCAGCTCGCGGGCGACCGGGTCGGGGTACTGCGTCGGCGGGGACTTCATGAAGTAGGCGGAGGCCCCCTCGATCGGGCCGGCCAGGCCGGCATCCAGCGCGAGCTTCGCCGCGCGAATGGCGTCGATGATGACGCCGGCCGAGTTGGGGGAGTCCCACACCTCGAGCTTGTACTCGAGCGACGTCGGTGCGTTGCCGAAGCCGTGGCCCTCGAGCCGCACGAAGGCCAGCTTGCGGTCGTCGAGCCAGGGGATGTGGTCGCTCGGCCCGATGTGCACGTGCTTGGCGTTCATCTCGGCGTCGATGTTGCTCGTGACGGCTTGGGTCTTGGAGATCTTCTTCGACTGCAGCCGGCGGCGTTCGAGCATGTTCTTGAAGTCCATGTTGCCGCCGACGTTGAGCTGGTAGGTGCGGTCGAGTACCAGGCCCCGCTCCTCGAACAGGCGGGCGAGCACGCGGTGAGTGATGGTGGCGCCGAGCTGGCTCTTGATGTCGTCGCCGACGATGGGGAGGCCGGCCGCGGTGAACTTGGCGGCCCAGACCGGGTCGCTCGCGATGAAGACGGGGAGGGCGTTGACGAAGGCGACGCCGGCGTCGATGGATGCCTGGGCGTAGAACTTGGCTGCGTCCTCCGAGCCGACGGGCAGGTAGCAGACCAGAACGTCGACGGCGGCGTCGCGGAGCGCCTGCGCGACGTCGACCGGGGCCGCATCCGACTCCTGGATGGTGTCGAGGTAGTACTCGCCGAGGCCGTCGAGGGTCGGGCCGCGCAGCACCGTGACGCCGGTCGGGGCGACCTCGGCGAAGGAGAGGGTGTTGTTCTCGCCCGCCCAGATCGCGTCGGCGAGGTCGGCGCCGACCTTGGCCGCATCGACATCGAACGCCGCGACGAACTCGACGTCGCCGACCGCGTAGGGGCCGAATCGGTTGTGCATGAGTCCGGGGATGATCTCGTCCGCGGCGGCGTCACGGTAGAACGTGACTCCCTGGACGAGGGCGTTGGCGCAGTTTCCGACTCCGACGATGGCGACGCGAAGAGACATGGGGCGGGGCTCCTTGATAGTTGCAGTGTTCCCTGACTACACTAGGCAGGTTGCCCGGAGCCGATTGACACGATCGTCGATTCGGGCTCACATGTAACCCTCCTGTTGCAGACCGTCTGTGACCGTTTAGTCCGAAGGAGGTGGGTTAGTCATGCAGCAATACGAACTTATGGTCATCCTCGATCCAGAGATCGATGAGCGCACCGTCGCTCCCAGCCTTGACAAGTTCCTCAACGTCATCCGCAACGATGGTGGAACCATCGACAAGGTCGACATCTGGGGCCGTCGCCGTCTGGCGTACGAAATCAACAAGAAGACCGAGGGGATCTACGCCGTCGTCGCCCTCACCGCGAACTCGTCGGCCACGGTCGAGCTCGACCGCCAGCTGAAGCTCAGCGAGGCCGTCATGCGCACCAAGGTGCTGCGTGCCGAGGAAGCGATCGCCCAGGTCGCCGAAGCCGCGAAGCTCTCCGCAGAGAAGGCCGCGCGCAAGGCCGCCGCCCCCGCGAAGGCCGCGCCGGTGTCGGACGACTCCGCCGCGAAGGTCGCCGCCGCCCCCAAGGCGCCCGCGCCGGCTGCCGCTCCCGAAGCTGCGGCTGCCGAGTAGCTCGTGGCCGGCGAAACAGTAATCACCGTGGTGGGCAATCTCACCAGCGACCCGGAGCTGCGCTACACGCAGAACGGTCTGGCGGTTGCGAACTTCACCATCGCCTCGACTCCCCGGAGCTTCGACCGTGCGTCGAACGACTGGAAGGACGGCGAATCCCTGTTCCTGCGCGCAAGCGTGTGGCGCGAATTCGCCGAGCACGTCGCCGGTTCCCTGACAAAGGGATCGCGCGTCGTCGCCACCGGTCGTCTGAAGCAGCGCTCGTACGAGACCAAAGAGGGCGAGAAGCGCACCAGCATCGAGCTCGAGGTCGACGAGATCGGTCCTTCGCTCCGCTATGCAACCGCCCAGGTCACGCGCACGTCGAGTTCGCGGGAAGGCGGTGCCGGCGGTGGAAACACGCAGTCACGCGGCCAGGTCGCGGACGAGCCGTGGGCACCGGCAGCTCCCGCCGCCGCGAGCGGTGGCGCGGCAGCATCCGGCGCGGATGTGTGGAACACCCCCGGCAGCTTCAACGACGAGACCCCGTTCTAAACGGCTCGTCTCGGCCTCACTTCACAACTTCAATCGAAAGCAGATAAATCATGGCTGGAAAGAGCAGCGGCGATCGCCGTAAGCCCCTCCGGACTGCCAAGGGCGGCAAGCCCGTCGCTCCGGCGAAGTCCATTCGCGTCGGCGTCATCGACTACAAAGATGTCGCAACGCTTCGCAAGTTCATTTCCGAGCGTGGAAAGATCCGCGCTCGCCGAATCACCGGTGTCTCCGTCCAGGAACAGCGTCTCATCGCCCGTGCCGTCAAGAACGCACGCGAGATGGCACTGCTGCCCTACGCCGGCTCAGGCCGTTAAGGAGCCACTGACATGTCAAAGCTGATCCTCACCCACGAGGTCACCGGCCTCGGAGCCCCCGGCGACGTCATCGACGTCAAGAACGGTTACGCTCGCAACTTCCTCGTTCCCCAGGGCTTCGCAGTCGTCTGGAGCCGTGGGGGCGAAAAGCAGATCGAGCAGATCAAGGCCGCCCGCGCGGCTCGTGAGCACGCGACGATCGAAGAGGCCAAAGACCTCAAGGCCCGCCTCGAGGCGACCACCGTCACACTGAAGGTCAAGGCCGGAGCCGGCGGACGCCTGTTCGGTTCGGTCAAGGCGTCGAACGTCGCCGACGCCGTCGCCGCACAGGGCCTCGGAACGGTCGACAAGCGCAAGATCGAGATCACCTCGGCCATCAAGGCCACCGGTGACCACGAGGCGAGCATTCGCCTGCGCGACGACCTCACCGCGACGATCACCCTCCGGGTGGTCGCTGCAAAGTAGCACAGCACACGGGAGGCGGCGGCTTCGGACCTGGTCCGGAGCCGCCGCCTTTTTCTGGATTGTCAACCCTTGTTATGCACAGTTGCGGGCGACTATTCACAACCCTCAAGCGGCACTGGAGGCTACTTTTTACACACACGCTCCTCGCCGCAAAAGCCCTGGTCAATTGGGGGTTATATTCTTCGCACGGGAAGTTACCCACAGGATAGTGCACAGGTTGTGCACACGAATCCCGGCGTTTCGCCCGCATAATCCACAGGGTTGTCCACAGGTGTGATTAGTTCGGGGCAGCGGCGGTTCCTAGGGTGTGACAGCGCGCAGAGCCTCGTGGGCCGCGTGCCGCGGCAGCCGCCCGCCCGACGATGACACCGGCACCCGATACAACGTGAACGAAGGAGGTCCATCGTGTCGATAGCCCAATTGGGAATCGCAGCACCGGGCAAGAGTGGGGACGGTCGTTCGGACCAGCAGCGACAGCAGGAACGCACTCCGCCGCATGACCTGCTCGCTGAGCAGAGCGCGATCGGCGGGATGCTGCTGAGCAAGGATGCCGTCGCCGACGTCATCGAGGCGGTGCGCGCCGTCGACTTCTACATGCCCAAGCACGAGATCATCTTCGACGCGATCCTCTCCCTCTACTCCCACGGCGAGCCCACCGACGTGATCGCCGTCACGGACGAGCTGCTGAAGGCGGGGGAGCTCACGCGCGCCGGCGGCGCCGACTACCTGCACACCCTCACGGGGCTCGTCCCCACCGCCGCGAATGCCGGCTATTACTCGAGCATCGTCGCCGAGAAGGCCGTGCTGCGCCGCCTGGTCGAGGCGGGAACGCGCATCGTGCAGATGGGCTACGCGAGCGAGGGGGAGGTCGTGGACCTCGTCAACAACGCGCAGGCCGAGATCTACGGGGTCACCGGTGGGGTGGAGGCCGAGGACTTCATTCCCCTCACCGTGGCGGTCGAGACGGCGATCGGCGAGATCGAGGCGGCCAGCGGACGCGACGGATCGATGACCGGCGTGCCGACCGGGTTCTCCGAGCTCGACGACCTCACCAACGGACTGCACGGCGGCCAGCTCATCATTATTGCGGCCCGCCCCGCCCTCGGAAAGTCGACGCTGGCCCTCGACTTCGCGCGGGCGGCGTCGATCAAGCACGACATGCCGTCGATCTTCTTCTCCCTCGAAATGGGCCGCAGCGAGATCGCGATGCGGCTGCTCTCGGCCGAGGCGTCGGTGCCGCTGCAGAACATGCGCAAGGGAACGGTCGATTCCCGTGACTGGACGACGATCGCCGCCACGCGTGGGCGTATCAACGATGCCCCGCTCTACATCGACGACAGCCCGAACATGACGCTCGTCGAGATCCGCGCCAAGTGCCGCCGGCTCAAGCAGAAGGTCGGGCTCAAGCTCGTCATCATCGACTACCTCCAGCTGATGACCTCGGGCAAGAAGGTCGAATCGCGACAGCAGGAGGTCAGCGAGTTCTCGCGGGCGCTCAAGCTGCTCGCCAAGGAGCTGCAGGTTCCCGTCATCGCGCTCTCCCAGCTGAACCGAGGGCCGGAGCAGCGCACCGACAAGATGCCCGCGATCTCCGACCTCCGCGAGTCGGGCTCGCTCGAGCAGGACGCCGACATGGTGATCCTTCTGCACCGCGAGAGCGCGTACGAGAAGGAGAACCCGCGCGCCGGCGAGGCCGACCTCATCGTCGCCAAGCACCGCAACGGGCCCACTCGCACGGTCACAGTGGCGTTCCAGGGGCACTTCTCGCGCTTCACCGACATGGCTCCCGGATAAGGCGGGCACCGACACTCCCCGGGGGCTGACAATCAGCCGGGTGCGATTGACCGCGGCCCGGCGGCCTGTTTCACTGAGCGCAGGAGGGGAGTAATCCCCCGTCGCTTCGTCGTCAGTTCGGCCCCGCCACCGGTGCCCGGCGAAGCGGGCCCGCCCAGGGCCGGACGAGACCTCCAGTTGCAGTTCTGACTGGAAGGTATTTCCCATGGATGTTCCGTTCTGGGCCTGGCTCGCCGTTCTCGGCGTCATCCTGGTCATGCTCGCCATCGACCTCTTCGCCCACCGCGATGCGCACGTCATCGGAGTGCGCGAGGCCGCGGGCTGGTCGATCTTCTGGGTTCTCTCCGGCATCAGCTTCGGACTGATCGTCTGGACGCTTTTCGGTGCGGAGTTCGGCCAGCAGTACTTCGCCGGCTTCGTGATCGAGAAGTCGCTTGCGGTCGACAACGTCTTCGTGTGGGCGGTCATCTTCACCGCCTTCGCCGTGCCCCCGCAGTTCCAGCACCGCGTGCTCTTCTTCGGCGTGCTCGGCGCGCTCGTATTCCGCGGCCTGTTCATCGCCGGCGGTGCCGCACTGATCGAGAACTTCAGCTGGATCCTCTACGTCTTCGCAGCCTTCCTAATCTTTACCGGCGTGCAGATGGCACGTCACCGCAACTCGCACTACGAGCCGCAGAAGTCGATCGTTCTGAAGTGGTTCCGCCGTCTGGTGCCCATGACCGACGCCTACTACGGCCAGCGCTTCTCCATTCGGAAGAACGGCCTGCGGCTCGCCACGCCGCTGCTCGCCGTACTCGTGCTCATCGAGGTCACCGACATTGTCTTCGCCGTCGACTCGATCCCCGCGATCTTCGCGGTGACGAGCGAGCCATTCCTGGTCTTCACGGCGAACGCCTTCGCGATCCTCGGCCTCAGGGCGATGTACTTCCTGCTCGCCGACCTCATGCACCGCTTCATCTACCTCAAAGTCGGCCTCGCGGTCCTGCTCATCTGGGTCGGCGTGAAAATGCTTCTGCTCGACGTGTACAAGATCCCGACCGGCGTCTCGCTCGGGGTCATCGCGCTCATTCTCACCGTGTCGATCGTGGCGAGCCTCAGGGCGACCCGCGGCCAGGCGCGACGTCCCGTCGACACCGCCGCGGTCGGGGCGTATCGACTCGCGACGGACGAGGAGATCGCGAAGCTCGAGTCGAACTGGCGCAGGCGTGCGGTCAGCCGTGGGCGCGTAAACTAGCGGGGTTCGTCACTCGAGAAAGGGGTCGTCCTCGTGTCCGTTCTCCTGGATGACCCCGCCCAGCGCGCAGCCTACTGGCCGCTGCCGATCGCCCGTGCGATCCCCGCCGCCGCCCTGGCCCTCGTCATCACGTTCTCCGCCGACCACTCGGCCACGCTCGGGTTGCTCGCCTTCGGCGGTTTTGCCATCGTGAGCGGGCTCGTGGTCGCGGTCCTCGCCTCGCGCCGGATGGGCCGCGCCGCGGTGGGCAGCGTTCTCCTCGCGCAGGGGGTTGTTTCGGTCGTGCTCGGTGCCGTCGCCCTCGCCCTGCCGCGGGGGGTAGCGTCGCTGTTCCTCGTGCTCACGGTGTGGGCGGCCCTGACCGGCGCCCTCGAGCTCTACAACGGGCTGCGCAGCCGTGGTCGGCACGTCGCCTCCGCCGACCTCGTCAGCGTCGGTGTGCTCACCGCCGCCGCCGCGATCGTGTTCGTCCTCATCCCGCCGGAATTCGCCCAGCAGTTCAGGGGGCCCGACGGGATCGATCGCGTGCTCGACTCGGCCATCGTGGCTGTCGGGCTGCTCGGAGCCTACGCTGCGATCATTGCGGTGTACCTCGTCATCGCCGGGCTATCCGCCAAGTGGGGACCTCAGAAGTCGGCTCCGGCCGCAACCGATGCCGTGAAAGGCGAGTCAACGTGAGTACCCCGAGTCGCCGAGACCGATTCCGCCCCCTCGAGCTGCTGGGCTTCTCCGGCGTCGTCGCCGGATTCGTCGGCGCGATCGTCCTGATGTCGACCAGGCAGCTCGACCTGACCTTCATCTTCGCCGGCGTCAGCTTCATCGTCACGCTCATGACCCTCGCGATGCTGGCGCTCACCGGTAAGCCGACGGGCGAGGAGCGGCTCGACATGACCGAGCAGGACAGGGAACAGGCTCTCAAGCGCAACGCCAAGGGCGACAGCGGTCACTGACCCCGCACCATTTCCGCCGGACCCGGACCCGGACCCGGACCCGGACCCGGACCCGGTGCCGATCAGGCGTCGAGGTAGTCCACGAGGTCGCTCGCCAGGCCCGCGTAGCCGGCCGGCGTGAGCGCCGTGAGCCTCTCCTTGGCGTCGTCACCGATGTCGAGCGTCGCGACGAATTCCGCCAGCTCGCCCCGCCCGACGCGGCGGCCGCGCGTGAGTTCCTTCAGCAGTGCGTAGGGGTCGGTGATCGAGCTGTTTCCGGCGGTGATCTCCGCGCGGATGACGGTCTGGATCGCCTCGCCGAGAATCTCCCAGTTGCCGTCGAGGTCCTCGGCCAGACGCGCCTGGTTGACGGCGATCTCTCCCAGCCCGCGACGCAGGTTGTCGAGGGCGAGAAGGGAATGGCCGAGCGCGACACCGACGTTGCGCTGGGTCGTGGAGTCGGTCAGGTCCCGCTGCAGGCGCGACGTCACGAGGGTCGCGGCGAGCGAGTCGAGCAGGGCGCTCGACAGCTCGAGGTTCGCCTCGGCGTTCTCGAACCGGATCGGGTTGATCTTGTGCGGCATCGTCGACGACCCGGTTGCGCCGGCCTGGGGGATCTGCGTGAAGTAGCCGAGCGAGATGTAGGTCCAGATGTCGGTCGCCAGATTGTGGAGCACGCGGTTGGCATGGCTGATCGCCGAGTACAGCTCCGCCTGCCAGTCGTGGGACTCGATCTGGGTGGTGAGCGGGTTCCAGACGAGGCCGAGCGACTCGACGAACTCGCGGGACAGCGCCGGCCAGTCCTGGCCGGCATCCGCGGCGACATGCGCAGCAAAGGTGCCCGTCGCGCCGCTGAACTTGCCAAGGTACTCGATGCCGTCGATGCGGGCGCGAATGCGCCGGATGCGGTGCACGAAGACCGCGAGCTCCTTGCCGACGGTCGTGGGTGTGGCCGGCTGGCCGTGGGTGTGGGCGAGCATCGGCACCGAGCGGTGCGCGACGGCGCGCTCGGTGAGCCCGCCGATGACGGCGTCGAGCGCCGGCATCCACACCTCGCGCACGGCGGAGCCGATGGTCAGGGCGTAGGCGAGGTTGTTGATGTCTTCGCTCGTGCAGGCGAAGTGGGTGAGCTCCGCGACATCCGACAGCCCGAGCGCGTCGAGGCGGGCACGCACGTAGTACTCGACGGCTTTCACGTCGTGGCGGGTCGTGGCCTCGAGCCCGGCGAGCTCGTCGATGTCGGCCTGGCCAAAGTCGTCGACGAGCCGGCGCAGCTCTGCGGCCTGGGTGAGCCCCAGGCGCCGCGAGCCGAAGAGCTCGCGGTCGGTGAGGAAGATCAGCCATTCGACCTCCACCTTCACCCTCGCGCGGTTGAGGCCGGCCTCGGAGAGATGCTCGCCGAGACCGGACACGGCGGCGCGGTAACGGCCGTCGAGGGGGCTGAGCGGCTGTTCTGGCATGGTCATGGTGTTTCCAATCTGATTCCCGGCTTGATCTGCTCGAAGAGCGCCGACGTCGCGCTCTCGATCATTGCGAGCACGGTGTCGAACATGTCGTCGTCGGCGTAGTAGGGATCGGGAACATCGACCTGCGGGGCCTGGGCGCGGTCGAAGCCGAGGAGCATCGCCACCTTGCCCCGGTCGGCCTCGTTGCCGGCCCACGCCCTCAGGATGCGGTCCTGGCTCCGGTCGAACACGACGATGAGGTCCAGTCGATCGAACCAGTCGGGGTCGAACTGTTTCGCGCGGTGGCTCGTGCCGTCGAAGCCGCGTGCGGCGAGGGCCGCGACGGTGCGGTCGTCCGAATTCTCGCCGACGTGCCAGTCGCCGGTGCCGGCGGACATCACCGAGATCGCGCCGTCGTAGCCCTGCCGGGAGATGAGTTCGCGGAAGACGACCTCGGCCATGGGCGACCGGCAGATGTTGCCCGTACAGACGAAACAGATTCGGAAGAGAGCGGACTCGTGCAGGGTCCGGTCGAAGGTCATGGCTCCATTGTGGCTCACTTCGAACGAACGGCGAGATCCCTCCTTCCCACTCTCCCTGGCGGCAGCACAACCGACAGGTTTGCTGTCGTTCCCCTCGGCGTGGGCAGGGTGCGCCACGGTGGTTCGGTCGAGTGCCGGATGCCGGAGGGAGGTCGATCGTGAGCGACGCGTGCTGGGCGGGCGGAGCGGCGGCCGCGCTCGACGCCGTGCGCGCCCTCGAGTCGCTCGGCGTCCGGCTCGGGTGGCTGGCGGCGAGAGTGGAGCGGGCGAGGCTCGCCGCCCCGGTCTGCGCTGAACCGGACTGGTCCGGCCCGACCCGGCGCCTCTACGACCTCGGCCTCGACGACCTGCACCGCGCGCTCGCCTCGGCGGCCGCCTCGATCGAGGGCGCGCTGGCGGCGTCGGAGCGCGCCGCGGGCGCACTCGCGGCGGGCCTGCCGGCCGGCGGAGTGCCCGGTGTCCGATGAGCTGATGGTGAGCGGTGGCGGGGTCGTCGCCGTCGGCACGTCGGCGCTCTTCTCCGACGCGGAGCGGCTCGAGGGTCTCGTCGGGGAGCTCGACGACTGCGCGCGCGACCTCGCCGCGCTCGTCGCCGTCGCAGACTATGCGGCGGCGGCTTCTCCCGGCGGGCTCCCCGGGATCGGAGGGGGAGCGGATGCGGGGCTCGCCCTTCTCGTGCGGGCGGCGGCCGCGGAATCGGGACGCGCGATGGACGACGCGCGCGTGCTGCTGCAGGTCGCCGCGTCGCGCAGCGACAGGCTCGCCGCCGGCCTTCGCCTCAGCGCCGACGCCTACGGCGCGGGCGAATCCGCACTGGCGGCCGTCGGCGAGCGTCTCGCCGCCGAGTTGGGCACTCATGCCGGATTTCTCGTCTCGACCCTCGGGGTGCTGCTCGGGCCGCTCACCGTCGTCGGCATCGGCGGTGCGGCGGGTCTCGCCCTCGGTATCGCGCGGGCCGAGGCGGTCGGTGACAGCGCAAGGCCACACGGAAGCGGACGAGTGAGCGCTCCCGGCCCTGTCCCGTCACGCGCCGCGCCGGGCCCGGCCAACCAGGCGGCCTCCCGGCCCCACGGAATGCTCAGCGATCCGCGATTCGTGCGGCTCGTGCGACTGTCGGTGATGAGCGCGGACGAGTTCGGCACGGAGGCGTCGCGGTTCTCGCCCGCCCTCGTTCGTGCCCTCGGAGACGCCGGACTCGGCCCTACCGGACCGGGGGGTCTCGCTGGAGCCGCGGGCTCGGTTGCGGCCGTGGGTGGCTCGGTCGGTGCGCTCCGCGAGTCTCCCGTGCGGGTCGCCGCCGTCGGCACCGCCGCAGCGACACCGGCCACCGGGTTCGCCGACCGGGCCGCCCGCGTGCCGCGCGGCGCGTCGCAGATCCGGATCGACCGCCACATCCGGCCGGGGGAGCCCGACAGCTTCGAGGTCTATCTCGGCGGAACGCTCGACTTCTCGCCGGTGGCGGCGCGCGAGCCGTGGGACCTCACGAGCAACGTCGCCTCGCTCGCGGGCCAGGAGTCTGGGGCGTACCGCGCGGTCGTCGCCGCGCTCGAGGCCTCAGGCGCCGACGCGCGGTCGCCGATTGTGGTGACCGGCTACTCGGCGGGAGGACTCGTCGGGGCCCAACTCGCGGCATCCGGCGACTTCGACGTTCGCGGCCTCTATACCCTCGGGGCACCGAGTGGCCAGGTGCCAGTGCCCGACAGCGTTCCGTGGGTGGCGGTCGAGCACACGGACG